>SDBV01000754.1_pt1 | contig 46930 bp, 43 predicted proteins | sample 2277081 | NCBI WGS metagenome assembly SDBV01 (sample SAMN10402039, study PRJNA504765) | marine sediment metagenome | isolation source: marine sediment core GS10_PC15, 223 cmbsf | place: Arctic Ocean: Southern Knipovich Ridge | collected 2010
AGGATATAAACTCCATCATCCCGTGAAGATCCATCACCCAGTTTCCCAATGTACATTCCGGGCCTGCGGCGGATGTGTTCCCTCCAATCAAGTGTCTTAATATGTTCTTCTGTATACTGCGCGGACATGGTGTTTCGAATCTGAACAAATATAGATAAAAGATGCTTGGATCCTGAATTTGTTTTTCAACAGGGGAATTAACAGCTACCCGCTCTGAATCCTGCTCACAGTCAGGCAAATCGATTTTTTTTCAAGTCTTTTTCAGGAGTGCTTCAGGGAGCATATCAAGACTTCTCATACTCGGATAGCCCGGACCAGCATCTCTGTCTGATGTCCTTTGTTGTACTCTCCTCTTGTATCAAATGTCCAGGTCCATTCTTCCTGTTTACTTCCTGAGGGAAGTTCAGTATATGTAAGGCGTTTGGTGGTCACTTCCTTTTTATTTCTGTTCAGAACTCTTTCCTCAACATCACTTATAAGGCATGAGCGGCCTGCCGGAAGCAATTCAAGATGCTGCTGCTGAATCCTTTTGCGGAATGTCTCCTTTTCCTCCCTGGGAATCTCAATAAACCTGCTGACATAGTCAACCAGCAAAATATCTAGCTGGTTTAGCAGGTTAAGTGATACAACAAAACCGGCCATTTCTCCTCCCATTGTAGCCTGGCAGGCGATATCCAGCAAGCTTCCCTTACCTGATTTTTTGTAGTTCCTGACAAGATTGTAGGCACCTTCGATGGCTCCGCCGGTTACATCAGCCTGCACAAGGTGTACGTTGGGAAAATTCTCTGCCTTGTTAATGATTTGCGGAGGATGAAATATATCAACCAGATAGATTGTTTTTATCCTGGCAACAAGATATTCAAATGGTATATCCAGCAGCCAGCCGCTCCCCAGAACAGCAATGCTTTCAGGTATGTTTTTTTCAAGACATCCGATAATAAAATTCCGGGTTCTCTCAAGGTGTAATTCCCAATTGTCATCTTCGGCAAGGTAGCGGTTCATGATCCCTTTCTGGTCAGAGATGTATTTCATCCTGCGCAGAACCTTTCTGTCAACACCTTTGCCGTGATTCATATGGATGTATTCTTGGAATGCATATGATCGTATTCCTCAGACATAATATCTCTGACCTCATGCATTAGCTCCCGGACAGGCTTCCCTTCAAAACTGCTGTATGGAATGGGGTCCAGTACCTTAACATTGATTTTTGTAAATCCGGTTAAAATAGCCCCCTTTTTTGGCAGGGCTTTGGCTGTTCCTTCAATTACAATGGGTATAATATCAACCTTTCCTTCCAATGCCATCCGGAAAGCTCCATCCTTAAAGGGTCCCAGTTTTTCTCCCGGGTACCTTGTTCCTTCGGGGAATATCATGAGCGAGTTCCCCTTCCTGATATTATCACTGGCTTTTTCCATTAACTTAACCAGGCTGTAATTTCTTCCCCTTTCAAGCTCAATGTGTCCGCTGATGCGCATATGCCAGCCGATAATTGGGATACTGAAATTCTCCTTTTTCGAGATCCACTTGAAAGGCCGGAAAAGCAAAAACAAAACAAGGATGTCAACCATTGACTGGTGATTTGCTACCAGAATGCAGGGGCGGCGCCAGGGAATTTTATTCCTGCCGGATACACGAACTCTCCAGAGGGGATTGAAAAATATATACGAGGATGCCCAGTAGCAGGACCATATCTGGTGTATCAGGAGTCTTCGGTCGAACAATTTTGTAATCAGCCATATCACCTCGGCTATAACAAAATAGACCAGGGAGGTGATTGCGAAAAATATCCAAAACATGTAAGAATATACGGTAAGTCCTGCCTTTCTCATGATGCTCATTTAGAAGAGTCCACCAACAAAAATATCAATCCACTCCGGTTTAACAAGATTTCGGTCCCACAAAAGATCCCGAATTGTATCCGGATCATGAGCCACCCCGGTGAGTTGAATTGCGAGATCTTTCAGGTCTGATATGTCACCCTCAATCCTGCAATCCTTAATCTGCCCTTTCTCAACCTTCAATTCTACCAGAACTCGGATGTCACCAATCCTTATTTCCCGCTTCAGGCTATACCTGGGAGAATAGCCTACATTCCATTTCCAGAGGCTGTACTTTTCCCTGACGAGCTCCTCAATCCTGCTGATATCAGAATCGCTGAAAGTATGGATTTCAGAGCCCTTATAACTGTCGAATACATGTCCCAGCAGCAATTTACGGAATTCTACAATTCCCATATCCTCTTTCAGGAAGTCTTTAATATTTCCTGTTTTGCTTCGGACACTCTGGACAGCTTTGTCCTTATATTGTTCCGGATCCGTCTCAAGGGCCTGGCTCAGTCTGGACAGATCTGAAGAGAACAGCAGGGTTCCGTGATGGAGAACCCTTCTGCGATAAACATGTTCTGCATTACCCGAGATTTTCAGTCCACCAACCAGCATCTCGTTTCGCTGACCGAATTCAGCCGGTATTCCAAGTTTGACAAGAAAATCAAGAACCGGTGAAGCATATTCGCGGAAGTTTACAAGTTTTCCTTCCTCCCCGTTTAGGATAAAGGAAAAATTCAGGTTCCCCTCATCGTGCCAGACTGTGCCTCCACCTGAGATCCTTCTTACCACAGGGATATTATTTTTACGGGTCCATTGAAGATTTATCTCAGCCCAGGCATTCTGGTGTTTCCCGACAATGATTGAAGGATCGTTGATATAAAAAAATGCATAATCCTGCCGGGTCTCCTTCAGCAGGTATTCTTCTGCAGCAATATTAAATTGGGGGACTCTTGAAGGGGAATCAAGGATCAGCATCCGGCAAAATTAGCTTTTTTGATCATTCAGTCCAATGTATTTTACCTGGATCATAACCTGGTATACTCCCCATGCCAGGAGTATTCCCAGAACCGCTCCACCGAGAACATCCCCGGGAAAATGAACCCCCAGATATACCCGGCTGTAGGCAACAAGTGCTGCCCAGAACATGATTCCGATCCAATACCATCGTTTCAACCATAAACCCGTGAAGAATGCCATGGCTGAAGTATTAGCTGCGTGGCTGGAGACAAACCCGAACTGTCCGCCGCAGTGATTGTTTACCAGGTGGACTATTCCCTCGATATGGGGCTGGTGACAGGGCCTGAGCCTTTCAATTGTTTCCTTGAACAGGTGCACCGATGTCTGGTCGCTCATGCTTATAAGAACAACTGTCCCCAGAAGGATCCAGAGGCTTTTCCACCGGAAGGTGTATACCAGATATCCGGTTATAAGAATATAGAGAGGAATCCAGCTGAGTTTGCCGCTGATCCACCACATAAGAGAATCCCAGAATGGGGAATGCATTCCGTTGATGAACAGGAAAAGTTGGGTATCCCAGTTATTGATTGTTTCGAGCATGTTATTCGTTCAAAGCCTTCCATATCCTGTCCTTCAGTGTAGTGACACCCTCACCACTGACGGATGAAAGAAACTGCCAGTCCACCTCGGGAAGGTCATTACGTATCTCCTCCTTCAGCTCATCGTCAAGCATATCTGTTTTTGAAATTGCCAGAATGCGCTGTTTGTCAAGTAGTTCCGGATTGTACTTTTCCAGCTCTTTTAACAGGACCTTGTATTCCTTATGAATATCATCGCTGTCGGCCGGGACAAGGAACAGCAGTATAGAGTTGCGTTCGATGTGGCGAAGGAAGCGTGTCCCAAGGCCTTTCCCTTCGGCTGCACCTTCGATGATCCCCGGGATATCTGCCATAACGAATGATTTATGGTCGCGGTACTCAACGATCCCCAGGTTTGGAACCAGTGTGGTGAAGGGATAATCTGCGATTTTGGGTTTGGCTGCAGAAACGGTAGAGAGCAGGGTTGATTTACCGGCGTTGGGGAATCCTACCAATCCTACGTCAGCAAGTATCTTGAGTTCAAGAATATTCCAGCTCTCAAGTCCCGGTTCACCGGGTTGCGAAAACCGGGGCGTCTGCCGGGTGGCTGTTTTGAAATGATCGTTCCCTAGTCCCCCGCGCCCTCCGGACTTAAGCACCTTCTGTTCTCCCTCAGTGGTAATTTCGAAGAGTATTTCACTGGTCTCGGCATCTTTTACCACTGTTCCCAGTGGAACATCAAGAATTACATCCTTCCCGTCAGATCCTGATTTACGGGAGGAGCCACCATTTTCTCCAATTCCTGCAAAAATATGCTTGCGGTATTTCAGGTGAATAAGGGTCCATAGCTGTTTATTTCCTTTCAGAATTATATGTCCCCCTCTCCCACCATCACCACCATCGGGTCCGCCTTTGCTCGTATTTTTGTCCCGGTGCAGATGTGCCGATCCTGCACCACCTTTTCCGGACCTGGTGAAAACCTTTACATAATCTATGAAGTTAGAATCAGCCATGCTTCCTCCGGTTCAGGATGGTCATGTATCAGAGGCTTTCGATTATCCCTGAGAGTCTGCCGAAAATATCGTCTATACTGCCAACGCCCTCTACTCCCCTGTATTTTCCCTGGGATTCATAATATCCCATTACCGGGGAGGTCTGGTCCTTGTAAACCTTAATCCGGTTCTCAATGGTTTCAAGATTATCATCAGCCCGCCCATGGTCCTTTCCACGTTTCAAAAGCCGGTCAATAAGTTCCTGCCTGTCAACTTCCAGTCCCAGCATCACATCGATCTTCATTCCAAGTTCTGCAAGTAATTTATCGAGTCCCTCAGCCTGCGCTGTGGTACGCGGAAATCCATCGAAAATGAAACCTTTGGAATCTGACTCAGAACTTATCTTGTTGCGGATCATTCCCATAATAATCTCATCCGAAACCAGTTCTCCTTTTTCCATGATGCTCTTTGCCTGAAGCCCGAGTTCTGTCTCTGCATCCAACTCAGCCCGGAGCATATCCCCGGTTGAAAAATGTGTCAGTCCATACTTTTCAATGATCTTTTCAGACTGTGTTCCCTTACCTGAGCCCGGAGGACCGAATAAAACGATGTTCAACATGCTTTTCTAATATTTTGATTTAAAAAGTGTGCAAATATAGCCATTCACATCCTGAAATCATTTCAGGATCTCCGCTTAGCTTTCAATGACCCTGTACAGATCTGCAAGATTTCTTCCATATCCCTCATAATCAAGTCCATATCCAAGAACAAAGTCATTGGGTATTTCCAATCCGACATAATCAAGCACCAGGTCCTTGGTATATGCATCGGGTTTGAACAGCATGGTAGCCACCAGGATTTCAGCAGGCTCATAGCCCTTCAACTGCTTGATTATATTATCGAGAGTTACACCCGTATCCACAATATCTTCAAGTATCACCACGGTTTTATTAAAGATATCTTCATTTATCCCGATAAGCCTTTTTACCGTCCCGGTGCTGGATGTTCCGGCATAGGAAGCAAGCTTGAGAAAAGAGATCTGGGAGTCGAGAGTTATCTCCCGGAACAGATCCGATGCAAACATGAAAGCACCGTTTAGAATACCAAGGAAAATCACGTCCTTATTGGCGAGGTCTTCATTTAATTTCTTAGCCATCTCAGAGATGACCCTCTGTATCTCAGCGTTGGGAATGTAAATCTCAAATTCTTTATCGTGGACTTTTTTCCTGGTCATCCGGCAGTGTATTTCTGTTTTATCCGGGTGAATTTACAAAGAATATACCGAGAAATAATACATCCCGTCATTAAGCAGTAAGGTTCGGATACTTTATGTAGTTTTGTGAGTAATTAAACACCAAACAAATCCGAGGTATGAACCCAAAAGTCAGCATTATTATGGGCAGCACATCCGATCTGCCAATTATGGAGAAAGCAGCAAAAATCCTTGATGATTTTGAGATTCCCTTCGAAATCAACGCATTATCCGCGCACCGCACACCGGATCAGGCAATGGATTTTGCAAAAGGCGCCTACGATAGAGGCATACGCGTGATTATTGCCGGTGCAGGCGGAGCAGCACATCTGCCGGGCGTCATCGCAGCCCTCACACCGGTCCCGGTTATTGGCGTACCGATTAAAGCTTCCATTTCAATTGACGGATGGGATTCATTGTTATCAATTGTACAGATGCCTCCGGGAATTCCTGTTGCTACTGTGGGACTCGACGGAGCCATGAATGCCGGCATTCTGGCAGCACAGATCCTTGGTGCCGGGGATGAGGCAGTTGTGAAAAAGGTTGTAGAGTTTAAAAGGGGACTCGAAATCAAAATCGTTAAGGCAAACGAGGAACTGAAAAGCGTAAAGTTTAAATTTAAAACCAACTAATTGGGATGACACCACCTGAAATATGATCCCGGGTACTGAACATAGTGCCCACTCAGACGCGATCATATTTCGGAGTTGCATCCGATTGTGCATTCCTCTCATTATCCTGCTCCTGACTATACTTACTTTACCGGCAGGGGCAAGCAATGACAACTTCAAAGCAGGTGCAAGGGCCGCAGCCACCGGAGGAGTCGGAGTAATCCAGCCTGACCTCTGGTCGCTCTGGCATAACCAGGCAGGCCTTGGCTTCTATACCTTTACTGCAGTCGGCATCCATCATGAAAACCGCTTTCTGGTTCCGGAATTTGCGTTCAGCAGCATTGGAATTACCCTGCCCACTTCGAGCGGGACATTCGGAATTTCATGGTCGCATTTCGGGTACCCGAGGTACCACGAAAACAAAATCGGGCTCGCACTCGGCAAATCCTTTCATGAGAGGTTTGCGGCAGGATTGCAGATCAACTACCTGAGTGTATTCATTGATGATGAGCTCGGAAGAAGCGGAACAGTTGCCATTGAAGCCGGGATCATGGCCGAACTGCTTGAAAACCTCTGGCTGGGCTTTCACGTTTTTAATCCCACAGCATCCAGACATCGCAAATTGGACAGGGAGCTTATCCCGGTAATCATGCGCCTTGGACTGGGGTATCAATTCGACGACCGTCTGTTCCTGGGAATGGAAACGGAAAAAGACCTGAATATTGGAAAACCTTTGTACAGGGCCGGTATAGAATACCGTCTAATTGATTATATTTATGTCAGGACCGGTCTCAGCGTACAGGAATATGTTCAGCATTCATTCGGTTTGGGCTTCAGCATGCAAAATTTTCAGGCAGATCTCGCTTTTTCATTTCAGCAGATCCTCGGCTATACTCCGTATTTGTCACTCCGGTATGTTTTCAAATGACCTCCCAGCCTGGAGACAGCCTCCCGGTGTCCCCGGGATCAACCCGGATACCGCCCGCATCCTAATTCTGGCAATTGCAATCCTCCTGACTGCAGTCCCCCAAACCGGCGCCCAGGAATATTATTCCACCCGCTCGGTAGTCGTTGAAGACCTTATTGAGATGATTGCAAGAGACAGCGAGGAAGAACTTGATTATCATACCCTGTTTCAGGATATATACAATTACCTTGAAGAACCTCTAAATATTAATGCAGCTACCAGGGACGAACTGGAAAAGCTGCATTTACTCACCGATTTCCAGATCATCAGCCTTCAAAACTATGTCGCTGAAAACGGAGCAGTTTTAAGCATCTATGAACTGCCACTCGTGTACGGATTCAATGAATCCCTTGCCCGGACCATCGAACCACTCATAGAACTCGGTCCCCCGCAACGAGCCATGCCCGCCAAACGCAAAAGCTCCCACCAGCTTTTTATGCGTGTATCCTCGGTGCTGGAAGAGCAGCAGGGTTATTCAGACATTCCGGATTCAATCATGGCCGCAAAACCCAATTCCGCTTACCCGGGCAACAGGCTGCGGCTTATGACAAAATACCGCTATAAATGGGGAAATAAAATTCTGATCGGCTACAATGGTGACAAGGATGCAGGAGAACAATTCTTCAGCGGTGACAACACTCAGGGCTTCGATTTTAATTCCGCATATATCCGGATCAATGATGTCTGGAAATTCAAGAGCATCATGCTTGGCGATTACCAGGTGAAGACCGGTCAGGGACTTTCTCTATGGTCCGGCCTTGCTTTCGGAAAATCACCGGATATACTTAATATCCGAAAAAAAGGCAAGGCCCTGAATCATTACAATTCCGTTGATGAAAACCGCTTTATGAGGGGTGTTTCGGCTACTGTGGGACTCGGTGATTTTGATTTAACGGGATTCATTTCCTACAAGAATATAGATGCGAATATGCTGGATGATACCCTTACGGGAAACCGTATGTTCAGTTCCTTTCAATCATCCGGTTATCACAGAACTGCAGCTGAGATTGCCGATCAGGATGCTGTCAGGGAAACCATTGCCGGGGGAAATGTTATCTGGAACACTGACCGTCTTAGGCTCGGCGCAACATTCCTGCACTATTTCTATGATGCTGAATATAACCGGAATTACAGTACTGGTTCGATGCCTGGCGGGGGAATGAAATCCAATACGAATATAGGTGCGGACTATAGTGTGGGACTACAGCGCCTCAGTCTTTTCGGGGAGGTGTCATACAGTGTGAACTCGGCAGTAAATCACTTTACAGATAAGTGGGCCATCCTGAATGGTGCCAGCTTCCAGCTCCATCCACAGGTCTCTATGTCGGTGCTGCACAGGTACCTGGGAGCCGGTTTTTATGCCCGATATGGAAATGCTTTCAGGGAGAATTCCCGTAACTCAAATGAGAACGGGATTTATACAGGAATTGAAGTCCTTCCCCTGCCGCACTGGAAGATCACTGCATACCTTGATGCCTACAGCTTCCCCTTTCTGACAAAATTAATTGCTGATGGTCATTCAGGATTCGATTACCATATCCAGGCTGATTACACAGAACGTGACCAGTTGAGCGGATACCTCCGATATCGGTACAAAACCCGGCCTTCCAGGATCAATAGCGGAGGGTCGATGGGTCCAGACCTGGCAAAACCCAGGAGATCTCAGCTGCGCTTTCATATATCCTACACCATTACCGAAGCTCTGGTTTTTCAGAACCGGATCGAACTGTCCTTCTACGATGAAACTGTCAAAGAAAGCGGCTGGCTCGCCTACCATGATATCATCTACAAACCCCCTTCATTTCCACTGAGTTTCTCATTCAGGTATGCCATGTTTGATACCGAAAGTTATGACACCAGGATCTACACCTACGAACATGATGTCCTCTATGCCTTCGCCATCCCGTCATGGTACGGACGCGGCATCCGGACCTATCTAAACACCCGCCTCAAACTAGGCCGCCATGTCGATATCTGGTTCAAATACGCTCTCAGCTGGTATCCCGAACGGGAAACCATAAGCAGTGGACTGAATGAAATTGTGGGCCATCACAAGCAGGATATCAATGTACAATTGAGGCTGAAATTCTGACCACTTTTAATCCAATGACTGCAACATATGGTTTCTATCCGTAAGTATCACTCCTTTGTTATTTATGCTAAGCCATCTAGACCACAAAATTCAATTCTGTTGCAAGGATGCTTGTCAGGGATCCCTCCTGTAATGCCAGGTACTGTAAATTTTTACTTTCAATGCTAACCAATCCAACTTGTTCAGATTTTGGATTTCTTATTTTATACCTAAAAATTGTATATTTTACTGCTATTGGCAGTAGAATACATGTTCTATGCACTATAATAATTGATGGTAACACCCAGAAGGTACGTATATTTAGAAGTTTAGCCCTAATTTTAAAAAGTACACGCTTAATTATAAAACCAAACTAATATGAAAACGAAACTCCAATTGCTTTTTTTCGGATGCATTTTACTTTCGATCCTTTCTTGTACTACTAAGGAGAAAGGAAGGGAGGTTGCTAAAACCGTATCTGAAATTGAACCGATAAAAAAGCACATTGTCACTCCGTCTGAAGTGCAATCTGATAGACTAGGTTCTATTTCCTATTTTGATGGTTATCCTTCCGATGAAACAGTCAAGAAGGTGTACGATAATCTGGATTTTATCCGAGGTGTAGAGACGTTCTTAAATGGTATTCCTGCCGCATCCATGCAAGCATTAATCGAGGGATTCAAAGGTGCTGGTCTAAATTCTCTCGGTGAATTTGGAATATTCGAAAACCTGATGGATTCAAAATCCATATTTCTGACTCCAAATACAGAGTCGGTATACACCATAAGTTATTTCGACCTTAAAAACGGGCCAGTGGTGATAGAAAGTCCTCCAAATACCCTGGGTATGATCAATGATATGTTCTTCCGGTACGTAACAGATATGGGGAATGCTGGTCCGGACAGAGGCTTGGGCGGTAAGTTTCTTGTCCTGCCACCCAACTATGACGAAGCTGTTCCGGATGGATATTATGTTGTTAAATCTCCAACTTACCAGAATATAATTTTCTGGAGAGGTTTCCTACAAAACGGCGATCCAAAACCTGCTGTGCAAAGCATAAAGGCCAATACAAACATTTATCTTCTCAGTCAGGCAGAAGATCCACCAAAAGCGGAGTTTTTGGATTGGTCAGGGAAAAGATTTAATACGGTTCATGCCAATGATTTCAAGTTTTATGAAGAACTAAACGAAGTGATCCAATATGAGCCATCAGAAGCTTTTGAGCCACAAATTTTAGGGCTTTTTAAATCGATTGGAATCGAAAAGGGAAATCCTTTTAATCCGGACGAGAGGATGAAAGATATTTTAGAAGATGCGATAAAGGTGGGTAATGCAACCGCCCGGGCGATCTCATTTAGTCCCCGCAATGAAGCTATCTATCTTTACCCAAATAGCAATTGGACGATAGCTTTTCTGGGTGGATACCAGTTCCAGAAGAACAATGCGAGGGAACTTGATGGAAGAACATTGTTCCATTACATAGCAACCGCAGTTACGCCGGCCATGGAAATTGAAATGGTGGGGGTTGGTTCTCAATATGCTGCTGTCTACAAGGACAGCAGGGGTGATTACTTAGATGGTTCAAACACCTATAAGCTAAACATTCCAGCAAATCCGCCGGTAAAAGACTTCTGGTCCGTTGTACTTTATGATCCGCAAACCCGAAGTATGTTAGAAACGGATAATCCTTTTCCAAGCGTTAACAGCGAACTTAGTGATCTCGTAAAGAATAATGATGGATCTGTTGACCTGTATTTTGGTCCAGAGGCTCCAAAAGGAAAAGAGAAGAATTGGATTCAGACAATAGAAAACAAAGGGTGGTTCACCATATTGAGAATTTATGGCCCACTTGAAGCCTGGTTTGATAAAACCTGGAAACCTGGTGAAATAGAAATCATTGGCGATTAAAACTTAGGTTGTGTCATATGCCAGCCTGTAATAAGAAATACCAAGGCGGTATACCTTTAGCCATAGTGAGCAAAATGAAATATAGGACATAGAATCACTAAAGCAGACCGCGAGGCGGTGGTTTTTAGACAGACTGCCGTTATGCGGCTTTGCTGTTAATCAAAGTATTTGATTATGAGTGGAATGGCCTACATAGGCAACCTTTATAACTACCAGACCGGGATGAATGCTACAAAATTATCAATAAATACAGGCATGAATTATTTGTTGCCACATTTATGTCACTGGTTTACTGCCAGATACAGATATTAACATTTGTCGTATTACAGATACGGAACTACCTAAACACCCGCCTCGATCTTAGCCGCCACATTGATAACTGGTTCAAATACGCCCTCAGCTGGTACCCCGACCGGGAATCCATAAGCAGTGGACTGAATGAAATCCAGGGCCATCACCGGCAGGATATTAATGTTCAGATGAGACTGAGATTCTGAAAACTGAACCTGCCTTTTTATACAATAAAATCTTTAGGAACATTTTTCAGTCTTGCGATTTTCTCAATTCTGTCATGCACAGGGAAATTCCTGGCACAACTGACTGTGCAAGAACTGCATCCTTTGCAGGGATTTGAATCAATGTTCCTGGTGTCAAGAACACCACGTGCTTTTTCTATATCCGCATATCCGTATGCATACATATAGGCACGCATCAGATCCGGAACAGGCAGGTTGTTGGTACATGTTCCTTTACAGGTGCCACATCCCTGGCAAAACAATCCTGTCAGCTTCCTGCCCTCTTCCAGTTCAGCTTCTTCGTCCGGGGTCAGGTCAATATCATACATCACTTCAACATCTGTCTCTATCTGATCATAGGCTGTATATCCGGGGATGATGGTGCAAATACTTGGATCCTGAAGGACCCATTTTAAAGCCGCTACAGGATCAACAGGTTTGCTTTTCTCTTCTGCGAGATAATTTCCTGCCAGTGCTTTCATGCCGATATAACCCATCCCCTGGTTATAATGGGTACTTACCCCAATGCACCGAGCCTTACCCTGATCCTTCATCTTCTGCATTGCACCAAGGAGGTCATCGCGGAGTACAGCATCTTCAGTAGCCACTACATGCTGATAGAAAATATCAACATAATCCATTTGAAGTCTTTTCAGACTTGTCTCAAACATTTCAAGATAGGCTTCAACTGAGAATTCTTCCCCAATTTCACCGGTCATAAAATCAGTCAGTCCCGGGGGAATAACTTTTGTCGCAATCACATATGAATCACGGGGCTTGTCTTTGAAAAATTCTCCTAACATTGCCTCCTGGTTTCCTTCCTGGTACATATGAGCTGTCATAACTTATTTCGAGAACATCGGAAATTTCATGGATAAAAGAAAGAGAATCTGGGAGGCTTTCTTTGATTTGCTGAAAAAGGCTATGTTGAATTTGTTTGATCTCCTCCATTACCTAAAGATATGAAATAGTGAAATAAAAATCAATGAAAAGAGAATCCTGAATGAATAGGATCAGTCGAACTTCATATCCTTAATATTCAGCTGGAGGTTGGTGCGGCCCATAAATGAATTCTGTTCCACCGTGTAGCAGACATCAAAACCCTGGCCGTTGTTAATCTTTTTATAAAGGTTCCCCATCTGGAATGCAATAGCCGGATATACTTTATACGGATCCTCCTCCTGGATAAGGTTCATTTTCAAATGGTCTCCTGTATTTCCCACAACCTTTCCTGTTCCGTTATCCGCTACACTTTCAGTAAGAAAAATAGGGGCCATATTTTCAGGACCAAAGGGTTCAAATTGCTTCAGAATACGAAAGAACTTCTGGTCGATCTCACTGAGCGGTATTTCGGTATCTATTTCTACTATCGGAATTAGTTGATCAGGAGCAATCGCATTGGATACAAATTCTTCAAATCGCTTCTGGAATTTAGGAATATTATCAAGTTTCATTGTAAGACCGGCAGCATATTTATGTCCCCCAAAATTCTCCAACAGGTCACTGCATGATTCCACTGCCTGGTAAAGGTCAAACCCGAAAACTGAACGGGCCGAGCCGGTGGCTAACCCATTAGATTCGGTCAGAATAACGGTGGGCCGGTACCAGGTATCGATTAGTCTGGATGCGACAATACCAATTACTCCCTTATGCCAGTTTGGATTAAACAATACAGTGGATTTTAGCTTTTGCAGCTCAGTATCCCTGCCTATCATATCAAGTGCTTCCTGGGTGATATTCGTATCAATATCCCTTCTGTCCGTATTGTAATTATCTACTTTATCTCCCATTACCTTGGCCCGGTCCTTATCCTGCGCAATTAACAGGCTTACCGCTGATTTACCTGATTCCATGCGCCCGGCAGCATTAATCCTTGGACCAATTTTAAATACCACATCATCAATAGTGATTTCCTTTTCAACTATTCCCGCGAGTTCAATTATTGCCTTTAGTCCGATTCGTGGAGCTCTGTTCAGCTGCTTAAGTCCGAAGTGTGCGAGAATCCTGTTTTCTCCGGTAACGGAAACAATATCTGAAGCGATGCTTACGGCTACAAGATCAAGATAAGGCACCAGCTCTTCAAAAGGAATGTCATTTCTGGCTGCAAATCCCTGGATAAGTTTAAAACCAACCCCGCAACCTGACAGATCTTTGTCTGGATAAGAACAGTCGATACGCTTGGGATCAAGCACAGCTACTGCCGGTGGGATTTCACTGCCCGGATTATGATGATCACATATAATAAAATCAATTCCATGGTGCTTGGCATATTTAACCTTTTCTATTGCCTTGATACCGCAATCAAGAGCTATTATCAGGGATGCACCCGTCTCCCGGGCATAATCAATACCTTCCTGGGATACACCATAACCTTCATGGTATCTATCAGGTATATAAAAATCCAACGAATCATAGAATGATTTCAGAAAGGTATAGACAAGTGCCACTGAAGTAGTACCGTCTACATCGTAATCACCATAAACAAGTATAGTTTCCTTATTCTCGAGAGCGGTCTTTATCCTGACAACAGCCTTATCCATATCCTTCATCAGGAAGGGATCGTGGAGGTCAGTTATCTCAGGCCGGAAAAAACTTTTAGCTTCATCAAATGTATTGACTCCGCGCTGAAATAGAAGTGTTGCAAGAGGTTTAGTTATTCCAAGCTCAGTTGAAAGCCGGTCTACCGTTGCTGCATCTCCCTGGCTCTTCAGTATCCAGTTTTTCTCCATAGCCCTACGATGTAATTAATTCTATCTGGAAAACCTCTGACAACCTGTTTTTCAAAATCTGATTGACTTCTGCCATATCGAGTTCACGATGCAGCTCCTGTTGAAGAGAAGTAACTCCTTTATCGGTAAATCCGCAGGGGTTAATATACTGAAAATATCTCAAATCTGTATTGACATTAAAGGCAAATCCATGCATGGTAACGTACCTGCTTATACGAACCCCTATAGCACAGATCTTTCTGGTTTTTCCCGGCTTTTCAGCGTCTAGCCAGACACCAGTTGAACCATTCAGTCTCTCCGAAGAAATACCAAAATCATCAAGTGTCCGTATCACTGATTCCTCCAGTTTCCATACGTAATCCTTAACTTTTACTCCAATCGATTCAAGATCTATGACAGGATAACCCACGATCTGACCTGGTCCGTGGTATGTGATATCCCCTCCCCTGTCGATCTTATAGTAAGTAGCATTAATCTTCTTTAGGAACTCATCCGGTATAAGAAGATTCTGATTTTCGCCACTTTTGCCGAGAGTATAAACATGTGGATGCTCGCAAAAATAAACCACCTGGCTCTTTGGTGCATTCCTGGTACCGGATTCCAGTTTTTCTTTCACTACAGCGTCCAGGGTTTTCTCCTGCAAATCCCAGGCTTCCTTGTAATCAATCAGACCAAGGTTGCGAAATTGTATATTGTTTATCCGGGTGCTCTGCATGTACGGGATTGATCTAAAGGTAGGGGAAAACCTGTCTGCTCAATGGGAAATATCACCACAAATGTAGCGGAAAAATTTGATTATCTTTGCACAAATTTTCATGCCCTTTTTATGAGTCAGCATCAACTATCAGAACAGGAAGAAATACGAAGAAATTCCCTTCAGGAGATCATCAATCTTGGAATCAATCCTTTCCCTTCCGAGGAGTACCTGGTAAATAATGTAGCACGGGAAATCCTGGATGGATTTGACCCCGATGTAAAAAATTTCCAGGATGTGAGAATCGCAGGCAGGATCATGAGCCGGCGTATAATGGGCAATGCATCATTTGCTGAACTCCAGGATGAATCGGGACGGATCCAGATTTACATCCGCCGGGATGAAATTTGTCCAGGAGAGGATAAAACACTGTACAATACTGTATTTAAAAGGCTTCTCGATATAGGTGACATCATTGGGGTAAAGGGATTTGTTTTCAAGACCCAGGTCGGGGAAACCACCATCCATGTCAAAGAACTTACAATCCTCACAAAATCCCTTCGTCCCCTACCCATAGTAAAGGAAAAGGACGGAAAGGTATACGATGCCTTTACTGATCCTGAACAAAGATACAGGCAGCGCTATGTTGATCTTGTGGTAAATCCCCAGGTTCGGGACGTTTTTGTTAAACGATCCAAAATCATTGAATCGATACGCAGCTTCCTGAATTACAGGGGATATCTCGAAGTCGAGACGCCTATACTCCAGCCCATCTACGGTGGAGCCGCCGCCAAGCCATTCACCACCCATCATAATAAACTGGATCAGAAACTCTACCTGAGAATTGCAAATGAGCTTTACCTCAAAAGGCTTATCGTTGGAGGATTCCCTGGTGTATTTGAGTTCGCTAAGGATTTCAGGAACGAGGGAATGGACCGCTTCCATAATCCTGAGTTTACCCAGGTAGAATTATATGTAGCATATAAGGACTACCTGTGGATGATGAACCTGGTAGAAGAAATGATCGAAAAGGCAACGATTGATCTTTACGGGGATACAAAAGTAAATGTAGGGGATAATGTAATTGACTTCAAAAGACCCTGGAAGCGCTACACCATGTTTGGTGCAATCAAGGAGTTCACAGGTGTCGATATTACAGGGATGAACGAGGAAGAATTATTCAAAACTGCAGGTGATCTGAACGTAGAGGTTGATAAAACCATGGGCAAAGGCAAACTTATCGATGAGATCTTCGGGGAAACAGTAGAAGCGAAACTGATCCAGCCGACCTTTATTACTGATTACCCCATTGAAATGTCACCCCTGGCAAAGAAGCACCGGGAAAAAGAAGGACTCGTAGAACGGTTCGAAGCCATTGTTAACGGAAAAGAACTTTGCAATGCCTTTTCAGAGCTCAACGACCCGATTGACCAGCGAGAACGTTTCGAGGACCAGGTAAGGCTGGGAAAACGAGGAGACGAAGAGGCCATGGTTCTCGATGAAGATTTCCTCCGGGCACTGGAATACGGGATGCCTCCTACTGCGGGACTCGGAATTGGAATAGACCGCCTGGTGATGACTCTGACAAACTCCCCCTCTATCCAGGATGTTTTATTTTTTCCCCAAATGAGGCAGGTAATAAGTACTCAGCCGGATGTCAGTAGTACTCAGGAATATTTGGATCTTGGAATTCCTGAGGAGTGGATTGAACCTCTGCAAAAACTTGGATATACCACGATTGAGAAGCTCAAAGAAGTGGAAAAGCCGGGGAAACTGGCAAATGACCTTAACGGGTACAAGAAAAAGAATAAGCTTGATCTGCCGGGACTGAGTCCGGAGGCAGTAAGTACCTGGCTCTCATAATTGTGATTTCACCAGAGGATATCAAGGTCCGGATTTCCCGGAAATGAACTTCTTATTCGCATCAATATATTTATTGCTTTTCAATAGTTTTATTGTAAATTTCAGTCTGAAACTAACCAACCAAAAAATAAATCAGAAATCATGACAAAAAGAAGGGATTTTATCAAAAAAAGCATGCTCGGTACAGCAGGCATAACAATTGCAGGAATGGGATTAAGTGCGAAATCATATGCATCCATTCTTGGAGCCAATGACCGTTTCCGTATAGCGGTTTGCGGATTGAACGGACGTGGTAAAAGTCATATCAATGGATTTAGCGGTCAGGAAAATGTTGAGATCGCCTATTTAGTGGACCCCGACAGGCAGCTTCTTGAGAAGCGTGTAAATGAGTTTAATGAGAGAGAAGGTATTAATTACAAGACTCAGGGACTTACAGATGTTCGCGAGGTACTTGATATGAAAGATATTGATGCCATCAGTTGTGCCACACCCAATCACTGGCATTCCCTTATGGTTATCTGGGCAGCACAGGCAAAGAAACACTGTTATGTTGAAAAACCTGTAAGCCACGATGTATATGAAGGCCGTGTTGCACTGGCTGCCGCAGAAAAATACGGTATTGTAGTACAGCATGGTACCCAGCGACGCAGCGAAGCCAGTTGGGCAAAGCAAGTTTCTGATGTTCGCTCAGGCAAGTATGGTAAAATGGTAGTTTCACATGGATTTGCCTGCAAGCCACGCGAAGGTATTGGATTTGAGGCTAATTCAACCCCACCTGATTACCTGGACTGGAACATCTGGAAAGGTCCGGCAGAAATTGATAATTTCCATAAGAACCTGGTTCATTACAACTGGCATTGGTTCTGGCAAACAGGAAATGGAGAAATGAATAACCAGGGAACTCATCAGCTTGATGTGGCATACTGGGCGCTTGACGAAGATGTTGTGAATACACATCCTGTCCGGGTAATGGCACTGGGTGGAAGGTTCTCATGGGAAGATCAGGGCGAAACTCCAAATACCATGTTTGCAATTGCAGAATTTAAAAACGGACAACAGGTTTTCTTCAATGTCAGGAATGTTAACCATGAAGGATACAAGAGAGAAGTTACAAACCGCTTTTATTTTGAAGATGGTGGCAAACTGGTTGACGGGGAATATATTTCCCACAACGGAAGCCAACCCCGCGATGTCAAGATTAAAGAGGTAGAGATCAGGCCGGGAGGAGCATTTGGCAGTTTTATTAACGCATGCCGTGCCAACGATCCCGCAATGGCAAATGGAAATATGGCTGATGCGCATTACAGCACAACAATGGGACACCTGATGAATAATTCATTACGACTGGGTAAAAAAGTTCCTTTTAATGCCAAAGCAGGTAAGTTTGGTGACAATAAACTGGCTTACGAAGAATATATGAATATACACGCTATTGCCCGTGATGGAATGGGTGTTCCGGAAGACAAAGCCGAATATATAGTTGGACCATGGCTGGAATTTGATGGTGAAACCGAAAAATTTGTAGGCAAGAATTCAAAAGAAGCCAACCAATTACTTGCAGATCCACGCAGGTCTGAATTTGACATACCTTCACCAGAATCAGTATAAAAGAATAAACTGGAGACTGGGGCACTAAAATCACCTGGTTTACCACCCTGGTAAAACAAGCCAGGGTGGAGTCAGATTTTCAATGCTTGACTGCCCCAATGCCCTTGCATGGACAGTAACTACAGGCTTCCACCTGCACGTGATAAACTGGTTGTTCACCTTACCATTAACCGTGAAAAAAAACAGGATGAGTTCCTTGAAGAAATTCGTCAATTCCTCGATGACCTTCAAAATGAATTGAAAACTCTTTCTAGCCCGGCAGATTAATCCGGCCAATATACCTGGTCTGAGGATATCGACTAATTGTTTTTAAGATACATGCACCCATGCTAAAAGTTCTTGAGCACCCACTTATTACCCACAAATTAACCCAGCTCAGACGCAGGGAAACCTGTACCAAGGATTTCAGGCATTTACTGAATGAGATCGCGGGACTGATGGCTTATGAGATAACAGCTGATATTCCACTCCGGGAAGTAACTGTACAGACCCCTGTAGGACCCTGTGAAACAAATGAAGTGATCCATGAAATCGTTCTTGTGCCAATTTTGCGTGCGGGACTGGGAATGGTAGATGGGATCAGTCGGATGGTCCCAACTGCCAAAGTGGGTCATATTGGACTTTACCGTAATGAAGAAACCCTGGAGCCTGTCACCTATTATGCCAAATTCCCAGGTAATATGCCCGAATCCATTATCATGGTACTAGATCCGATGCTCGCAACAGGAGGGTCTGCCAGCGCAGCAATTTCCGAACTAAAAAAACAGGGAGCTACAATATTAAAACTAGTTTGTATCGTTGCTGCTCCCGAAGGTGTAAAGCGTATGGAAGAAGATCATCCGGATGTGGAAATAATTATTGCTGCGCTTGACGATGGACTGAATGAGAAGGGTTACATAGTCCCCGGACTTGGAGATGCAGGTGACAGATTATTCGGAACAAAATAGGACTCAGGAATACAGGACTACCTCGTTCTTTAACTGGTTTGCACTCAGAATATAGTCCTTTGAATCAAAAGTGAAAACCTGTGTCTGGGTGGTTCCCGTAACTTCTTCGATCACCTTTCGGTCGACTTTGCCTGCCATTAAATTCTGAACAACAAATGCTTCCAATGCCAATGATCCACTACGATTACCCACAACTATGGTAGGTTCTGATTTATAAATTCCGGCACTGAGTCCATGTCCAAAAGACAATTCGTCACTGAACTTCTTCTCCCAGTTCGCCCCGTCCTTCTTATAAATATTTAATGTGTTTCCGTGAAAAGGTTCAATGGTGATGAGTTCTTCCTTTCCATCCCCGTCAATATCAACGAAAGTCATTTCACTCACCTCACTGAAAAACATTTGATTAACCCTCCAGTCATCGCCATCTTTCTCAATATAGAAAATGCCCTGTTCTCCACAAACACAGATCACTTCTGATCCATTCATTATGGTCTTACACATCCCATGGTTTTTCACAATTGAGCTGTCTATTATCGTAGATTTCCACTTCCTGTACTCACAATGATCCAGGTCAATGACGTGAATTTCTCCTGGCTGGGACCAGTCTGCCGGATCATCTTTATGTTTACTAACTGTAGCTGCAACCAGAAAGTGCTTTCCATCCACAGTTAAAGTTTCACACCGATGTACGAAAGGTAAGGCGAATGCCATTCCTGATTCCCAGTTTGTCTCCATCCTGGTATGCAGGAAGATCCCTGCATCCTTACCTGCAAAAGGTGGAAAGAATCCCATAATACTAATATTAAGATCCGGCTTCCCGGGTACCGGAATAAAACTCATCATTCCACCCGGCTGCCGGAGAATGGGACTTGATTCACCATTTACCAGATTGTAGACGCTGACCTCATCTTTGGTTTCAGACCCGGCTCCAATAAAAAAACCGTCATTATTTTGAAATGCATTGGCAGTATAGACTGCCTCAATATCGAGTATTTTTTTCCGTTTATACATGATCGCTATTCTGGAAGTGTTGAAATAATGTCCTTTAAAAAGTTTTCATGACTGAAGTTCTTCGAACTGAAACCCAACCTCACAACAACTAAATTTTTCGAGGGAATAATAAAAATACGCTGGCCGAGGAATCCGTTTGCAGAATACACATCATCCGGCAATCCTTGGTAGCTTATTTCCGGATCAGGATCATCAAGCCAGAAATTGACACCATATTCACCATTCGCATTTGCAGCAGGAGCTTCCTGCCTGGTAAAGTCCACCCAACCGTAAGGCAGAACAGTATCGTTTAAAAATACTCCGTTATTCTGATAGAGCAATCCAAACCTGGCATAATCTCTTGCTGTACCGTAGCTGTATGATGAAGAAACAAAATTACCCGAAGCATCTGTTTCAATTGTTGTATTCAGTATTCCGATACGGTGCAGTAGATACTTATATGGAAATTCATAATACCCCCTATCCTCCTCAAATGTCTTTCGGATCAATCCGGAAACCAGGTTTGCATCACCGGATGAATAGTAATAGTGGGACCCGGGTGTATGTTCAATCGGCCTGCTAACAACAAAATCAAACATATTGCTGCTTTGCATTAACATTATCGTAGCCTCTGAAATGGTGAAATAATTCTCAACCCATGTCAATCCACTGCTCATATGAAGAAGATCTTCCATAGTAATTTTCCCTCGCTCATCATCCTTCCATTCAGGAATATCCACCGGGGCTTTTATATCAATTTCCCCCTTTCCTGCCAGAATACCCACCAGGGCAGATGTAATAGATTTGGTCATTGACCAGCCATGAAACTCTGTTTGGTAATCATATCCATTAAGATATTCCTCTGCAACAAGTTCTCCATCATAAACTACAACTACGGCGAGTGTCTTTTTGAAAGGCTCAGCACCCGGGGGATCAATCGCATTGCTGACAAATGCTTGCAGTTCTGTATAATCTACTCCTTCCGGCCTGGATTCAGTCAGTATATCACCAAGAGGCCATGGAACGGTATCCTGGCTATACCCCGGATCAGGTATCTGGAAAGATGCTTCCCTGAGTTGTTCTTCCGGGATATCAAGAACAAGCACGGATCCGAGTCCCTCTCTAAAAACAGCCTTTCGTTTTGCAAGCCCGAATACTTTTGCAGTAACTGATTTCTCCTCATAATTTACCACTGTCTTAGCCAGGCTGATGGGAAAAAAGGAGAGATCTTCAGCATATACCCTATCCGGATCTTTTCCAGCGATAAAAACACTTGAGCACATTCCTTTGGCTGCAAATGCAGTAATGATTGGTACCCGTGGCCAGGCGTAGATTACGACGAATACCAGGATTCCAATCAGAATGATGTAAAGCAGGCGGATCAGTAGTTTTTTCATGCTCGGATTATTAACCTGGTAAATATGTTTGATTAAAATAATTGATTTGATTCAGACCCCAAAATCAGCATGTTTATCCGGAATAAATCAAGCCAATAACAGGTCAGTTCAGCAGTTCATACCTTTGGTACATATTTGTTTTTAAAGACTCGTTACTTTCATAGACTTTTTTTAAAGCCTCCTTGTAAAGAGGATGGTCATGAACAATTTTATAGGTATCCATGTTGGGCCAGTTTCCACGGATAAGATATCTCATATACGGAACAGTATCGGCCTGGACCTTCCAGATAGTATAACCAGCTCCCGCATAACCAAGGCTGTCAACAATAATGGTATTGACCTCTTTAAATAATTGCATGAGATCTGCCTCCGGGAGTCCCCCAAGGGAATCTATAAAAGACAGGCTGTTTAATTCGAAAACCGGATGTTCGAACTGTTCTACAGGTTCAGATGCAGGATTACAGGCAAATAAAACGATGATGCTGACTAGAAAGATGAAAAGCATTAAGTTTCTCATTGTTAATCAATTTAGTTACTGTGAGCTAAATCGAAGTTATGAAACATTTGCTGATAAATCTATTTCCTTCGTCAAAATCCATTTACTACCTTTGGCTTCTGCTAAATATCACCATGGATACAATGGATCAAAGCGAGAAGAGAAAATGGAGACCGCTTGAAAGAATGTTCAACGAAGTACCGGGCCGGTATGACCTTTTGAACAGGATTATTACCCTGAGACTTGATGAACGCTGGAGAAAAAAGGCTGTCCGGGAATGCCTGGATGGCAACCCGGATTCTATTCTTGATCTCTGTACAGGAACCGGTGACCTGGTACTACGGATGGCTGCCAATGTTAACGGTGAGACCAGCGTTCATGCCCTTGATTATAGTGAACCGATGCTAAAAGTCGCCCGGAAAAAAGCAGATAAAAAAGGACTTGGCAAGATTGAGTTTGTTCATGGTGATGCCGCAGACATGCCCTATGAAACAGAAACTCATGATGCTATTGGAATAGGTTTTGCCTTCCGGAACCTTACCTATAAAAATCCTGACCGTGATATTTTTCTTGGTGAAATTTACCGGGTATTAAAAACAGATGGTAGATTTGTTATTATTGAAAGTAGCCAGCCTTCCGGAAAGGTTTTAAAGGTACTGTTCCGGTTTTACCTCAGGGTATTTGTTGCGGGACTAGGGGGGATGATTTCGGGACACATGGGAGCATACCGCTACCTGGCCGCCTCTGCCCGGAACTTCTACACACCAGATGAGGTAAGGAAGTTGCTTCTCAGTGCTGGCTTCAAAAAGGTAATACATAAATCCCTCAGCGGGGGAATAGCGGGACTCACGGTTGCAATTAAATAGAAGATCTCTCGATGGATCCGAAGTCAGAACATAATAGATTAGTTTATTTTTTCATTTTTACCCTGGCTGTTCTGGCACACCTTACAGGACTATTGAACGAGCTTTTCATTTCTGATTCGGCGCTGTATGCCAGTATCGCCAAAGAAATGGCCATTAGTAACAATTTTCTTGAGCTGACTTATGATGGGGTGGACTGGCTGGATAAGCCCCATCTCCAATTCTGGATCACAGCGCTCAGTTTTAAGATTCTCGGCATCAATGCTTTCGCGTATAAACTGCCGGCAATACTCTTTACCTTTCTTGCCTTTTTCTATACATACAAATTTGCAAGAGAACTCTACAACCGGGAAACAGCCCTTCTTGCAGTCCTGATCCTGGCAACGGCTGAGCATCTTGTAATCTCCAATAACGATGTTCGTGCAGAACCCTACCTTACGGGACTGATAATAGCAAGTATCTACCACTATTACAGGATGCTACGTGAATTCAGGTTCAGCCACCTGCTTCTGGCATCTTTTTTTGGAGGAATGGCCGTTATGACCAAGGGACTCTTCACACTGATCCCGATTATCGGGGCAGTTGGAGGTGAACTGATCATAAAACGCAATTGGAAAGATCTTCTCAGCTGGAAATGGATTCTTAGCCTGGGACTCATTGTTTTGTTTGTAAGTCCCGAGTTATACACCCTTTACTTCCAGTTTGACAGCCATCCTGAAAAGATTATTTTCGGTAGTACGGGAGTCTCGGGAATCCGGTTCTTTTTATGGGACAGCCAGGTGGGAAGATTTTTCAATACCGGTCCCATAACAGGCAATGGAGATCCGTTTTTCTTTTTGCATACCCTGATCTGGGCTTTTCTTCCCTGGGCGATTCTGATGTATTATTCCCTTTACAGGAAGATCAGGAACAACCTGCCCCGCCTTGATAAAGGCCAGGAGTTTTACACCCTCGCCGGAATAATAGTTACTCTGCTGCTATTTTCACTTTCCAGCTTCCAGCTCCCCCATTACACGAATGTTATATTTCCGCTGCTGGCGATAATTACGGCAGGCTTTATTCAAAAGAAATTTACCAGGCGGGAAAGCAGATTTTACACCATCAGCCAGTGGTCAAACATCTTTATAATACTTGTCTTACTGCTTGTTGTACAGTTTCTATTTAAACCCGGGAGGATAACTATAATAGCAACAGGTGGGTTCCTCCTGACATCTGCGGCTGTTTTCCTGGTAATCCGATCCGGTCAAACCAATAAAATGAAGGTTTTCTACTATGCCTGCCTTGCATCTATCCTGTTAAACTTCTATCTCAACCTGGTTTTCTATCCAAAACTCCTTGAATACCAATCGGGAATTAAAGCTGCAGAGTATGCCAACCTGAATTATCCCGGGGAAAAAATCAAAACACTCGGAGTACTTTCATTTACTATTCATTTTTATGCCGAGGCTCAGACTCGCGATATGCAAAGTATGGAGGATATTATCCAAAGGAATACGGATTCGGATTTTCTGCTTTTTACAAGGGAATCATACCTCGACAGCCTTGACATTCATCATTGTAATTACGTTGTTCTCGAGTCATTCGACCATTACCACACCACAATGGTTACCGGCACCTTCCTTAACCAAGACACCAGGCAGGAGGCACTGCAGAAGCGATACCTGCTTTCAGTCCGGCTGCCGGACTGAAAAACAGCATTAATCTGCCGGGAACACCTCACTATTTATTTTATTATCTTGGAGAAAATACCAACCTGCCACCATGAAAAAAAGACTTGACTGAAGGTCCTTTATTAAAAGTACATCAATGGGTGCAATGGCCACCCCCTTCATCGTCCAGGGAAAACAAACGCATGATGAGACAGGCCAGGAATACGGAAACGGTAATAATGAAAAGATGATCGGGAAGGCAATCAAAGGATTCGACCGGAAAAAGATCTTCATCAATACCAAAATACTCACAGAAACAGGTGAGTATAAAAGCAAGCAGGATGTTCTCGACAGGGCCAGAAAAGCCCTTGAAAGGCTGGACACGGACTATATCGAGCATTATGCTTCAGTGCAGAAACAACACGGATACTTAAGGATGAGGCCTTTCATGGAGCAATGGATCAGCCTGGTATCTCCCCCCCGAGGAAGATCTGGAGGCAGTTCTGATGGCTGCTGTCGATGACGGCAGGTTTGATGTATTCCTGATGACCTACAATTTCGTGAACCGGGAAAAAGCTGAGCGGGTTCTTCGTGCCTGTGCTGAGAAGAATGTCAGAACGACCATTATGACGTCGAATCCCATGATCACATTCAAAGCCATAGAAGGTGCTATACAGAGTATGGAAGAAACCGACAAAAGAGTCGATGATACTTTAATGGACTGGCATTCCCGGCTTGTGGAGGAAACAACCCTTGCCAAAAATTTCTTCGGCAAGTATGGCTACAAGGATGAGGATGAAGAAATGTTAAAAGCATCAACGACATAGAAAACTGGTGCTCCAATTCAGGACAAACACTCACTCAGGAACAAACTTCCCTTATTGATTTATACCGCCATAAGTTTGGGAACCTTAACTGCCGCTTCGGATGTCGTGAATGCGCCGGCTCCTGTCCTCATAATGTTAAGGTCAGCGATATCATGCGCTATAATTATTATTTCCAGAACAAGGGACAGGAGAAATATGCGATGGAAAAATATGCCAGCCTTGGTAATCACCGGGCAGCTGAATGCCTTAATTGTCCGGGACACTGTGAAGATGCCTGTCAGTATGGAGTGCTTGCGAGACCCATGCTTGCCCTGGCTCATGAAAACCTGGGCACAAGGTCATGACTTCCTTGCCAATCCTTTAAACCAGGTATAAAAAAAAGTCCCTTCCGGATCCAGAGACAGGTTATGGATATCTCTTAATCCTTCTGCCCAAACAAGCTTATCGACCAGTCCCGAATCCAGAACACGTGATTCGGACGACAATACCATGGGGGCTATTATTTTATTAATAACTCCGTCAAGAAGTTCCGGTGTGGACTGATCAGCATATACCGGGCGAGGTTCTACATATTCAATTTCCAAACCGCTCTTCAAGAGCAGGGGATATAAGCGCCTTCCAATATCCGGATCGTGTCCGAGCTCCCGTTGTGACCTGACCAGACCTTCCCAGGCTGCTCTTGATGCGGGTGTCTCCGGTGTCCAGAATCCTGATCCATGATCCCCTTCTATCAGGGTCAATGTTCCGCCAGGTTTTATCAAAGTGGCCAGAATATCAAGTGCCAATTCAGGAGCTGGTAAATGCTCAAGCACAAAACAAACAAAGACATGGTCAAAACTTTCAGGCTCTAAGGAAAGTGAAAATATATCCTCCTGCCGGAATATTGCATTGGTGATACCTGCTTTTTGTGATTCTTTTTCAGCAGTTTGAAGAGACTCTGCTGAAATATCAATACAGGTGAAATGTGCATCAGGATTTCTTCTGCACAAGATTTGTGTTTGTCCACCCACTCCACACCCCGCTTCAAGTACCCTGGTCCCAGACTCGTAGATTGTGTCAGAGTGGAGCAGATCTTCCAGAATCAGGGATTGTTCCAGAAGCCGCCTGGTTTCCCGGACCGAATAACCATGAACGTATGCCATTGGGTGTAAAAAATTATTCTGATTTCATAATCTCCATAGCCTCCTTCTCGGCCCATTCACAAATGGCCGCAATTTCCTGGGGACTGAGGGCTGCGTGGTGGTGAATCAGTAAATAGCTTTTCAGGGGCATAACTCCATCCGAGCATTCCTCGCAAATATTATCAAGCAGGGAAATTTTTTTGGCCTTGTCAATAATCCCCCAGGAAGAGAAATTCAGGTGGGCCTTCCCTTCAACTATATGTTTATTTAAATACCAGGATACAGGAGCGATGCTTGCGTACCACGGGTACTTGGTATAGTTGGAATGACAATCATAACAGGAATTCAGAAATATCCTGGCGAGTGTATCAGGCACCTGCGATACCTGGATAAAATCATCATGGGTATCGATATCACCAAGGTTTTTCTCCGGTCGAAAAAACTGGATCAGTATCAACACAAGGAGGGTAAATCCCAGAATAGCGTATACCTTACGCATTATTCCATCAGTTTTGCGGTCTCCTCCTTAGTCCACTTCATAATCTTTTCCTTGTCTTCTGCAGAGGGAGCCTTATCAGGATTTTTATTGAGGAACTTCTCCGGAGGCATTTTGCCTTCTTCCAATACCTCATGAATCTCATTAAACAAGCTGACCTTTTTCGTTGCTTTATATTCATCCCATTTTTTAAAATCCAGTGCTTTTACAGCATCTTCAGCTCTCGCCCCTGTGGAGTGGCAGCCGTAGCAGGAATTACTCAGGATTGTATTAACATCCTCCGGAATTGAAGGTCCCTTCTGAATATCCTTCCATGACAGCAATGTAACCGCCAGGACCAACATGATCCCAGGCAGTAAAATCCAAAATCTTGTTTTCATAACAAAGAGATTAATTAGTATTTACAGATCGTAATATAGTTAAAATATCAATATCTGTGGATACCAATCAGTCAGACCTTATTCATATCTGTGGGAGTCAACAGGCTTCTGCCTGGCCGCCATAAGAAAATAGTTTTTTCTCATTTTTCTGATGTATTATTAAACCCTTTTCATGATGCATAGTCTAATATAAGCTAATGAAATTTATCCGAGAGTCAAGATTAATTGTCCTGAACTTGCAGATCAATGAACTCAATTGAAAACATTTTGTATTTTTATACGTAGAAAAGTCAAATATTAAATTCAAAAAGAATGAAACGTAAAATCTCAATTTTCACATTTGTTTCGATGCTTGTTTTTTCATTTACTTCCTGCAACCTGAATGAAAAGACAGCACCTCTTCCCGATAATGTAGACCTCGCGGTCGAAGAAGTATTTGCATCTGACCTGATGGAAGATGTTTTCGCAGAGACCTTTGATATTATCTTCGATTTCTCCGAGTATGGATTTTTTAAATCAGAAGATGACAATGACTGGCCTGATTGCAGGGTGAAAACGATTGAAAGGCCGGATGGTGAAAGGTGGCCAAAGGTTGTGACGCTGGACTTCGGTGATGGTTGCGAAGATAAAAACGAGAATGTTCGCAAGGGTAAAATTATTATTACCATCAGAGGTAGATTCAAGGAAAAAGGATCTACCCGCAGTGTGACTTTCGAAGATTATTATATAAACAATAATCGTATTGAAGGGACAAAACTTATAACCAATACCGGAAGGGAAGACGGATTCCTTGTTTTCAGCATTGAGCTTGAAAAAGCGAAAATCCTCACAGAAGATGGTATTGAGATTAAAAGAAACGCCAGTAAAACCCGTGTCTGGATAGAAGGCGAAGAAACCCCCACGAAATGGGATAATGTATTCCTTATTAACGGTACTGCCGAAAAGATAAATAAGGATGGTGTACAGATAAACAAAACCATTACAGACCTCCTGCGTGCAAAAGACTGCCGCTGGCCTGTTTCAGGTACTGTTGAGATTACCACTGACAGTGATCGCCCGCTTGCAGTTCTTGATTATGGAGACGGTGAGTGTGACAATTGGGCCTCCGTTACAATAGGCGAAGGCGATGCAGCAGAAACATGGATTGTCGACCTGAAAAAAAGAGGCAAGAAATGGAAAAGACAGGATGATGACGATGGTGTTGAGAAGGACGGCAACTAGGCATTAATATGCCGTTCGGCGTGGTAGGAGGAGCGGACCAGGGGACTGCTTTCTACGAATTTGAATCCCATCTCCAGCCCTGCCGCTTGGTATTCCTTAAATTTTTCAGGGTGGATGTATTCCTTTACGGGATAATTGATGAGTGTAGGCTGAAGGTATTGTCCTATTGTAAGGACCCTGCATCCTGCGTTTCTAAGGTCATTCATCGTCTCCAATACCTCTTCTTCAGTCTCCCCAAGTCCTAGCATGATCCCTGATTTGGATATTACATTCTTCGAGCTGATATAACGAACAACCTCAAGACTGGTGTCATAACGATTAAGGCTTCTTATACGCGGTGTGAGCCGACGGACCGTTTCAAGGTTGTGTGAAATTACTTCCGGGCCAGCATCGATTACAATCTGTACCTGGTCGAGATTACCCCTGAAATCAGGGATAAGTGTCTCAAGGGTGACTGAAGGATTTATTGTTTTCACTGTTCTGATAGTTTCAGCCCAGAAAGAAGCGCCCCCGTCATCAAGGTCATCCCGGTCAACGGAGGTTAATACGCAATGCTTAACATCCATGGTTTTAATTGAATCTGCCAGCCTTGCGGGCTCTTCCCAGTCAACTTCATTTGGTTTTCCGCTCTTGACCGCACAAAATTTGCAGGCCCTTGTACAGATCTCTCCTAATATCATAAAAGTCGCGGTCCCCGCATTCCAGCACTCCCCTATATTAGGACAATTGCCGCTTTTGCAAATGGTATTCAGTTTGTTGTTTACCGAAAGGTTCTTTAATCGGCTATAGTTTACTCCCTCAGGACGCTCCATTCGGAACCAGTCCGGCAATCGCTTTGTTTTTACTTTTTCGTTCATCTCCTAATATTCCCCGGGCTTCGTGTGCAAAATCGAAGCAAAATTACCTTTTTATTTTGAATCATTCTAAAAAATAAAAATAGGCCTTCTATATACTTGAATACCACCCGAAGCTTTCCCTTTTTGTCCAGACAAATCCGGCATTCTGCCCTACCTGGTTGCTGCTGCGAGGAATTTAGATTGATTCTCTACATCTCTTTTATTAACTTTAATAGTTCTAAATATTTCAATCCCAAAACCCCAAACCAGTGAAATACTCTCACATTTTCACCTCGTTGCTTTTCCTTCTTATTACCAGCATGACAATTTCTACGCAAGCTCAGACTCGTATCTATGTTGACCAGGATGCTCCCGATCCCGGGCATGACGGAACTTCCTGGGACAATGCCTTTACAACCCTGGCTGAAGCCCTGAAAAATGCAGGGACCGGAGACACGGTATGGGTTGCCGAAGGAGTATATAAGCCGGAATATACAAGGGAAGGATCATGGGCAATAGCAAGCTTTCTCGCTACTTTTTCGCTTCCAAATCATATCGTTCTGCTGGGAGGATTCTCTGGTACAGAAACTGCAGATACGCAGCGAGACTGGAGAGCCAATCCCTGTATCCTCAGCGGTGATATTGGTGTTGCAGACCAGAGGGACGATAATGTCTGCCATGTAATCTTTAATCCAGACACAGCCTTTGTGGATGGTTTCATCATTCAGGATGGATATGGAGAAGCACACAATGTAGATTATGACTATGGTGCGGGTATCTATAACGACGGAAAACTGATTATAAACGATTGCATTATCCGGGATAACTATTGCCGCTATGGTGGAGGCGTTTTCTGCAATGATGACAGTTACCTTGAGATGAACCGGTGCCTGGTCTATGGAAATGAAGCATTTTACGATGGATTGGGTGGAAGTGGAGAATCCGGAGGCATCGGCCTGCAAAACATTAATTATGCCCTTATCAATCAATCAACCATATATGGAAATTCAGCCATATGGGGGGATTACGGGATAAAAACATTCGGCACAACTCCAGCTATTGTAAACAGCTCAATAATATGGGAAGATGCGTTCCTGAACACCACCATAAGTTATAGCTGTTCGCAAGGGATAACAGGCGCATCCAATATTGATGCCGATCCGCAACTGTCAGATCCGGAAGTCGGAGATCTCAGCCTTCAGAGGGGATCTCCCTGTATCAATACCGGAGATATTGGCCACCCTGATGATCCCGATGGAACCCGGGCTGATATTGGGGCAGAGATCTACGAGCACGACACCATCGATTTTGGGATTATGTCATTCGACCACTGGACAGATGGGTTCACAACTGGTTTGCAGGATGTTACAGTTACTCTAAAAAGCTTTGGTACTGAAACAATTACAGACGCAACTATCGGTTGGGAAATAGACGGTGTTGAACAAACCGGTTTTAATTGGACCGGCAGTCTTGGATTGTATGAAGAGAAAGATTCCATTGTAATCGGCACATTTGATTTTTCCCATGAATACCATACCCTGGAGGCATGGGTCCTGGATCCGAACGGCAAAACCGACGAATACCCCGAAAACGATACCCTGGAAGCTACAAAATTTGCCTGTGACAGTGCACTTAACAATTCCTATGTACTCGGCACCACCGGCACCTACCCTACTTTCAACGATGCATTAGATGCACTTTGTAATTGCGGGATCTCCGGTCCCACTACCTTTCTTGTTGAAGATGGAGTTTACAATGAGCAAGTCAGGATCAGGGAAATAGAGGGTGCCGGACCGATGGACAGCATTGTGTTCCGTTCACAGAGCGGTGACAGCAGCCAGGTAGTACTAAGCTATACACCGGTGGACCAATCCAAGCCTTATACACTCCGACTTGACAGTGCCGACTATATTACTTTCCAGGGTATGACCATTGAATCAAGGGATTCTGCCTGGGGACATGCCATTGAGATAGGGAACGGAGCCATTGGGAACAATCTCCTTAACAATGTAATTACAGGTGATACACTTACTGACAAGCTCCTTTACCTGGATTATACAGACTCAACGGTCTATGGACTCAATATCCTTAATAACCATTTCCTGCTTGGGCGTTATGCCATTTTATTGCATGCAGATTTTTCCAACAAACGAATGAAAGGGATACGGATAGAGAATAACCTGATCGAAGATTATTACAATGGAGCTATTTCACTGGAGCATGCCATCGCCCCACTTATTAAAGACAATGTAATACGATGCAATCTGACTGAATCTGCTCTCAGCCATCTGATTCGCTTACATTTTGTATCAGACCGGGCTATAATCAGCGGGAACATAATTTCAAGGGCGAATTCAAGCAACAATTCCGATGCGATACTTTTTACCAGCAGCGGTTCAACCACAGGAAATGAGATGCTAATATTCAACAATTCCATCTCCATCAAAAATGGGCGCTATTGTTTCGCCAGTTTTACGGGTGGTGAAATGAAAATCTATAATAACACTTTCCTTTCTTACGGGTTAGGTGGTACCCCCTTTTATGTGAATAATAACTCATATGAAATCTTTAACAACAGCTTTGTCAATCTTACCGGAGGAATAGTTGCCAACTACGGCTTTACTCCTCCTCCAACATCGGACTACAATAATTATTACACCAACGGGGATATTCTCATCCAGAATGGGACAGTGAAGCCGGGGACCCTCCAGGAATGGATAGATGCCAGCGGGGAGGACCAGCATTCGGTATCCTCCATTTCGGGATTTTTCGGGGAGGATGATCTTCATACTCTATCAGCAGATCTGGACAGTGCAGGAACACCACTTCCAGAGGTATTGGTCGATTTCGACGGAGAGGCAAGAAACGCAACACATCCCGATATAGGTGCGGATGAATATGATTATCCCGGAGCAATGAGAGGGGACTTCATCGTCGGCAGTTCGGATACTGCCGATTTTAAATCTGTTCTGGGGGCCCTAAACGCATTGTATATGCTGCATGTCGACAGTATTACGAATTTGTACCTGGAACCAGGAGATTACGAGGAACAGCTGCAAATCAACGCGATACCCGGTGCAACAAAAGACCTGCCGGTCAATTTCCTTTCCTTTTCAGGTGATAGTTCAGATACACGGATCACCTATCATGGTCAGCAAAATATCTATAATAATTACATTGTACATCTGAAGGGAGCCAGGTATACACATTTCAGAAACCTTGGATTCCGCACGGATAATGTGTCCAATTACCAGGGACTGATACTCCTGACTGATTCATGCGTGGATATTTCATTTACCGGTAACAATCTATTCGCACCTGAGAGATACTGGACCTTGTATAGCAAGCTAATATCCTCAACCGACTACAGAAATACCGGACTTGCATTCTCTGGAAATCATTTCCGGAATGGGATAAACGGGATAAACATCATTGCAGACCATTTACACTTCCACAAAAGCCTTGTAATATCTGACAATGTGTTTATTAACCAGGTAGACGATGCCATTGGCTTATCACGTGTCAATGGACCTCTCATGTACCGAAACCGTGTCTATACCCTCCCCGGCTATTCAGGAGGCGGGGGTGCTGCACGTGGCATATCCATAGTGAATGCATATAAAGATGAGCTATACAAGCCAATGATATTCAACAATATCATCCACCTGCAGGGTGATGCTCCCGGATATCCCTTATATATTTCAGGTTCAGATAGTATTATGATCCTCCATAACACAATATATACCAGCAATAGCCCTCTTAAAATCGAAAATTCCAGTAGCATTATTGCCAATAACATCCTGAATTCCGTAGCCAGGAATACTCCGGTTGTTGTTGATGATACCGCCAATCTTGAAATGATCTACAATGCTTATTATATAGATGATATGTTTGAATGGGAGGTCGCATTTGACAGGATGGACTCTACATCTGTGGAAGCAAAACCCATGTTTCTTGACCTGGATGGACTCGTACCATCAAGTCCATTTCTAAATAACAGTGGAAAATATTTCGAAGAAGCGAATTATGATATCAATGGTGTAAGCCGGTTGGGGGATACGGACATGGGTTCAACTAACTTCGAGGCTATCTATAAAGTTCCTTTCAACGATACCTCGGCCTGTTTTGGCTCAACAATTGTTCTGGATGCGGGGGAAGGCTTCGATAGTTATAACTGGTCTAACGATTCAGTAGAACAGACCTTTACCGTGGTTCCGGAATTGTTTGTCCCAGGTCAAAAAAGTTTCTACATAACATCGTCTTTCAGGGGAAATGAATACGAAGATACAGTACGTGTCTGGTTGTCATTACCGGTAGTGGATCTTGGAGCTGACATCTCCAACTGTGCTGATGATACTGCTTACCTGGATGCCGGTCCTGGTTTTAAATGGTACGACTGGAATGGAAGCTCACAGGATGGTCAACAGATATTCAAAACCACTGTGAGTGTCTACACGGATAATAACTGGCCGGTCACTGTTACAGATTCATTTGGCTGCACCGCAACCGATACGGTTCTGGTACATTATAAAATGCTGCCTCAATATATTGGGATAGTCCAGGCCTTAAGTGGTTCCGGGGCATACATGGAGGCAAATGCTTCAAATGATGTGATCCAATATCAATGGTACACCGGCGGTGAACCAATCAATGGTGCAACGGCTAATGTATATGTGGCATCGACAGACGGATATTATAGCGTAGAAGGAACAACTGCTGAAGGATGCAGCTTGCTATCAGATTCTGCAAGGGTCCTGGGAGTCTGGGTGGATGATACTTACAGGGATTCACCTGGACTGTTCAGCATATACCCCAATCCAGGAGAATCAATTGTCTACCTCAAATTTAATGCATCCTCTCCCTTCAGCGAATTAAGTGTGATTGACGTCAACGGAAGAACAGTATTAAGTCGTGAGGATAATTTGCTGAATCCAGGCGATGAAATTGAACTTAACCTCTCAAATCTATCACCGGGTATATACAATATCTGCATGAAAACTGAAACAAAAACTGAAAACAGAAAACTGATCCTGAAATAGATTAATACTGCATATTATTAAATGTATCCGGAATCCAGGAGCTAATATAAGATAGACTCAGGAATAATTCGTAAATTTGATCCTTTCTAAGTAATACGATTCAATAGTCTCATTTTCAACAATTTAATCACATAAATATGTCCGGATTAAAGCTCGATTTATCAAATGTATATTCTTTTGTTTCAGAGGAAACAATACTAGGTTATAAGGACGAAGCCAATGCTCATCAGAAAGCTCTGTACGAAAAGACAGGAGCAGGATCAGATTTCCTAGGATGGGTGGAATTGCCATCAGAGATATCAGAAGATCATATAAAGGATATTGAAAACTCCGCGACTTTACTTCGCAGCAAGGTTGAGGTTATTGTTGTAGTCGGTATCGGGGGATCCTATCTCGGCTCCAAGGCTATCATTACAGCACTTGGGGGAAATTTTGATGAATTTGATGAAAGTACCCCTAAGATTGTTTTCGCGGGACAAAATATTGGCGAAGACTACCTGAATGAGCTTTTGGGTATCCTTGATAAGAGGAGCTTTGCAGTAATAGTCATATCGAAATCCGGAACAACAACAGAACCTGCACTGGCATTCCGTCTGCTGAAAAACCAGCTTGAAGAGAAAGTTGGGACCGAAAATGCGAAGGAACTCATAATTGCCATAACGGATAAAGCCAGGGGAGCTCTGAGGCAACTGGCAGATCAGTCCGGCTACAAAACCTTCATTATTCCGGATGACGCCGGAGGGAGGTATTCTGTTCTGACTCCTGTTGGACTACTTCCCATAGCATGTGCGGGTTATGATATCCGGAAGTTTATTGAAGGAGCGAAGGCATTCCAGCAAAAAAACACCGGCCTGGATATACCATTTGAGAGCAATCCATCAGCCCTGTATGCAGCTGCAAGGAATGCACTTTACAGGACCGGAAAGACCACAGAGATCTTGGCCAATTATGACAGCAGGCTGATCTACTTTTCTGAATGGTGGAAGCAGCTTTATGGGGAGAGTGAAGGAAAAGAAAATAAGGGAATTTTTCCGGCAAGCGTGAATTTCACAGCCGATCTGCACAGCATGGGACAATATATCCAGGAAGGTGAAAGAAATCTACTTGAGACGGTTCTATCTGTTGAAAAACCAGACAGCTCTCTCAGCATACCTGAAGACCAGGAAAATCTCGATGGACTGAATTTCCTTGCCGGAAAACGAATCGACGAGGTTAATAAAATGGCCGAACTGGGTACCCTACTTGCCCATGTTGACGGAGGAGTTCCCAATATCCGTATCGAGATTCCGAAGATCAATGAGTTTCACCTTGGTGAACTGGTGTATTTCTTTGAAAAGGCTTGCGCAATAAGTGGTTACATGCTCGGTGTCAATCCCTTTGACCAGCCCGGTGTGGAAGCCTACAAGAAGAATATGTTTGCACTGCTTGAAAAGCCAGGTTTCGAGGAAGAAACAAAAGCAATCAAAGAGCGGGTAAAAAAATAATCGGTAAATACTTCCCCTAAGGAATTCCAGATTAGGAAACTATTGATCTCGATCTCCCGGAGAGACTATCAGAAATTCATATTCATTGCGAATTCCATGGTGAATCCATCGTGGCCCGATAACTCTATGTACCTTGTCTGAGCCCTTAATTCTTCAATGTCTGTATCGAAGGGGATGGATTTAAGGGAAAGTAATGCCCCGGTTCCGGAGGTATTGCCCATTGGTATAATTTTTCCTTTTAGTTCCGGAGAAATCAGTCCGATCCTCATAGCGCTGTCCGGATTTATGTAATTGCCAAATCCACCTGCAAGAAAGACAGTATCAATATCATCAAGTTCCAATCCGGCTTCCTGCAGGAGGACTTTAATACCGGCAGCAATTGCAGATTTTGCCAGTTGCACCTCCCGTATATCCTGTTGGGTTATTGTAATTGCTGAGCCTGTATCAGTCTGGTCTTTTGCCACAACCTCAAAATCACTTTTCAGCAGGCCATCGGATTGTAATGACCCATTGTCAAGCATAACAGCGATCAAGTCAATCAGTCCCGATCCACAGATTCCTGAGGGACTCACATCCCCGATCACTGTGTACCCGTTCTGATCGTATGCGGAGATGGCACCATCCACCCCTCCCATTCCACAGGATATCCTTGCTCCTTCGAACGCGGGACCTGCAGCCGCCGAACAGCACAATATTCCTTCTGGGGTCCCAAGGGCCAGTTCCCCATTTGTGCCAATATCCAGGAACAGATAATTTATTCTGTCCTCATTCGGCCGGATGGAAGCAAGTCCTCCAACAATATCCGCCCCCACATATGCAGCAATGGAAGGCAGCAGCCGGACTTCCCCGTCAGGATGAGAATGAAGATTAAGATCTTTGCCCGTTATTACCTGAGAATCAGTAAATTTAGGTGTGAAAGGGGCAAGGGCAATTGACATCGGATCCGTCCCGGTCAGAAGATGTAGCATTGTTGTATTACCCGACACGGTGACCTTCACGATCTCATTCATGCTTATCCCTGCAAAAGTGACAAAATGATCAAGTTGTTCATTGATGGCTGCAATAATCACCCGCTGAAGTTCCTTAAGTCCATCTTCACTCTCCGTCGTATAGTTGATCCTGCTTATGACATCTCCACCGTACTGAGCCTGAGGATTCAACATAGCTCTTGTTGAAACGAGGGCTCCTGTTACCAGGTTTACAAAGTAAAACACGAGGCTGGTAGTACCCAGGTCCAGTGCCACTCCATGCGGATAGGCGGATAAATCAGATGTTGGTCCAGGATAAAAGGGTACCGGCCGGGTATGAGTATGCTGTTCCACCAGTATCCTGGCCTCTTTCCTGTCGGGAAGTACAATTTCTATTGGTTTGGATATGTAATACACACAGCTTGAAACAGAGCCCTCTCCCTTTAGCCAGACCTTGCACTTTCCACAGGTACCATTTCCACCGCATGGAGAATAGATCTCATATCCTTTTTCTCTCAGAACCTGGAGCAGGATAGTATTTTCTTCCGCTTCAACTGAATCGATCCGGTCATGATGATGAATTTTTAGTTTAACCATAAATTCGCAGACTACCTCTTCAAGGAAGTTTAGTTTCCTTCCGCAAATATATAAACCAATAGGCAAGTCCAACGAAAATCGCTCCACCAATAATATTTCCAATGGTCACTGGTAAAAGGTTACCGTTGAAAAAATTACCCCAGGTAAGGGATGCATATTTATCCGGGGAAACGTCAAGGTTAATGAAGAATTCTGTTCCACCCCATTTTTTAACAGCTATACCCATGGGAATGAAGTACATATTTGCCACACTGTGCTCAAATCCTGCGGCAACGAAAGCTGTAATGGGGAATATTATAGAGAGTATTTTACCATGAGTAGACTTTGCGCTCAGGCATAGCCATATGGCAAGACAAACCAGAATATTGCAAAGTATCCCAAGGGTGATGGCCTGAACAAATCCCAGCTGGCACTTCGCATTGGCTATGTCCATCATCTTCAATCCTACCAATCCTCCTCCAAAAAGATAGTGTCCTGAGAGAAAAATAAGCAGCACAACTGACAGGGCCCCGAACATGTTCCCTACATAGACAATAATCCAGTTTTTCAATACATCGGAGGTTTTGACCTTCTTGTTTGCCCAGGCCATGATCATCAGGTTATTGCCGGTAAACAGCTCGGCTCCCCCCACGACGACAAGGATTAGTCCCAGGCTAAAAGCTACACCTGCCAGCAGCCTGGTCACTCCATAATCCATTGTGGACCCTGTAATAACAACAATGGAGAATACTGCTCCAAAAGCGATAAAGGCACCCGCAAGCACTGCAAGTGCAGAGGTTGTCAATGGTCCTATCCGTGCTTTTGATACACCAATCTCCTCAGCCTTCCTTGCCATTTCAGGCGGAAGCAATGCAGCGTTGATATTCGTTTCCATTCAGGTTTTAATATGAATCCTTAGAATAGTCCGACTATATTTCCCTCAGCGTCTATGCTGATATTCTCGGAGGCCGGATGGGCCGGCAAACCGGGCATCCGCATAATATTTCCGGTAATCGGGACTACGAAACCAGCCCCTGATGCGATTTCAATCTCCCTTACAGTAACAATGAAGTCTTTCGGTCTCCCGAGTAATGCAGGGTTATCGGAAAGGGACTTCTGTGTTTTTGCAATACAAACAGGAAGTTTTTCGAGTCCGAGTGAAGCAATCTTTTTCAGGTCTTTTTTAGCCTGTGCGGTATATTCAACGTGTTCCGCACCGTAGATACGCGTAGCAACCGTTTCAATTTTTTTCTCCATACTCCAGTTCCAGTCGTACATCGGAGTGAATCTTGGCGGATTAGTCTCAACGACATCAATAACATGCTGAGCCAGTTCAAGGGCTCCTTCCCCTCCTTTCGCCCAGTTATCTGCAATTGCAAACTTCACACCAAGTTTTTTAGCCTTGTCTGATACTACCTTGATTTCTTCCTCTGAATCTGTTTCAAATCTGTTCAGGGCTATGACCGGGGTTACATTAAACTTTTTAATGTTCTCCAGGTGCTTTTCCAGGTTAGGAAGTCCCTTGAGCAGGGATTCACAATCCGGCACAGTAAGGTTTTTCAGGTCCGCTCCTCCATGGTATTTGAGTGCCCGGGTAGTGGTGGTTAATACAACAGCCTTGGGAGAAAGGCCGGAGCTCTGGCATTTAATATCAAAGAATTTCTCAGCCCCCAGATCAAAACCGAATCCAGCCTCAGTGACGGTATATTCAGAAAAACTCATACCCAGGCGGGTGGCTATTACAGAATTAGTTCCCTGTGCAATATTTGCAAACGGTCCCCCATGTATGATTGCCGGGTTACCTTCAATGGTCTGGACAAGGTTTGGTTTAATGGCATCTTTGAGCAGGGCTGCCATGGCTCCCTCTGCTTTCAGGTCTCGAGCAAAGACGGGCTCCTTGCTGAAAGTATAGCCCACAAAGATATTTCCAAGCCTATCCTTCAGGTTCTTCAGGTCATCGGCCAGGCAGAGGATTGCCATTATTTCAGAGGCAGCTGTAATATCAAAACCGGATTCCCTTGGAATTCCGGAGGTAGTACCCCCCAATCCGACAATAACTCTCCTCAGTGACCTGTCGTTCATGTCCACCACTCTCTTCCAGGAGATGGTACGCGGGTCAAGGTTAAGGGAATTCTCCTTACTCTGTATCTTATTATCGATTAATGCTGCGAGCAGGTTATGTGCTTTTTCAATGGCAGAAAAATCACCGGTAAAATGCAGGTTTATGTCCTCCATGGGTAGTACCTGGGACAACCCGCCACCTGTGGCTCCACCTTTTATACCAAATACAGGTCCCAGTGAGGGTTCACGGAGAACCACAGTTGTTTTCTTTCCAAGTTTGTTGAGTCCCTCAGACAAACCAATCGAGATTGTTGTCTTACCTTCTCCTGCCGGTGTTGGGGAAATGGCTGAAACCAGTATCAGGTTGCTTTTCTGAACCTTGTCCAGATCAATCAGGGATATCGGCAGTTTGGCCTTGTATTTACCATACATTTCGATAACATCCAGGTCAACTCCAAATTTCTTCGCAATATCGGTGATATGCTGAAGCTTTACTTTTTTAGCAATGTCAAGATCGTTCATTTTAATTATTATATGGTTGGAATTGTTATTGTTCTAGTTGAGTCCGGCTTCATTTATGATCCTTGGAACAACGGATTCCCAGCCTACCGACATGAGGTGGATTCCGTTAATACCCTGTTTCGATTTGATTGACCCGATAATATCGAGAGCTATCTCAATACCCAGTTCCTCGTACCCATCTTCACTGGCATTATCGAATCTTTTCAAAATCTGCCCGGGTACCCTGACCCCGGGAATTTTATCGTGCAGGTAATGGGCCATGCGCTTGCTCCTGATCGGGGTCACCCCTGCAAGAATATACACCTTATCAAGGATATTTCTTGCATCCAGTGCTTCAAGCCAGCGATCGAGTCCCTCAGGATCAAAAATCAGGTTGGTCTGAAAAAACTGAGCACCGGCATTTATTTTTTTGTGTTCCCGCAATGCCTGGTATTTAGGTTCTGAGGCAAACGGCGAACCAGCAGCTCCCAGAAACAACCTTGGTGATGACTTCATTTTCCGGCCATCGAGATAAATATTATCATCTCTCATTCTTCGCAGCATCCACAGCATCTGGATGGCATCAACATCGAGGATATTGGTATTGCTTGTTGGTGTGGGACCGATACGTGCATTATCACCGGTTATGCAGAGCACATTTCTTACACCCATCAGGTTTGCACCTATGATATCCGATTGCAGTCCGCTCCGGGTTTTATCCCGTGCAGCTATCTGAAGTACGGGATCGGCATTAAGTTCCGCGGCAACTTTGCAACATGCCATGCTTGACATCCGGGGACTCGCAGAGGCGCTATCTGTAAAGTTGACGGCAGCCACATGATCCCTGACCATTTCTATATCACGGCTCAGTTTTCCTGTTGCTGTCCCAAGAGGAGGTGCCACTTCGGCGGTAACAACGAACTTCCCTTCTCGCAATTTCCGCTCAAGTTCAGAGATGGGTTCGTCGTAGGCAGGGGCATGGTATTCTGAATCACCCTGCCACCATTCAGGTTGCCTGACAGGTTTGAATACTCCCTCCCATGCATTGGCCTTTTTTTCCTTGTTTCGGGTAAACAGACTTTTGAAAAAAGCTCTCGATCCGAATTTACGAATTGACCGGACTACATCTCCCCATGTTTCAGTACCTACTTTATCCCAGTCCAGCGGTGGAAGTACTTCAAGCAGAATTTCCTCCCTGCCCATATTGTAGGCACGCTCGTATATTTTATACCAGATGCATGGGCGGGTTTCATCAACGTAGCACTTCTCGGCAGTTGATCCTCCGCAGGGCCCATTCCTGAGTCCCTTAGGACATTCCATGGGACAGATAAATGCAGTTTCCTGAAGAAGGCAATTGCCACACATCCTGCAACCGAACAAAGGTCCTTTGATCCAGCGTTCGATCTTCCTTAGCAATCTCTTTGAGAATTTCTCCTTCTTAAAGGGAAGGAAGGGGGGCTGCCACCTTCTACCCGGTGTAAATAATGCCATAATCCAGTTTGGTATATAAACCCGTATGAGTGAAATTAATCGTTCGGAACATGGAACTTACTGCGTGTTCTGAAAATGCTCAACCCACTTCATTGCATAATCATCCCTGCCAAGAAGGAGGTCCGCCGCTCTGATTGCCGAGGTAATTTTAACCGGATTTGCAATCGGACATGTTACACCATAGAGTATGGAGAGGGTAACGAAAGCATTGTTTAAAATTTCCCTGTTCGGCAAACCGAAAGAAACATTACTTGAACCCTCGGTCATATTCAGTCCCAGTTTATCACGAACAAGTTTGATTGTCTCCAGAGTTACTTTGCATGCATTCGGATCAGCACTAACAGCCATGGCAAGCGGATCAATTACTATATCCTCAGGGGATATGCCCAGTTTGCTGGCTCTATTAAGGATTTTCTCAGCAACACCCAGCCTTTTCTCCGGATCATGGGTAATTCCGTTATCATCCATTACAAGGCCAATCACAGCTGCACCGTATTCCTTAACGATTGGCAGGATGGCCTCCATGGATTTCTCCTCACCATTGACTGAGTTTATGAGACATTTGCCTTCTGCCACCTTTAATGCAGCTTCAATGGCCTTAGGATTAGGTGAGTCCAGACAAAGAGGAACATCGAACTCCTGCTGTAGTGATTTGACCGTTTCAGGCAGCAATAGCTCATCATCAACTCCGGGGAATCCGACATTTACGTCCAGCACATCTGCTCCTGCTTCAATCTGCACCCTGGCTAGTTCATGGACGAAATCAAAATTGCCTGCAGAAAGAGTTTCCACCAGTTTTTTCCTCCGGGTCGGATTGATGCTTTCTCCGATTATTATTACCGGTCCCTCAGTATTAATCTCAACCTCGAGGGACCTGCCTTTTAGTATTGTCTTCATAAACTTCTAATCTATAATAATTAGGAAGCAATTGTATTAAGGAAATTCACCGCTCCCTGTGGATCAGGTGAATAAAAGTTTGCTCCAATCTGCTCGCAAAACTCAGTAGTCACGGGAGCACCGCCGATGAGTATCTGCGTCTCAGGATACTTGGCTTTCAGTTCCTTAACTGTGGTCCCCATGTTTGTCATCGTCGTTGTAAGAAGAGCTGACAGTCCGATTATGCAACCCGGGTGTTGATTAATTGACTCTTCAAATTTTGCGGAAGCCACATCGACTCCGAGGTCAATAACTTCCCAGCCACCACCTTCCACCATCATTGCCACAAGGTTTTTACCGATGTCATGCAAATCTCCGGCTACCGTGCCAACTACAAATACACCTTTGCGTTTTGCAGCCCCTGATTGAAAAAATGGCCTGATATGCTCCATGGAAGCCCCCATGGCTTTTGCCGACATCAGCATTTGGGGGACAAAAATTTCATTTTTACTGAATTTATTACCAACAATGGCCATTGCCGGGATAAGTGCCTCATCAAGTATGGCATTGGGATCAATGCCTTCATCAATGGCCTTTTTTGTTAATTCATCGGCTCCCTCCTGTTCTTTCATATCGGGTGGATAGGGAGATGCCAGGTTGATTTTTCCGAATTCGATGCATTTGGAAATTTGTTCTAAGATTGTGCTCATTTTGTTTGGGTTTAGAATAATAGTTTGGTACTGAGTTATTGTTTTATTTTTTATGTATTACGAATTATAAGTTTGGGCTGAATTACGAATTGCTTGTTGATTTCCTCTCCAGTGTTTTCGATCAAAAGTGCAGTGTGCCTGGCCATTTCACCATAGCAGGAATCCACTACAGTAATGGAAGGCTCAAAGAACTCAGTCAGCTCGGTATTCCCATACGAGACCAGGGAAACTTCTTCAGGTATTTTTATTCCCCATTTCTTGATCCGGCCAAGTACTTTAATAGAATCAATATCTGAACACGATAGAATTCCTCCTATATTCTCCCTCTCGATCAGTTCAAGGCTGAGTCCCCTGACATTTGAAACAACCTGCACCTTGCGATCAGGTATTTTCTCCTCAGCAATTTCTTTGAAACTCTGTTCAATCAGTTCATTCAGAAGATTCCTCCCCTTCCAGATATCGTTCTTTACCAGTAGCAGGTTACCGGCATTACTGTGAGCCAGGTAGTCCAATGCCCTTCGTATTCCCAGGTCATAACTTTGGATCGCATAATTAAACCAGGAACCGGCCATTGTGTGATCTGTCAGGATTACCTTGGTACGCCCGGGTATAAGATTTCTGTAAAAATCGGCGGTCAATGACTCGTTGCTGTTCGGCACCACTATAACCGCTTCGAATCCGTCTCTTATCATAGATCCTACAAGCTTTGCTTCCTCAGCAGGATCATTGTATGTGAGGTAATGTATAAGTTTCTTCTTTCGTTTTGTCGTTTCCGACTCAAGGTGAAGGATAAGATTTTCGATATTTGAGGTAAAAGTTGGTGCGATAAATCCCCAGGTCTTTTTCAATGGAGCCTGGGAGGTTATGAATGATCCCTTACCCGGAATCGATACAATCAGATTTTCTCTCCTCAATAGTTCCTGTACCTGTTTGGCGGTTTCCCTTGAAACCTTGTGCCTCTCCATTATCCTGTTGATGGAGTCTATTTTATTGCCGGGGGACAATTCCTGGGTCAGGATCCTGTTTCGGTAATATTCCGTCAACTTCTTGTAAATTGGTATGGAGCTGTCTTTCTGCATATTTGCTGAAGCAAAATACGATTAATTAATTACACCACATCACATACCATCACACTTATCCGAAATGTAGCACATTAAATCACATCAGACCTTGCTCTATTCCTGGCTACTCAGGAATATGCTTTTCCATGAAATCTTCCAGTATATCAGAAAGGTTTGGGTTGCCAATTTCCTGCAAGTCATAGAATACCCTGGTACTGGGCTTTTTGATATTGACTATCCGGCTGAGGTCTATGGGAGTTCCGATTACCACTGAATCACAATCCGTATTATTTATTGTTGTTTCAAGGTCCTTTAATTGTTCCTCACCATACCCCATGGCAGGCAGAAGAACACCAATCTCAGGATAAATCTCAAATGTTTTAGCCAGTTTTCCTACGGCAAATGGTCTCGGATCAACCAGTTCCCGGGCACCGAATTTCCGGGCTGCAACAACACCCGCACCAATTTTCATTTCACCGTGGGTAAGGGTTGGTCCGTCCTCAATTACAAGTACCCGTTTCCCACGGATCACATTTACATCCTCTACCTGGATGGGAGATGCTCCGTCAATCACAACGGCTCCCGGGTTTACCAGCTCTATATTGGCCCTTACAGCATCAATTCCGGCACCGTCCGCGCTGTCCATTTTATTGATTACCACTACATCGGCCATCCTGAGTGTTACTTCACCCGGATAGTATTCCAGTTCGTGACCGGGTCTGTGGGGATCAACGACAGTAACCATCAGGTCGGGCTTATAGAATGGGAAGTCATTATTTCCTCCATCCCAGAGAATAATATCACATCCGTCCGGATCATTTTCGGCTTCACGAAGAATCGCTTCGTAATCAACACCGGCATAGATCACATTGCCCCGAACAACATGTGGTTCATACTCTTCCATCTCCTCCACTGTACAATTGTGTTTTTCGAGATCATTCAGGGTTGCAAACCGCTGAACCTTCTGTGCTACCAGGTCGCCATAGGGCATTGGGTGACGTATAGCAACGACCTTCAGCCCTTCCTGCATCAGGATCTCAATGATCCTTCGTGAAGTCTGGCTTTTGCCACAGCCTGTCCGCACAGCGCCAACGGCAATCACCGGTTTTGTACTCTTAATCATTGTTTCCTTTCCCCCGAGGAGAACAAAATTGGCACCTGCACTATTGACTACGGCTGAAACCGCCATTACTTTCCCGTAAGGGACATCACTATACGAAAAAACACATTCATCAATATTCAGTTCTTTTATCAATCCGGTAAGCTCTTCTTCCGCATGAATTGGTATCCCATCAGGATATAGTTTTCCTGCAAGTTCAGGTGGGTATTTCCTGCCGTCAATATCAGGAATCTGGGCGGCCGTAAATGCCTTAACCCGGTATGCATCATTATTCCTGAAATAGGTATTAAAATTGTGAAAATCACGTCCTGCTGCTCCGATTATGATAACGTTCCTGGCCATTCTTGAGATTTTTTTAGGTAAAACATTTTTTTAGTAGTAACACAAATGTACATTTTTCGCTATATGTTAAGCATGATATATATTAGGATGTGTTGTATATCATGAGTATCTTTAAAATCCTTCCACTACTGATGAATTTTCTTGCTCACATATATCTTTCCGGGGATTCCAGGGAACTGTTAATTGGGAATTTTATAGGGGATTATATCAAGGGAAAAGAATATGAAAAATATCCCCCTGCCATTCAGGAAGGGATACTTCTACACAGGCAGATTGACTATTTCACCGATACACATGCCATTACAAAAAGTGCAAAAAAACTGGTGCGGGAACGGTATGGATTGTATGCAGGAATTGTAATTGATATTTTCTATGATCACTTTCTTTCAGCAAACTGGGACCGTTTTTCTGAAATGCCTTTGAAGACTTACGTGAGAGACCGCTACCGTATACTGGATTCAGGGTTTTCAATGTTCCCTGTTGGTGTAAAAACATGGTTCCCGTATTTCATAAAAAGCAACTGGCTTGAAGCTTATACTTCTTTTCATGGACTTGTCATGGTATTCAAACGAATGTCATACAGGACATCACTGCCCGATCATTCCGAATATGCAGTAGCCCAGTTACAGGAAAACTATGATTTAATGAATGATTATTTTGATGAGTTTTTTATGGACTTACAGACATACGTAAGTCAGGAGCATAAGGTAAGCTTTAAGGAAATAAACTAGATCAGGCTAAGGTATCAGATTACAGCTCCTCAGAACACCTGTTGAAAAAATCGCTAAGCTCTTCGGCGAAGATCCCCATACTGTCATCATTTATATTGAGCATTTTTCTGAATTCAGCGGTATAGAAGAATTCAGATTCACCAAAGGCAGGTCTAAGGTCTGATAGCCATTCGGCA
>SDBV01000755.1_pt1 | contig 46906 bp, 81 predicted proteins | sample 2277081 | NCBI WGS metagenome assembly SDBV01 (sample SAMN10402039, study PRJNA504765) | marine sediment metagenome | isolation source: marine sediment core GS10_PC15, 223 cmbsf | place: Arctic Ocean: Southern Knipovich Ridge | collected 2010
ATAATAAATATACCATTTAGCCATTTTTAATAAACTATTCCAACTTTCAATTAGATACATAGGAATTTCACATCTTGGACAAATTATTTCTTCTTTTTTTTTCATTCTTTAATGTTCTTTTTGTTTTCTCTTATTTAATTGTTCAACCTGATAAGATTTCTTAGGTTTCTTCTGTTTCTTTTTCTTATTTTTTTTTGTCATTTTTTAGGTTTTTTCATAATTTCTGAATATTCATCTGTCTGCATTTCTCCTATTGTATCTCTACCAATCATCCCACATTTTCTACATACTTTATTTCGTTGAGGTGGGTCAGAAAGTAATAGTCTATTTTCGTATACCCAATCATGTTCACAATTTTCTTTTTCTTTTTTCATTTTTGATTGCTTTTAACCCCCACCATAAACTGCAAACGCTTCTGGTTTTGTTATAACTTTATGTGGTTTCCCAAAATCGTTAGCATAATAATTATCATATTTTTCTAATAAAAGTTCTTTGGCTTGTTCTAAATCATAAGCCAAAATACAAATCATTCCACTTGTATAATCTGTTAAAACATCTTCCCATACAAATAACTTCAAACTATTTTCTTTTGTCATTTTTTAAGTTTGAGGGGCAGAAGATACGTGCACCGCTCCTCCGCCTTTCCTCAAGATTATGATTGGAGACGGCAGGATTCGAACCTGCATTGTTACCGCATCCCATTTCCTGATGAGTAACTCCTGGAATGTCTTCGTCTCCATTTTTGCAAGGGCAGGTTTTATGGAAAAAACAACACCCTTACGAGAGTTCCCTGCCCTTTGTCCACCTTTGGGGTGAGGACTATGATTTTCTGGATTCATTTTTACCATTAATTTTTCTCCTTTTTATCAGATTTTATTTTTAGACCTTCTACCCTCAATCTATTTTGAGACAATTCTTGTTCCAATGCTTCTAATACATATCTTAATTCGTGTTTATATTTAGGATTTAGGATTACAGTATTACAAATACTAATACATCTATTAATTCTCTTTGTTCTCATTTTCTCCTCCCCAATTTATAATTTTATCACATTCACAAATATATCTTTGATTTTCGATATCAACTTTCATTCTTTCTTTACAATCTGGACATTTCATTTTTCTTTAGGTTCAAAGTTTTTACACTCACAAATATCACAGGGTAACTCAATACCCAAATCAGGATAGTAACTATGGTCCTTTGTGTGATGTCCACATTTACAAATTTCTTCTTTTGTCATTTTTTATGTCTTTTTTTATCATGTTTATTTTTATCAGGCACCCACTCCTTACAGATTTCACAATAATACATTCCAGGTCCTCCTCTTTTCTCGGACTTAGGCAGGTTCATTTCTGTTAATTTTGTCATTTTTTAAGTTTACAAGGGCAGGTTGACCAAAATGGATTCTTTTTAAGAATTCCCCTGCTCCTGACTATGATTATTTTCCTCCATATAGTATCCACACCCACATAACACTAATATAATGTTATTTTCCTTATTACCCACTCTCTTGCAATTTGGACACCTAAATTGTTTCATATTAATGTTAATTAGGTAAACTTTATAAAGATTTATATAATAGAATATATAATTGGAGATTTTTAAAGAATCTTCATATAATAGAACTAATAGTATATTTTATATCTTATGTAAATATGTATATATGTATATTATATGTTTTTATATATAATGATAAAAAAACCCTTATTTCTCTTATTTAGAAACCTTAGATGTCAATTTTCTGATATTTCCATAAACTGTCCATCCTTTTCTTTTTTTCCTACCAAAAATGTCTAAATATGGGGAATATGACATTTTTTCTACTATTTCATAAGCTTTATCTGGTTTTTCACTATGTTCTCCTCTTTTTGCTTCAAACCATGTTCCTATGCTTTTGTCTCTTGTACTTTTTGAACCTTTTTTAATAAAAAATAAAAGATGTTCTGTTGAATTCCTAAAATAAGAGCCCATCCCAATTTTATCTTTACACCAGGTAATGCAAGTTTTATATTCAAATCCCCATTGCTTGCCTAAATCTATGGACTTCCAAATAAAAGCATTTGTTGTCCACATATATAAATGACAAGTATCTTCTGCTACCCACTCATCTATTTTTTCTTTGAATTGTACTAATTCTTCATCACTCATTAGTTTATATGTTGGTGTTGTCCTGCCAAAAATATTCACTTTGTATTCCCAAGGTGGGTCTATTACAATTGTTCTAAATTTTCCTTTAACATCTTTAGTATCCATTAACTCTTTTTCATCTTTCTTCATTTTCCATTTTCTGTATGCTGAATTAACATTGCTTCCTCTAATTCTTTTGTCCATTTCTTTAATTAATTCTTTATTTTTACTTTCTATAACTTTTTTAGCTTTTGAAAGTGTGTCATGAGAATATCCAGTTCGTTTGGTTGCTTGTTTTCTTCTTTGTTCTGGTTGGTCAGAATCTGACCGACCACTTCTTTCAAACTGAAAACTCTCTAAACTATCCCAAATATCAACTGCTTCTGAAGGAAGGAAATCTTCTCTTACAACATTCTCATCAGTTTCTTTTTGTTCTTTATTTTCAGAAGTTATTTCTCTATGTGAAATATCAAAATTGTCTCCATATAATTGTTTACATGCTTCAACTCTCCTTTCTCCCGCTATTAAATTCTTATTTTCATCAACAACAACAGAATGAATTAAACCAAGTTTTTGAATTGAATTTTTTAAACTTTCTAAATCACCAAAATCTTTTCTAAATCTCTTTCCAATTTTAATGTCTTTAATCTTCATTTTTATCTCTCCAGACATTGTCCTTTTTCGCTTGCCATTGTTTTAATTCTTCTTCAAAAGGTTTCCATCTGTTTTTTTCAAACCATTGAGGATTATTATAATCTATCATATCTTCACCTAATTCATGTTTTGGTGGTGGTAAAACCATATTATGTTGAAATAAGAGTTTAAGTCTTGGGAAATTTTCTTCTTTAAAGTAATCTATTCCCACTTCTATATCTTTATCAATTTCTTTCATTAAATCTAAAAATACAAATCTTCCATTTTCTATTTTAACTTTATTAATTTTCTTTTCATTTATTCCAAGAAAATTTTTAATTAAAACAAAATCACTTAATGATAATTGTTCATTGAAACAACTAAGATGCATTACAATATCTACTCCTTCTTTTTTTCTTCCTGGACTGAAATTAATTTCCATCTTTTAGGTATTTTAACTAATGAAATACACTATATAAACATTATTATATAATTTGAAAATATACTTTTAAATATAACTATATAACTATATATCTTGTAATGAAGCAAAAAAATGTAATAATCACAGATGCACAAGATGAATTCTTGAAGACCAAGCCAGATGGGCGAAGATTTAACCTGTCGGCATTTGTGAGAGCAAAATTGGATGAGTGGATTGGATTATGTGAAAAGGAGGTAGAATAAAAATGGAAGAATATATAAAATTTTTAAAAGAAGGACAGGAATGGGAAGATTATAAGAAGCTTATAGAAAAGAATAGTAGAGAAGAGTTATTAGAGAGTGTTGAGTTTTATTTTAGATGGTTTCATGGAGTGAAAAAAGCATTTTTAATAATATTGCCTACTTTAGATTTTGAGTCAAGGATTGGGATGTTAAGTGAATTTTATGATTTAAAGAAAAAGGAAAAAGATGCCAAAAAGAGAGTTGAGTGATACTGAAAAGAGAATTTGTAAAAAGATGATTGCGAAGTTCGAGAAGGAGATAAGGCATTTGAAGTTCCTGGAGAGGTATTATGATTTAATGATTGGTGAGGGATTATTGTGGAATTATTTGGAGAAGTTGGAACAGGAGAAAGCGAAGAAGAAGGAGATTTTAACTGATATGCAAGAGTTGATTTTGAAGATTGTGGAGTTGAGAAGGCAGTTATTGGAAGGAGTTGAGGAGAAAAGACCAACAGGGGTAGGATAAGATGTGTGATGTTGGCAGGAATAGGTTAAATTTAGGAGGAAACATAGGTATAATAAAAGATTTCGGGAAAGTAATAGGATTATATAGGATAGTGTTGAAAGGGGGTAAAAATTAAATGTTAACAGGAATTGATAGAGCACCAACAGAGGTAGAAAGGAATGAAATGCAGATAGTAGGACAGAAAACACCAATGGCAGTGTTTAGTAAGTTGCTGGCGGAAGTTGAGATGAAGTTTGCTAAACAACATTTGCCTTTTGATGCACAATGTGCGAGGATTGACTTTCAGGATGATGTTGAGAGAGCAGGAAAGGAAAGTGAGAGGGTATATGGTTATGTGAGAGAAGAAGATATATTGAAGATAAAACTTAATTTTGACAAATATGGAGATGAGAAAAGATTTGAGCAGGTTGGAGATGATGAGGAAATTGATTTTATGCTTGTAAGTGGACTTAGAACAGCACAAACAATTGGACATACAATTAAGTATAGATGCAAGCAAAGGAGTCATGGAATTAGTGTATTTTTGCCTAATGATGTGTATGAGGAAAGGTTTGGCGTGAAGAAGAAGGAGGATAAATAAGTATAGGTAAATAAGTATAGGTATAACTATAGTTATAGAAATATGGCAAAAGAAGATTTAATAGACATTTCTACACGCAAGGATTTTAAGGAAATAACTGCAAAGGGAGGAAGAGCAAAAACAGAAAAAAAGAGAAATGCTGCAAAACTTCGTGCAATTAAACTTATGAAACCTGAAACAATTGAAAAGAAAGCATTATTATTGGCATCTGACCCTGATATTTCAGCACAAGAGATTATGAGATATGCCCAATCAATTTTGAAAAGGGAAGATTTAAATGATTCTTTGAAAATTCAGTTGTTAGGGAAAATTACACAAGCTCATACAGCAATTCATGGGATTAAATCTAAAACCCTTACTATAGGATTATCAAAACAAATTGTGGAAGTAAGATTTAAAAAAGAAGAAGATGAAGGAAAAGATAGAGATAAAAGAGATAGTATTGAATTACGCACCACACAAAAATCAAAAGATATTTCATCAGAAGAAACAGAAGTATAGGGCATATGTTGGCGGAATTGGTAGTGGTAAGACTATGGCTGGGTGCGCGGAGACAATAAAATTCATTATTGAGAATCCTGGATGTTTATTTGTTATAGCAGCGCCAACTTATCCAATGTTAAGAGATGCCACTTTAAGAACATTTTTTGACTTATGTCCGAGAGAGTTAATTGAAAATTATAATTCTACAGAAAATATAATCAAGTTTGTGAACGGAAGTGAAGTTTTATGCAGAAGTTGTGAAGATGTGAGAAACATAGAAAGATTAAGAGGAACAAATTTGGCCGGGTTTTGGATTGATGAAAGTGCATTAGTTCCTCATATGGCTTGGAAAGTTTTAATTGGTAGATTGAGACAAAGTGATATGAATTTAAGTGCTTGGATTACTACTTCACCCAAAGGTTTTAATTGGGTTTACACTGAATTTGCTGAAAAGGAAAGAGAGGAATATGTTTTAATTCCTTGCTCAAGTAGAGATAATCCATATTTGACAAAAGGGTATATAAGAGACCTTGAACAATCATATGTTGGTGTTTTTGCAAGACAGGAAATAGAAGGAGAGTTTGTTGGATTTGAAGGGGCAGTTTATTCTTCATTCAGTAGGAAAATTCATATAGGAGAAAAGACTATTCCTGATATGAAATATTTTGTTGCTGGTGTTGATTGGGGTTACACAAATCCGAGTGTGATTTTAGTTGTTGGGATTGACAAACAAGAAAGAGCATGGATATTTGAAGAATTTTATAGAGTAAATGTTTTGGTGGAACCAGAATTAGTGGAAGTAGCCAAACAATTAAATTCAAAGTATAATATAATCCAGTTTTATTGTGACCCCTCATCACCTGAACATATCCAACAATTTTTGAATGCAGGATTAAATGCTAAGGAAGGAAATAATTCTGTTTTTGCTGGAATAAATGCAGTAAGTTCTCAATTACAAATAGTAGGTGGCGAACCTTTATTACATATTAATCAAACTTGTGTTCATACAATTTCTGAATTTGAGAATTATAGATATCCCGAAGGTAAGGAAGAAAAGCCATTACAAGAAAATCCACTTAAACTTTATGACCACGCAATGGATGCATTGAGGTATGTTTGTATGGGGTTAGTAGAAGGCAGGTTTGGTGAATATCAGCCATTTATTGTTTAATTATATAATTTAAAACATATTTTATAAAAATACAGGAAATTAAAATAAGATATAGATAAGGAGTGGATAAGAGCAAATAAGAATGGCATTTTTAGATTTTCTTAAGAAAAAAGAGGAAGAAGCACCAATTAAGGAAGATTACGCTCCATCTATTTCTGTTAATGAAGCTGAATTGGCATTTGCTAATGCCAAGAAAATCAATCCCAACTTTAAAGGAGAGGTTGAAATAAAGGAAGTTAGATTTCCAAAGGAGCTGGGAGAAGAACACCCTTTTGACTTTGCAACAACAGAAGGAGTGCATAAAAAGTTTGGGTTTGTTAATGCAGTTGTGGATAAGTTTGTGGATTTTGTGGTTGGTCCAGGTTTCTTTATCACAAGTGAGAATGAGAAGGCACAGGAGATTTGTGAGCAGTTCATTAAGGATGTTAACTTTGATACAATTTTGAGGGCTTGGGTTAAAGAGGCATTAATTAAGGGAAGTGGATTTTTGGAATTGGGTGGAAAGAAGGATGAAGCACCAAAAGGGTTGAAGGTTTTGAATGCAAATTATATGTATATCCATAGAGATAAATATGGAAAGGTTGAAAATTATAATCAATACACTGGTGCTTTCAAAAGGTTGGATAAAACCAAACTCATAAAGTTTGAACCATATCAGATTGCACATATTCCGTTCAATAGAGTGGGTGATAATGCTTATGGTTTGGGTGTTATTGCACCTGCTTTAATCACCATTAATAATCTTCTTCAGAATGAGACAGATTTACATATGTTGATGCATAGAAAAGCAAATGCCCCTATTCACGCAAAGTTGGGAACAGAAGATAAGAGGCCAAAAGAGAAAGACATAATAGCATTTGGTAAAAAGATGGAATGGTTAACTAACAAACACGAATGGGCAACTGATGCTTTGGTTGATATGAAGGTGTTGGATTTTGGGAATATTGGTGAGAAGTTTAATGAAGTATTACAATATGACCAAGATATGTTATTTTACACTTTCCAAGTTCCTGCTGTATTGATGGGAGCAGCAAGGATACCAGAGGGATTAGCAAGGGTGCAGATGGATGCTTTTGAAAGAAGAGTTCAGAGTATCCAAGCAGAGGTTGAGAAAGTTATTGAGCAACATATTTTTAGGAGAGTATTACAAGCAAACGGATTTGATGTTCATGTAGAATTTGAATGGGGAAGACCATCAAGTTTAGAGACAATGGAGAGGTTGAAACTTATTACAGAGTTAATAAAGTCACCTACTACATCAAGGGCATTAAGTCAGTTGTTAGAAATGCAGACAGTTCAATTATTGGGATTGTCTGAAGACGAATATGAGGAGTTGAAGCAGACAGAGGATGAAGAAAGGAGAAGGGAAGAGGAAAGACCACAACCAATAGTCCCAGGACAAAATGCTACACCTCCAGAGCTTGTTCCAAAAGAGAAACCAAGAGAATCTATTGATAAAACTATGTTACAAAGGATTGAAAGGGAAGAAAAAATGGAAGAATATGTTTGTCCACATTGTTTGGATATTAAGGAAGGAAGTTATAATACTATTAATGAGTGGTTGGGTTTCAAATATAATGATTATGTGGAACAAATTCTTATCTTTCTCAAAGGAGATGAATTTGACTTGATAAGAGCAAAGAATATAATTGAAGAGTCAGCAGGAAAGTTGACATCATCTCAAGTTACTGGGTTAAGAGAGGTTTTGGAAAAAGGATTTAAGGAAAATCAAAGTATAAGAGATATGGTAGAGGCAGTTGACAGGAAGGTAAAGCCAAAGGATTTGTATAGGATGAAAGATGGTAAGATTGTAAAAAGAGCTGGCATTCCTATTATGGTAAGGACTGCTGAACAGAGGAGTATAGCGATTGTGAGAAGTGAAGTTACAAGAGCTGCTAATGAAGGTGCCATAAGACATTTTAAGGAAGGTGGTGTAACTAAAATTAGATGGGTAGCATCTGCAGGGGCAAGGACTTGTCCTGATTGTGAGGCGCTGAATGGAAGGATATTTAGTGTTGGAGACCATCCACCACTTCCATTTCATACTATGTGCAGATGTACTACGGTGCCTATAACGGAGATAATTTAAAATGGGACAAATTTGGGGAAGCGGAACAGGAAATTGGAAGAACGCTGCTGTAGTGGATGATGATGGTAGATTGTGGATGTCTATTGGTAGTGGTACAGCAGTTGCTGGAATAGATACTATTAGTTCAACTTTACCAGTGATACAGACAGAGCATTATGAGGTGCATAAAGGAAATTATTTTACTGTGACAGAATATGATGCCGATGTGGATATAGTGGGTCCAAAGATTTGGCATATTTCCACCCCGGATACCGCGTTAAGAGCACATACAATTTTTTCTGTAACTTCAGACACTGCAGGAACCGTAGAATTTTGGGAGGGACCTACAATAACAAATAGTGGAACTGGTTTAACACCAAGGAATAATGATAGAACATCATCTGATACTACAACATTTAAGTTTTGGACAGGTCCTACAGTATCAGCATCGGGAACTTTACTTCAGGTTGATAGGATTGGAACTTATAAGCCACAAACAAGAATTGGAGGTAAATTGCGCCAATATTCAGAATTTATATTAGCACAAAACCAATCTTATCTTTTGAAATTTACAACAGATGCGGATAATGGCAAAGTTACTTTTAATGGAGAATATTATGAAATCTAAAATAGAAGATAAACACTGGAAGGGAATTGAAGAGACAACAGGTAGGACTAAAGAGCAATTCCAGAAGTTGCTCACATTAGAAGAGGAAATAAAACAATTTTTGGGTGAGATGGAAGAGTGTGTGGTTGCCTCAAGGAGAGTGCAGAGTAGATTGAACTTTGACCCATATCTGTTTATGTTGTGGAGGATGATGAAGAAATAATGGCAACCGAAATAAGAACATATAAAGAAAGACCTGAATGTGCAGTTCCAAATTGTAAGAACGATGCATTCATTTATGTAGCAGGACAATGGATTTGTGGTGAATGTTGTGCAAAGTGGCATAATACTCAAAGAGAGAAAGAGAAGGAAGCAAATGAGGAAATGTTCAAAGAAATTGTGGAGGTATCCAAAAATGGATTATAACAAAGTAAAAGGTTGGTTAACTGGTGAGGAAGCAGAATTTTTAAAAGAGATTTCTAGAGATAAAGATGTTTTAGAAGTAGGCCCCTATATGGGTAGGTCAACTGTTTGTATAGCAAGGACAGCAAAATCAGTTATTACAATAGATACATTCAAGCATGAAGATAATGAGACAGGACAAACGGATTCTTATACAAGTATTGTTCCATTCTTACAAAATACATTAGAATTTGATAATATCATAACAATTATTGGAAAAAGTGTGGATGTAGCTAAGCACATAAAGGATAATTCCAAAGACATAATTTTTATAGATGGTTCACATAAATATGAAGATGTTAAGGACGATATAAGAGTCTGGAAACCAAAACTAAAGAAAGGAGGTTATATGTTATTTCACGATTATTATGGTGGTTTTACTGGAGTTGCCAAGTCTGTAAATGAATGGAAAAAACCAGAAAGAGTAATTGGAACAATAGCAGTAGTTAAAATAATATAAATAAAAATTAAAATGAAAAGAACAACTAAACAAAGATTGAAGGAAGCGTGGAACAATATTTGGTTTGTTAGATTGTGGAGGTGGTTAGTAAGATGGTTGTAAGAATATGCCCAAGATGCAATAGAAGATACATAACAGAAGATAACATTTTGGATTTTGAACATATTTGCAATTCAGGTGTCCTTGCCATTGACCAAGAAGATATTGTGAAGATAGGTGATTGGACAGATTTCACAGGAACAGGAGAAGTTACTAATCCTATGATGCAGGGAGCAGAAAATAAATTGTGGGGGACAAGAGCACATTTGGAAGGAGAGGACTTGGACCCAATTACGGCAAGGGGTAAATCAGCATCTACTCACAGAAGTAGGCAACACATTGAACATATAAAATTGAAGGGAGGTAAAAAGAAATGAAGAAACTTGATATAATGCGAAAAACAGGACAGAATTGGGTAATTCAAGATGGTAAAGTTCAGAGAATAGAAGAGTTCATTCCTACGGCTTTGGTAGTTGAGGGGGAAGAGAAGAAGAAAGTGGAAGAAGTTGTAAAGATAATAAAGAAATCAGCCAAGAAGGTTAATGCAAAATTAAAGGAGAAGAAGGAGGAAGAAGCAGATGACAAGAAAATTCGCAAGAAGTGGGCTTAAAAGGTTGTGGAGACCAAAGGTAAGAGTCAAGCCAGACGAAGAGGAAAAGACAGAGTTGGATGTGAAAGAGCAACTTAAAGAAATTATAGCACTACCTGTAAATCCTTTACAAGAGTTCTTTGATGATATGAGTCTGATACAGAACCAAACCCGAGACCCTAACCTTAAAAGACCCTCTTTTGACATCGGGGGTCCAGTATTCCAAAACTATCTTTTGTGGTTGCAATTGTCAGAGTTAATGAAATTAAATAGGAAGATGGATGAGTTGTTGAAGAAAAATGCCTGAAATAATAATTGGAAGTCCAAACCAGCATATGATGGCAGTGAACAACAGTGGCGCCGTTCCTATTGCTGGTTATTCAGGAGGGACTATTTATCCTTTAGTTGTTGATAATGCTGGAAGGCTAATGACAAGTAACGTTTGGTTAGAATCTTTACCTACAGATAGTAATGTGAATAATCCTGCTTATGAGTTTGTTTATATAACATCTGGAACTACTACTGGTGTGACAGGAAGTTCAATTGGAAGTATATGGCAAACAATTGGAGTTGGAAGTTATGTTCAAATATTATCATGGAGTAATGATTTAATAACTAATGTAGGTAGTTGGGGGACTTAAGATGGCACTGAATTTAAACATACAGAAGCATATAATTGAGCACGAAATCATCAGACAGAATACTTGGTTGAGGAATGGTGCAAGTGTTTATTATTTGAAAGGTAATGTCGGCATCGGAACGAGTAGTCCTGATACATTGCTTGATGTAGAAGATAATGCAGTAACAATTGCTACTATTCAAACGACAGCAACAAGTGCAGAATATGTAGGTTTAAATGTTAAGTCTCCTGTTGGAACTTGGGGATTATATACTGGAACTACTTCTCATAGTCTTATTGCTGGAGATTTTGGAATATTTGATGCTGATGCTGGTGTTTATAGATTTGTTATAAAAGATGATGGTAGAGTAGGAATAGGCACGACAAGTCCAGATAGTAAGTTGGAAGTTGAAGATGCAACATCAGCTACTATACGTTCCAAAACAACAGGTGCTAATTCAATACCAATTCTGGAATTGCTAAATGATGCACAAGATTGGCTTCTTAGAATTAATGGTGGAGATGGAGATAAATTTCAAATAAGAGATGTAACCAGTAATGCACAAAGATTAACAATCGATACCTCAGGCAACGTCGGCATCGGGACAACGAGTCCAACATCTAAACTGCAAGTTGTGGGGCTTCCTAATTACGCAAATAATGCTGCTGCAATAGTAGGGGGTTTAACAGCAGGAGCATTTTATTATGAAACAGGAACAGACCCTGCAAGAGTTTGTGTGGTTACTTAATATGAAAAGAAAACTGTTAACAACAATAATAATGGCAGGGATATTGAGCTGTGCATCTGTATGGGGTTTTGAAACTGATAGGTATAAATATATTCCAAAGGGAGAAAAATCATAATGGAAATAAAAGAACTTGAGAAGAAAAATCTAACAGACTTGAAAGCAATAGTTTATGACTTGCTTGTATCTCAACAAGACACTACAAGAGATATGCAAGTTGTTAATAACTTGATTGCTAAGAAGGAACAAGAGGAAAAAGGTAAGTAAACTGGTTTATTATATAAAATTATATAATTTAAAACATATTATATAAAAATAAACTTTAATTCATATTTTTGAGTATAAAAATGCCAGCAAAATTTGATAGGATGGTTAGTAAGATTTGGGCTTCTATAAAAGGTAAGAGAAATCCAAGAACAAACAAACCATTCACAGAAAGTGATGCTTATGCTATTGCTACAACCGCTTGGAAAAAAGCACATGGTGGAAAGGCACCTGGTAGAGAAGCATTTGAAGATTGGAAGGTTTTAGAATTCTATATGCCTATTAAAGAGGCAACAATGGTGGGTGATGATTTTCTTATTAAAGGAATTGCGATTAATGAAACCACAACTCGTAATGGTATAAAATATGTAGCAACTGAATTAGACAAGGCGGCGCCAAGTTTCAGGAACAAACCAATTTTGCTTGACCACAAGAATGAAGTCAAAAATATCGTAGGGCGAACGACTGAAAATGTGAGGTTTAGTTCTGAGAAAGCTGGAATTGAGTTTGAAGCAAAGATTATGGACAAGGATATTCAGAAGATGATTAATGATGGTAGAATACAGGAAGTTTCCATCGGGGCATCCGTTAAAGATTTGGTTGATAATGAAGAAGACAATAGTAAGACAGCAGTTGGATTAGAAGGTATGGAAATATCACTTGTGGCAGTTCCTGGCGACCCAGGAGCAAGTTTGGCTATGGCAATGGATAATAGTTTTGAGATTAGGGAGAAATTAAAGATGGCAGAAGAGATGTTAGATGATATTCAATTAAATATAAAGGAGGTTATACAAATGGCGGAAGAGGAAGAACAAAAAGAAGAAAAACCTGAGGAAGAAGAGAAGGAAGAAAAGAAACCAGCAGAAGAGAAAATCAATGTTAATATTGATATGTCTGGCGTCCAGAAGCAAATTGCCGAACTTTCTAAACAAGTTGCTGAATTGGCAAAGGTTAAGGAACAAGAAGATACCCCTCCAGCAGAGAAACCTGCGGAAGAAGAGAAGCCTGCTAAGGAACCTGAAGACGAAACCAAAGGCGAAGTTGGTGGAGAAGAAGAATCTGAAGAATCCGAACCAGCAGAAGAAGGGTATGTGATTGAGAAAGCAGACACAGGAAAAGGCTTTGCAATCTGGAGAGATTATGACAAGACACCAGGTAAGTTCAAAAGGTTAGTCAGATAATTTTCATACAGTTGAAAGGAGGTAAAGTAAACAAATAAAGATGCCAGCAAATACATACGGTTATCAACCTATATTTGATGGTGGAGCACCCAGAGTTATAACTGGATATGCAACAGAAGTTGTTAGTGGAGCTTGGTTTTTAGGAGCTTCAGGAGATTCAGGTATGGTCAGCTCAGGAACAGATAGTTTTGTAACTACTGATATTCAGTTAATCCATACAGTGGGAAGTGGAAACTTTGTAGGAATAGCACTTCATAATGCAGCAAGTGGAGCACCAGTTAGTGTAGCAACAAGAGGAACATTTTTGGTTCAATATAGTGGAGCAGCAGCAACTGAAGCAGGATTCAAAGTCGGATGTAATAACAATGATGATGTTATCGGTTCCCTTATGGGAGACGAACCCGATGGAGGATGGGACATAGGAAGAATTTGGACTACAGGAAGTGACCTACAGTTTGTTGTTTTTGATTTACATGGTTAATAAGATGGCAGAAAAGAAATTGAAATATGTAAGTGAATTGTTACAAACAGAGTTAGGTGTAGAAGGACAACTTTTAATTCCAAGAAAAATACACGACACACTAATTGATGAAGTAGATAAGAACTTAATTCCAAGAAGTGAAGCAGCATTAGTTTTCGGACCAGGCGATATTCCAGGAAGCAGTATTGACGTTGACAAAGTAACTCCTAATATGATGGATGTTAGAGTAGTTGGTGAGGGAGCACAATTCCCAATAGACAAAACTCAATATACATCACAAAATCTTAAGCCGATAAAATACGGTGTAAGTATTAGGATTACCAAGGAAATGTTAGAAGACGCTAAATGGAACCTACTTGACCACAACGTAAGAATTGCGGGAAAGAGAATGGCTGAAAATGAGACAAGCTTAATACTTTTGAATGGTTTAGGAGGATACGCGAACTCTGTTACTGGAGGAGCAGCAATCACAATCGCTAACATAACAAGAGCTATGCAATATTTGGATGATGCAGATTACACTCCTACAACATTATTTGTAGGAATGGAAGTTTTGAATGATTTGAGAAATATTGACACTTTTGTTGAAGCAAACAAAGTTGGAAATAGGGATATGCTTGAAAGAGGATTTTTAGGAACAATCTTCGGATTAAATGTTTTGAAATTCTCTACAAATGCAGCACCAAGTACAACCTATAGCAAGTATGCTTATGTCACAGACAGAATGCACGCTTATATGATTGCAGAGAAAAGACCAGTTACAGTTGAGAACTTCGAGTTACCAGTATATGAAATGAGTGCAGCCAACATCAGTCAAAGAATAGTTGTTGATGAATTAAGAGACGACGCAATTTGTAAGATAATAACCGAATAAATTTATTTTTTTTATTTTTTTTCGGTTGTTTCATATTCATACTTATAGAAGTATAAGGAGGTAAAGATAGAAGTAAATATAATAGAAAATGGCAAGTTTCAATAGTACAGTAGATGGAATGGGTTTTGAAGAAGTAAATCAACCTGTTACAAGTACTGAAATAATAAGTGGTACTATGGTTTATGCTGGAAGTCGTGTAACTGCACCTATGATTAGTGGAACATATCTTGCCGCTGAATATACTGTATATACACTTGATGTAGACGCGAGTAGAGATGTTACTAATGCGGAAGGTGAATTACAATCGGTTTCAATTGGTTCAGGAATAGCAGTTTATGGAGCAATAACTCAAGCAGGTTCAGGAGTATTAAGTAGTAATGAGGAATGGATTACATTTCCAGTAGCGTATGCGGGTGTACCATCAGTAGTGGTATCTAACAGAAGTGATTTAGATGCAGGTTTACATGTAAGCAACGGAAGTTTAGTTGCTGGAAGTTTTCATGTTTTAGGAACTAATGCTACAGATATTTTTAGTTGGGTAGCAGTAGGAATTTAAATGTTTAATACAATTGTAAGGAGGTATAAAAGAAAGTAAAATGACAACAGGTAGTACAGTCCTTGGATGTGTTCAGGGTATGGCATTAGGTTTAGGTGGAGGAGGTGCTTCAGGACTTGATATTGGTAAAATAGTTAATGTGCTTGGAGACCCAAATGGAATTGTTACTGGCGTTCCTACATCAGGAGTTGCTTGGGACGGACAAAATAGTCAGCATTACGGATTTGTTGGTGGTGTTGGTGGTAGTACCTGGGTTAAATTAGGTTCAATTGCATAATAAGGCTTCTTTTTGAGCCAATGTGCAAGTCCTGAATTAACCTTGGACGATAAATAAAATGGTAAGAGAAAACAGAATAAAAGAATATAGATTTTTAACTGCAGACCTAATTGCGGGAGGAAGTTATGCTACTGCTTTAGGAAGTGAAACTATAAATGCATATTCTTCTTATCCATTAAATGGGACTATACAGGCAATAGAATTTATTGCGGGGAACTATAATGCGGCAGGTAGTATAGGTATTTTAGTCAGCGGAACAAATGAAAGCATACTTATAATTACAAGTGGAGCAAATGCTCATCTTGGAGCAAATCAAGTAATCTATCCACATGTATTTACAACAGATAATACAAATGTTACAGGAAGTCCAGATGTAACAACACAAAGAATTATTAATGAGAAACTTTGGATGTGGGGCAGTGGTTTAGGAACAGGTAGTTCTGCATCAGGATTAAGTTTGAAATACATTTAATTACAGAAAATGACGGCTCTAACTATTGGCAGTATAGGCAGTGTAATATTGAATATGGTAGAAGGCGTGCCCATAACCATGAGCGGGGCGGCATTGTGGAATATGATTGAACAGAACATATATTTTGCGGAACAATTCACAGGTGACACAATAGGAACAACAGTAGCAAACACATACCAACCAGCAATAATTAGTTTGACTACAGGAGATGTTCTTCAATTAATGGAATCACAAGGTATAGGAACAAAATCTGTGAAGATTGGAGATATAAGTATTACAAAGGGAATTGGAGAATCTGTAAGCAAACAGTGGAAAGATAATGGAATGGAGAAGTTGAGGAACTTAGGTCAAAATATTTCGTTCTACAAAGCATTAGGATGACAAACCAAAAGGAAAATCAACATTTAGAAATAATTTCAAACCACGTCAGGGTTTTGAATACTGAAGTTGGGAACCTAAAAACAAATGTGAACGTTTTGAAAAATGATATAAAGTGGATTAAAAAGTTATTGTCGGGTATATTGGGTGTAATGAGCGCAATACTCTTGCTGACACTTAAAATTATATTTATAGGAATATGAAATGGCAAACATCGGAAGTGATTTCAAAGAAGGATTTGAAGAAGTCCTACAATATGGACAATTAGTCAGGATTAGATATTTCAATCCTTCTTTTGGTGCGGGCAGTTATTATGATGATGATGTGACATTGACTGTAAGTGGAAACTTATGGATAAGTGGAGTTGTCCAACCAATAGATGCAAGTAGAGGTAGTAGTGATGCAATCCTTGTAGAGCAAGGCAAACTTCTGACTGATGATACTAAACTTTACATAGATGGAACAGTTGATACTTCTGGAACATTAAGAATTGGTTTAGGAAGTCCACCCACAGATGAATATAGTCTTCTGCCGGAAGGTGTGATTAATTGGAAAGTTAATGCTGAACCGATTGTAAATAAATTGTATATTCGGAGATTGACGACTGGAAGCTTGTTGGGAGAGTGATATGGTTAAAGTTATTGGAACACGAGGAAAAGTAGTTGATATAGAAGTTCTTGGTATAGCTGCTGTAATGGATAGACTTAGAAGGGCAGGCAAAGAAGTTGAAAGTTCTGCTGATTTAGGTGTGGTTAAGGCTGGAGGATTTGTAGAAGAGGAAGTTAAAGAAAGTATAATGGGACATAGACCTGAACCAAGAAGTGTTGATACTGGTAGGTTAGGAAATTCTATTGAGTTTGAGAAGACTGCAAAAGCACAAGGTGTGGTTAAACCAAGGAAGGAAAATTATCCTGGTGGAGCAAATACTCAAGATGTAGCAACATATTTAGAGTTTGGGACATCAAGAATACCACCAAGAAGGCATTTTAGGAATACTAAGACAAGGAATCAAGATAAGGTAAGAGACATAATTGATAAGGAGATAAGGATAGGGAGAATCTAATTCTAATATATATATTGTAATATATGTTTTAACAAACCAAAGGATTTATAAAGATGTTTTTATTATTTATAATATATAAAAATGGATATAAAAAATCCAAAGGAGAACAATAAAATGGAAACAAATAAAGAAAATTGGAGTGAGAATCCAAACACAGAAATGGAATGTGTTAAATGCAAAACAACTTGGAAGCTAAAAGATTCTATTGTATGCCCAAATTGTGAAGAAGCTGATGGAGGAATCGAATAAAATGGGAGACAGAGGACAGGTTTTAATAGAAGACACAGGAGTGTATTTATATACACACTGGGGAGCAAGTAATTTAATAGATGTAGTTAAAAAAGCTATTGCAAAAAGATGGAGATGGGACGATTCTGAATATCTTGCAAGAATCATTTTTTGTGAGATGATTAATGGTGAGGAAGAAAATATTTTGAATGAGACAGGATTTGGTATAGGAGTAACAAAACACGGAGATACTTGGAGATTAATTAAAGTAAATTGTAAAGAAAAAACTGTAACTCTTTGTGATTTAGAAGAGGATGAAAGGGTTTTAAGTTTTGAGGATTTTATTGGAGACTAACAATAAAATGGAAAACAAATGTGTATTATGTGGAGAACCTCTTCCCAAGAACCATCCAGGATTAAATAATCCTTGGCCTTTAGCTGAGGAAGGGAATTGTTGTGATAAGTGTAATGTAAGGGTATTGGTAGAAAGAATTAAAAATGCAGTGAGGAGGAAAAAATAAAATGGATAAGGAAAAAGCACTAAAAGGATTTTCTGATTTTGTAAATGCTGTTGAAGACGGAACTATGAGAGCTGAGAGAGGAAAGGCAATGAGAACTGAAATTAATAATCATATTATTGATACTTGTTTGCCTGGAGATACAAAAAAGTGGGAAACCGCAATAGAAAGAGGAAGAAATGGTGAATGGATTATAGTTGAACAATATGAAAATATAAGAGATGCTACAAGAGGTCATACTAAATGGGTTGAAAAAATTAAAGAGAATATAAATTGTGAATTAAAAGATATGGATTTATGGGGGTTAGAAGACTAAATTTAATAAAATGGAATTAAATATAAATGAACAAAAACCAAGCATAAAGTTGATGAAGATGTCAAAAGGATACCAGTGGGAAATCAAAGGTTATGGAGACCTTGATAAGGAATTGGTTGAGAAGATAAAGGAGATTGACAAACAATTAAAGGAGAATTTTGGAGGAGAGTAAAATGAAAGAAGAAGAAACGGAAAGAATATCAGATGAACTTGTATTAATGGCACGAAACCAAATAGATAATATTTATGATAGAATGTTCCTTTTTTATAGATTTCCAGAAATGTTTAAGGGGATGGTTGATGATTTAAAAATTGAAAAATGAAAACAAAAATCGTTAGAATATTAGAATGTTTGCGTTGTGGATATGAATGGATACCAAAAGTTGAAAATCCAAAACAATGTCCAAAGTGTAAGAGGATGGACTGGGATGTTAAAAAAGAAGATAAACAAGTGAAAGGAGGTGAGGAGAAATATGGAAAATAAAAATTGGATAAAAAGACATCCTGTATGGACTGGTATAATTGGATTTGTTATATTAACAATGATTGTTGGAATGGTTGTTCCAAATAATTGTGATTGTCCAAAAACTTATGAGAAAGAACTCATTAATTTAGAAGAAGGATTTATAAGAAGTTGTAATGTAAATAAACTTAGTGGAGCATCTTCATTGGCAACTTTAGATTTATTGGAAGTATTTGGTTATTACGAGGCAAGTATATATAGAAGTACTTTTGAAGAAATGTCTCATATGGATTGTTACCAATTAATGAATGATTGGAAAAGTGGAAAAATTGAATAAATTAAAAAAGAGGTGATTTCTTTTTCTTTTTTAGTTTATTATATAATTTAAAACATAGTTAATATAAATAATTCTTAATTTATTTTATTGAGTTAAAAGCGATTAACTCAAGATTCCAAGTGAGGAAGATATGGTAATAACAAGCGTTAGTAGTGCAACTTTTGTAGCAGACACTGTAAATTATATTAGAGATAGACTTAAAGCTCAAGCATTCACAGGTGTTGATTCTCGCGTTTATACTTCTTATCCAAAAGTTGGTGTTGTTTATCCTATGATTACTATTGTTGATTCTGGAATAACACAACCTATGAGATTGGGAATGCAATCTGATGGAACAGTGATAACTTTACCCTTAGAGATTAGAATTTGGGCAAAGAATGTTAAGAGTAGAGATGAACTTTTTGATAGTGTGTATAATTATTTGAGAAGAAACCAATTCAGTGGTGATGATATTACAGGTGCAAATCTTCATGATTTTAAATTAAATAGTGTTGTGAATGTAGATGAACCTGGAACAGCGGGTATTAAGAGTAAAGTGATGGAGGTGCAATACTTGTTCATATGTTCATAGAGTTAGAAAGGGGGTATAGAAAAATAGATGGGAATAAAATATTTAGCAGACCAAAATCAGTTAAGTTTTATTTATGAAAGTGGTACTTATGCAACTCCTTATATAAGTGGGGGAGGTATAGGTGCTGGTTCAGGTAATTGGATTGGATTGGTTCAAGACCATACTCCAGATGAAGGAGCAGGTGTAGTTCCAATAAGATATCAAGGAAGTACTGACAGGAATGTAGATACTTTTGCAGATGGACCTTTAGATTATACAGGAACCTTCACATATTTTCCACAGGATTGGAAGTTTTTAGCATTTGCGATTGGAAGTTGTTATTCTCCAACAGGTTCACATGTAATGACAGAGACAAATAGTAATGATGCAAATTATGCAGTACCAACACAAACTTTGAGTAGTTTTACTTTAGAAGATAGTAAGGATACTGGTAGTACTAATTTAAACTTCATAAGAACATTTAAAGGTTGTATGGTTGATACTTTCGGTTTGACTATGTCAACAGGAGAATTAGCATCAGTTGAAATAGGTTATAGAGCACAAAGTGTTAATTTTGGTTCAGGAGCAGTTGTGGCAATAAGTGGCACAATAAATGCAGCATTGGCAAGTGGAACACCATATACTTGGAGTGATATTACAATTGAGATACCTTCAGGGACAGCTTTAACAAATTGTACAGATTTTAGTTTGACAATCAACAATAATTTAGAGGCAAGATTTCCTTTGAATGGAAGTAGGACAATTGAAGTTCCGATACCTTTGAACAGAGATTATGAAGTAGGCGCAACATTCCTCATGGATACCGCAAATGCAGGTTCATTATATGAAATATATTACATAGGTGGAAGCACATTTAATACAAGGGTTAAGATTGAGGCAACAGCAGGAAGTCTATATTTGATTATGAGTGGTTGTAAAATTACCGATATGGAAGTGCCAAGTCCAGTTGAAGGACTACACGAACAGACAGCTACAATAGTACCACAACATATTAGTGCGATGGCAAATGCTTCAGCTACACTTGGGAGTTATAATGCTTGGTGATAAAGTTGAAAGGAGGTTTGTGACAAATGGAAATTAAAAAAGAAGACCTGATTTTCCAAAGAGGAGAAGGTGGTATTTTACTTTCACAAGATGTAATTCTTGAAAATATTGAAGGAAATCTTTCTGTTAAAGTAAAACCTTTGACAAGAGGTAAGATTCAAGAAATTTACCAGAAAGCACTATCGGATGACCCAACAGAGAAAATAAAAGCAGATAACGATGTTATTGTGAATGGATTAGTTTCACCAGAATTAACTGAGCAGGAAATTAACGATATGAGACCACAAATGGCTTTGGCTGTAACTCAAGCAATATTAGCGATTTCATTGGGTATTAGTCAAAAAGAGATTGGAGAGAAGACTAAGGAAGCAGTAGAAAATCAAGAATATTTATTAAAAAAAAAATAGAAAATGAACAGGATATGTGTCTGTTTCTCCACAAACATGGTTATACATATTTTAGTATACCAAATTTAATATACCCAGAAATTGAAAGTTTGGTAGATGCTAAAAATAGACAAACAAAGAAACAAGAACAAGAACAAAAGAAAATGGCAAGAAAAAATAAAATAAATAAAGGAAGGTATAGAAGATGAGTATATTTTGGTTTATAATTGGATTTATACTTGGATTTTGTATAATAGGGGTAATTTTATAAAATGGCATTAGGAGCATTAGGAGCAGGGATTGCAGGTGGGGCAGGTATAAATATCATTATACGGGCTACTGACCAATTTTCGGGGGTCTTCGCTAAAGTTAACAAAAGTATGCTTGGTGTTGGTGTTGGTATAACTGCTATAGGAGTTGCAGGAGCTGTTGTAATGGGAGGATTAGTTAAACAAGCTATAAGTTTTGAAGATGCTTTTATTGGAGTTAGAAAAACTGTTGATTTAACTGAAGCACAATTTGAGGAATTAGAAAGTAGATTTAAGAGTCTTTCTAAAACTCTTCCTTTAACATTTGAAGAATTATCAGGTATTGGGGAAATTGCAGGACAGTTGGGAGTTCAAGGAGTAGATAATATTTCACAATTCACAAAAACTATTGCAGATATTTCTGCTACTACAAATCTTACAGCAGAGCAGGCAGCAACTGATTTTGCACGATTTGCTAACATTATGAATATGCCTATTAATCAGGTGGATAGATTAGGTTCAGTAGTCGTTGATTTGGGTAATAATCTGGCTACAACAGAAGCAGAGATTGTAAGTATGGGTATGAGAATATCTGGTGCAGGAAGAGCATTGGGTATGACAGAAGGAGAGGTTATGGCATGGGCTGGTGCTTTAAGTTCTGTAGGAGTAAGAGCTGAGATGGGTGGTACAGCAATATCAAAATTAATGATTAATATTAGTAGTATGGTAGCGACTGGTTCAGAAGATTTAGCAGGTTTTGCTGAAGTTGCTGGAATGACATCTGAAGAATTTGCTAAAGCATTTGAGAAAGATGCTTCTAATGCTTTACAAATATTTTTTGAAGGATTAAGTAAAGTTGAAGCAGGTGGAGGTAATGTATTAACTGTTTTAGAAGAGTTAGGTATTAAAGAAGTAAGATTAAGAGATGCCGTTTTAAGATTATCAAGTAGTTATGGAACATTGGATAGTGCTTTGGGTATGCAAAAAACAGCTTGGGAAGAAAATACAGCACTATCAGAAGAAGCACAAAAAAGATATGATTCAATGAAATCCCAACTTATAATTTTGGGTAATCAATTTAAAATTTTAGCGGCAGAATTAGGAGAAGTTTTATTTCCGATGATAAAGAAAGTTATTGTTTTAGTTACAAGTTTAACAGATTGGTTTAGTAATCTTACAGACGGACAAAAGAAGTTTATTGTTATTGCGGGGGTTGTGGGTGTTGTATTAGCTTTAATTGTAGGTCCATTATTAATATTAGTTGCTATGTTACCTGCAATTGCAGCAGGATTAGGAATGATGGCAGCGGGTTTAACTGCAGTTAGCATAGCAGGATTACCAGTATGGGCTGTTATATTAATAATTGCCGCAGTAATAGCCGCACTAATAGCAATTGGTTGGTTGTTAGTAAAACATTGGGATAAAATAAAAGAAGCAGCAGCAAGATTAGGTGTTATGATGAAGAATGTATTTATAGGTATTAGGAATGTAGTTGTTAGTGTTTGGAATTTTATAGTGGGTCTTATAGAAGCTCGTATCAATAGGATAATTTGGATAATAAATAAAATGATTGGATTAATAAATAAGATTCCAGGGATTAATATTGGGGAAATAGGAAAAGTAAGTTTAGGTAAAATTAAAGGAGAAATGATGGAATATGAAAGATATGTTCCTACTCCAACAACTACAAAATCTCCTTCTACAACAGTAGTAAATGTTACAGATAACAATATCTATGGAACAGACCCAACTGAAATTGCAGAAGCATTACAAGAACAAATACAAAATAAGGTGAGTATGGGATGATGATAATTAAACTTGAAAGGAGGTATAAAATATGAAAGAAAACATAGGAATGAAAGGTAGGTTCAGGATTGAGAATACCAGAACTGGTGAAGTGAGAGAAATTGACAATACGATTGTGACACTTGGGAAGTCTATGATGGCTGGTTTAGTTCTTTCTGATTTGGATGTAGGAAGTGCGTATGATTGGATGTCAATAGGTATTGGAAGTGAAACAATTACACCAGGGCATACAGTACTTGGCTCAGAATATCTTAAACTTGGTATAGGAGATATTACTGGAACAAGAACAACCACAACAGTAACAAATGACACAGCAACATTTGTTGGAAGTTTTGGGATAGACGCTACAAAGACAATTAATGAAGCTGGATTATTTAATCAATCAGGTTTGGATACTGGAAGTATGATGGCGATAACAAACTTTGCAGGAATAGCTGCTGGAAGTGCTGACACTTTAAATGCTACTTGGGATATTAAATTTGCATAAACATATTTTTGAAATAGAAGATGGCATTAATAGATAATTTAGTTAGTTATTATAAATTAGATGAAACAGAAGCTGGAGATGCTATAGATGCTCATGGAAGTAATGATGGGACTAATACCAATGCAACGATTAATCAACCTGGATTAATAAACACAAGTTATGGTTTTAATGGGTCATCAAGTAAAGTAGATTTAGGAACCCCAATGAACAATGACCTTGTGACAGTTTCAGCTTGGGTAAACATAGATAGTGTTGCCTCATCAGCAGAGCAAGGACTCGTCAATAATGTAGAGGGTGCTGGATATGGCTTATTTTATAGTTCTAATCTTAATAATAATTATAAATGGCAGATGCTTGTTCATTCCGGGGAAAGTTATTATTATGCTTCATCAAATTCAACAGCCACAACTGGATGGCATCATTTAGTAGGAACATTTGATGGGTCTACTTTAAAATTATATGTAGACGGAGACCTTCAAACAGACCAACCATCAAGAACCGGAACAATAACAGATTCACCAGCCAATGTGTTTATGGGCTCTAATGCTCCAATCGGGGGATGGTTTGCAGGAGATATTGATGAAGTCGGAATTTGGTCAAGAGCAATAACTTCAACAGAGGTAACCGCTCTTTACAATTCAGGAGACGGTTTTGCCTATCCTTTCGCAGGGGTAACATATACAAAACAATTTGAAGATATTATAACTGTTACTGATACTTTAACTATCCAAAGGAGTTTGAGAACACATACTTTACAAGTTGAAGATACTACAACAATTACAGATGTTTTTACAAAAACTCTTATTGAAGCTGTTTTTACACAAGATATTTCTGATACAGTTACTCTTTCAGATACATTTACCAAACGGATAAGGATTTCAAAAACATTTTCAGACACAATAACTCCGAGTGATACTTTAACAAAAAAGGGAATTGCCCAAACTTATACACAGACTTTTGAAGATATTATCACAGTTACCGATACTCTTACAAGGGGACCATTTCCTTTTACCAAAGTGTTTTCGGATACATTTAATGTCACTGATATTCTTGAGAGAATCCATATTATACCTCCTAAACTTCCTTCTGTTAACATAAAATTGGAAATTGAATCAATTGAATATATTGACCCAATTTCTATGGTTGTAGATAGGAGTATGGGAGAATATAATTCTTCAAGTAATTTTGAAATATTACTACCAAATTATAATGGACAATATGATGATACATTTACTTTGAATGATGATGTGATTATCTATGCCGAGCAAACTATAGGAGTTCCTACTATAAAGAATTTCAGGGGGATTATTGAGAGAATAACATATACAGGCAAGGAAATGAAAGAAAGAATAAGATTAACAGGTAGAGACTATGGTGCGGTATTGCAGGATATAATGGTTAGTCCAAGGGCCTTTAAAGAACAAGAGGCAAGTAAGATTGTTGAAGCATTATTAATCCAAAATATAAATGGTGGTGAAATTACATGGACAGACGTTAATTCAACTACAACAACTTTTGATAAAATAATTTTTAACAATATTTCAGTTTTTGATGCTATCAAAGAATTATCAGAATTGAGTGGATTTTATTTCTATGTTGATACTGACAAAAATCTACATTTTTTGGAGAAAGATACAGTTCCTTCTGGTTTAACTTTTAATAATAGAAATATTACAAATGCAGTATTCAAAACTACAGATGATGAGATTTTCAATAATGTTGTGGTTTATGGTGATAGACAATTAACAGGAGCACAAGAAGTATTTGGTATTCAAACAGGTAGTGTATACACTTTGGATGATAGACCGTCAAATACATTAGTTACAGGTAGTCCGTATATTCCCACAAATATTCTACAGCCAGGAGGAATTTTAAATATTAACGACCCTTTATATGATGATGTTAAATGGTTGGTTGATTATGATGCAAGACAAGTTGTTTTAACCTCTGGATTAATAGCAGGTGATAATATAGGATGGGCAGGAAGTGGTATTTATATTGATTATCAAAGAAGTAGTCCTTTAATTGCTATTAGACAAGATACTACAAGCCAAACTAATTATGGAATAAAGGATAAAATTATTGTTGATAGAAATATAAAAACACAAGAAGAGGTTAATGTTAAGGCAGATAAGATTTTGTTAGAGCATAAAAACCCAAAGATACAAGGAAACATTAAAATACATGAGATTTTAAATGTTGTTCCTGGAACAACAGCAACAATTCATGTTCCATTTCATAATATTAATTATCAAGATTATACAATTCTTAATGCTAAATATAATTTTACACCTATAAATAACTTGAGTAATAATGTTTTAACTGTAACATTAAATAAAAAAATTGGTGATTTAACAGATTTTGCCAAAGATGTTATATTAAGATTAAAAAAAATAGAAGGAACACAAGTTGATACATCAATTACAAGTTTTGAGGTAGCGACAGGAAGTTTAAGTGTTGAAACAAGTTATAATACGGTCCAAAGAAGTATTGGCAGTGCTTTTTATTTTCATATTCCAAATCATAATCAATTAAGTTCAGATAAATCCCTTTTAGGAGATATGAGGGCAGGTTCAACTGTTGTATCAGGTTAAAATGTTAAATAAATTAAATCAAGGAGGCAAATAAGGATGGGTGGAATAACAACAGTAGGTCTTTCAGTTTGTGCTGCAGCATTAGCAGGTAGTTATGGAACAAACAATCATTGGATAGCGGTTGGTACAAGTGGAATTGCTTATGCAAGTGGTAATACTGCACTTGGTTCAGAGTTTGATAGAAATCAAGTTAATATAAATGATTTGTCAGTTAATGAAAAAATTACTATGATTTCTAACTGGTCACCAAATGATATTAGTGGTTGTATTATGAAAGAGTTTGGAGTGTTTACATCAATAGGAAGTCAAATGTTAAATAGAGAGGTTATGGCTGGAAGTATAATATTTGATGGAGAATCTGAATTACAAATCCAACAAACTATAATATTCAAAGTTTAAAATGATTTGTAAAGTTGACAATATTAATTTATAAAATGAAATATACAAGAGGGAAACATCCAAATAGTAGAATAGGCGGGTTCAAAAAAGGACATACTCCTAAGAATAAAGGAAAAAAGATAGGACCACATTCAAAAACACATATAAAAAATATAAGTAAAGGGATGGAAAAAGCACATAGTAATAAATTATTTGGATATAAGAAAGGACATAAAGTAAATTTAGGACATAAATTTTCAGAATTATCTAAAAAGAAAATGAGTAAAAGTAATCCAAAAATATGGAAAGGACAAACACCTTGGAATTATATTGATGGAAGAAGCAAAGATTGTAGTCCAGCAAGATACGGCGATGATTGGTTCAAGATTAGGTTATTAGTATATAAAAGAGATAATTATAATTGTCAAGAATGTGGATTAAAAATGTCAAAAGAAACTGGTGCTTTTCATATACATCATAAAGTTCCTTTTCTAATTAGTTTTGATAATTCTTTAAATAATTTGGAAACATTATGTCCAAGTTGTCATAGGAAAATAGAAGCACAGATTATGATACAATTTAAAGGAGGCGAAAGAAACTATGAGTGAACTCTTTTCAAGATATGAGAGTGGACTTCAATTTACAGCAGGAACTATGACTGGAAGTGTAATGGGTGTAAGTGGAATTAATCCAATTATAGATAGGTTGAATTCAATTACTCAAGATGATAGTGCTTTAAGTGGGACCTCTTTAATTATTGATGCGAGCGGATTAACAATTGGAGGAGACCCAATAGGTTATGCACCGATAGGTGCAATTGTATCATGGTCTAAGAATTTTACAAGTGTTCCTGCATTACCTGATAATTGGAATGAATGTAATGGTCAGGCAATTACACATTCATCAAGCCCAATGAGTGGTGCAACACTTCCAAATTTGAATGGAGGCAATAGGTTTATGAGAGGAAATGCAACAACTGGAGGAACTGGTGGAGCATCAACAAATAATTTATTACATTATCACACACAACCAACACACAGACATAGTGTTTCAGATACAGGAAATACAGGATTTGAAAGTTCTCACAAGCATCATGTTGGAGGAGTAACAAGTAGTGAGAGTAATTGGGTATATCTTGAAGAAGGACCTGAAGAGATACTTATTCCAGCAGGTGGTCATACACATACTGTTAGTCTCCAATCCGCAGCTGGAAATTCACATAATCATACATTTAGTATGTCTGATAATTCCTCATCAGATGGAAATGAAAATACAGGAAATGCTTTAAGTTCAACTCAGGAAAATAAACCACCTTACTACAATGTTGTTTGGATAATGAGGATTTATTAAATGTTTATACAGTTACAAGGAGGTAGAAAAAACAATGGAACTTTTTAGCAGATATGAAAGCGGATTGCAGTTTACAGCAGGAACTATGACTGGAAGTTATAATGGTGTTTCAGGAATTAATCCTATTATAGATAGATTGAATAGTATATCTACCGCAGATAATTTAGTTACAGGAAGTTTTATTAGCGGGACATCAACTAATATTATAACACCATATCAAGATACAAATAGTTGGATTGGAAGTATGGTTTCGGGAACAACTTTAGAAATATATGCTTCTGGTGGAGATTTAGGTGTTGCTACTTTATGGGAGATTGATGGGACAGAAACACAATTAAGAACTGCAGATGAAATTGATATGCAAAGTAAGAAAATAATCAATGTCACAAATCCAATAACAAACCAAGATGCAGCAACAAAGAAATATGTAGATGATATAGGAGCAGTAAAAGTTACAGGACCAGTTTCTTCTACAGATAATGCTATAGCAAGATTTAATTTAACAACTGGGAAAATAATACAGAATAGTACTCCCACAATTACTGATACAGGCAATTTGGATATGCACGGTGATGACATACTTGATGTTAATGATATATATCTTGATGATATAAATGCTCAGGGTACTAATATTTATGTAAGAGACCACCTTTACGGAGCCCTCAATGATTTAGGGGAAGCTGATACTGCTGGTAGATGGGACAGGCTTTATATCCAAGACATTTATCTTTATAGCTTCATGGACCCTACAATTGATAATAATGTTCAACTTGGAACTGGAAGTAAAAGATATTCTAATATTTATACTGTAACTTTAACTGAGGGTGACCATGTTTATCAAGAAAGAGGTTGTTTGTTATGTGATGAAAAATTTAAAGAAGGAGAAGCGATTGTTAATTATGTTTTAAGCAACACAGAAGAAGGAACAAGAACAATACCAGCTCATTTAAAATGTGTAGTTAATGAAGAAACAGATAAGCAGAAACATTCTAATGTAATTAAGAAATTAAAAGTTTTTGGAAAATATATATCCCCTGGAAGTGATATTCTTGAACGGCAGAGAATTATGAAAAAGCAGGAAGAGCTAAGGAAACAAAGGCAATCCAACAAAAAACAAAGAAGACAAACAAAAGATTTATAAACCATATAATATAATTATATTATATATGAAAATAACAAAAAAGATTGTTATAACAGGAGGTAGTTTAGGTGTAGTTATTGACAAACCTATTTGTAAAAAGATGGGATTAAAAAAAGGTGACTTTGTAGAATTAAATATTAAGAAGTTGCCAAACAATGAATCCAGACGAAAAAATTGAAGAAAGTATTAGAGTATGGAGAATGTGGACATATAGATTGATGATTATATTTGTTATAATTTTAGGTTTAGGTTTACTTGGTATCAAATGGTATTAAAAATGAAAAAGGAAATTGAGTTAATCGCTGAAGGAGTAGCACTTTGGACAATATACTTTGTTGCTATGAATTTAATATTCAGACCAGAATTAGAGCCAGTATTTCTCATAAAATTTGTAGAAGTAATTGCTTGTGGTATTGCTTTCTTTATTTTGGTAAATAAATTATGGAAGGAGATTTTAGAATATGCCAAACATAATAAATAATGACATATTGCGACAGGAACTTCGTAGGATTATACAAGAGGAGTTGCAAAAGGAACTTCCAAAGCGTGATTCTAATATTTTGTGGAAATGGTTGCAAAAGTTGAATGACAGGATTAAAGTTTTGGAAGATATGCTTATAGAATTGAAAGGGGGTAATAAAACAAATGGAAACTGAAAATGTTGTAGTAGCTGGATTAGCTATAGTTGCTTTATTGATTTCTCTTTTTGCAGTTGGTTATGTGTATTTCAGTCAGCCTGAAGAAGTTGATTTGAGTATTGTTGATGATAACACTCTTTTGATTATTTTACTTCAAAACGATGTGAATGTTTTACAAGATGATGTTGATGGCATACCTGTTATTGATAAATATGATTTAGAGCGTTTAGAAGACTATTCAAAGTGGTTTGATAACATAGAAGACAATGAAGATGATATTGCTGACTTAGAAGATAGAGTAGATGCACTTGTATCTGAAGACTAAATCTAAAAAGAGGTGATTTCTTTTATTTTTTTCTTATTTTTTCTAAAACAATATATTTATAAAGTCTATATTATTAAATATTATATGGATATTCAAAAGTATTCAGGTAATATTTCTATAGAGTTGAAAGGAGGTAGAATTTAAGATGCAAGCAAATATAAATTATGCGAAAAGGTCAAGTGGTATTTCAGCTTTAGCATTGATATTGATATTGGTTTTTGGAGTTATAGGAAGTGTTGGAATTGCAAACCTTAACCAGAAGCTTGAAGGTTTTGATGTTGATGAACAGGCAATTGCAGATGCTATTGTAGCGGGTATTGTTATTCCTGATATGCCAGAAATTGATACAGGAAAACTTGATGAACTTTGGGAAGGGGTTTATGAAGGAAAGATAGAAGAGTTAGAAAATGCTTCATTTGTAGCCGGTATGATACAGTTCCTTGAGGATAATAATTATCCTGAAAAAGAGATTGATAAACTTTCAACTGTTGAAGGTTGTGATGTCCTACTTGGATATTTAGAGGAACAAGCAGAAACCAACTCATCTAATTCCATATTATTCTTTGGAGAAAAAGATGACCTATATGAGTTTTTAGAAGGCGAATATGAAGATATTGAGTCTGTACAATTTATCAAAGAATATGAAAATGACAGAGAATTTAATGTAATTAACTTAGGTCTTGATGATGAAGATGATAGAGAAGTCGAATTATCGGGAGTTATAAAAGTATTAGTTACATATGACGACGGAAATGAAGAATATAAGGATAAAGTTTACATAAATTCAGTAGTTACATCTGATGACGGAGAACTTGAAGCTGAAGTAACTTATTCACTAAGTAACTAAAAATGGCAGAAGAAAACGAATCTGAAACTGAAGAAGAGTCTGAAGAAGAAACTTCCGAGGAAGAATCTAAAGAATCAGACGAGGAATAAACAACCTCAACAATAAATTTTTTTTTATTTTTTGTTTTTTATGGAGATGGAGACGACCTGACGAATCCCGTGCTCGCTTTGCGATGATGCGGTTAGTAGGATTGACGGACGTTGCTGCAGGTTGATTACCTGCCATCTCCAATGAGGGTGTAATGCGCAGTCCTCTGACACCCTGGAAACAGGGTGTTCATACTCACTGAGTGAGGAAAGTAGCTCTTTCCAAAAAGGCAAGGAGAAATAAGTGGGACACGATAGTTCCTGCCTTGCCTATAATCAATAAAGATGTAAGGAGGTAAAAACAAAATGAAAGGAAAAGAATTAGAAGTAGAATTTAAGGATAAAACACCAGAAGAAATAGCTAAGAAAGTTATAGAAGATATCCACGAAGTTATTGAGAATAGAAAGGAATCAGTTAAAGAAGCTGAAGATAAGTTGGCTGAAGTTCTTGAGAAGGATATTGAGGATATTAAGGAAAAAGATGCTCGTTCTTATGAATGGGACTAAATATTTTTTATGCTCATATGGGGTTATGTAAGGTCCCTTATATGGGAGAGGGGAAGTTACCCTATCTCCCCCTCTTTATTTTTTTTACATTAAATTTAAATAATCTGGTTAATTTATAATTCTAATAAAATGGAGGTTTAAAATGTCATATGATTGGAGAAAGACTTTTGTTAAGTTTTTGTGGATATCTGGTGAAGTTATTGTATTTGGACTTATAGCTTATTTCACAAGAAATGGTATATTCTTAGCTTTTATACCTGCTTTAGAAGCTGTTAGAAATATCATAAAGCACAAGGATGATAAGTAAGTAGTTATTTAAGTTCTTTTAAGAAGGAAAGGGCTTTCTTTGCTGAATTATTCCATGTCCAATATTGAGAATCCTTTAGTGCCTGTTGTCCTTTTTCTTTAACTTCTTTGGGATGCTCAAACGCATATCTCATAAGTTTTTTCAGATGTTCTATATCTGGAACCGCCCATTCACACGCTTCATATTGAACATCTTCTTTAACTTCTTCCAATTTATAATCTATTAACCAACCATTTCCCCCATCTGCATAGTCTGTCTGTCCCCCAAATCTCGTCTGGATTGTTGGCAATCCACATCCCATCGCCTCCAGACCCGGGAGGTTAAAGGCGTCTGCCCTTTGGGCACATACATAAACATCCCCCTTGTGATAAAGTTCAGGTAGTTTCTTATAGGGCATGTTATCAATATTGATTTTTATCTCAGCTCTGTCTTTTGGAAGATTCAATTCATCTAACTTTTGTTTTAGCAATTGTGGATTAAGATATGAAGGATTTAATTTAAGGAGAAGGGAAACATTTTCATCTTTTTTAAACTCCTCACTATATGCTTTGAGAACATAACCAACTCCTCCCCTGTCCTCCATTCCACCCCTCCATCCTTTATTGCATATGAATGTGAATTTGTTATCTCTTTTTACTTCTTGTGGTTTGAATATGTTTAGGTTTACACCATGAGGAACTATTTTGATTTTACTTATAAAAGGATATGGGTCTTCCCTATCTGTATCTCTATAAGTATTCAAAATAGCATCTTTAGTATGAACACTTGGAACCCAAATTTGACTAACTTTTTCATCTAACAAATATTCAATCCAATACTTTGGAATTCTATCCCCTTCCCAAACCAAGAATCCTACAAACTTCTTACAATCACTCATATACATTCTCCAGAATTGTGGCTGGGTAACTGCAATAGTAACATCTGATTTTCTTGGTTCCTTTGTAATCATGTTTAATTCAGAATCGTTAACCTGTTGCGTCCAATCAGTTGGCAGAGGAACCTCTAATCTTATGTCAGGATTAATCTCATAGAGAGCATTTACCAAACTTCTACAATGGATATCATATCCTGTGCTTCCTAATATTGTCCCAATAAAATTTATTTTCATTTTTTCCCACATTGTAAGAATTTTATTTCTTTTTCTATATCAAATTTTGTACCACACTCTTTACATTTCTTTGGTCTCCTTCTTTTGAAGTGTGTCATTCCACATTCCATACAAATAAAACATTTTTTATCCATTTTCATTTTTTCCTCCAGAAGTTCTTCTTATAAAGGCATTCCTCACACAGTCTTTGGTATTTTGTCCGGGGATTAAACCTCCCGTCGCATTCAATGCAATATTTGAAGAATGTCTTCTTTTTTCTCATTTCAACATCTCCTTATTGTATTTGGCTAAAAAATCTCCGTGTTTCTCAAATTGCTTTTTGCACCACTTCTTAAAAGTTTCATCATCAATCTTAACACATTCTGCATAATCTGTTCTTCTGTTTCCTCCACTTTGTGTTTGTAAGTGGTAGGCAACCGCTCCTGTATCAACAGCAATTTTATATCCTTCAATTATCACATTGAAACTGAAAAATCCTTCCTCCCGAAAAGCAACAGATGTGAGGTTGTCGGGGTATCTAACTTTCTTATTTATTACTGATTTATAAAGACAATTTGTTCGGAACTGGTGGGTAGGTAATATTTCATCTTCTATGTAGCAAAAACCCAATTCATCTTTCTGCAATATTAAGTTACCTTCTTTATCAAATTTGTGCTCATTTATTATGGGTTTGACAAATTTTATTTCTCTCTTTAATTCGGGATGTGCTAATAAAGGAACTACCCCTGTTGCCATATCATATCCTAAACCAATCACATTCATTAACCTTTGGATATAATCTGGTTCAAGGATAACATCATCATCAAGTCTAAGTGTGTATAGATTTTCAAAATCATCTTTTTCAATACATTTATTACGAGCATAGCAACACCCATAAGATACATCATTCCTTATAACCTTAAGTTTATGCCCTTCTAATTTCAATCTATTGAATAATGCCTGCAGAAATTGTGACTGCACAATCGGGGTGCCTGAGGCGTCATCTAATATTATTACATCAAAGTTCTGGTATGTCTGTGTTCTTAAACTTTGAAGTAACAATGCAAGTTCTGTCCATCTATCACGATTTGCAATATGTAAAGTTATTCTATTTTCCATAATACTTCCTCCCCTTGTCTTCGTAATTCTTCCAAGCATCTGGATTTTGTTTATAGAATTTAACCATCCTTTCTATACCTTCATCAATATAAACCTGTGGACAATATCCAAATTTTTCTATTTTTTTATTATCTACTTTCACAATTTGTGGTTGAGATACTTCAGCAGGATAGTATTTGAAAAGGGATTTCGCACCAGTTTGAAATATGACTTCAGTAGCAACATCAGTTAAGTTTACTTCTTTTTGTCCAGATATGTTATATTCATCATTTTTAGCATCATACCAACTACCTACTAATGCCATAATTCCATCAATAAAATCATCAATATAAGTAAAGTCTAAAGTTTTATTTTTATCTCCATATATTCTTAGTTCTTCTCCTTTAAGCCCCGCTGTTATCCAATTGTTAATTAACCTACTTGTTTCATCAAACATAGGTCCATAAACTGTAGATGGTCTCACAGTTATGTATTCTAATCCGTAACAATCATGATATGCCTTAACCATTTCTTCTCCATAAATCTTAGTTGCTACATAAGGATTTCTCTCTGGACTTAAAACTCTTGATGATGAAGCATAAACAATTTTTGGAACTTCGTGCTTTCTACAAAATTCTAAGACTGATAGTATTCCATCTGCATTGTTTTTGTGAGGAAGAACTGGGTTAGCAATTGCTTCATTAATTCTGCATTGTGCAGCAAAATGGAAAAAGGTATCTACATTTTTTGGTAATTCATAATCTTTAAATAGTAAATCTGTTGTATCAAATCCTTCTCTCTTATCAATTTGCATTACACAATCGTTTCCTTCTTTGTCTAATCTTTTTTTAAGATGAGTTCCAATTAATCCCTTGTTCCCTGTAATTATATATTTCATGTTATTAATTTTATTATTTTGAACCCCTCTGCGTATTTAACATTTATTTTTGAACCATAATATGCGTCCCTTTTTTCAATATCTCTCAACCACTTTTTACCAATCTTTTTAATTTGTGATGAATATGCAGCGATTGATTCCTTTTTTCTTGTATAAAATTTTGTAATATCCACAAACCAATTAGGATTAAATTCTTTAGAAAATCCCCCTGGTAGAATTGTAGAATATTCAAATATATTACAATTGGTTTTTCTACCTACAATGTGACCTACTTGATTGATAACCAAATGGTCTTGATGTGTTTCATCTTTAGAACAAAAGAATAAATGTGTTGGTTTAAAATCATTAAATATTTTGTCTGCTATTGTAATTAATTTTTGGTTCAACTTCAGATTTCCAGACTCTTCATTTCTTATAATTAATTCACAATTTAAAATTTTGGTTGAATGAAATAACTCTTCTACTCTTACATCTTTGGGGCATCCATCATTTGGTATAGTAAATATAGCGATTCTAACTCTACTACCATTATCAATTAATTGTGCAATTAGTCCTCCCATTTGTGGTTCTATATCATCTGGGTGTGCCGCTAATACTAAAACCTTTGAATTATTTTTCATCATCAGCTGACCTCCAATTAACTTCTTCAAAATTATCAAATTCACCTTCTTTTATTTCAGGAATGTTTTTTACTCCATCATTAATTAATTCATAAGTTAATTTAGGAATATCCATTCCAGAATTAATTGTAATACCCATACCGCCAGAACCCCTTGCATTTATTTCAGTAAGTTTTAATCCATTTCTTTTTGACTTCATAAATTGAAAGTTAATTGGACCAATAAATTTCAACTTTTTAGATATCTCTCTAACTTTTGAGATTATTTCCCTATCAAGAATAATCTTGCCTCTAACACTTACCCCATTCTTTACCTTAATCCTTATTCTGGGTACTATTATTAATGGATTTCCATCAAAGTCAAATAATGCATCCACTGTGAATTCTGGTTCTTCTAAAACTTCTTGGAATATATATCTGTCTTCGTCAAAAGGTTCTAAAGCGTACTTATTATTTATTAAATGCGCGCCCTTGCTTCCCCTGCCAACATTAGGTTTTACAAACAATGGTAAAAAAGCATGATATTTAACATATCTTTGTGGTAGAAATTCCTCCAGTTTATCATAGAGTTTACTTTTATTGTTTGTAACACTTATGGTTGTTTGTGGTGAGATAAGAATTCTACAGTTTATTTTCCTTATATTTTTAGAAATGACAACAAGCTCTTCATCAACTAAAGGGATTAAAAAATCAATTTTTTCTTTTTTTATAATTTTATTAAGTTCATTGATAAAAGTGGATTTGTGAGCAAAAGGCAATTCATAAAATTCTTTTATAAATTTCTTACCTATAGCTTTTCTTTCTGCATTAGCTCCAATTAGATTAATCTTTTTGATTTTACCTAAAGATTTTGCAAAGCAAATTCCTGCGGGACCTCCGATACTTGTAATTAAAATATTCATTTTTTACATACCTTCTTAATCAAAATAACATAATGTGTTCCTTCAGTACCCATAACCTTTGATAATAATTCAATTTTAAATCCTGTTTTTATAAATAAATTTATTAAACTGTCATCATCAAAAACACTTATATGTTGGTCAAGATAAATCAACCTTCTATTTTTTTCTGTCGGAACAATCAACAATACTTTACCACCTTTTTTTAAAACTCTATGCATTTCACATAAGGCGATATATGGAGATAGAGAGTGTTCAAAAACTCCAGAGTTAAAAACAAAATCAAAATATTCATCTTCAAAAGGTATTTTATGCATATCTCCCTGTTTGAATTTCATACTTGGTGATATCAATTTGGACAAATCAATATCAACTCCATAAGTATCAAATCCTATATCACTTAAAACTTTTGTCCATTCTCCCGTTCCACATCCAATATCTAAAATCTTGCCTTTTTTATTCTTCAACCACTCTAAACCAAATTCTACATAACCTTTCAAACATTGTCCACTTGCAGATTGTCCACTTAGTTTGTTGTATTTATCAAAATCAATTATTGCCATCTTCTAAAAATTCAAATTTATTCCATTCTTTTATTACAATCTTACTTTCGTCTTCTTCCATCCAAATCGCTTCCCGTTCCCTTTCATCTTTAAACTTTTCTGTAGTATATTGTTTTCTTTTTTCTTCTCTTAACTCCTTTGTGTAGTGTCCAAAATGTTGGAATGGGATTGTTACAAGACCACCTGGAATGCAATTGTGAGGAATTGATATTCCATGTTTGTCCTTCTCATCAAATTTCAAATGAGAAAGAACTTTGTAACATTTGTGACATATTCTTGCATGTTTTAATTTTTCTTTTTCTCCTTTTTCAGTTGGATAAGGTATCATAATATAGTGATTGGCATCTCCTCTCATTTCAAAACAAGGAAAGGCAATACTTTGGTTGTATGTATTTAGAAGAAATTTCTTAAATTCATATAGATTCATAGTTGGAATATAATCATCAATATCTAAGTTCCAAACCCATTGACAATCTTCTTCTCTCGCCATCTCCAAAACCTTTTGATAATCCCTACTCATGTTCCTTCCCATATCCTTTTGTATGTGATATTGTTTTACTTTTGGATGATTTATGAGTATTTGATTTACTTCTGCATGTGTTCCATTATCAACTACAAGTATTATATCTCCAATTTGTTCTGCACAAGAAATCCATTTATCTATGAATTGTTTTCCTCCTTTAACAACTAATCCAATTGCAATTTTCATCTTTTTAACCTCTTCATTTGTCGATAATATTCTTGTTCCTTTTTTAATGCATATTTACTTCTATTGCTTTTTTTATGTAAATTATTTTCTTTTAATTTTCTAAATTTTTTAATTAATTCTAATTCCTTTGTTAAAACTTCACCACAAACAAAAGGTTTTATTGCATCTACAAAAAAAGGAATTTCATTTTGATGACATTCCCAACACCAATTTTTATATAATTTAATTTTATTTTTAGATTTATATTTTTCTTCTTTCATGATATACCCACCAAAATTTTTTGCGAATAGTTCTGCTATTTTTTTATCTTTAAACCAAATTCTTATTCTAACTCTATAAATATTTTTCCATCGTTTTTGGGATTGAATTTGTCCCCTTTCTTTTTTTCTATTTTTTTTAGTTTGTTTTTGTCTATCTCGATTTATACCAATGGAATGTGATGCTTCCACATATCCTCCAAAATAATAATTTAAATAATTATTTTCATTATTAATTAAACTTTTCATTCTAACATAAACTCCTCCCTTAAAATCTTTGGCAATTCAGTATAGTGAACTATACTTTTTGGATAATAACCAAACAGCATCGCGTGATACCATTTGTCTAATTGCTCTTTTGAATGCATCTCTGATTTTTCCATATTCCATTTGTATTTTTCTAATGTGCTAAAGATTCCCATACATTCTCTCAAATGCCATATTGTTGTGGGTTGAACATTTGCCATATAATCTTTTAATTTATCCATATTCTTCAAAATTTCTTCTGTTACTATAACTGGATGTTCTACTTCTTGATAGAACAATTCCTTTCTTATTTTGAACAATCTATTAGGAACATAGTGAATTGGCTGTGTTGCGTCCTCGTGAGACAAGTCTCCGACCAGGTGTCTCATCTTTATACACCACAATTTGTTATGTTGTTCTTTTGGGAGTGTATTTATGAAATTTCTAATGGCTGAAAAATCCTCAACAATCTCATCTGGGTCTAATACAAGGCACCACCAACCAGGATATTTTTCTTTCACATAATTCAAATAAATGTTCCTCTGTCTCCCATTCATCATCTTGTCAATCTTATTATATTTATTATACAAAAGTTCATCTACATATTTCTTTACAATTTCTTTTGTTTTGTCTTCACTTCCTCCATCTAAAAAGACAATTGCATCTGCACCTTTTACGCTCTTCAGACTCATTTCAATAACCTTCTCACAATCTTGCCCAATATATACTACTACTATTTTTTCCATTCTTTTTTCGCTTTCCTCATGAAATATTTAATTTGTTCTGCTGATAATGTATTAGTTTCCATTACTGGTTCAATCTCATCTTTTCCAACTTCTAAATATTTATCCCAATCATGCGATAATATCTTGCATCCATATTTCTCCGGATGCTCATAAATTGGTGCTCCTGGGAATGGTGTCATAGCATAAAAGTCCGCAGATGTTAATCCTTCTTTTTTCAACTCTCTTGCGAAATCAATAGTTTGTTGAGCTTCTTTTGGTCCTTCTCCGGGAAGCCCGAATATAAAAAATCCCTTCACATCTACTCCATATTGGTGAAGCAACTTAACTGCTTTTCTGTTATCGTCAGTTGTCATATGTTTATTCGCATTCTCTAATATTTTATCATTGCCGCTTTCAATACCAATACTTACAATCTCCAAACCCCTTATAACCATATATTCAACTATTCCATCACCCAGCAAATCTGCTCTTGTTGTTATTCTGAATGGAAATGCATAATCATTCACAACATCCGAAATTTCTTTCGCATGTTTTTTATTAATTGTGAAAGCATCGTCCAAGAAATACAAACTCTGAAATCCCATATCTAATAATTGTTCCAATTCACCTGCGATATTATCTGGGTTTCTCAATCTAACTTTCCTATCATAGTTTCCACAAAAAACACAATTAAAAGGACAACCACGAGAACTAATTAAAGTTGCAGTCCTATGTCCGTTTTGTTGCATATCATAATTATTTGTATTAACTAAACTTCTATCGGGAAATGGAATATCATTTATGTCAACTCTATAAATCCCCTTTCCTATTGTAAGTCCTTCAAGTACATTATGAATTGCACTTTCTCCATCTCCTCTTATCACAAAATCTGCAAACTCAAAGTCTTGTGGTCTTGCTATTGCATGATAACCTCCCACAACGCTAATAGATTTATTAGAATATGTTTTTGCTAAAGATATTAAATTATTTATATATTTAAAAGAAGGCGAACTAATTGCACTATAACCAATCACATCTGGTTTTTCTTCATAGACTTTATATAAAAAATTTTCTTCTTCATTATGATTTAAATCAAAAAATTTCACATCATATCCTGCCCGTTTTGCTGATGTTGCTACATAGAGTGCTCCAAGTGGCATTCTATCTCCTGCGTTCTCTAAAAAACTTGTTTCGTTTGGTGAGACAAAAAATACTTTCTTCATTCACACATCCTCCTAATAAGTTTATCCCATTGGGGTCCAACAATCTCCCATGTATAGTTCTTCAATACTTTCTCCCTTCCTATCTTTCCATATTTTCTTCTTAACTCTTTATCATTATATAATGTTTCCAACGCCTCAACCGCCTTGTCTATGTCCATCACTCCCCTCTCAACTGTCCAACTTCCTGTAATATCCGCGCAAATTGGAATTGGAATTCCACATTGACCATCATCTATCAGCAACTCATGGGTTGTGGTAAAATCAGTAATTACGCAGGGGACTTCGCAAGCCATTGCCTCTATTGTAGGGACTCCAAATCCTTCTCCTGAAGTTGACAGAAAGAAAACATCCATTAGATTGTATACTTCATTCATTTTCTTATAATCTAACCCTTTAAAGAATTTCATGCCACTGAAGATGCACCTGTTCTGGATTTTATGCCTTTGTATTAGTAGATTTATATTAAAAACGGCCGCTACATCATCAGGGTCGCAGTGCATAAACAAAATGGCGTCAGGATGAGTCTTAGCGAATTTGGCGAATGCTTTTATCATCCTATCTGCCATCTTCCTCCCTTGGTTTCTAAAAACACTTCCAATCACAAACTTATCCTGAAGATTCCATTTTGCTTTTAATTCTTTACGCCCCCCCTCATCAAGTAGAAAATAATTTTTCTCATCAATCGCATGCGGAATATATTCTGCTTTGATTCTATACAAATCCCAAACCTGTTTCTGCGCGAACTTACTCATGGCAACGGGAACATTAAATTTTTTTAATATATGCTCACATCCTTGTGGTAATCCACCTTCTCCATCACTTGGGAAGTAAAAAATGGTTTTGGCAGGAGCATAGTCTTGCTGAAGCGTCCAGGGATAAAGCATAAAGGTATCAAGTAATACTCCAAAAATATCTGGTCTTAGTTCTCTTATTCTTGGCATAAGTAAATCTTTTGAATATGGTTCTTTCCCTGTCCCCATAACTGTGAAGTTTAACTTTCTTCCATCTTTAAATTTTAAACCAGGAATGTCCTGCCCAACATAATTATGGGCTTGGAAATAACAATCATGTCCCTTATCAGAAAGGTAGTTTAAGATGTTTGTAGAAATAGTAGCAAAGCCAGTTACTGTCATAGGTGAATCCGAGAGCCACATTATCTTACCCATCCTTTTCTATTGCTTTCATTAACTTTTCTTTAGCATTCTCCATATCATTTAACATTATTAATTGTTCTCCAGATAATGTAGATATAAATTGGTTTCTTATTTTAAAATATATATCACACAAAATCCCTTCTTGTATTGTCATTTTATATAAATCCTCTTTCCTGTTGCTGAATATGTAATTCCTCTCACACCATAATAAGTGTTTTGTTCTTGGATATTAATATCTTCAATTGATATCTTACAACCACTTTCCATGATTATTGTGTTACCGCTTGTGTAGATTCTCAGAAAACAATTTTGAAATTGTTCAGCAATAATTTTAGGAATAGTTACTACAAATGTATCACCAGTATTATTTTCTGTTTGTTTTATTGTTCCTTTTCTTATAGAATGTTGTAATGCAGGACCTCTGAATGTCATAAATTCACTTCCTTTAAATTATATAATTACTTATATTATTTAAATCTTTTTATTCACCTTACTTTTTTTGTAATCTTCAAAGCATTACAATAAGTTGTGACTTTATATCTTATACTTTCGTTTTGCCATTTTGAACTGCCAATTAGCATTAATTCTTTATTGCATTCATCAAAACTATATCCCGCTTCAACCATCTCACAAACATCAGCCCAATCTTGACCACTTCTTGTGACATCTACTATGCTTTCCTCTCTATTCAACAAATCACCCAACAGTTCTCTCAATTGCTTCTTTGTAATTTCTATAATTGGAACATCATTATAAACTCTGTATTTATTTCTGTTTGGATGTATACTATCAGGAATAACAACCTGACTGTTATTAACTCTTAATTCGCCTGCATTTTTACCTAAAACATAATAACTTTTCTGAAACTTCTCATCACAAATGAAATAATAATGTCTTTTTTTTGTTCCTGTTTCAACACTAAAAGTATTAATTTTATCAAACCTTTCTATAAACTCATCACTATCAATATCTAAAATAACCAAGTTACCACAACCACAAACTATCCCAAGATTCCCTTTATGGCTTTGTATGATTTTGTGGTTGAATGGATAATTGTTTTTGGTTTGCCAGTTAAATTCGAATGGTACTTTTGTTTTAGATTTGATTAGTACAAACTTGAACTTCTCATTTTGCAGCTGTTCTGGAATAGTTACCATAATTCCTCCTGCTTCAATGTGTCATTAGAATTAACTTTCTTTTTTGTTATTTGTAAATAAGGATAATCCCAACCCAATCCTTCGTAAAGTGGTCCAATCTTTAAATCTACAATTCTTCTAATCATTTGGTCATAATCAATTTCATATCCATCCCACATCCATTTCTCGCTCTTGAATGCTATGACATTATTCTCACCTTTAACATAGATATATTTGATTTTGTCTCCACTTTGTATTTGTGCATTATGTTTTTCATTTGCCAATTTTGTGGCACGAATATGAATTGGCACATTCTTATAAGAAGAGACTGATTTCGACAAACCAATTGGCAAGGCAATTTGTTCTGCAGTAAATTCTGTTCTAATTTTCTCTTTGAATTCACAAACATATTTATCTATTTCTTCTTTTGTTTTCTCATCACAAATCATTTTTAACACATTCCTCATTAAATCCCTTCCAATTTGTGGACTATCACTTCGTTTGCTTTCAAAACCAGTGATAGAAAATTTATCTACAACTTTTCCTTCTTCCCATATAATCTTCCCAGCATATTTTTTCTTGACTCCCAATCCATCTGCCTTTTGTTTGAACAGAATTGTTTTGTAAATCTTTTCAAATTCCAACTTAAATATATTATTCTCTTCTAATACACCAAATTCTAAAAAATATTTTCTAAAATATATGTTGATATCCCTATTTAATTGCGTCAGGTCTTCCACAGATTTATCACCCATTTCTATAAAAACACTATCAGTATCTCCATAAACAACTTTTAATTCTCTATCTTCAAACCACTTATGAACTTCTTTTATTATTTTTCGTGCAGCATATGTCACAGCACTTGCTACTTTGTTGTTGTATAACCTGAACATCCTGAATCCCAACACACCATAGAAACTGTTTGCTATAACTTTTAGTGCATATTGAGTCTGCCACATTGACTTATATTCCAGACTTTCTTTGTCCATTCCTTTCATTTGTTTGGTGACTTCTTTCCTTTTTTCCAGTATTGGTTTTACTATTGATGGTATGATTCCTGGTGTTCTTTTGAAGAAATATTCATCGTCCAGATTTATGCATCCCTCTTCCTTTGTTGGAAGCAGAGTCTCATAACTCACATTGAATCCAATCATTATGGACGGATACAGGGATTTCATGTCCATCACACAAATGTTTTTGTGAAGTTTTGGTTCGCTGCTATGTACAAATCCGCCTTGGAATGTTTCCTTTGGTCTGGTCATAGCTCGTGGCAAAACAAATCTATGTTTTCTTGCATATCTCAGGCACAAACAATCTGCCATCTTGCTATTCATGAAGACATCCACAAACTGGCAACAGCACAATCGCCTTACCTTGTCAAAGAAATCAATGATGCCAAGTTTTTCATTAAGCAGAACTAATAATTCTACATCTCGTTTGTTGTAGGCTATGAACTTATCAATGTCCTTCTTGAATAACTCATCTAATTCTCCTTTATACTCTTCTTTGCCACCCAATCCTTCATATTTTGAAATGTAATCCAGTGCCCAACTTTCTCGTCCACTGTATGAATGCATTTTCTTGTATGCATGCATTAAGTCAAATAACACTCTTCCATAGCATTTTGTGATTACTTTGTTTGTGGTTTTGAAAGCTTTGGTTTTTCCTCCTCTACTTAATCTGTTTGGATTTAATCCAACTTTCTTTATTCTGTTAATGAGAAGCGGGAAGTCAAATCCATCGCCATTCCATGCTACCAACATATCTGGATTTGTCCATTTTATATAACGTATAAAATATTCAAGTAAATTCTTTTCGGATGTTGATTCGGAAACCCACCATTGTCGATATGCCTTGTTAAAATTATCATAAACTGTTATTGAAAGTATTGGATTGTTTGCTTTTACCGGGTCTTCAAAACCATATTCTGTTCGTGCCGTTTCTATATCAAGATAGCATATCCTAATAGGGACTTTGTCAACAATACCCAATCTATCTATAATATATCTGTTTGGATATAATATATCCGACTCGTATGTTTCTGCATATTTTTCCCTTTCTGTCTTCACAATTTCGGGAGATGCTACAATTATTTTCCTTGCTTTTTTCCCATCAATTGTTTTGTATTCACCACCGGGATGCTGTGAGTAAAAATATGGTTTGAAATCCGTAATGTGTTCTGTGGTTGGATTTCCTTTAGAATCTCTACTAAATATGAATATATCTTGGTGTTTGTTTTCTGTTAGTATCATTTTAATAACTTTTCAGCAATTGCTTGAATAACATTAACTGTTACAGCATTACCCATTTGTTTATATCTTTGAGTATCTGAAACCCCCTCTGTCCAACCATCTGGGAAACCTTGAAGTCTTTCACATTCTACTGGCGTTAGTCTTCTTATATTTCTTGTAGATTGTGGTTTATCTGTCCCCCAACTTGTACCTTGTCTCAATTGTCCATCTGTTTGTAATGATTGTGCTATTAAATGCCCTTCACTTGTAGCATTAATAGTTGGTGAACATGTTACATCCCAAACCCTTCTTGTCTGCTCAAATTCAACTTCCTTTGTATAAATGTCTGTTACTTCTTTGTCATAAGTTGAAGGAAAACCAAGTAAGTCTTTTAATTTCCACCAAATATTTGGAGAAGGAATTGCTCTTGAACTGTCAGTTCTAAAATAATGTTCAACTTGTGTTTTAGGCAAATCCAAAGATTCTGATATAAATCCTATAGAATGGTTTTTATTATCTTTTAGAAATTGATTTATCTCTTTTGGAGTTTCAAAACTTCTTTTTGTTGCTATTTGTTTTATCATATCAACTATTTTTGGCTCTTGCCATCCTCCTGTTTTAAGATGGAGTGTGGGTGCAATCCCTTCTGGATTATAGACTCTTGCAATTTCTCTGTCACTCTTTTGTGCATAGACCAACTCTTTAGTTTCTCCACTGCATTCTCTGAAAGGTAATATTTCTGGTTTGGGTTCTCCTCTAAGACTTCCAATAATGAACACCCTTTCTCTGTTTTGGGGTACTCCAAAAAATTTGCTGTTAAGAACCATCCATTGAACATCATACCCCAACTCCCAAAGTGTAGCAAGGATAGTGGCAAAAGTTTTCCCTTGTTCGTGATTGAGTAACCCTTTGACATTTTCAAGGAAAACAATCTTAGGTCTTTTAGCTTCAATAATTCTTGCAATCTCAAAAAAGAGTGTTCCCCTGGTATCTGCAAAACCTCTCCTTTTTCCAGCAATACTGAATGCCTGGCAAGGAAATCCTCCACAGAGCATATCGATTTCTGGTATGTTATTGGTTGATATCCTGGTAATGTCAGTTGGTGTCCAATTTTCTCTGAAGTTTTTGTTGTAGGTTTGGACTGCATATTTGTTGTTGTCACAGTAGAAGACACAAGTGGTGTCTGATAATTTGTGTGGCATCTTCCTACCATCAATGTTGGAACTATTCCCTTCTTCACCATTCTGGCTTTTTCTTGTGGCTTGTTCAATTCCAAGTCTGAATCCTCCAACTCCTCCGAAGAGGTCTGCATATCGAATAGTTTTTTTTGTTTCATTTTGCATTTTACCACAATGATTTCTGCTGTTTATTTTGTTTTGCCCTCTCCACAATCTTATGCACTTCAATCGCCACATCTCTTCTTGTCTTTGGCTTTTCCCAGAACTTAATTCTTTTCTCTGCAATCTTAACATACTCTTCTTCTTTCTCCATTCCAATGAACTTTCTGTCTAAATTCAAACATGCAATTGCAGTTGTTCCTGAACCTAAAAATGGGTCTAATACAACTGCATCTTTGGGAGCTACAAGCTTGATTAGGTATTCCATTAGTTTGATTGGCTTCACGGTTGGATGGATATTCTTTTTTGGTTGAACTTCTTTATGTTCTCCCTTTAATGATGCTCCACCAACACCCATTTCTCCGCAACCATAACTTCTCTCACCACTTGAACTTTTTGCTGTGTAGAAGAAACGAGATGCTCCACCTTTGTCGTCATACATATTAACTTTTCCAAAGTCTATTTCTTTATAATCGCTATCTATAAAATCATTTTTGTATTTTGTATTTCTTAAATTTGGTCTATCAAATCCCTTACTAACTCCACTCTGCTCATCCAACATCTTTCCTGCTTCTTCATCAAGAATTATGTTTGCTGGAAATCTTCCTTCATTTCCTCTATCAACTGATTTAAATCCCCAACCTTGTTTCTGTGTATCTAATTTATGTTCATCTCCTTTTTTAGATAAATCTTCATTATGAAAAATCCTACTCTCATCAATATTAATTCCACCAGTTCCCCACTTCAAAACATTCAAAGCAACATTCTTTTCTGAAAGAGGTTTTCTTGCGACAACGATTGGCTCACAAGCTGGTTTTAATGCAGTTCC
>SDBV01000756.1_pt1 | contig 46900 bp, 35 predicted proteins | sample 2277081 | NCBI WGS metagenome assembly SDBV01 (sample SAMN10402039, study PRJNA504765) | marine sediment metagenome | isolation source: marine sediment core GS10_PC15, 223 cmbsf | place: Arctic Ocean: Southern Knipovich Ridge | collected 2010
GTTTCGCGCCGCCGACATGGCCCATTGGCTGGCCCTGGAAGTCGCCGCCGACGCCTTGGCCGACGCCGGGTTTGCCGAAGCGGAAGGTCTGCCGAAAGAAGCCTCGGGCGTGCTGGTGGGTAATTCGCTCACCGGCGAGTTTTCCCGCGCGAATTTGATGCGGCTGCGCTGGCCGTACGTTCGCCGAGTGGTCGACGCCGCGCTGGCCGAGCAGGACTGGTCCGAACAGCGGCGAGCCGATTTCCTCGAAGGCCTGCAAGAGCAATACAAATCACCGTTTCCTCCGGTGGGTGATGAGACGCTTGCCGGCGGTCTGTCGAACACGATCGCCGGGCGGATCTGCAATCATTTCGACCTCGGCGGAGGCGGTTACACCGTCGACGGTGCTTGCGCCTCCTCATTGCTGGCGGTGGGTACGGCCTGTTCGGCCTTGACCGTAGGCGATCTCGACGTGGCCGTAGCCGGCGGGGTCGATTTGAGTCTGGATCCCTTCGAACTGGTCGGCTTCGCCAAGCTCGGCGCGTTGGCCAGGGAGGATATGCGGGTCTACGACGCGCATTCCACCGGCTTCTGGCCCGGTGAGGGATGCGGATTCTTGGTCTTGATGCGCCACGAGGATGCCGTGCAGCAGCATCGCCGCATTTATGCCGTGGTACGCGGTTGGGGAATCTCTTCGGACGGAAGCGGCGGAATCACGCGCCCGGAGGTCCGAGGACAGTTGCTGGCCTTGCACCGTGCTTACCGCCGTGCCGGCTTCGGGATCGAGACGGTCCCGCACTTCGAGGGCCACGGCACGGGCACCGGCATCGGCGATTCCACTGAGCTTCGAACCTTATCGGAGGCCCTTCGTGAAGGGTCGCCGACGGGGTCGTCAACTGGGCCGCCTGCGGCGATCGGTTCGATCAAGGCGAACATCGGTCACACGAAAGCCGCCGCCGGAGCCGCCGGTCTGATCAAGGCCACCATGGCCCTGCAGAACCAACTCTTGCCTCCCAGCACGGGATGGGAAGAGCCGCATCCGGTACTAGTCGAGCAGGGTGAAGTACTCCGATTGTTGAAGGAGGCGGAAGCCTGGCCGGCCGATCGACCCTTGCGGTCCGGCGTCAGCGCAATGGGTTTCGGCGGGATCAATGCCCACATCGTGCTGGAAGGCCCTGCCGTACGACGGCGCAAGACGATCACTTCCCGCGAGCGTTCTCTGCTGTCCAGCCGTCAGGACGCCGAACTGTTCTTGATCAGTGCCCCGGACCGCGAGGCGCTGCAGCAACGCGTGCAACATCTGGCGTCTTTCGCCTCGCGTTTGTCGCGGTCGGAACTGGCGGATCTGGCGGCCCAGTTGGCCAAAACGCTCCAACCGGCTCAGGTCCGCGCCGCCGTGGTCGCGTCGAACCCGGCCGAGTTGGATCATCGGCTCAAAACGCTGGACACCTGGCTCACCGAAGGCGTTCAGTCGCGGCTGAAGGTCCGCGCGGGAATCATGCTGGGCTCGGGCGCGAAACCGCCGTCGATTGGTCTTCTGTTTCCCGGCCAAGGCACTCCGGCCAGCTTGACCGGCGGCGCATGGGTCGGCCGTTTCGAGTCGGTCCGGGAGCTTTACGCCCGAGTGAGTTTGCCCACCAGCGGCGACAACGTTGCCACGGAAGTTGCCCAGCCGGCCATCGTGACCGCTTCGCTGGCCGGTTTGCAGGTTCTCGATCAACTCGGTCTGGAGGCATCGGTTGCCATCGGGCACAGCCTGGGTGAGCTGACCGCCTATCATTGGGCCAATGCGATGGACGAGGCGGCGCTTCTGCGCGTGGTGACCGCACGCGGCAGAGCCATCGCGGAATATGGCCGCTCCGGCGGTGCGATGGCCAGCATCGGCGCCGGGCAAGACGAGGTCGAGCCGCTGTTGCACGGCACACCGGTCGTCCTGGCCGGTCTGAATTCACCGAACCAAACGGTCATCTCGGGCGAGGCCGCCGCGATCGAGGCCGTCGTCTCTCGCGCCGAAGCCGCAGGCCTGACTGCCGTAAGATTGCCCGTCTCCCATGCGTTCCACTCGCCGATGGTGGCCGACTCGACTCCGGTCTTGGCCCACGCTGTGGACAAGGAGCAGTTCCGTCCGCTGCAGGCCTCGATCGCGTCGACCGTGACCGGCACGCTGTTGGATGCCCGGGAAGATCTTCCCGCCCTGCTCTCGCGTCAAATGACCTCACCGGTGCGGTTCATGGAGGCCCTGCGAGCAATTGCCGAGCCGGTTGATCTGTGGATCGAAGTCGGCCCGGGAAGCGTGATGCGCGGAATCGCCGGCAAGCTGGTCGATACGCCGATCGCCTCGTTGGATGCGGGCAACAACAGCCTGCGCGGCCTTCTGGAGGCCGTCGGTGCGGCGTTCGTGCTTGGTGCGGCGGTCAACCACGAGGCCCTGTTCGCCGACCGCTTCACCCGGCCGTTCGACCTGGATTGGCAGCCCGGCTTCCTGGTGAACCCTTGCGAACGTGCTCCGGAACCGACGACCGCAGCTTCACCCGCCAAACCCAAGCCCGAGCCAGTTACGGTGGCGGCGGCCCCGATCGAGTCGAGCAGCGAACCCACGGAAAAGTCTCTGTTGGAAGTTGTCCGAGAGTTGGCCGCACAGCGAGCCGAGCTTCCCCTTGCTTCGGTCAAGGCGGAGGATCGCCTGCTGAACGACTTGCACTTAAGCTCCTTGGCCGTGGGTCAGTTGGTGGTGGAAGCCTCCCGAGCGTTGGGCCTGCCGCCGCCGTCGTCACCCGCGGACGCCGCCAACGCGACCGTGGGGCAAGTCGCCGAGGCGTTGGCCGAGTTGGCCCAACAGAACGACGCTTCGCCGGCACCTTCTCCCGAAGCACTCCCGGCGGGCGTCGATTCCTGGACGCGAGCCTTTACCGTGGAGTTGGTCGAGAGCCGTTTGCCGCCAAGCCGGCCGGATGCCGCTTCGGGGCCTTGGCGTGTGATCGCCCCGGCGGATCATCCACTGAAGGACGCTTTGCAGGACGCGTTGCCTCGGGCCGGGGCTGGCAAAGGGGTCGCCGTATGCCTGCCGCCGCAGCCCGATCAGCGCCACATCGACTTGTTACTCGAGGCCGCCGAGGCCGTGCTGGCCGATGCGGACGACATGCGTTTCTTGCTAGTTCAACACGGCGGCGGTGCGGCCGCGTTTGCCCGAACGTTGCAACTGGAACTACCCCAAGTAACGACCTGCGTGGTCGACGTGCCGGAAGATCATGGGCAAGCGGTCGAGTGGATCCTTGCCGAGGCCCGGGCCGCGGTCGGCTACACGGAAACGTACTACGATCAGGCCGGGGTGCGTCGCAAGCCGGTGCTTTGCCCGTTGCCGTTGCCTGCCGAAGAACCGACCGTGCCGCTGGATCCGGACGACGTGCTGCTGGTCAGCGGAGGTGGAAAAGGGATCGCCGCCGAAAGTGCCTTCTCGCTGGCCAAACACTCCGGAGTACGGCTGGCCTTGATCGGCCGGTCGGAACCGTCCGGAGATGAAGAGCTGGCCGCCAATCTTCAGCGCATGAAGGATGCCGGAGTCAAGTTCCGGTACGTTCCCGCGGACGTGACGGACCCCGACGCCGTCGCAGCCGCCGTGCGAGAAGTGGAAGCCGCTTGGGGACCGATTACGGCGATCCTGCATGGGGCCGGCAGCAACGTACCACGCCGACTCGGTTCGCTGGACAAGGAAGCCTTCCTGCGGACGTTGGCACCCAAGGTCGAGGGCGCCCGCAACCTGCTCTCGGCGGTAAACCCCGAGACGTTGCGGCTGTTTGTCACCTTCGGATCGATCATCGCCCGAACCGGCATGCACGGTCAGGCCGACTACGCGGTGGCCAACGAGTGGCTTGCGGACCTGACCGAACGCTGGCATGCCGAACATCCCCATTGCGATTGCCTGGCCGTGGAGTGGTCGGTCTGGTCCGGCGTTGGCATGGGAGAACGTTTGGGTACGCTGGAGGCTCTGAAACAACAGGGAATCACGCCGATTCCGCCGGACGAAGGCGTGCGTATGCTGCGGTGCCTGATCGGCAGATCGTTGCCCAAGGTGCCTGTGGTGGTAACCGGCCGCTTCGGCGAACCGCCGACCTTGAAACTCCAGGAGTCCGAGTTGCCGCTGTTGCGGTTCCTCGAACGGCCGTGCGTGCATATTCCCGGCGTGGAACTGGTTGCCGAAGCCGACCTCTCGACCGACACCGACCCTTATTTGAAAGACCACGTCTATCAAGGCGAGCAACTATTTCCGGCGGTCATGGGCTTAGAAGCGATGGCCCAGGCCACGCTGGCCTTGACCGGCTGCTCGTCACCACCGGAGTTCGAAGACGTGCAATTCCTTCGACCGATCGTGGTCCCCGACGGCCAGCGTGTGACCGTCCGCACGGCCGCACTGATCCGAGAACCGGGTCGCGTGGAAGTCGTTTTGCGGAGTCAGGAAACCGGCTTCCAGATGGACCACTTCCGCGCGATCTGCCGGGTCGACCGAAGTCGGCAAGGCGTTGGTGGACCTTCGACCCAGTTGCCCGAATTGCGCAACGGGGATCAGCAGGTGCCGATTGATCCTAAGCGGGACCTTTACGGCGGGATCCTTTTTCACCAGGGGCGATTCCAGCGTTTGAGTGGTTACCGTCACTTGCGGGCCACCGAGTGCATTGCGGACATCTCGCACGAGGCCAATGGCCAGTGGTTCGGTCAATATCTCCCCGGCCAACTCGTGCTCGGCGATGCGGCCGCACGAGACGCCGTGATCCACGCGATTCAGGCCTGCATTCCGCACGGCACCCTCTTGCCGATCGGAGTCGATCGCCTGGTGCCTGGGGTCGAGAGAACGGACTCCCTGGTCGTCCGTGCCCGGGAAAGATCACGAGAAGGCAAGCTGTTCGTCTACGATTTGGAAGTCACAACGCCGGACGGAAAAGTACTCGAACGATGGGAGGGCTTGCGGTTGCAGCAGGTCGGTCAATCCGATCCCGGCCAGACGTGGATCGAACCGTTGCTGGGGCCCTACATCGAACGCCGCCTCGGCGAATTGGTGCCCGGTTCGACCGCCTCGGTCACGGTGCAGCGCAACGGTGTCGCCGACCGCCGCACGGTCAGCGATCTGGCAATTCAACAGACTCTCGGCACACCGGCAGTAGTCCACCGACGTCCGGATGGCCGGCCGGAAGCTTGCTGTGATCAGGAGGTCTCAGTGGCCCATGCAGGCGACCTGACCATGGCAGTCGCGGGCCCCGGGCTGATCGCTTGTGATGCCGAGCCGGTCGTGGCGCGGCCCGAGCAGATGTGGCGAGATTTGTTGGGCTCGCAACTCGACGCGTTGTTGGAATTGACCATCCGGGAGTCGGACGAAGATCGAGACATAGTTGCCACGCGCGTCTGGGCCGCGGCCGAATGCCTCAAGAAGGCCGGAGCCGGTTCCGACGTCCCCGTGGTGTTTCGGTCGAAGACCGCAGACCATTGGGTGTTGTTCGCGGCCGGGCCGATGACGATCGCCACCTGGGTGGCGCCGGTTGGCGATCCCGAACAGAAGCTGGCCTTGGCCGTGCTGCTGGGGAGCAATGATGCGAGCCTATGAATATCGGCACGTGGTCGGTTTCGAGGAAACCAATCTTGTCGGCAACGTATACTACGTGAACCATCTCCGTTGGCAGGGTCGCTGTCGCGAAATGTTTCTGCGCGATCACGCGCCCAGCGTGTTGGAGGATCTGGCCGGGGACCTTGCCCTGGCGACGATTCGCGTCTCTTGTGAATACCTTGGCGAGCTACGGGCGTTCGACGAGATTGTGCTGCGGATGCGCTTGGCATCGCTTGCACAAAACAGGATTGCCCTGGACTTCGAGTACTGGCGCCGCGCCGACGACGGCGAAGAGCTGATTGCCCGTGGCCACCAGGAGGTCGCCTGCATGAAACGCGACGGGCAGCAGATGGTCCCGGCGCCGCTTCCCGACGAGCTCCGCGACGCGCTGCGAGCTTATCAAGAAGGCTGAACCTGATTGCGTCATTTGGAATTCTCCGCGTGGGTCTTCGTTCCTTGACCCACCCTACATTTCCCCGGCACTTGGCGCCTGGTTGAGGGCTTTTTCCCGGCTATTGGGCCTAAATCGGCCGTTTTGGGCTCGTGGATGATTTGTGACACTCACCCGGCGGGGAAGTATAATAGGAGTATGCGAATTCCACACGTCTTTTCTTGGTTAGGGCTGGCAGTCCTGTGCCTGACCGGCTGCTATCCGCAGTCGAGTGCCGGACCGGGCGGCAAGATCACGCGCCCGGTGAAGGTGATCCAGGTCCGCCGCGAACCGGCCAACGAGACGCTCACGTTGATCGGCTCGATCGAACCTTGGCAAGAGGCGATTCTCTACTTCGAAGTCTCGGGGATCGTGGCCGAGGTCTTTGTTGAGGAAGGAGATATCGTCGCACCCGGGGATCCGATCGCCCGCCTGGTTCTCGATGACTACGAGTTGGGACTATATCGCGCCGAGGCCGAGCACGACGCGGCCAAAGCCAAGTTGGCCCTGTTGCACGCCGGAACTCGCAAGGAGGACTTGGATGCGGCCCGAGCTGCACACTCCCGGGCCAAGGTCCGCGCCGCCTACTGGACCAGTGAGTTGGTTCGCATGACCAAGTTATTCAGCAAGACTGCGATTTCAACTTCGGAACTCGAGCAAACGCGACGCGAGAGCGATGCAGCCGAGCAGGAGGAACTCTTAAGGAAGGCCCAATTGCAGAAGGCGGTTGCAGGGCCGCGAAAGGAAGACATCGACGCTGCGGCCGCTGTGGCAGAGGCCCGCCGGCAAGCCGCTTTGCTGGCCGCTCGCCAATTGAAGAAGGCCACGCTGCAGGCGCCGTTTCGCGGCCGAATAGAAAGGCGCCTGTTGGATGCGGGTGCGTACGTCAACGTCTTTCCCACCGGCGGCGTGCCGGTCGTGCATCTGGTAGACCACGATCAGGTCGACGCTGTGGTCTCCGTCCCCGAAGCGCTCTTTTCACACTTCGCGAACGAGCCGCAAGTGGAGATCATCTCGGCAGTCAACACGGACATTCGGGCCGGTGGAAAGATCATCGCGCTGGGACAGGTTGCCGATCGGGCCTCGGGTACTTACCAGTTGCGAGTGCGGCTGGCCAACCCGGAAGGTCGATTCACCAGCGGCATGGTCGTCAGCGCTGAAGCCAAAGTGGAAAGTGGGCGTCAGGCAATCCGGATTCCGGTCTCTTCGCTTCGTCAGGCCTACGGCCAGCCGCCGCATGTGCTGCTGGTGGATCCGGAGGCCAACCAAGTGATCGCCAGGGAAGTTCAGTTGGGCCCGATTGCCGGTGAGCGGGTCGAGGTCTCTGCCGGTCTCTCCGGTGATGAGCTGTTGATCGTGCGCGGTCAGGACCGTGTGATCGCGGGAGACCGGGTCAAATACGAACGGGCCGACCCGGCGTCGCCCGCCCGCAGTCAGGGGCCGGTTCCATGAACCTGTCGGCGCTATCGATTCGCTATCCCAAGGTGCTGCTGGTCGTGCTGTTGACCGCGATCGTTTGGGGTTGCGCTGCGCTGATGATGCTGCCGCGTCAAGAGGATCCGGTGCTCACCTGGCGGCTGGCGAATGTGGTCACTCGTCTGCCGGGTGCCTCGGTCGAACGGATGGAATCGCTGATCACCGACGTGCTGGAGCGGTACGTCGAGGAAGTCGACGAGGTGGAGCACATCTACAGTGTTTCCAGGGCCGGCCTTTCGCTGTTGCAAATCGAACTCAGCGACGAGGTCACCGAAGCCGAGCCGGTCTGGCAGAAGGTGCGTCACAAGCTGGCTCAGGCGGCGATCGAACTCCCGCCCGGGGTGATCGGCCCCGATCTGGACGATGAGATCATGGGGACCTTCGCGCAATTGATCGCCTTGACCGGCGACGCGTCGAGTTATCGCCAATTGAAGGACCATGCCCAACGCCTCGAAGACCGACTCCGGTACCTGCCGATGACGGCGTCGACCACGCTCTTCGGCGTCCAGCCGGAGGTGATCCAAGTAGAGCTCGACCCGCTGAAGCTGGCGGCATACGACTTGTCGTTTCCCCAGATCGCCACTGCCGTACGCAATCGCAACACTCGACGCCCCGCCGGTCGCTTGCGGATCAATCAGAACGAATTGTTGGTCGAAGCCAGCGGAGAGTTCAAGACCGATGCACAGTTGCGTCAGATGGTGCTGACCGTCACCCCGGAAGGCCGGACCCTGCGTCTTGGCGACGTGGGCAAAATCGTCCGCACAACCCGCCAGCCTTCCGAACCGTTGGCCCGACTCAACGGCAAACGGGCGGTGGTCGTGGGGGTTCGGGCTCGACAGAACCTGCGGATCGACTCGTTCGGAAAGCAAGTCGATCAGGTCGTGCAGCAGTTTCAAACGACCTTGCCCGAGGGCGTCGAGTGCGTTGCGTTTCACGACCTGGCACGATACACGCGCCAGCGGGCCAGCCAACTCTCGTGGACGCTGCTGCTAAGCGTGACATTCGTGTTCCTCTCGACGGCGTTTTTCATGGGCTGGCGCGGGGCCACCGTGGTGACCACTGCGATTCCCATCACGGGGCTGATCGTCCTGGTGCTCTTTTCCGCGCTAGGCATTCCGCTGAATCAGATGTCGGTCATGGCGATCATCATGGCCTTCGGGCTGTTGGTGGACGATGCCATTGTGGTCACCGAGCAGATTCACCGCCGCGCGAGCGAGGGAGTGCCCGTAAAGGTCGCCGCAGCCGAAGAGCCCTACCGGCTGACCGTTCCGCTGGTGGTCACCACCCTGACGACCATCGCCGCGTTTCTGCCGATCTACTTGTTGCCCGGCGGCGTCGGGGAATTTGTGCGGGCCATCCCGGTAAGCCTGGCGGTTTGTCTGCTGACGGCATTGCTGGTCGCCGTCAGCGTGATGCCTTGGCTCTGTACGCTGCTGATTGCGGACGAACCACAAACGACCGGTAGCCAACGAATCGGCCAGTCATTCGCATCGCGGCTTTCCGGGTTTGTCCAAGCCCGGTATCGACGCCTGTTGGATCGGGCCCTTGCCAGGCCGGCGTTGACGTTGCTGCTGGTGGTGGCCATTTTGTCGTCGCTAGGTGCACTGGGGTTGACGCTGCGGCGGGATTTCTTTTCCCCCGTACAGCGAGATCAGTTTGTCGTGGACGTCTTTGCACCCCAAGGTAGCGCACTGTCTTATACGTCGGAACTGGTCGGTCGCATCGAAGACGTGCTCGCCGGACAGAAGGAAGTCGTCAGCACGGCCTCCTTTATCGGCCGCAATGCGCCGCTGATCTTCTACAACCTGGAAAGCCAGGAGACCTACGCGAACCACTTCGCGCAACTGGTCGTCAATGTCGGCGACTGGCGCCACACGGCCCGGGTTGCCCAAATCGTACAAAACAAGCTGCAATCGACGATCGAGGACGCCGAATGCTGTGTCCATATCCTCGAGCACGGGGCCCCGTTCGTGGCTCCGTTCGAGATTCGCATCAGCGGCCCGTCGGTGGCCACGCTCCGCGAACTGGGCCGGCGGGCCGAAGAGCCGTTGAGTTCAACGCCGGGGGTCCGCAACGTTCGTACCAACTACGGCAGCGACGTGCTCAAGCTGGTCGCCGAGGTCAACGAACCGGTAGCCCGACGAATTGGCATCGACCAAGGCACGGTCGCCGACGAGTTGCGGTATCGGCTGGACGGTCTTGTGGCCGGTTATATGCAGGAAGGTGACGAGCGGATCGACATTCTCTTGCGGTTTCCCGAGGAAGAACGCAAAGACGTCACGGATCTGGGCGCGATCTATTTCAAGCCGTCTCCGACCGCCGGACTGATTCCCTTCTCGACCGTGGCCACGTTGGTGTCGCAATGGGAACCTTCGAGCATCTACCGCCGCGACGGTCAACGCACGCTCTCGGTCCTGGCGTACCCGAAGTTCGGTTTGACGCCGGCAGAAGTCTCCCGGCACTTCACCCCATGGCTGGCCGCCCTGGAAAAGCGTTTGCCGCCGGGTTACACCATCGAGCTGGGTGGCGAGAATGAGCAACGCCACGAGGCGGAGAGCAACCTGTTGGCCAACGCCGTTTACGCAATCTTTCCCATCCTGCTCTTGTTGATGGGAGAGTTTCGCTCCTTTCGCCTGACCGCGATGATTCTGGCTTTGATTCCCCTCTCGCTCGGAGGAGCCATGTTGGGCCTTTTCCTGACCGGTTGGCCTCTGAATTTCATGGCCATGATGGGGATGATGATGCTCATCGGGGTGGTCGTCAACGATGCGCTGATCCTGGTCGACGGGTTCGAGAAGCGGCGCCATGCCGGAGAGAACGTCCATCAGCTCGTCATGGAAGGCACACTGGAGCGCTCGCGCCACGTCGTGATCACCACGGTCACCACGCTAGCCGGGTTCCTACCGCTGGCCCTTTCACCCTCGTTACTCTGGCCGCCGCTAGCGATCGTAATCATCGGCGGCCTGGCCCTGGCCACGCTGGTAACCCTGATCGGGATCCCCGCCGCCTACGTCGTCTTGCACAAGAACCTTGCCCATCGCGAAGTTATCTAAGCCCCCAGCTCCCGTTTGGCGGACTTGACGGAGGCTTCTTTATCAGTAGACTTAAGATTATCAGGTGGAAATGAGGGTGCCAGGCGTCAATCTGGGTGTCCCTTCCATCATAAGGATTCAAAGCGAGTTGCCATAAGTCTTTAGTATCACACGCCTTGCACCCCTAGCTCAATTGGATAGAGCATCGGTCTACGGAACCGAAGGTTACAGGTTCGAGCCCTGTGGGGTGTACTTGGTCAACTCCGGCCAGGAGTTGACAACAGGTAAACATTCGCCCAACCCGTCCATGGCGGGGTAAACGGGGGAGAATTGATCTGGGCTTGGCTTGGGGTTTTGGGTGTCCACTTCATTAACTTGTTGATACGACACGACTTGCAACTGGAGGCTTGATTCCTCTGGTATGGTTTGACTGCGCCCCTGCAACTCTGCGCCCCTGCGCCCCTGCGACTCTGCGCGATACTTTTCCGTGAAACGAGGCAAAGTTCATTTTCGTCAAGCCGCTATTCCACAGACTTGATGCCGTTGCGGTGTTTTCCGCCATCGCCAGATCCCTTCAGTGCCATTCTTTTCCTACTGCTCGACTCTTCCCGTGATGGCGGAGGCGTTCTTCTTTTTTCCTTTTTCTCTCTTTCCCCTTTTTTCCTTGCCGATGGGATGAAGGACTTGAAAACAACCCCGTTCCTGCACTCAGGCTAAAGTGTTGCACAATCCGCAATTCCTCCTCACACCGGCACATCGCTATCCGGCGTGCCACGCTCTTTCAGCGCCTGCTCGATCTGGGCCAACTGCTCGTCAGACAGCCGCCACCCGCCACCGCCGGCCGTTTCGCGGATCTGGTCGGGGCGTTTGGCGCCGCATAAGGCCGACGTAATCCCCGGCTGCTGAATTGTCCAGTTGATCACCAACTCGGCCACCGTATGCCCGGCCGAGAGGGCAATTTCGCGGAGCCTATCGAGCAGATCCTGGTTCTTTCGCCACTCTTCGCCACCGAACATGGGGTATTTCCGCCGGCTGTCGCTTTCGGCAAAGACGTGGTCGCGCGCGAGCTTTCCCGCCAAGAGCCCCTTCAGCAACGGCCAATAGACCAACACGGCCACACCACGCTGGCGACACCATGGCAAGGTATCCGCCTCGATCTGCCGTTGCAGCATGTTGTAGGGTGGTTGAAACGCGGCCAGCGGACACTCGGCCGCAAACTCTTCGAGTTGAGCCAGCGTGACGTTCGATACGCCCACGCTTTGCGTCTTCCCTTCGTCCCTCAGCCGCTTCAGTTCGCCGGCCGACTCGCGCACCGGTACCTTCTCGTCCGGCGCATGGAGGTAAAGCAGTTCGACCCGATCCGTCTGAAGCCGCGCGAGGCTCTCTTCACACTGCCGACGCAGCGCGGCCGGGGAACCGTCGTAGATCAGCTCCCGGTTCTTGTCAAAAGAGAGCCCGGCCTTGGTGGCAATCACCATCTTGTCGCGCCGCTCGCCCAGCGCCTTGGCTATCAGCTTCTCACTCTCGCCGTCACGGCCATAACAATGGGCCGTGTCCAGGTGGTTGATCCCCAGTTCGAAACAGGCTCGGATCGTGGCCAAACTGTCGCGGTCATTCGCCCCCGGGCTGGTCAACCCGGCGATGGGCCAACATCCCAAGGCGACTTCGGAGATTTCAATACTGGTCGAACCAAGCGGTCGGAGTTCCATGGCGTATCCCGTTTGCTGCAAGAAAACCTTCGGCGAACCCGTACGACAACCTCGTTCCCACGCTCTGCGTGGGAACGGACTACATGGCCGCTCTGCGGCCCCGCTTCGTCGCAACTCATTGCGCCGAAGTCAGTCCCGCTTCGGCGACGCGAAGCGTCGTGGCATTGCGTTCCCACGCAGAGCGTGGGAACGAGAGGAACCTTCGGCGAACGGGCCATTGTATCGCGAGACGGCCCGCTCTTGCAAGTCATCGGGGCGCGCAGCAATCCGAAGGGCATGTGTCGGAGCTGGGGCCATGGTTACCCAAGGCAAGCCGAGTCGGGTTCTCCTCGATCCGCTCGTTGATCAACTCGCGAATCATGGTCACGAATCGCCGATGGCATCCGACCACCGGCCCGCGAACCATGTTCAGCCCGAGTTCTTCGCAAAGATTGCGAGCCGCCACGTCCAGGTCGTAGACGATCTCCATGTGTTCGCAGACGAACCCGACCGGTACGATCACCACGTCCTGCTCGCCGTCGGATGCCATTTGGCGAAGCCGGTCCTCCAGGACCGGTTCCAGCCAAGGTACGGAAGGAGGGCCGCTTCGGCTCTGATAGACCAATTCCCAGCGGGAACGGCCGAGTTGCTCGGAAACAAGCCGGCAAGTTTCTTCCAACTGCCTTTGATACGCACAGTTCTTGGCCATGGCCACCGGAAGGCTATGGGCCGTGTAGATCAACGGGGTGTGCTCACGACGCTGCTCGGGCAGTTCCCGCAGGGCCTGGGCCGTGCGGTCGACCATCGGCTCGACGAAACCCGGGTGGTTGTAGTACGCGCGAATCTTGTCGACCGTCGGGGCGTTTGCGCCGACGTGTTGCCGAGCCTCTTCGATCGCTTCGAGGTACTGGCGACAACTCGAGTAGGAGCTGTAGGCCGACGTAGCAAATGCCAGCGCCCGAGTGATGCCGTCCTCGGCCATTTGCTCGATCGTCTCGGCCAGCATGGGGTGCCAGTAGCGATTGCCCCAATAGACCGGCAAAGCGGGGCCGTGGGTGTTCAGCTCACCGACTATTGCGGTCAACAGGGCACGGCACTCGGCATTGATAGGACTGACGCCGCCGAACAGCTCATAGTGCTCGGCTACCTTCTTCAGCCGTGCCGGGGAAACGTTCTTGTCGCGAACCACCTTCTCCAAGAAAGGCATCACGTCGCCCGGACCCTCCGGGCCGCCGTAGGAGACAAGCAGAATCGCATCGTAAGAAGGCATGGTAAATGACGAATGAAGAAGGAAAAAGGTGAATCAACCGTCGTTCATCATTCGTCACCCATCATTGCGGATTTCCAGAAGTGACCCCAACGGGACTCGAACCCGTGTTGCCGGCGTGAAAGGCCGGAGTCCTAGACCGCTAGACGATGGGGCCATGCGCACCACTAGCGTCGAATCCAGATAGGATATGACTTGGCGCAGCTTGCGTCAAGGGGACCCGACGGACGGAAAGACCGGTCGCCAAAGCGACGGGGTGTCGGGAAGAGATTTCATCCAGCGGGGGAGGCAATTGGGCCGGTTTTTCCGGCACGGAAGAAAAGCTACTTAGGAATCGCCACCACTTCCAGCGGCATCCGTCGCCTTACTCGCCGCCTTGTCGCCGCCGGACGTTTCGTTGCGATGGATCGCATCGAAAACCTCGCGCCGGTGGACGGGCACCTCTTTCGGAGCCTCGATCCCAAGACGAACCTTGTCCCCACGGATTTCCACGACCACGATTGTAATGTCATCGTTGATGACAATACTTTCATTCTTCTTGCGGGATAACACTAACATGCTTCGTTCCTTCGTTTCCCCACCCCTTGTAGTGGGGGTACAATACAATCCACCTGCTCCCGCGTGCGCGGGAACCACCATCATTTTTACGATACGCTGGATCGGCGCGAAGTCAAGCAAAATACGCGCCAGAAAAGGTCAGAATTCCCCGGCTGTGGCCGATTATCCGACTTCGCTGGCCTTTCGGACCTTCGCTCGACAGAGCGTGAACTTCGCCGACGCCGATGAACACACGTGTAAGTCGTTATGTAGAAAGGGATTACGATCTCTCTTGCGCAGCATTTTCCGCTCGGGTTTGCTAACCAGTTTTCTCAACGGATTCTCGGCCGTTTTGATTGGAAGAACCATCCCCCAGAGTTACGTCAATCCACTTGAAGGTGCTTGATTCTGTCCAAAAACGGCACGCCATGGCAGAGCTGATTTCCCTTGTAGGAGGCGACTCCTGTCGCCGACCGAAATGCCGGGAGCGGGAATCGGCGACAGGAGTCACCTCCTACAAACTCGGTTAGCCGAGGCGAATTTGTCGGCGATGTGGCCTTGGCGGTGCTTGCCGATTTGGCGTCGTGGCTTATAATGGTCGCTTCGATCTGGCGTAAGCCGGATCAGATTGCTCTGGAGTGCCCATGAAGAACTGGTTTCGGAACATTTTTGAGGCGATAATCACCGTGGCCAACGCCCTCTGGGTCTCGATGCGCTATTGGGTCATCACCTATAATCCTCGGCGGCGAACCTACACCGAGCACTTTGAGTATCCCGAATTGCCGGTGAAGGTGGCCGAGCGATACCGCGGGTTCCACCGCTACGACCTGACGGTGTGTATTGCTTGCGAACGTTGCGCCCGGGATTGCCCGGTCGGCTGTATTTCTATCAGCAAGGATCGCATTCCGGACCGCAAAGGCTTTCAGGTCAAAGGCTTTACGATCGACTACACGCGTTGCATGCTCTGCGGCATCTGTACGGAATCCTGCCCGAGCGATTGCATCGAAATGGGTCGTTCGCACGATTTGAGTTGCTACAGCCGGGAGGGGTGTATTGTCGATTTTTCGCGTCTTCCGCTGGATATCGCCTGGGGTGATACGACGCTAACGCCGGCGGTTGTGGCCTTGGCGAAAACGATTTCCGAGCCCGTTCACGGCGGGCCTAATCAGTAGGATGTGCTAGGAGAACGTGATTGCATGCCCGATCCAAGCGGCCGGCCGAAGTACTTTACCGTCGACGAGGCCAATGCGGCCCTGCCGTTGGTTCGGCTGATCGTGGGCGATCTGAGCAAACTTGCTCATCGAATGATCGAGCGACGCCATCGCTTGTCGTTACTGCTGCAGGGCTCCCAAGCGACGGAAACCGACTCCCGCAGTAAGGAAGTGGCCCGACTCGAACGGCTCTTGGACTCTGACGACGAGCATTTGAAGGAACTCATGGACGAGTTGCGGGCGTTGGGTGTCGAGCCGACGACCGGCCCGGAAGGACTGGTCGATTTTCCCGCCCTGGTCGAAGGCCGGGAAATCTGCCTGTGCTGGAAGCTGGGCGAACCGGAAGTGCTCTTTTGGCACGAAAAGGACGCAAGGTTCCGCAGCCGACAGCCTTTGGACGTCCTCGACCAACTCGTCCGGGAAACGGACCGCGAGCCGGGCGAAAAGACCGGGGACTTGCAAAACGCACGACATGCCCTAAAATAGCCGGTTTTTCGATAGCCCCTCCTTCCAGTCCAGTGTGCAGACAGTTCCATGTCCCCAACCGCGATCATCGCTTATCTAGCTCTGTTTGCCGCGGTCGGGTTTGCCTTCCTGTTCGTAGCGTTGCTGCTGGGCCGTTTTCTGCGCGCCAATAACCCTACCCCCCAAAAGTCCGAGCCGTACGAGTGCGGCGAACCGCCGGTGGGGACCAGTTGGATCCAGTTCGACCTGCGATTCTACGTGGTGGCGTTGGTCTTCTTGATCTTTGACGTGGAAGTCGCCTTCTTCTTTCCCTGGGCCAGCGTGTTTGGGACGGTGACGCAACTGGCCGATCCCCAGTTGCCCGAGGCCTCGCGAATCGTGGCCTGCGAGAAGTTGGGGGTTTCGCAAGTTCCGATGCCGGATCCTTTGGCTCTGGAACAGGCGGGCAACCTGGCGTTGGCGGCCATGGCCGACATCGGCGTGTTTTTTGGCGTGCTGTTGGTGGGATTCGCCTACGTATGGCAGCGGGGTGATTTGAACTGGGTCCGCGCGGTCGGGCATACCCCGGCTGCTGCGGCCGAACGAATCGGCACAAGTACGAGCCAACAGTGAGACAGCCGGCTATGGACGCATCAAGCATTATCGAACGAATCAAAGAGCCCTGTGGCCGATGGATCACCGGCAGCAACCTCGAGGCCATCGATCCCTGGGTCGAGGTCGCCGCCGAGGGGCTGGCGGAGGTCTGCCAATTGCTGCGCGACGACCCGCAACTGCAGATGAAGATGTTGCACTGCATCACCGGGGTCGACTTCTTCGAGCCGGACGAGAAGAAAGCGGCCAAGGTAGCCTGGCAACCGCACATCGAGGTCGTCTACCACTTTTCCAGCCTAGTGCACAAGCATCGGCTGGTGGTGAAGGTGACGTTGCCGCGTTGGAAGGACGACGTCGAAGGTCAATTGCCCGAGGTGCCGACGATCAGCCACATCTTCAGCACGGCCAATTGGCACGAGCGCGAGGTGTACGACCTCTCAGGCATCCGCTTTATCGGCCACCCCGATTTCCGCCGGATCCTTTGTCCGGAAGACTGGCCGGGGCACCCCTTGCGAAAAGACTACCAACTTCCCGAACAGTACCACGGAATCTCGACCGGCTGAGCCGATGGCCAACGCACCTCAAACGACCGAATACGACGTCCACACGGACGAGATGTTGCTGAACATGGGCCCGCAGCACCCCAGCACGCACGGCGTGTTGCGGTTGGTGTTGCGGACCGACGGCGAAGTGGTCACCGAGGTCACGCCGCATATCGGCTATCTGCATCGTTGTGCCGAGAAGTTTGGCGAGAGCCTGACGGCCCGACAATGGTTGCCGTACACCGATCGGCTGGACTATCTGGCCGGTATGAACATGAATCTCGGCTGGACGCTCTGCGTCGAGAAGCTGATGGACCTCGAAGTGCCCGAAAAGGACCAACACGTTCGGGTCATCATGACCGAGTTGAACCGCATTGCCAGCCATGTGGTGGCGGCCATCTGCTATGGCTTGGACCTGGGCAGTTTCACTCCGTACACCTGGGGATTCCGCGAACGGGAGAAGATCCTCAACCTCTTCGAGGCCGTGTGCGGCGCGCGGATGACCTACAACTACATCACGATCGGCGGTGTCACGGACGACTTGCCCGCGGGGTGGCTCGATCAGTGCGAGGCGTTTCTCGACCAGTTCATGCCGTTTCCCGACGAGCTTCATGCCTTGATGACCAACAACTCGATCTTCATCCGCCGCACGGCAGATATCGGTGTGATGTCGCCCGAGATGGCTGTCGACTACGGCTGTACCGGTCCCGTGTTGCGCGGTAGCGGCGTGAAATGGGACCTGCGTCGTGACGGCGAGCCTCGATATACGCAAATGTACGACGACTACGATTTCGAGGTCATCGCCCAGACCGAGGGTCAATATCCGCAAGACATGGACTACCCGGCCGTCCCCAGGGCGGCCGTATTGGGCGATAACTGGCACCGCTTCTACGTGCGGATGCTCGAGGTCATGCAGTCGATCAAGATCATCCGCCAGGCGATCGAGAAATATCGTGCGTGCGACGGGCCCCTCGGCGAGCCGATCACACTGAAGAAACGGCTGCCCGAGGGCGAAGCCTACCTGGAGACCGAGGCCCCCAAGGGCCAGATGGGTTTCATGGTCATCAGCAACGGCACGGCCGTCCCCTGGCGGGTTCGGGTCCGCAGCAGCAGTTTCTGCAACCTGTCGGTCCTGCCCGAGCTGTGCCGCGATTGCCTGATCGGCGATATTCCGGCGGTGGTCGGATCGCTGGATTTGGTGCTGGGAGAGATTGATCGTTAATCGAATCAAAGGAGGATAGCGACATGCATGAAGTCCTTAACAAGAATGTGTTTCTCGTCAAGGAGCACCTTGGACTGTTCAAGGCGGCAAACAACTACGACATTTTTGATGCGGAAACCGGCGAGTTGGTCATGGAGTGCCGGGAAGACAAACTGGGGATATTCACGAAGATGCTCCGGTTCACGGATTATAAGCGGATGACCCCTTTCGATATCCAGGTGCGGACCCCGGATGGAACACCCGTGGTTCGCGTCACCCGCGGCATTTCGATCTTCTTGTCCAGGGTGAGCGTGCTGAACGAACAGGACGAAGTGATCGGGGGATTCCAGCAGAAGTTCTTCTCGATCGGCGGAAAGTTCGACGTGCTCGATGGCCAGGATCGGCCCGTTTGCTCCCTGAAAGGAAAGTGGACCGGATGGGATTTTCGCTTCGTGGGAGACGGTGTTGAGTTTGCTCACGTGACCAAGAAATGGTCGGGGCTGGGTAAGGAAATGTTTACCTCGGCAGACAATTACGTGCTGAGCATCTCCGAGACGGTGCCGCCGGACAATTCAGTCCGACAGCTCATCTTGGCCGCCGTGATGTGCATTGATATGGTGCTCAAGGAGTGAGAGCAGTGGTTGGTGGATAGTGGATAGTAAGCAGAGAAGAGTGGATAGCTAAACGACGTAGACGCCCCAGAGAACTTTGTAGCCCTATGGCTGATTTCCTTATCTATTTATTGAGTCTTTCGCCCGAGTGGGCGTGGCTGGCCTATACGGCGGCGGGACTGGTGCATGTTGTGCTGGTGTTGGTGCTGGTGTTGATCATCGGCGCTGCCGGCACGTGGGCCGAACGGAAGGTGGCCGGGCGAATTCAGGATCGATTGGGGCCCACGCGGACCGGCGGGCGGTTCGGGTGGCTGCAATCGCCGGCCGACGGGCTGAAACTGCTGTGCAAGGAAGATCTCGTCCCCGCGCAGGCCGATCGGGCGCTGTTTCTGATCGCCCCATATATCAGTTTCTGCGCCGCGTTTTGCGTGTTCCTGGCACTGCCGTTTGCCGACGGCTGGGTGGCCTTGCGCCTGGATGTGGCCGCGTTTTTCATCCTGGCCGTGGGTGGGTTGGAGATTCTCGGGGTGATCCTCGGCGGTTATGCCTCGGGCTCGAAGTGGTCGCTTTACGGGGCCATGCGCGAGGCGGCCCAGGTGGTCAGCTATGAAATCCCCCTGGGAATATGCGTCGTCATCCCCGTGATGATCGCCGGATCGATGGACCTGATCGAGGTGGCCAATGGCCAGGCCGGCTGGGCGTTTCCCAGTTGGTATCTGTTCCACGACCCGTTCACTTTCGTCACCTTTTGGGTCTACCTGACCTGTATCATGGCCGGCACCAACCGCGCCCCGTTCGATCTGCCCGAGGCCGAGAGTGAACTGGTGGCCGGGTTCCTTACCGAATACTCCGGCTTCCGCTGGAGCATCTTCTTCATGGCTGAATACGCTTCGATGTTCGCGATGAGCGGACTCGGAGCCATTCTGTTCCTCGGTGGATGGCACGGGCCGGTGCCGGTCGCCGAATTGCTGCATTTGACTCCCGAGACGGGCGCCTTGGCCGGTTACCTGGGCAACTTGCTGGGGCTGTGTAACTTCCTGGCCAAGTGTACGCTCGGTATGCTGTTCATGATGTGGCTGCGGTGGACGCTGCCTCGGCTGCGGATCGATCAGGTGATGACCACCTGCTTGAAATACTGCGTGCCGTTGGCGTCGGCCATGTTCCTAGGCGCCATGCTGTGGACCTACGCCTTTCCGGGCGGGGTGATCTTCCGCGGATACCGGGAGCCTTCACCTACCGCGGCGCAAGCACCCGTCGATGAGTCGGTGGTCCACAACTTCAACTACTCGGGAGAGCGGTAAGCATGGACCCGATCAACTGGCATAGCTTTTTCTTCCTGCTGTTCGGCCTGTTGGCCGGCTGTTTTGCCGTGGCGGTGGTCGTCTCGGGCAATATCGTGCGGATGGCCTGTTATCTGGTCGTCTCGCTGGGGGCCGTGGCCGGATTGTTCTTTCTCGCCGGGGCCGATTTCGTGGGGTCCATGCAACTGATGGTCTATGTCGGCGGGACCATGGTCCTGCTGGTCTTCGGCGTGATGTTGACCACACGCGATCCGCACGTCTCGATGCAGACCGGCGGCGGACAATGGATCATGGCCACGATCGTCGGCGGGGCCCTGTTGGCCATACTGATCCAGACCGCACTGAGCGTGGACGATTGGATTCCGCCGAAGACGCAAACCACGCCCGCGGTCGCGTCGACGGCCGACCCCTTAGGTTTAGGGCTGCTTGGCGTGCGGGTCGATCGGCTCGAGCAGGAGGATGAAACGCTTCGCGAGGGGATGTCCGGGTATTTGCTGCCGTTCGAGATCGTGTCGGTGCATTTGTTGGTTGTGCTGATCGGGGCCGCGTTTCTTGCTCGGGCGAAGAAGCGGGGCGTGAATCGTAGAGAACAGAAAAACGCCGAAGAGAAGAACGCGGGGCAAGCCCCGCCGCTAAACGACGAGAACTGATCACTATCCACTAACCACTAACCACTCCCGTGAACCTACTCACTCAACCTGTCGGTGTTTCGCATTACTTGGTGGTCGGCGCTGTGCTGTTCGTCTGTGGTGTGGTCTGCATGATGACCAAGCGGAACGCTGTGGGGGTGCTGATGGGAATTGAATTGGTGCTTAACGGGGCGAATCTGAATTTCGTGGCCTTCGGCAGTTCGTTTCTGCGGACCGATTCGGCCATGGCGATCGGGCTCGACGGACAACTGATGGCCCTGTTCGTGATCGTACTGGCTGCTGCCGAAGCGGCTGTGGCCCTGGCCATTGCCCTGTGTTACTACAATAGCCACGCCACGATCGACGTCGATCGGGCCGACGAGTTAAGAGGCTAATGGATTATCTATACGACAAACTGCCGATGCTGCTGTTGATCGCCTGGCTGGCGCCGCTGGCCTCGTTCGCCGTCATCCTGATGATCGGCCCGAGGATGGGTAAAGCGGGCCACTGCGCCGGGTACTTGGCTACCGGAGCGATCATCACCTCGTTCGTGCTCTCGATGTTTGCCCTGGTCGGCTGGCTCTCGCACCATCCGCTGGGAGCCGAGGCCCATGGCCAGATCGCACCGCTCAGCGACACCTGGTACTCCTTCGGTAAGTTCGGCTCGCTGGAGATTACGCTCGGCTATTACATCGACTCCTTGACCGTGGCCATGTTCTCGATGGTCACGCTGGTCGCTTCGTGCATCCACGTTTACTCGGCCGGCTACATGCACGAGGAACTCGAAGACGTGACCGACCCGCTGGTGAAACTCTCCAACGGGCGAAGCCTCAAGCGGCCGGGGCGCTACTATCGCTTTTTCCAGTACCTCTCGCTGTTCTGCTTCAGTATGTTGGGGCTGGTGATCGCCGGCAACATCGCCATGGTGTTTGTCTTTTGGGAACTGGTCGGCATCTGTTCCTACCTGCTGATCGGGTTCTATCACGAGCGAAAGACGGCCTCGAACGCAGCCAACAAGGCCTTTATCGTCAACCGCGTAGGCGACTTCGGCATGATCATCGGCCTGATGGCCCTTTGGGCCGGGCTGGGGACCTTTTCGTTCGACGACATCTTCCACGAAGTCCGACCCGGCGAGCATCACGAACTGACTGTGCCCGACGGCATGGTCAAACTGGCCGCCCGGGATCAGGTCGAGCCGATCGTGCTTAGCGGTTCGGACGTGACGGACCAACAAGTCGATACTTGGCGGGAAGAGGGTTACGGCTACGGGTTGTTGATTGTGGCCGGTTTGGGGATCTTCTGCGGGTGCGTGGGCAAGAGTGCCCAGTTCCCGCTGCACGTCTGGTTACCCGACGCGATGGAAGGTCCCACGCCCGTCAGTGCGTTGATCCATGCCGCCACGATGGTGGCCGCCGGCGTCTACCTGACCGGAAGGTTCTATCCGGTCTTCACGCCGGAGGTGCTGTTTGTGATCGCGTGTATCGGGTGCATCACGTTGTTCATGGCCGCCACGGTCGCGATCACGGCCACCGACATAAAACGCGTTCTGGCCTATTCGACCGTCAGCCAACTCGGCTACATGATGCTGGCCTTGGGGATCGGCGGTTGGGTCGCTGGGCTGTTCCACCTGTTTACCCATGCCTTCTTCAAGGCCCTGCTGTTCCTCTGCTCGGGCTCGGTGATCCATGCATGTCACACCAACGAGATGCCGCAGATGGGCGGGCTGTTGAAGAAGATGCCGTGGACGGCCGGGACCATGCTCGTCGGCTGCCTGGCCATCTCCGGGGCCGGGATTCCGCTGCTGGTGGGCTTAAGCGGCTATTACTCGAAAGACTACATCATCGCCCAGGCCTTGGCGTTCCATCAAACCAATCCGCTGCACGGTTGGATCTTCTTCTACGCGGCCGTGGCGGGCGCCGCCATCACGGCCTGCTACATGTTCCGCATGTGGTACATGACGTTCGTCGGCCAGCCGCGCGACGAACATGTTTTCGAACACGCCCACGAATCGCCCAAGTTAATGTATGTGCCGCTGGTCATCCTGGCGTTCTTCGCCGCGACGATCGGTTGGAACTTGCCGACCACCCACGTCGGGCTGGAACCGCTCTTGGAGCAGGCCCGGCCCCAAGGTACGGATCACCAAGCTTCGGTCGGTTGGCTGACGCATCCGTCGGAACACGAAACGCACGCCGATGAAAACTATTACGAGATCCACGTGCCGGCTACGCTTTGGGCCTTCGGGATGGCGTTTGCCGGGTTCGGGTTGGCCACGCTGTTCTACGGCGTCAAGGTGCTCAATCCGGAGGACGCCCGACGGCAGTTCGCGCCGATCCACCGGTTCCTGCTGAACAAGTGGTGGTTCGACGAATTATATCAACTGATTTTCGTTCGCCCGACGCATCAGGTTGCCGGCTGGATTAGCGCGGTGGACCGCAACGGAATCGATTGGCTGGCCGACAACGCGGCCCGAGCCACCGTGGTCGTTGCCCGATTTGACGATTGGATCGACCGGCTGTTCGTCGACGGGCTGGTCAACCTGACGGCCCGATGGACCTATGCCCTAGGGCTGAAGCTACGCACGGTGCAGACCGGCAACCTGCGGCAATACGTGATGCTGCTGGCCGTCGGCACCGTGGCGCTGTTCGTGTTGGTAAGTCTGTATTGGAGTTACGCGACCGCTGGAATGTGATTACAACCTGGTTCCCACGCTCTGCGTGGGAACCCACTGCCGGGACGCTCCGCGTCCCTTGAACCATGAGAATACGTGGTTTCTGGGGACCCGACGCAGAGCGTCGAAGTATCGCGTTCCCACGCAGAGCGTGGGAACGAGGGACACATAAGAAACAAACCATAAGCTGGGAACCATGCCTGAGTTTTTATCGAATCCGATTGTGCTGTTGAGCCTGATTATCTTCCTGCCGACGGCCGCCGCGCTGATCGTCTGCTTTTTGCCCAAGGGGCGGGACGACCTGATCAAGCTGTTTTCGCTGTTCACCACCGTGGCCGTCTTCCTGCTGACCGTCTGGATGGCCTTGCCGGGAAGCAGTGAGGATACCTCGGTCCACTTCGCTCTGGGCGTGGCTGAAATGCAGCACACGTTCGCGTTGAATTGGATTCCCTCGTTCAACATCTACTACATGCTGGGCGTCGACGGCATCAGCTTCCCGTTGGTTGTTTTGACCTCGTTTATCGCCATGCTTTCGATGTGGGCAAGCTGGCCGATCGACAAGCACATCAAGGCCTATTGCGCCCTGTTTCTGCTGTTGGAGACGGGCATGTTGGGCGTGTTCATGTCGTTGGACTTCTTCCTGTTCTACGTCTTCTGGGAAGTCATGCTGCTGCCGATGTATTTCCTGATCGGCGTCTGGGGCGGGCCGCGGCGCGAATATGCGGCCATCAAGTTCTTCCTCTTCACGCTGGTCGGAAGCGTGCTGATGCTGATCGCCCTGCTGATGCTGTATTACAGCAGCGATCTGACCCGGCTCGACCAACAACAACTGGCCGCCTGCAGCGTCCACGAAGACCAAATCGCCGACGTGCAACAGGCCCTCTTGATACCCGAGCCCCAGCGGCCTAAGGTCCACACGTTCAATATCATGGCCCTGGCGGCGATGGGGCAGTTGGAAAACTCGCCCTTGGCCGAGCACGAGTTCCTGGGGAAACCGTTCACCTGGTGGTCGTTCCTGCTGCTGTTTATCGGGTTCGTGATCAAGCTGCCGGCCGTGCCGGTCCATACCTGGTTACCCGACGCCCATGTCGAGGCTCCGACGCCCATTTCGATGATCCTAGCCGGCGTGCTGTTGAAGATGGGCGGCTATGGCGTGTTGCGAATCTGCTATCCGATCTGTCCCGACGGAGGATTCGATCTGGCCTGGATGGTCTGCCTGGTGGGCGTGGTGAGCATGGTCTACGGCGCCTTTGCCGCCATGGCCCAAACCGACTTCAAACGGCTGGTCGCTTACAGCTCGGTTAGTCACATGGGCTACGTGCTGTTGGGGATCGGCATCTGGAGTGCCACGGCGGGTAACGAGTATCTGGCCGACTACTGGAAGATGGGCATCAACGGCGCCATGTTCCAAATGATCGCCCACGGCATCAGCTCGGCCGGCATGTTCTTCTTAGTCGGCGTGGTTTACGAACGGGTCCACCACCGCGATCTGAACCAGTTCGGCGGCCTGTTCGCCAAGATGCCCGTTTTCAGCGGGTTGTCGATGATCATTTTCTTCGCCGCGATGGGGCTACCCGGATTGTGCGGGTTCTGGGGTGAGGTTTACGTCGTGTTGGCCGCGTGGCGATTCAGCATGATCCTGGCCATCGTCTCCGCCTCGGTCGTGATCCTCACAGCCGGCTACATCCTGTGGACCATCCAACGCGTCTACCTGGGTCCCGAATACAAAGGCCCGCACGGCGACGCGCTGACGCCGATGACCCGGCGCGAGGTGGCCATCATCGCCCCGCTGGTTGTGTTTGCCGTGCTGTTGGGAGTGTATCCCAAGGCACTGCTCGACTATACCACGCCGACCGTCGCCGCCACGGTCGATGACCTGACGGACTGGACGAAGGTGGTCGAGCGTAAAGCTGCACCGATCGAAACGGCCATCCGGCCCGACGCCGACACGCCCGTGGTCGTGGAAGACACGCTGGGCACGCCGCTGCAACCGACACCCGTCCCCCATGACACTTCGCCCAAGGAACACTAATAGCCGTGAACTTCTCCGAGTTGGTTCAATACGTGATGGACGACACGCTGGGGACATCGCTTAGGGCGTTCCGGCCGGAGTTGGTCCTCTGCGCGACGATCGTGGTGCTGCTGTTGCTGCGGATGATCGCACCGCGAGCGAAGTCGGGCCCGTTCTGTGTCGTGCTGCTGGCCACCGCGGGTGCCTTGGGATTGGCTCTATCGAGTCGCGAGGCGGCCACCGAGCCGACGGCCATCTTCACCGGGCTGTTGATGTTCGACTCGTTCGCCGTCTACATGCGGAGCCTGTTGCTGTTCTTCCTGCTGCTGTTTAGCGTGTTGGTCCAAATCACCGGCACGCCCGACCGGGAGGACGCGACCGAGTTCTTCGTACTGGCGCTGGGGGCCACCTTGGGGATGTGCCTGATGGTCTCGGCCAACCACATGCTGATAGTCTTCCTGGGCGTCGAGATGGCCAGCGTGCCGTCGTACGTGCTGGCCGGTATGCTCCGCCATCGTCGCCGAAGCAGCGAGGCCGCACTGAAATATGCCGTCTTCGGGGCAGGCGCCGCCGGCATAATGCTCTACGGAATCAGCCTGCTGGTCGGCACGCTCGGCTCGGCCCATCTGCCGACCATGGCCATCCAATTGGCCGAGCTGCTGCAAAGCGGCGCGGGCACGGATCGGGCCATGGTGTTGGTCCTTGGCGGGCTGATGGTGATGGTCGGGCTGGCGTTCAAGCTCTCGGCCGTCCCCTGCCATTTTTGGGCCCCCGACGTCTTCGAAGGGGCCACGGCTGAAGTGGCCGCGTTCCTTTCGATCGCCAGCAAGGCGGCCGCCTTGGCCCTGCTGACCCGATTGGCCTTGAACTTTTCGGCCGTTGCTGATCCGGTGATGCTGGAAGCCTTGGAGCCGGTACGCCACTACCTGGCGGGACTGATCGGACTGCTGGCGGCCGTCACCTGCACGTTCGGCAATCTGGCCGCTTATGGTCAGACCAACATGAAGCGACTGCTGGCCTACTCGACCATCGCACACGCCGGCTACATGATGATGCCCGTCGCGGCGGCCGTGACGCTCTCGGGCAACAATCCGGAAGGCGCCCGCTACGCCGTGGCCGCATTGACCATGTACCTGACCGTTTACCTGTTCATGAACCTCGGCGCGTTCGCCACGGTCGCCTTCCTGCGAAACGCTTTGCGGAGTGAACTGATCGCCGACTACGCAGGCCTGGTCCGCAAGTCACCCGGACTGGCGGTGTGTCTCTCGATCATGTTGTTCAGTCTGGTGGGCCTGCCGCCCTTGGCCGGATTCGTGGGCAAGTTCGCGGCGTTCGCGGCATTGGTGGACGCCCAATTATTCGGCCTGCTTGTGATCGGCGGCGTGAACACCTTTTTGAGCCTGTTCTACTACCTGCGCGTGGTCCGGGTAACGATCCTTGAGGCGGAACCGGACGATCGGCCCGCCCCGAGGATTCCGTTGGCCTCGCTGCCGGGCGTGTATTGTGCGGTCTTGGCGTTGCCGATCCTCGTGTTGGGTATCTTGTGGGGCGGACTGTTCGCTTGGGGCCAGTCGGCCGCGTTGGCATTCCTCTTCTAAGCTGAATACACCGATGGACCAACTCGAACTGATCAGCGTGCTGAATCGGCTGCTGGGCGTGCTTTGCCGCTCACTGCCAAGGTATCTCGAAGAGGCCAAGCCCTTCAGCAGTCGCGATAACCAACAGCTCCTGGAGACGCTCGAGCAGATCACGGCCGACCAGCAGTTGTTCGCCTCGCGTGTGGCCGATGCGATCCTTCATCACGGCGGTCGGCCGACCCCGGGCCGGTTCCCTTCCGAATTTACCGCCGCCAATGACCTCTCGCTCGATTTTCTGCTGAAGCGGCTAATCGAGTACCAACACCACGACGTCGAGGCAATGGAGTGTTGCGCCGAAGATCTGGCCGAGGTGGCCCCGATGCGGCTGCTCGCCGAGGAAGCGCTGAACAACGCAAAGGAACACTCGACGATCTTGGAAGAAATGACGAAGCACGAATGACGAAAGCAGCGGCGCCCTCGTTCCCACGTTCCGCGTGGGAACGCAATGCATCGACGCTCTGCGTCGGGCCCCTGGAAATCACGTGTTTCTTGCAGTTCATCGGACGCGGAGCGTCACGGCAGTCGGTTCCCACGCAGAGCGTGGGAACCAGATTGAATCATTGTCCATGGCTTACATCGACACCCACGCCCATCTCGATCAGGAAGACTTTGACGGCGACCGCCCGGAGGTGGTGGCTCGGGCTCGAACGGCCGACGTCGAGGCGATCGTCTGTGTGGGAGTTTCGGCCGCGTCGAGCCGAATAACGCTGGCCTTGGCCGAAGAGTTTCCCGAGCTTTACGCGGCCGTCGGCATTCAACCGAACAACTGTGCCGAAGCGGGTGACGGCGATTGGCAACAGGTTGTCGAGATGGCCTGCGGTCCGCGGGTCGTGGCCCTCGGCGAGACGGGATTGGATCGCTATTGGGACTTCACGCCGATCGACCTGCAACGTGATTTCTTACGTCGACATCTGCGACTGGCGGCCGAGCACGAGCTGCCGGTAATCATTCACTGCCGCGAAGCCGAGGCCGACCTGCTGCCGATAGTTCGCGAGACGCCGGTCCAGGGAGTGCTGCACGCTTTTAGCGGCGATGCTGCCTTTGCCGAGGAGTGCCTTGCCTTGGGGCTCTACATCAGCTTTGCCGGCATGGTGACGTACAAGAACAAGAAGTTCGTCACGCTTCGCGAGGCGGCCAAGATCGTGCCGGAAGATCGACTACTGATCGAGACCGACAGCCCCTATCTAGTGCCGCATCCGCTGCGCGGCAAACAGAAGCGCAACGAGCCAGCGCTGGTCGTCCACACGGCCGAAGCATTGGCTCAGCTACGCGGCGTCGATCCGACCGAACTGGCAACCGCCACAACGGCCAACGCCCGACGCTTGTTTAGATTGCCGTAGCTCAGCCTCGTTCCCACGCTCTGCGTGGGAACGGACTGCGTGGCCGCTCTGCGGCCGGCTTTGGCGCGACCCATTGCGCTGGTAAGTTCCGCTTCAACGACGCGGAGCGTCGTGGCATGGCGTTCCCACGCAGAGCGTGGGAACGAGAGGACGGGAGTCGCCTCCTACAAAAACTTCAGGCCGGCTGCTGCTGGCGGACATGGCGGACCGACAGCAGGGCGTGCTGGGACTTCAAGCAGACCTGCCGGAAGACCTCGGGGCGGGAAACGCCCGGGAGGCGAAACACCTCGCTACCGTCCTGCTTGAAAACCAACTCCCCGGCGTGCAGCCAGTCTTGTCCCGGGAGCAGCTCGACGTCGATCGTGTCGAAGCCGTCCAGGTCCAACGACTTCTCTTCCACGGCCGAGAGGCCCTTGAGGATGAGGATTCGATGGCTGGTCAGCGTATAGCGGCGGCAGACCAGTGGCATCAGTTGCCAGGCATAGACCAGCAGGGCGATGGGGATACTGGCCAGGGCGAGCAGTTTTCCCAGGGTGAAGAAGGAACCGATTCCCAGGCGGACCGACGCCAATTGCCCGACCAGCCGCCCGAGCGGATAGGCCCCAATGGTCGGCCAGACCGTTTTGGCGACCAGTTCGTTGGATGAGCCCTTTTGGCCCGTATTCGTATCAACCATAGTGGCAACCCGTCCGTTCGATGTCGACTTGAGATAACCTAAGATTCTCGGCCCAGGACCTCAATTCGTCAAGGGGGCCGGAGGCAAGCCTAGAACTGCAGAAGCGAGAAAACAGCCGTGACATGGCACCGCCCCACTTCCCTTTTGCCGGCCAGCCAGATATCATGGTGGCTTCAGCTTCAGGGCGACCGAAGCCCCCGATTGGGCCTGAAAAGGCCCTTTAAACACTACAAAGAGCAATGGGAGATCCGACCATGGCCCAATATGAAATCCCCAAGATCGTCAAAGCTGCCAAAGCGAAGAAGAGACAGGTGCTGATGATTGCCAGCGGTGATCTGCGTGATTCGGCCAACGAGGCCTGTTGGGCCATGCAGAAGGAGATGGAAGACGCCCTGAGCGGGGCCGTGGCCGAGGCCGGTTACGAACTGGTTCGGGCCCATCCCTACAAGCCCCAGGAAAAGCACGGTTTCATCGGCTCCCAAAAAGAGGGGATGTGTGTGTTCGCCGGCATCGATCCGGACGCCAAACTGATCGTGGCCGAGGCCGTCTGGCAGTATTCCCACCACGTGCTTTCCGGCCTGCTGAGCCATCGCGGCCCGATCCTCACGGTGGCCAATTGGTCGGGTACTTGGCCGGGGTTGGTGGGGATGCTCAACCTGAACGCCTCGCTGACCAAGGCCGGCAAGAAGTATTCCACGCTCTGGAGCGAAGACTTCACCGACGGACCCTTCCTGAAGAACCTCAGCAAGTGGCTCGAAAAGGGAACGGTCCGGCACCCCATGCGACACGTCACGCCCTTGAAGAAGGTCAAGGTCCCGGCCGCCGAACGACGCCTGGGTCAGGCCCTGGCCGACCAACTGCGGCACGAGAAGGCCATCATGGGGATCTTCGACGAGGGATGCATGGGTATGTACAACGGCATCCTCCAGGACGAACTGATCAACCCGATGGGCGTCTACAAGGAACGGCTCAGCCAATCGGCTCTGTGCTACGAAACGTCCCAGGTCAGCAACGCCGAGGCGAAGGCCGTGCGGCAATGGATGGAGAAGCGCGGCATGACCTTCGTCACCGGGCCCAGTGAGAAGAAAGATCTGACCGACGCGCAGATTCTGACCCAATGCAAAATGTACATCGCCGCCACGCGGATTGCCGACGATTTCGGCTGCGAGTTCATCGGCATTCAGTACCAGCAAGGCCTCAAGGACATGCTACCGGCCACCGATCTGGTCGAAGGGACGCTCAACAACACCGACCGCCCGCCGGTCAAGAGCCGTGACGGGAAACGCGTGCTCTACAAGGGTCGGCCCGTGTTGCACTTCAACGAGGTCGACGAGTGTTCCGGACTGGACGGGTTCATGACCTATCGCGTACACAAGGCGATGGGTCAACCGGTGGAAAACACGCTGCACGACGTCCGCTGGGGTGATTGGGACGAGTCCGGCACGATCGACGACTACGTGTGGGTGTTCCTGATCAGCGGCTCGGTACCCCCGGCCCATTTCGCCCGCGGTTGGAAGGATGCCTCCAGCGAGCGGCAGCCGGCGATGTACTTCCGCCTTGGCGGCGGTACGCTCAAGGGAATCTCCAAGCCGGGTGAGATCGTCTGGTCGCGAATTTTTGTGGACAACGGCAAGATGAAGATGGATCTCGGCCGGGCCGAGGTCGTGAAGCTACCCCAGGAAGAGACCGACCGCCGCTGGCGGCTGACCACTTCGCAATGGCCCATCATGCACACCGTGACCTACGGCGTATCGCGCGACCAGTTCATGGCCCGGCACAAGGCCAACCACATCCAGGTGGTCTACGCCAAGAGTGCCCCGGATGCCGACAAGGCCCTGCTGGCCAAGGCCGCCATGGCCGAGGCGATGGGCATGGAAGTGGCCCTGTGCGGAACGCGGAAGAACGGCAGGCCGTGGGCGTAACCCGATCGGTTACTTGCAAAAAAAACAGGGGTGATCGCTTTCCCATTGGCCCTTGGCCAACTTGCGGGAAAGCAACCACCCCTTGGGATGTGTCGAGAGCAACTTAGGTGCTCAGTGATTCTTCCGCCGTTGTCTGATACGCGGTTGTCTGGCGGCGCGAGGTCGAACTCTTGTCGGTTTTGAACCGTCCGACCAACTCCTGCAAGGCACTTGCTTGGGCGCCGAGTTCTTCGCTGCTGGAAGCCATCTCTTCGCTTCCGGCGGCCGATTGCTCGGTGACCTGTGAGATACCTTGGATGGCCTCGGCCACCTGACCGGCGTTGGCGGCCTGCTCGATCGTCGCACTGGCAATCTCCGTGATCTTCGAGACCGTGGCTTCCACACCCTCGATGATCTCCTTCAGGGCAGTGCCCGTCTCGTCGCTCAGTTGGGCGCCTTCCTGGACCCGGTTGCTCGATTCCTTGATCAGCGAGGTGATTTCACCGGCCGCCTGATTGGAGCGTTCGGCCAGCTTGCGGACCTCGTCGGCCACGACGGCGAATCCCATACCGTGCTCGCCGGCCCGGGCCGCCTCGATGGCCGCGTTTAGGGCTAACAAGTTGGTCTGGCTGGCGATCTCGGAAATCACCTGGATGATCTCGGCAATCTGTTCCGAACTAGTCCGGATCAATTCCATGGCCTCGATCGACTTCTGCACGGCCTGCCCACCCTGCTCGGCCAGCGCGTTGGTCTTCTTGGCCACGGTGTCGGCCTCGGTGGCGTTGGTCTTCACGCCGTCGATCGACGCGTTGAGTTCCTCGACCGAGGCACTGACTTCCTCGACGCTGGAACTTTGCGTCTGGGCGCCGGTGGCTAGCGCTTGGGAACTCTCGGCGATCACGCGCGAGCCTTCGGTAAACTGGGCCGCGCTCTCGGTCACTTGACCGATCACACTGGAGAGGTCGCCGAGCATCTTCTTGATACCGGCGGCCAACTCGTCGATGGCCTCGTCGCCTTCGACCGTGACCTGTTGCGTCAGATCGCCCTCGGCGGCCGCGCTGACGACCGTCAGCAGCCCGTCGACCTTATTGCGTAGGATCTCGGCCCGCTGGCGTTCCTCTTCGGCCTGTTGACGTTCCTTCTCGGCCTGCTCCTGCTGGAGTTTCTGCTCGGCTTCGGCCAACTGGCGTTCCTTCTCGGCGTCTTCCTCGCGGCGCTTCTGCTCGATCTGGGCGGCCTCGCGGTCCTGTTCGGCCCGTTCGGCTTGGGCGTGCTGCTCCCGCTGTGCGGCGTCCTTGACGTCCTGCATGGCTTGGGCCGTTGCATCGATGGCCGTGTTCAGCGAGGCGGACATCTGCCCCAGTTCATCGTTTCTTGTGACGTTAGACTTCTGGCTGTAATCGCCACCGGCCACGATATCGAGTACATCCGCGACTTGCCTAACGGGACGCGTGATCGATCGGGTGACCCACCACGCAATCAGGATCGAAAAAGCCACGAGGACGATCCCCGCGATCATGCCCACCTGGATCGTAGTAGCGGCCCCGGTTACGATAGCCGTCATGGCCGAGTTCAGTTCGTTAGTTTGATCCTCCACGAAGGCGTTCATTGAGTCGGTGATTTGTGCGGCATAAGGGTCGAACTTCAGCATGAACGGATTGCCGCCCTGCGGACCGTCCTTAATGTAGGCGGCGGCCATCTGTTTTCCCATCTCATAATAGCCGTCAAACTCCTCTTCGAGCGTGGTCAGGCTCGCCAAGGACTCTTGGTCGTTTTCCCGGGTGTACATCTCTCGGAAGTCGTTGAGTCCTTGATTGAAGAGCTTGGCGTTTTCTTCTGCTTGTTCGAAGCCGTCAGCCAGATCGTCCTGCCCGCGCGTGGCGGAAATGTCGGTCAACCACTGCTGCACCTGGACGGCGTAGAACTGCATGTCCTTTGCCTTCAGAGCAAATACGGCGGTCTCTTCTTGTACCAACGTGGCCTGGGATTTGGCCTGGTCGGAATAGAACCAGTTCAACGTCACAACCCCCACGAGGCCTGCACAAACCACGAAGAAGCCCAACCCCAATCTCTTTCCAATAGTGAATCTCATAACTTCTCTCCTCCCTTTTTCGGGAGGCTCCAGAAAAAAGTGAAAAAACTTCCAGAACCGGGCCGGCGGTTCCCGGCTCGTTCGGACAACGGGCAATTTGAGAGAAGTGATGCCCCAGGATGTGTCCGCGAAGTCTCTCACTACCTTCGCCCGATCGGCAGGGAAGGATCCGTGCGACCGGTTTTTACTCCAGTAGTAGTATGTAGCTTATTTTTCTGAAGTTGGTGTGGGTTTCCGCGGATTGCGTAAGTTGTTGGTGCGAAAGGCGTTGCGACGACGTGGATAACCCGAGAGACCACGGGAGTGTGCCACTGCTTCGCAGAAGCAGTGCTTTTCGCCCAGCCGTAGGTCAGGGCTTGCCCTGACGTTTTCCGCCCTGCGTGTCATCACTCCGCCGTGTCAGGGCAAGCCCTGACCTACGGAATTCCCGGGCACACTGCTTCTACGAAGCAGTGGCACACGCTCTTTTGGTCGCGGCTTTATAGGCGATGGTACTGGCGATACCAGTCGACGAATTGGGCCACGCCCTGCTCGATGGGTGTGCTCGGTTGAAAGCCCACGTCGCGCATCAGATCGTCGACGTCGGCGTAGGTTTCCGGGACGTCGCCCGGCTGCATCGGCAGCAGGTTCTTCTTCGCCTCCTTGCCGAGGCACTTTTCGAGCGTCTCGATAAGGTGGAGCAACTCGACGGGCTGATTGTTGCCGATGTTGTAGATTTTGTACGGCGCGTTGCTAGTGCCCGGGTCGGGTGCGTCGCTCGACCACTGGGCGTTCGGCTCGGCCGTGCGGTCCATGGTGCGGATCACGCCTTCGACAACATCGTCGATATAGGTGAAATCTCGCCGCATTTGGCCCTGATTGAACACGTCGATCGGCCGGCCCTCGCTGATGGCCTTGGTGAACAGGTACAACGCCATGTCGGGCCGTCCCCAAGGGCCGTAGACCGTGAAAAACCGCAATCCGGTGGTCGGCAGCCGGTAGAGATGGCTGTAGGTGTGGGCCATCAGTTCGTTGGCCTTCTTGGTGGCCGCATAGAGGCTGAGCGGATGGTCGACGTTGTGGTGAACGGAGAAGGGCATTTGCGTGTTGGCCCCGTAGACGGAACTCGACGAAGCATAGACCAGATGCTTCACGCCGTTATGCCGGCAGCCTTCCAGGATGTTGCCGAAGCCCACCAGATTGCTGTCGATATAGGCGGCCGGGTTTTCCAAGGAATAGCGCACGCCGGCCTGGGCCGCCAGATGGGCCACCACCTCGAACTCTTCCTCAGCAAACAACCGGGCCATGGCGTCCCGATCGGCCAGATCGAGCTTGTTAAACTCAAAGAGCCGTTGTCCGCGGAGTTGGGCCAGGCGGTCGGTCTTCAGCTTCACGTCGTAGTAGTCGTTCAGATTATCCAGCCCCACGACCGTATCGCCGCGCTCGACCAGACGTCGGCTGAGATGAAACCCGATGAAACCGGCTGCTCCGGTGACGAGGATCTTGGTCATGTTAGGTTCCCGTGGGGCAAAAAACGCCGGGCCCTGTCTTTCAATTAACGCGGCCCGGCCGCTAAACGGTGGCACGGTGATGGCGTGTATGGATAACATCAATTGGGGTCGGTGTCAATTGGGGATGGCGTCAACCGGTCGAATCATTATAATGACCGCTGATCGAACCATGCCGCAACCGCTGGACCCCTTGTGACAACACTTCCCCCCGACAAGGCCGTTATTCTTGCCCGAGGACTTGGCACCCGAATGCGGCGCGCCGGCGGCGACGATTCGCTGAGCCGGCAGCAGGCGGCCGCGGCCGACTCGGGCATCAAGGCTCTGATCCCGATCGATCGCCCGTTTCTCGACTATGTGCTTTCGGCCTTGGCCGACGCCGGGTATGGGCGGGTTTGCCTGATCGTGGGGCCCGAGCACGACACGCTGTGTGACTACTATGGCCAGCTCGGTGTAACGCGGCTTTCGATCGAGTTTGCCGTGCAGCACGAGCCGAAGGGGACGGCCGATGCGGTGCTCGCGGCCGAGACGTTTGCCCAAGATGATCACTTCCTGGTGATCAATTCCGACAACTACTATCCGGTCGAGGCTCTGCGGCGGATTCGCCAACAGAAGGGCTCGGCGGTGGCCCTGTTCGAGCAAGACGCCATGCTCGCCGGCAGCAATGTCTCGGCCGAGCGGATCAAGCAGTTCGCCGTGGCCCGACTTGACGAGGATCGGTTGCAGGAGATTCTCGAAAAGCCGGACGCCGAGGTGCTGGCCGCCATGCCGAGGCCGCTTTGGGTCAGTATGAATTGTTGGCGATTTGGCCCGTCGATCTTCGAGGCCGCTCGGGCCATCGAACCGTCGCCGCGCGGGGAGCTGGAGATCCCCGACGCCGTGCAATATGCCATGGGTGTGCTGGGCGAACGGTTCGGAGCGATCACGGTTGAGGCCCCCGTACTCGATCTTTCCAGCCGGCAGGACATCGGGCCGGTAACCGAGCGACTCACCGGCGTGGAGGTGCGGCTGTGACCGATTTCTCCCAGACCGACGCCGTCACGCAGCGGCTTGCCGAAGGCGGGCTCAGCCGGGAGGCCGCGTCGGCCAAGGCCCAGCTCTTCGCCCAGGTTGCCAAAGTCTTGGGTTCGTCAGGCCTGCAAGGTTTCTTCGTACCGGGCCGAATCGAGGTGCTGGGTAAGCACACCGACTATGCAGGCGGCAGCAGCATGGTCGTGGCCGCCGAACAAGGGTTTTGCTTGCTCGTGCGTCCGAGGCAGGACAACCAGATCCGGGTGACCGACGCGGTGAGTGGCGAGACGGCCCGGTTCGAGATGGATCCGCAGTTGACGCCCCGGGCCGGGCATTGGTCGAACTATCCGATGACGGTGGCCCGACGGGTGGCGAGAAACTTTCCCACCGCGCGGCAAGGGGCCGAGATCGCGTTTGCCGGCGATCTACCCCCGGCGGCCGGCATGAGCAGTTCCAGTGCCCTGATCGTGAGCATGTTCCTGGCCCTGGATGCCGCGAATCGGCTGGCCGAGAAGCCCGAGTATTTGGGTGAGTTCCACGGCCCGGCCAATCTGGCCGCTTACCTCGGTACGATCGAGAACGGCCAGACCTACAAGACGCTGCAAGGCGATTGCGGCGTGGGTACCTTCGGCGGCAGCGAGGACCACACGGCCATCCTCTGCGGCCGGCCCGAGAAGATCTCGCAGTATGCCTATTGCCCGGTACGATTCGAGCAAGCGCTCGCCATGCCCCAGCGGCACACGTTTGCCGTAGGAGTCAGCGGAGTGGTGGCCGAGAAGACGGGCGCGGCCCAGGAGAAATACAATCGGGCCTCGCGGCTGGTTACTACGATTCTGGATCTTTGGCGTCGCGAGACGGGCCGGGATGATTCGACGCTGGCCGGCGTGGTTCGGCAGGCGGACGAAAACGTGGATCGGCTGAAGCAGTTCATCGCATCGGCCGGGCACGAGGAATTCTCGGCCTGTGACCTGACGACCCGATTGGAACATTTTCTCGTCGAAAACGAACAAGTCCTCCCCGCAGCCGGCGAAGCGCTACAGCGAGGAAACCTGGAAGAATTCGGCCGTTGCGTCGATCGTTCGCAACAGGCCACGGAAGAACTTTTGGGCAACCAGATCCCGCAAACGTGTGCCCTGGCCGCGTTAGCCCGACAGCACGGCGCGGCGGCCGCCTCGGCGTTCGGGGCCGGATTCGGCGGCAGTGTTTGGGCCCTGGTCGAAAAGCCCGAAGCCGAGACATTCTTGGCAAACTGGGCCGACGCCTACCGACAGCAGTTCCCGCAAAACGCGCAATCGAGCTCGTTCTTCACCACGGCAGCCGGCCCGGCGGCGTTTGGGGTGACGTTGTAGTCACGGCTCGCCTTGTTCGTCCGCCGCGTGGCTCTCGCGTATGGTGGCAAAGAGCTCTTTGATGTCGAAGTAACCGCCGATCGTGACCCAAACGGCCATGCAGCCGAACAGGGTCAGCGCGGCGATCAGGACGAATTTCCACAAGTAGATCCAGTAGATCATGGCTTACCTCACGTGGTTTGAGTCGACTCGCTCTTGCGGTCGGGAAAGAACAAGGATCCGAGGACCATCGCACCGATCGTGGCCGCGATACTGATCAAGCCGACCCGGTCACTGGGAATGTCGACCAGGAGTTGGCTCGGGTTGACCTTATCGGGCGAAACGCCGGGGATCCTTGCAAACGCGTCCAGCAGAGTGGTTGAAAGACTTCCCAGGTTGGTCAACAGATAACCGATTCGGATTTGCACGGGCCCCAGTCCCAAAATGGCCGTGCAACCGGCCAGCAGCGCCAGGAAGGCGCCGGTCGAGCTGGCCCGTTTCCAATAAAGTCCACCGAGCAACAGGGCAAAGGCCCCGGTGAAGTAGATCGCACCGGTCACGGCCATGTAGTCCCAGATATCGTCTTCTCCGGTGTAAACCAACCCCCAGTAGAGAACATACAGGCCGATCAAGACGATCAACACACGCGTCAACGCGATTCGGCCCTTGGGCGTGAGCCGATCGCCCAACAGCGGCGCGAATACGTCTTGGGTCAGCACGGAACTCCAGCACAGCAGGTAGCTATCGTGCGTCGACATGAACGCGGCGATCATCCCCGCCGTGATGATGCCAATGACCACCGGCGGAAGGATACGGCCGAGGAAGATCGGCATCGCAAAAAGGTTGTCGACCGCTTTGACGTCTTCCGGCGGCGGGAAGCCCTCGGGGAAGAAGAGCTCGTTGAGCTGCGGGTCCTGGGTCGTAATGAACACCAACGCACAGATACCCCAGAAACACGGAATCAAAAACCGAATCATGTAGGAGAGCGATCCAAACATGAACTGCTTCTTGACTATCGCGGGACTCTTGGCGGCTAAAGCTCGGGCTACCGACGTAGGCCAAATACCACAACCGACCAGACCTAGGAATCCCATCCACACAATGTACTCGACGCCGAAACCGCTGCCTTCCAAAACCGGATTGAAGCCCTCTTCGCCCGCCAAGTTCTCGACGGTCGAGAAGATATTGTCCCACCCCAGTTTGTTGATGGCCAGCACGGTGGTCAGCAACAGCCCGAGTGAGAGCACGACGAATTGCACATAGTCGGCCAACACGACCGAGATCATCCCGCCCAGGCAGGTGTAGATCAGTACGAGCGTGAGCAAGAAGATCATCACGGCCTCCAGAGCCCAGGGGTGTCCGGACATCCCGGTTATGCCCACGATGAACTTCGAGCCGACCTGCAAGAAGAGCCCCATGTTGAGGATCCCGCCGAAGGCCATCATGATCCCGCCGAGGATTCGTGTCTTTCTGCCGAAGCGGCGTCCGTAGAACTCGGGGATGGTCATCACCTCCATCTCGCGAAGCCGGTAGAGGATAAACCCGCTGGCGCCGACGATGAACGTGATGATCCCCGCGGCCAGGGCGATGTGGAAGGCAGCAAACGCGCCGGTGAAACCCTTCTGGGCGTTGTACATGACCGTAATCAGCCCCAACTCGGTGCCCGTTAGCGTGGCGATTCCCAGGCAAGTGCCCAACGATCGGCCTGCACAAACGAAATCGCTCATGCTGGAAACATACCGGCTGGCGACGATGCCGATCACCAGCGAGATCAACGGGTAGCAGATCACGATCACCCAGTCGATCGTGCTGAAGTTGGTTTTGCTCAGGATTTCGGCCGCAATCTCATCCATCTTCACGTTCTCCCTTCGAGAATCTATCGGGGCATCGTGGAATTCGGCGATTATAGCGGATTGGGCGCCATGGGGCCAGGGTGTCCCCGGGCTCATTACACCCGGTACGCCCGCACGGTCTCCATGCACCGATTGGCCGCCTCGACGTTCGGGACGCCCTGAACTTGGTAGAACACGCCCCCGCACAATTCGTGGCGCTTGAGCTTTTCCGAAAAGGCGTCGAACTCGGCCTGCACGACCAGTGGCATATCGTCGGTTCTGGCCTGGAGTTCGGCGAGCACATCGAAGGCCAAGGGGAAGCCCATGTCGTCGGCCAGGAACATTGCCTGCAGACCCTTGATCGTGGGCACGACTTCCAGCAGATGTCGTCCGTTGCCGTGAATGTGGACCACGCCGCCGTTGAAGTGCGCGAATATCCGCTCGATCGGTTCCCGTCCCCACTGCTCGAAGTAGTCGACCGACGTCATGTGGAACGGATCGACACTCTCCGAGACGATGCGTCCGGGAATCCACTGCACCATGTTGCTGCAAGTCCCGCCGTCGAGAGTCGGGACGAGTTCGAAAAACGTATCCTGCACGGCCACGTTCAGTTCGTACGCCAACTCGACCGCCCGGCGGACCATCTCGGGATGCTCGTCGAGGCTAAGGTAGGTCTGCGTGGCGCCGATCAGCTCGAAGACAAAGTTGAGGCTATCGATCAGGATAAAATGACTGATGCCGAACTTCCCGGCTGCCGCTTCGACAAACGCCTTGGTCTGCTTGGTATATCGCCCGAACCAGGGATGATTGCGATCGAACCGCAGCTTGTCGAACCCGCCCCAGTCATCCAACAAGGGCATCACCATCGACGAGATCCACCCGTTCTCCGGATGGGCCATGAACTGCACTTCGCCGTCGAACAATCCGCCGTAGAGGCCCTGGTCGAATTCACTGAGGTAGACGCTCGGGATGGAGTCGTCCTCGAGTACTGCCCGTTCGCCGAGCAGTTTATTCCAAAAGGCAATCCTCGCGGTCGGCTCCGGGTAGTCGCAATAACCTTCCTTGTACTGGGCCTGAAACTCGTCCAGCGCCGGACTGGGGACTTGCATCGTTGCAAAGATCCGGTCCGAGGCCTTGCGCTCGTACAACAATCGCAAGCCCGAGAGGACTTCCGTAGCGTTCGGTTTGTAGGTTAGCATATCGCTGATCCTTTCCTCGTTCCCACGCTCTGCGTGGGAACGCCCTGCTTCGACGGTCTGCGTCGGACGCCTGGAATCAATTCTTTTCACAGTTCAGCGGACGCGGAGCGTCCCGGCATTGGGTTCCCACGCAGAGCGTGGGAACCAGACGTACTTACTGAGGCATGGCGTCGAAAACCAGCACCTCGAACGGCTTGAGCTCGAACACTTTTTTCGTTCCGGCTTCCAGCGTAATGGCCGGGCGATTGGCCTCGTTCTTCCAGGGACTCTCTAGTCTGTATCGCCTAGCGGCGCCGGGCGGTAGCTCGAAGGCCTTGCCGATGTCGATGGAAATAGTGGCCGGCTGGTCGCTCGGGTTGCGCAGGGCCAGGACGCCTTTGCGTCGCGACCAAGAGGCCCAACCGTAGGGCTCGGCCTTGCCCGGGTCGCCGCCGATCCAGTGTACGTCGACCAGCACGTCGGCATTGGCGTGCGACCAACGCACGGCCTCGGCCAGGTCGTCCCAGTTCTCTTCGGTCATCTTCTGCGGTGTGATGTAGAGTTCCTGCAGGCAGGTCCCGCTGGCGAAGAAGGACCGGATCTCCATCCTGATCTCCTCGGCGTCGTTGCTGAGTTCCACCGGGTAGCCCCGTATTGCGTGACACACACCCTGGGTCATCAGCGAATTCAACGGATACAGCGGCCCCTTGACCACCACGCCGTGGTAGGTATCCGTGTCGCGGTAGGTGATCCACTGCTGACGCTTCGAGCCCTTGCCGTGCCAGCTCATGTCGTGGCCGCCGCGCCAGATGGAGTCGCCCAGCCAGAGCCAGTAAGCCGAGGGCCAAGTGCCGACGGTCTGGCTGACGAACAGGTCCGGCGAGGCGCCGCGCAGCTCGCGGATCAATCGGATCAGGGCGTCCGTCTCGTTGATGTCGCCGGCGCTCATCCCGTCGTACTTCAGGAAATTCACGCCGTTGTTCTTGATCATCCCCAGCGACGTTTCGAGGAATCGGGCGAAGTACTTTTCGCCGGCGATCGAGAACCCGGTCGGCCCGATCTCGAAGCCCTGCTCGCGGCCATACTGCAACCGCTGCGCCTTCGCACCGCCATATCCACCCCAAGGCGACATCCACGTACCGAGCGTGCTGTCGTATTTCCGCGCGGCGGCCAACAACGGCGCGAAACCGCGGGGGAAGTTCTTCTTGTCGATCTTCCAGAGCGTTTTCGGATCGTCCCAGCCGTCGTCGAAGACGAAGGAGTCCAGCCGCACGCCGCGCTCTTCGGTCAGCTCGCGGCCGAAGACTTCGATGGCCTCGACACACTCGCCTTCACTCATAAAACGGTCGACCCAGGCCAGGTCGTACCAGGAGTTGTAGTGCAAAAAGGGCCGGTAGGGATGGGCCCGCTCGCGCTCGACGTAATAGAGGAACCCGCGTCGAAGCTGACCGCCGGGCGCCACGCCGATGACCGACGTTTCCGTGACCGGTTTGCCCGCCTTCAGCGGAACATCGCGGACCAAGGAGCAGCGAATCCGCTTGTCTTCGGCGGCCTTGCGTGCGAGATCTTCGGCCGTCTCGCGAAAAACCTCGAGCTCGACGATGTGCCCGCCGAAGTTGTTGCCTTCCGAGTTGTTGAGAATCGTGACTTTGACGTGTCGCGCCTTGCGCGGCTCGAAGCGATGGACATCGCCACGGTTGGTGGCGGCTTCTGTGTTTGGCGAGGCGTCGACCGCCAGTATCCAGGCGCCGTCCTCCGTGGCACGGGTATCGATGCGATATTGATAAACGCGGCTGTTGTTGTGCCAGGTGACCAGTCGGATCTTGTTGATCTCGACCGGCTTCTCCAGATCGACCTGCAGCCAGACCGGCGCGTCGACGGCCCCCCAATGACTGCCGACCGTGTAGTCGCCGTCGACGGCCAAGGTGGCTTTGTACGCGCCCCACTCGGCACTGGCCGTGACGGGTCGCCCCAGTGCCAGATTATTTCGCGTGGTCCCGTCCAGCACGGAACTGACCGACTTGGGATGCTCCAGGGCAAAGAACAGATTACCCGAGACGGCCGGCGAACCGGGAACCAACCCAATCACGGCAGCCTGCGGCGCCGAGAGGTTGATCAGCGAGACTTGCCCCAGCGGAATGTCTTTTCCCAAGGTCCGAAGCGTAAACGCCTGCCGCACGGCATTGCCCTCGTCGCGCAGTTCAGCCTGCCAAAGGACCTCCAGCGTGCCGTCCAGGGAGCGAAGCACGGCCGAAATTTGCTTGCCGGCAAAACGCTCGGCCAGTTTGGGTGAGTCGGCCTGCAGGGTCAGGTCATGCAATTGCGGTTTTTCTATCAGAGTAAAGGTCGAAGCGGCAAGGCGTCCCTTGCCGGGCACGGTAATCTCGAAGACCTCGGCGTCGTCGAATGCAAGGCTCCTTGCGGCCGCCTTATCGGTCACGCCGGCGGGCCGAAGCAGGCCGTCCTCGACCGACCAAACGCAGCGAATCACGGCGTTTTCCAGGGCCAGTTCACCTCCGTCGATCGTGGCTTTTGCCACGCCGGGCGGGGTTCCCGGGTACTCGACCACTTGAGGCTGCGCCGCCGGGCAAAAGGAGACAACGAGCAATAGACCCATCGCGGCCGCGACCGGTTTTGCCCAACTTCGGAGTGTCATGTGCGTCATCAGATCAACCTTCCGTTAACTGCCAAGAGCTTCTCGGGACTTTTACCAACAATGCGAAAGGTTGATTATCGGCGGTCAAAACGGCCTTGTCAAGCGGGTGGCTGGTCGCCGTGCGCAGTGGGGTATCAGGCCCGTATTGGGTGAGCAGAAGCGCGGAAACGTAGCTAGTCGCCACCGTCCGAAGACGTTGACCGAGTGGTTCTGCTCGGGTAGAAAGAAGCAAGGGCCATGACCTGAAGAATGAGAGTCCGGCAAACGGACCTTACGGCGTGTGCGAAAGAGATGTCACGAGCGAGCGAATAGGAAAACGAAGTGCGGCAACGCTGTTATCAATGCTTTCGTCCGGTGTCTCTTTGCTTCTGCGAGGCGATTCCACGGATCGACAATCGCACGGACGTCCTGATTCTACAGCACGCTGGCGAGCGATTTCATCCCTTCAATACGGCAAGGATCGTACAGGCAGCGTTGCGCAACTGTCACCTGATTGCCGATCACAATCAGCGTTTGGGGTCGCATCGCCTGCCGATCCAACCCGGCGCGGGCCTTCTCTATCCCCAAGCGAATGCTCGTTCGTTGACCGAACTGTCTGTCGACCGACGGCCGGCGCAGTTGGTGATTATCGACGGTACGTGGCGTCAGGCGAAGACAATCGTTCGCGATGTGCCCCAACTCCGCCACCTGCCGTGCTACCGGTTGACGCCCTCTTCGCCAGGCCAATACCGGATTCGACGTGAGCCTGATGCACAGAGTCTCTCGACCTTGGAGGCCACCGTGGCGGCCCTGCAAGCCTTGGAGCCGGATACGGTCGGTTTGGAGCAGTTGCTGGCTGCTTTCAACAAGATGGTCGAGGATCAGTTGGCGCACTCGGCCGGTCATCCGGCGCCGCGGTATAAAGCAAACCGGCAATCCCGACCTCGCCATCTTCCAAGAGCCTTGTTGCAGGACCCCGACCGTTTGGTCGTCGCCTATGGTGAAGCGACCCCGGGTGGGCCAGGGCAACGCACGGCCGCCGCATTACCGGTGAACTGGGTCGCGCAACGCCTGGGCACAGCCGAGCGTTTCTCCTGCTGCTTACGACAAGAAAAGCCACTTCCCGACGCCGCACTTCAGCACATGCGGCTTTCGGCCGCGGACTTTGCCGCCGCCGCAAGTCAGGACGAGTTCCGCCACCGCTGGAACGACTTCCTTCGTCCCGGCGACGTTTTGATCGTCTACCACAATAGGACCTACCAACTCTTGCAGCATGTCGAGGCTTCAACACCGAGAGGAGCGCAGCCGCGCTGTTTGGTGCTGAAGTCGATCTTTGGGAAATGGCAAGCCGGCTTTCACGGCCTGGAAGAACTTATAGAAGTCGAAGGGGTGACGCTTCCAAGCCCCGAGGACAAGAACCGCGCGAATCAGCGGCTCGACATGGCGGTCGCGTTGGTCGAGCACCTCAGAACACGCCGCGGAAAGTCGGTCGTCACAATGGCACGACCGCTTCGCTCCTTGGAGAAATCATCTGTGTGATCGCGTCGAATCTTACGATTTCAGTGAGACGGTGCCATGATTTCGCCTTTTCGCGGACCACGTACTCCGGAGGACACTTGAAGAATTCGATCGGACTTTGCCATCCGTTCCAGGCGGTCCATCGTTCCTTGCGGCAGATCGAGATCACCACTCTTGATTTGTTGTCTGATGGTCGCAAGTTGCTTCTTCCAAGACTCACGGTACTGCTCGACTGTTTGAGATGGTTCCATCCAACGCACCCAAATGTGGTAGGGGCCGCCATGCAAGACTTTCGGTTCAACTCCGTTCCGGACATTTGTGATACGAATGCGGGTCTCGTTGTTGTGGGTAATGTTGATGGTTCCGTTGTTGAGGACGCCTTCTTCAGCCGCCTCGGTGAGTGGTAGGAGCGAGAACTCAACCTTGGCCAGCCCAGGGATGTCGATCCATGCAATTGGGGATGCGTGAAGGTTTATCTGCCCCAGGTATTCCTGGTCGTTGAGGATTATTTGTGAGTCATGGAAACTCCATTGCTCCAATTTCAAGTCGGCTACATGAAAGGTCCTAGGGACTGGAGTTTCGATGACATGGGGGAAGAGACTCAAATGGTAGACGCGGCTATCGTCGTCGCGGGCTAGCTCGAGTCTCTGTGGCGCCAACTCCGTGAGGTCGATTACGCGGTCTAGCGCAGTCGTATGTGAATCGTTCCTCTTCGGTTTCACGGTCACACGAACGGCGAATCGCCCGCGCTTCTTGCTTCCGCTAATCGTCACATCGAAGTCGCGGTCGCCACTCGACACGTCCAGGCCCAGAGTTCCTCTTGGACCCACACCGCCTCCACCGTAATTTCGATAGCTCTGCAAGCCCCCATCTGGTTTCATGGAAAACAGCTTCGCGTCTGCATAGTAGTGCTCGTTCTGGCTGCTATCGATCGCGTCATCACAGTAACCTGGAGAGAGACCGAGGGAAAGAATCACCCAGCCAATTGCAAGAAAGCTCATCGACGTGTTCGTTGTGTTGATCATTCGAATTCCTCCGGGAATTGGTAAAGTGATTCGTAACTTAAGCGTCCGACGCCGCAGAGATAGGTTTCCGAGGCAGAGTAAGTCAGTCGTGGCTGTGCCTCCGACTCGTCCCTTTCGGATGGCTTCGCAACAGGATCCGCAACGGCTGATTCTTCCGTCGCTGTGGAGTTTACTGCCGTCAGATCCGGTGTGTCGTCCGATCTTGGCCACTTTACGACAAGCGATACCAAGAGGAGTGTGCAGACCCCCAACGCGACAGGGATGGGGACGGAAAACGACTGCCTCCACCAACGCTGGGGCACGGACATCCTGCGTTCTTCGATTCGCGCAAGCTCCGTGGCAATTACCTGGCGGTTTCTGATTCGTGCTTCAAGCGGCGGTTCCACGCGCTTCATGCCGGCCAAAGCATCTTCGAGATCGTATTCGTCTTTGTCTGGCGACGTATTGTACTTGTCATTCATGGTTGGCCCTCCGTATTAGTCAGAATTGCTCTTAGCCGAACACGTCCTCGGTGAATATGGCTCTTGACTGTGCCTACGGGCATACTCAGCACGTCGGCGACTTCATTGATCGAGTACCCGTCAACAAACCGCAGTAAGAACACATCTCGCATGTCCCTCTCCATCGCACCGATTGCACTGAAAACGATCTGGAGCTGTTCCCGGTCGGCCGCTTGGATATATGGCGTAGGTTTGCCCTCTTGGATTTCATTAACCGTCTCAAGCGACACATGTGGTGTGCGTCCGCGCCTCCATCGTCGCGACCTGATGTGACGGGCAATTGCGAAAACGAACGCAGGCAACTTTTCAGCCCCGCCCTTCATCGTCGGCAAAGACCGCACGAGTTGGGCAAACACCTCGGCTGTCTGCTCTTCAGCAAGATGGTGATCTCGATGATCGCAGAGGAAGAACCGAAACAAGGGACCTTCGAACTGCTCAGCCAGCCTTTCATAGGCGGCAGCTTGACCCTCTTTCAGCCCTTCCAGATACGATTGGTCGATATCCGTTTCACCATTCATTTCTGCAAGAACCCAACAGCATTATTGCTCCAGATTATTGCTCCAGATTTGGGCAGCCAGCTTCGACGGGAGCCAACTAGTAAGATAGTGCCAGCCCAAAGAAAAAGGTTGCACAAAGGGCTGAAAAGTCGGCCGGCCGGTTTGCCTGAAAAACGTTCGTTTCGCAACGCGAGCGCCGTAACCCCTTTCTAGCACGTAAGTTCTGTCCGGCGTGTCCGATATTGCCATGTCGTAATCCAAGACCCCGTCAAGCCGTGGCGGACGCTTACGCACGCCGAGTTTGAACGGTCGGACCGGCCTTGTCAAGCGACTTGCTGCCCGCCAAACGTTGGGGCACAACGCACAAAACGAAGAGCCATCAGCTTTCAGCTCTCCGCGTTTCATCCGTGGCCGAGAAATGTAGTCAGCCGGTACCTGACGCAATACAAAAGGCCGGCTGAATGAGTCGATACGCACGTCAGTTTTGGCGACGCCATGGCTGAGCGGACGCGAAGTCCACCGTCACCCTGCTCCGCTGGGTCTGTGCCTTCACCCCCGCGCGGGGTTCCGTCGAGGTGTTGGGGGTGTTATTCTATTGCTCTGCACGATTCGGCAACGACGGTATTCTCTGGCTTGAGGAATTCATGGAAACACGCAACGCGCGGGTTGGCTTCGTGCTGTTCGTTGTCTATTTGCTCTTGTACGGCGGCTTTGTCTTTCTCAATGCGTTTGCCGCCGACGTGATGGAATGGACTCCGATTGCGGGAGTGAACCTCGCGATTCTTTATGGCTTCGGGTTGATCATCGCCGCCCTGCTCCTGGCTTTGCTTTATGGCTTTCTGTGCAGGGAACGGCCCGTCGAGCAGGAGGTCGAGCAGGAGGCCGAGCAGTGATCTACGAGCCCTCGTTGATCGCGGTTGCGATCTTCTTCCTGTTTGTCGCAATCACGCTTGCGATCAGCTTCTATCTCGGCAGCAAAGCCAAATCGCCGCAAGGCTATTTCGCGGCTCA
>SDBV01000757.1_pt1 | contig 46852 bp, 33 predicted proteins | sample 2277081 | NCBI WGS metagenome assembly SDBV01 (sample SAMN10402039, study PRJNA504765) | marine sediment metagenome | isolation source: marine sediment core GS10_PC15, 223 cmbsf | place: Arctic Ocean: Southern Knipovich Ridge | collected 2010
TCGCCGGCGGGTTCCGCCCTGGTGCGGATCAGGCCAAGGCGTTTACACTACGCATCGAGTTCGAGTCGGCGAACCTGGCGCGCAAGGCAATGACTGCGCTGACCAAGGTGGGGGTGTTGGCATCGGTGGACGGTAACGAGTTACAGGCGACGCTTGTGGTGAACTCCCTGGAGATCGCCAAGAAGGTGCTGCGCGATCATCTGCGCAGGGGCTTTGACATCTCTGAGCAGGACATCGAGGTCGCGTCCGTTGACACAGTGTCAGAGGCCGCTGTTGTGATCGACCCGAAGGGCAAGCGCAAGGCTGTGCGGAATCTCCGCTGGTTTTTCACCAGAGCACGGCAGGTGGGCATCGAGAAGTTCGAGTTCACCAAGAAGGGCGGGGGTGAGTACGAGATGCGGGCTAAGTTCGAGGACGGCTTTACGTTCATCTCTGACTACGCAAGCCCCGGCGTCTTCGCGGATGTCATGTCTCGGCAGCGCAGCCTCAAGGGCACCAAGGTCACCTTCCTCGGCAAGGAGATCGAGGTCGGCCCGGCCCTCGTCAAGGCAGGCCAGCAGGTGTACAAGGAGTCCGTCGAGGAGGCGAAGGCGGGCGTGCAGGCATGGGTCGTCCCGGCAACCAACGCGGTGGTGACCTTCAACGCTCCCGGTGACACAACCAACGTCCTGCGCACGCTCAAGCGGGTGGCCAAGAAGGGTGCTACGGTCGTCGGTTCACGGCAACTCTCGCCCCTCAAGGTGAGCATCTTCCTGCTTATCAGAGACCCCGAGAAGGCGAAGGAGTTCCTCTTGGGGCTGTTCAAGAGCGATGGCATCACCTTCGAGTCCGTCACGGTGGCGGAGGCGCGCTACAAGCAGGGCCAGTCGGAGTTCGAGTGTCAGGAGTGCGGCAAGCTGTTCAAGCGCGTGATCCCCAAGTCCGGCGATGTGAAGTGCCCCAAGTGTGGGGGCGTGGACGTATACCCCACGAGCTTCTTCGGGCACAAGGAGTCCACGGACGAAGCGCGGCCCGATCAGATCACGTGGGTGCGGGATGATGATAACGACTACGCGTGGAAGGCCGCGTGGGGCAAGCCTTCCGACGCGACCCTCGCCAAGGCCATCAAGGGCCGCAGCGGTCAGCCCGCATGGGCGCTTGTGTTCCGTGGGCAGAAGGTGCTCGCCAAATGGGGCAGTGTCCCGAAGGATGAACTCACCGCTATTGCCCGCCAGACCTTCGAGTCCGTCGAGGAGGCGATGGCCGCATCGCACAAGACGTTGGCGAACGCGATCAAGTCCGCCAAGAAGTGGGCCAAGCAGGAGCGCTCACCAATGCTGGTATTGCGCGCTGCGCAGACCTCCGCGCTCCCCTTCAGCGTGGCATACGATAACGACTACGACCGCTCCGGCAAGAACCCTCTCGCGAAGCCCGTTGCAATCATCACCGTTGACGGCAAGGTGCGGAAGTTGGGCGAAGCCAGTGACACAGTGTCAGAAGTCCTCGGGTACAAGCTCAAAGCCTCCGACCGCCGCGTTATCAAGGCGTTCGTCATGGGCCTGACGGCACCGGACGGCAAGAACCTCTCCATCGAGAAGGACAAGCTGCTCGGCCCGGCACGTGGCGCAGGCGATCCGCTGGCCATACGGAGCGGTACGCGGATCACCATCCCCCGAGGGGCCGATGGGAACGTTACGCAGACGTACCTGAATGCACTACGCAAGGAAGCCAAGAAAGAGGGGGCAACGGTGGAGGGGGTGGACGAAGCAGTCAACAAGCCCCCTGCGGTATACGTGCGGTTCACAGCGACCGGCCATCGCAAGTACAATGCGCTTATGGACACGGTTAGGGCGGCAGGGGTAATACGTACGTTGCCGATCCGCATGTCAGCAGGTGGCAAGACGTACAATATGTCTCTCGAACCAGGGGCCAAGACTGACGCCCTCATCAAGTCGCTTGGACTACGCCGCGTGAAGCCTCCGTGGGAATCTGTCGATGAGGCAAGCCAGACCGCGAAGGATGCCGCGAAGCTCAAGAAAGCCTTCCCTGACCTGACCGTCACGGCCTTGCAGACTACGATCCAGGTGCAGAAGGGCGACAGGCTGATCGGTCACCTCGGCCGGAAGAAGGGGACGTACGGGACGGTCGTGGGCGGCAAGGGATTCTTCGACGACGATCCCGTGGCACTGGTCCGCAAGATCAAGCAGGCCCGCCCGAAGTATTTCGAGAGCGTGATCTCCGTCACCTCCGGTGGGCAGCCCGTGATCGAGTGGGACTTCGACCTCGACCCGAAGGGACTGTTCGACGGCCTCGACTACGCAGCACTGCCCGAGGCAGGTGAGGACGAGGACGATAAGGTGGACGCGATCCTCGGCAAGTGGACCAAGGCGCGGACGATCCGAGGCCGGATGTACTGGCACAAGCCGGGCAGCGCGTTCATGGTGCAGTTGACGCTCATGGGCGACATCAATCTCTGGCAGTTCAGCATCCGCGCGGGCTTCGGCAAGTACACGATCAACGATGCAGGGTGGGTGCGGCTGTCGCCCGCGTGGCACCCGATTGGCAAGAACGCGGTGATGGGTACCCCGAAGGGCGCGGAGAAGGTGCTTCAGGTAATCCGCAAGCACGACAAGGGGGTGGAGAAGACGTTCGTCGCGGCGGAACTGAGGGAACTGGCCACGGCTCTCAAGAAGGCAGGGCACGACCTCGAACCCAAGGCGAAGCAGGCGCTCACTACGGCCCTGCCCAAGCTCGCCAGGCGCAAGGTGGGCGTGGACCACCTCAAGAACAAGGGCGTGTGGTTTAACCCCGCCACGGGGGCCATGAAGGCTGCCAAGAGCGATTGGGAGGCAGGGCCAGACCTCGAACCGGGTGCGAAGGCACCCAGCGGGGATCAGGTCTTCGTGGGCGCGAAGCAGGTCTCGTTCGAGATACAGACGGGTTCGGGTCCGAAGCAGGCCAAGGGATTTACGTACGACGGCAAGCTGGCTGCGCGTTCCGTGGGCCGCAAGTGGACTATCACGCACATCCCCACGGGGTACGCCGTGACGCAGAAGCCCATGCAGGCCCCCAAGGCGCTGCTGGTCCTCAAGGCCCTTGGCAACCTCGACTGGAACTTCACCGATCCCGACTCAATGCCTTCCGCTACGGGCGCGCAGGCTCCGAAGATCATCAAGCAGGCCATGTCCGAGGAGGTCGCCGAGGTGGGTATGTTCGGTGCCGGGCTGAGTGCGAAGCGCGGTATGCGGCCCAAGAAGCGCCGCCGGACTGGCCTCGGCAGGGGTCGCGGCAAACACATGGCCACGGAGGCGGAGGAGCCTGCACTACGCATCGGCAAGGCAGATTGGAGCAAGTTCTACCGGACTGTCTTCGACGACGCGAAGGGCCGCAAGATGATGTCCGAGTTGGGTTGGGGCAAGGACGATAAGGGCGGTTTCGTTAAGGGCAGCGCGAAGGAGCTTGCCGCTGTGGCGAAGTGGGCCAAGGCACACGGCGTCTCCTCCAAGATGGGCAAGGCCACGTCGCTGCCCGCCCGCGAAAGTGACACAGTGTCAGAGGAAGTCGTGTTGCAGTTCAGCAAGAAGGACTTCAAGAAGTTTCAGAAGGCCGTCTTCGCCGACAAGGCAGGCGTGGAGCTGATGACTGGCCTGTGGATGGTCGGCGGCGACGGTACCGAGGGGAGGTTCGTCCGAGGTACTGCGAAGGAACTGACCGCCCTGCGCGCGTGGGCCAAGGCGAACGACTTCAATCCCAAGCTCGGCAAGGTTCGCAGTAAGGCTCTGCCCTCGCGCGAGGCCACTGAGGCCGAGAACGAGATGGTACTACGCATCGCACGCTGGGTGCTCGACTGGCGCGCGGCGGAGGCTGCGGGGCACGCGCTGCTCGCGTCCGAGATCAAGAAGAACATCGACCAGCAGGTCGTGCTGTACGGCCTCGACCCCGAGGACTTCTTCGAGGATGTGCTCACGGAGGATGTGGAGGTATACGGTCAGGGTTCGGTCGGCTGGCTGTATCGCCTGACCGGCCCGCGCGAGGAGTTGGAGCATCTGCGCGACGCGTGCCATGACGAGAAGTGGGAGAAGCGGTTCGAGCCGACCCTCAGCGATGACTCCCTGCTGATCCGCGTCAGGGACGAGTCGCCCATTACGCTGCTCAGGAAGCTGCTCGCCGACGCGGAGGTTAAGGAGAAGGATGCCGAAGCCGAACCTGCACCCCCTGACGGCGAGGCGGTATGCGTGAAGTGCGAACGCGCCGAGAGCCTTGACTTGCAGGAGTTGTACGAGTGGTACGCGGACTCCGCTACGCGGTTGGATGAGCGCGGGGACGTGGCCATGCGTTCGGAGGACGACTTGCAGAAGCGGTATACGATCTGGATCAAGCGGGGGCTGTCCTACGAGCCTTCGACCCACGTCGAGACGGCGCTGGAACTGGACAAGTTCGCGTACCGCGTCACGCTCGGCCCGTTCGGCCCCGTGTTCACCAAGGTTCGGCCCCGCACGGACGAGTTGTATGCGTTCGAGAACTCCGTCATGGAGAAGGTGCTGAACGAGATCGACGACTTCTGGACGCGCAAGGAGAAGTTCGCCCGCCTGAAGCTGATCCACAAGCGGGGGCTGTTGGTATACGGGCCTCCGGGCACGGGCAAGAGCAGCCTGTTCCAGCAGGTGGGCGAGATGATGATCGAGTCCGGGGACGTGGTCTTCTTCGTGGAGAACGTCCGGGCTATGATAAGCGGCCTGAAAGCCTTCCGCGAGATCGAGAAGTCCCGCAGGGTCGTAGTTATTATCGAAGACCTCGACGAGTGCCTGCGGTATGACGAGCGTGCCCTGTTGCAGATGCTCGACGGGGACAACATGGTGGACGGCACGCTGATCCTCGGCAGCACGAATTACATCGAGCGGTTCCCGCCGCGCATGCTGCGGCCCGGCCGGTTCGACAAGACCATCTTCCTCGGACCTCCCCCGTACGAGGGGCGGCACGTGTACCTGAAGAACAAGCTCGTGGGCATCGTGGACGCGAAGGAGATCAAGCAACTCGCGAAGGACACGGATGGCCTGTCGTTCGGTCACCTGCGCGAGTTGATCGTCGGAGCATACGCCCTCGATGAGCCGACCGACGAGGTGATCGCACGCCTGAAGGCCACCCCGCTGCGCGAGTCCCTGTCCGAGAGCTTCACCGGGACCGCAGGGGTTGACTACGCCTCCATGCCCGTGCTCGACGAGAGCGTGTCGGCTGAGGAGTACGAGAAAGCCTTCGCCGAATGGCGGGCTGAGTTCGAGAAGTGGCAGGCCGCGCAGGTGTCCGAAGCGGGTCTCGGCAAGTACGCGCCGGGCGACAAGGTCCGCCATACCGTCAAGGGCGCGACTGTCACCTCGACCGTCGTGAAGGTCGCCAAGATGCCGCTTGGCAAGAAGCCGCATCTGGTGGTCAAGCTCGCTAATGGCCGCACGGCTGCTGTGTTCTCAGTTGACATCGTTGAGGAGGTGGACGAGCGGGATATCAACAACCCCGACAAGCTCAAAATCGGTCAGCGGGTCGCCATCAGCGGTACGGGGTATACCGTCCTGACGGTGCGTGACTACGCGGTCGAGGACCGACCGGCGTGGGGCGTCGGCAAGACGAAGAAGTCTCGCAAGGGTAAGTGGGTCTCGAAGATTCCGAACCCGAACGCGGGCAAGAGCGGCACTGTGTGGGGCATGGGCGACAAGGCCACGGGTCCGTTCGAGTACGTGGACCTTGCGGTCATGGAGGAGGACCAGCGCCCTTTTGACGAAGCCGGGACGGAGGTCGCCAACACGATCCTGAAGCAACTCGGCGGGCGCAAGTTCCTCGTAATGACGGGTGCGCGTACTCTTGTCGGCGGTAAGGACTCGCTGCAATTCCGCATCGGGAAGAACAAGACCAGCGGGAACAAGGTGCGTATCACGCTCGACCCGTCCGATACGTACACCGTCGAACTCATGCGCACGCGCGGCACGACCGTCAAGACCGTTGACACCACCAGCGGCGTGTACGCCGATCAACTACGCAAGGTCTTCACCTCCATGACGGGCCTGCATACCTCGCTCGGGGAGGAGGCCGGTGCAGTCGGCAAGGCACAGATCGCCATCATGGACATCCTGGCGAAGCACGGGGCAGGCGGGAAGGTCAACCTCGCCGACCTGCCGTACCGCCGATTCCCGTTTGCCCTTGGTAAGGCCATGAAGGCCGCGCGCGCCCTGAGCAAGAAGGGCCTGATAAACTACGACGGGATCGGCGCGGTGGAGCTTGCGGAGGCGCGTGCCGCACCTTTGCCTCCGGGCGTCACGCTCAAGCCGAACGACGACGAGACGTATGCGATGCCCGGTTACGATGTGATCCGGGGCGGCAAGGTGCTCGGCAAGGTTACGCGCAACGCCCGTCAGCAGTCGTCGTGGTACTTCGACGCGCCCGCCGGGGGGCATGGTGAAGTTCGGAACCGCGCCGAGGCTATCAAAGCCGTACTACAACTGTCCGAGCTTGCTGAGAAGGCCCCGCCGGGATTCAGCGGGACATCATTCCTTGCTCTGCGGGGAGCGTCTCGGTGTGAATCGGGGTACGTCAGGTGCGCACCAAGCGTAGCTTCTGCCAGAACAGACCTGACTGACGGCGTATTGCAGGATTTCAAGATCGTCAGCGATTCGCTGTTGGGTTTGCCCAAGTCCGCGACGTTCGAGGATTTTGCGGATCGTCTTCTCGCTGAGTTTGGCGTGCGGGGGCCTTCGCCCGAGGACGTGGATGGCGTGCTGCTTGTTCTCGCTCGACGTGGCGTATTCGAGGTTGACCGTCCAGTTGTTCGCCGGATTCCCGTCGAGATGGTTGACTTCGTGCCCCTCGGGGCACGGGCCGATAAACGCGCGAGCGACGAGGCAGTGAATGAGAAGGGTGCGGTCCTGCGTGTCTTTATAGAGGCAGACACTGTGCCTTCCGTCGTCTCTGATCTTGGGCTTGAGGATACGGCCGATCCACGTTCCGCTCGCGCGACAGGCACGACGGACGCGCCCCTGGTTGGACACCTCGTAGTAGCCTTCGTACCTGAAGACCTGCTTCCAGACTTCCTTCATAATCAACTCCTCTCGTCTGAGTATTATAGCTTTGCCGACCCGCTAAAGGCAAGCCTCAGCGAGAAAGCGCCACCGGGTTTTTCTGGAACAATCCGCGCCATGAAGGATCGCGAGGGGATGCCTGACGACAAGGCGTTCGCCCTCGCGTGGCACTTATACAAAAAGGGTGCGAAGCCGCACATCAAGCCCGAGAAGGGCAAGGCTGGATACGTCACGCCCGCAACGTGGAAGAAGCGGAAGGCTGCACGGATGCAGAAAGTCGCCGCCTCGGTTGAGGACTTCGAGCACGAGGTATCTCCGAGGATCATTGACACACTGTCAGACGAGTTGGGATTCGTGGAGAACATCGCGGCGGGGGTGTATGAGATGGGCTTTCAGCTTCCCGCTTGGGTCAAGGTTGCGTACGCGAAAGCTATCAAGGTGTGGAACGCGCTCCCTGACGGCGAGCAGGCGAAGTGGATGCCCCGCATTGCCAACTACGGCCACGGCAGCGTTCACATCGAGATCGTCTTGGGCAAGATGCAGAATCAGGAAGTCAAGGCCCTGCGGAGTAAGAAGGAGTTCAGGCAGTGGTTGAAGCTCGCCGCCGGTGAGGACTCAGTCAGTAACCTCGCGGAGGAGAAGGAATCGCAGGCCGGGAGTATCCCCGCCGCCGTCCGGGGCCTCGCGGACTTCATCGTCAGCGACATGATGGCCGAGTTCATCTCACAGGTGGCTCGCCCGATCGCGCTGTACAAGGCGCGAGGCGACTACGACGCGAGCAAGGCGCACAAGCTCGCCCTCCATCTGGTGGACGACGGCGGGAAGAAGTTCCACGCCAAGTTCGGCAAGGGCAGCAAGGTCAACTGGCATGACATCTTCACCGAGCCGGTTCGCCTCAAGGTGATGAAGGCGCTCCAGAAAGCGGCCGAGGGCATGACGAAGAATCCGGCCGTCGTCGCGACCTTGCCTAAGAAATGGCAGGGGAAGACGAACGAGGCCACTACGTCAGGTCCGGGCGACGAGCACGCTGACGGCTCCGTGACGGGCAAGATTCCCGAGTGCGGGTACTGCGGGATGAGCCACATCCTCACGTTCATGCCCGTCGAGGGAATGCTGCCCGATACGCACATGGCGCTCTGCCCCGCGACGCGAAGTCCCATCTGGATGCGCCGCGCGGGGCCAGTGGTACTCTCCGAGGCACGTGCGTCGTACTTCAACGTCAAGGGAGTGAAGCCGGGCGACAAGATCGAACTGGCAGGCGGCACGATCCTGAAGGACATCAAGCGAGATCGGCCGCGAGGCACCACCGGTACCGGCACGGTCGTCAAGGCAGGGCACAAGATCACCAAGAAGCCCGGTGACACAATGTCATTCGCCTATGCCAACATCATGCGGAAGGTCACAGACGAGACCGACGAGGGTGGCGACGCGGGCTTCAACATCGACGACATGCAGACGTACTACGACGCGCAGATCGTGCTGAACAAGGATAGCGATGAGGCGTTGAAGCTGACCAAGAAGAAGTTCAAGGTCAAGCGCCTGATCGTCGGCCCGACAGGGCAGTTGGAGTCGCCCGACGTGAACGATCCGCCGGAACCTGAGCCACCGCCCGAAGAACCTCCACCTGAAGGCGACGAGGAGCCGCCAGAGGAGCCTGCTGAGGAGCCGCCAGAGGACGAAGAACCCCCTGATGGCCCCGAGACACCAGCAGACGGTAAAAAGCCGCCTGCGGGCAAGCCAGGTGGCAAGAACGCAGCCTCAAAACCGGCCCCGAAGGGCAAATAACACACGAGGAGACAGCAAATGGCGCGGAACGAAGAATTGTTGGCCACCGCGAAGAACCCCGGCAGTGCGGTGCCCGTCAACGTGTCGCCGACTGCGGTCTTGGCGGCAAACACAGCTCGCATCTCGGCCACGATCATCAACGACAGTGACGAGGTGATTTACCTCGCCCTCGGGCCTGTGGCTGCGGTGAACGCGGGTATTCGACTGAACCCCGCCGGGGGCGCGTACGAGATCAACGCCAACAACCCGTTCAATGGGCAGGTCACGGCGATCTGTGTCAGCGGCGGCAAGAACCTTTGCGTCACGGAGGTTTGACATGATTTCTAACCCATCAGTAATGAGCGGGGCAGTTGCGATCCTGACCGACCTGTTGAACTCGCTGTCGCCGGGCGTCGCCATCGAACAGGCGAGCGCCGCGACTACCATCGCGTGGGGTGCTATGGACATCCCGGCCGGGGCCGTGCGCGCGCGGGTCAAGGTCAAGGCCGTCGATGCGTACGTGACGCCCAAGCTCGTCACGACGACGGCGCTCGGAGGTGCCGACCCTGCGCAGAACGGGTCCAGCTATGCGGCGGTTGGGACGTGGGACATTCCCTGCCGGGGCGGCTTGTTCTTACTGCACACGCGGGACGGCGTGATCGACGGCACGATTGAGGTGACGTTCTTCGCCAACTAGAGGTGCGCCGATGGTACAACGCTGGTGGTATAACGACAAGCCGGGTGCCGTGGGCGATGGCCTTCTCAGGTCGCTCAACTGGAACGCCCAAAGTGACGCCGGAGGTGCATGGGGTGCGCCTGGCCCTGGCGATTCCATGAACATGCAACCGGATTATGGGGGAGGGGATGGCTGTGAAGACGATTGTCACGTGGATCAAAATGTGACCGTGGCCGTGGTTAATCACAATCTTCCCGGCCCGCTTTACTACGGGGGTATCCTTACTATTGACGCGGGCGTGACCCTTACCGTCACCGCCGGCGCGGAGTTTGAGGGAACGCTGGTTGTGGAAGGCACGCTTGACATTGGGAATTATCAAGCCTTCTGCATAGTTCAGGGCAGCGGGGCGATCAAGGTTTCCGGCGATATCTATCCCAGCGCCGGGCTTGACTACAGCGGGTATAGCGGCTCTTTTGTTTGGGACGGCGCGGGGGCCAAGCAGATTACGGGTTCCCGGCCTTACATGCCCGACTTTGAGGTCAACGCGGTCGGTACGCTCACGCTGGACCGCGACATCGAGTGCTTGGGCTTTACCGTGACTGCTGGCACGTTTGATGCCAATGGTTACGATGTTGACGTAGCGGGTGATATCGACATACGAGCAGGCACGGTCGTCATGGACGGTATTCTCACGCAGACGGACAGTGGGGATATAACCATCAGTTCTGGTCAGACACCAAGTCACCTGAAGGTGGCTGTGGGAGCGGGTCACGTTTGCACGCTGGTTATCACGAGTGCTGTGTTCTGTAGGAAGTTTGAGCATGGGGCGGGCACGGTGGATATCAACACCCGGAAGATCACCCTGGCGGGTGAAGTCGGAGACAACTTTTGGATCAGCGGCACTGGCGACTTCACCGTGTCGGGCGCGGGGTTCATCCGTTGGTATGGGATCAGCGTCGGGCGCACGCAAGGCTACGTACGGATCGTGGGCGCGCCCCTACAGATTGAGATGGACAACGCCGGGGCCGGGCTGCGGCAGACGGATAACTGGACGTTCGACACGGGCAGATACTTCACCATCATGGCCAAGAACGCCGGTGAGGTGGGCCTTGTGGACTCCGACGCGTCCAACCTCATTGCAGGCACTATGAGCATTGGGGACACGGTAGCTACGACAAAGAGCGGTCACTGGATGGCCGGAAGCGGAACGCACTACCTCATGTCCCTGTCAGCAGGGAATGGGGTCAACGACGACAACAAGTTGGACTTCGAGACCTGCACGCTTGTCTCACCAGGCCTCATCGACCTGACCGACATCAAGACCGTCACCTCCGGGGTGTGTTCAATCACGGCGGCGGGCGGCGTGCTGCTTGACTCATCCGCCGTGAATGACTGCACGTGGACCCTTTCGGGCGATCTGACCGTCGTCGGGAGCTTGACGATTCAGGAGACGGTGGGCACTACAGTGTTCGCTGATGCGGGGAACGATACCTACGTCGGCGGCAACCTATACATCGACGGTGGCACGATTACGACGACCGGGGTGTTCACGCTGACAGCCAGTGCGAATGTGCGGAATAGCAACAAAACGCGACAGTTCACCGAGCTAGCACTTGCCGCTGGAGTAAGCGCCGAACTGACGGACCACGTTTACGCGGAGAAGATCACGGTTCCGTCCGATGGAGCTATTACGTCGGCGGGGAACAAGTGGCTCTACATGCATCTTGGCTCTGCGGGCTGGTGGAACGTGGCAGCCGGTGCCTCCATCGCGGCGAGGGTGTCGATTCATCATACGAACGACCCGCCCGGTGCGGACATCATCTTGCAGAACAAGGATGTCTTGATATATGGCGGAAACAACACGTTCACGATGGATGCCAACCTGGACATCGGCACTGGTGCTCTCGGCATAAACGGCGACGCGGGTGGCGTGGTAAAAACGCTCGATCTGGCTGGCAACTACATGAAGTGCGGTATCGTGACACTGGGTGCTGTGGGAGCGGACAAGAACGGGGCGGTGATCTGTGGCAACGCGCACCTCGTCATTGCTTCCCTGACGGACGGCAACGCCGCGAACCTTGCCAACGCCTTCGCCCTGGACACGGCGCTGGTGATCTGTGCCGGGACGTTCGACGGCGACAACATCGCCGTTACCTGCACGCTCGCGCGTGTACACGCGCGTACCTTGGCCAACGTGGACGTGAGCGCCGGTGGGCGGCTGGTCTCGTGGTTTTCGCAGGACGACGGGAGTAACACCGGAGACAACATCGAGTACATCCCGCGAGAGAACGGGACAATGCCGATGGCGCTGGCTGCGGCTTGACACTGTGTCACGGAGGTGAACGATGATCGAACTTACGATCCTGTGGTGGCTGCTGGTGGCCCACTTCATCGCGGATTACGCGTTGCAGAGCGAATACATCGCGATGAACAAGGGCAAGGACGACTACGTCCTGTTTGCCCACGCGATGATCTGAACCGGGTTGGTCGCGGCTGTACTCTGGTACTTCGGTGCGTTCGCGTGGTGGAAGGTCGGTATGTTGCTCGTGGGCCACTTTGTAATTGACCGCCTCAAGGCCCGCCCGGCAGCCCGCGAGATAATGCCCCTATGGTTTGACCAGCTTCTTCACCTTGTCCAACTGCTCTGCGCAATCGTGGTCTGACGATTATGCGAAACCATCTGACGATTACCTGACGATATCGAGCGGGCCGGGAACCCACGGGCCATCTGATCCAATGGACCTTTCCTTGGCCCGCTCCTTTTTGCGCTTGACACTGTGTCACGGCCTAGCTACGGTGCATCAGGACAATGTCGCTGCACACCGAGCGATGAGCCGGGGTTTCCTCCTCCCCGGCTCGTCTTATGCGCAGATAGTCGCGTTGCGGTGGTGGATCGGGTATAATACCTTCCGGTCGCGAGTCGGGACTGACAATTGAATATCCACAGCAAGCTGAAGCTCCTTGGAGGAGCGACAGTGCGCACCTTCGGACAAATGGTGAGGTGATACGTTTTGTACCCAGGAAGCCCCGCGAGACTCGCCACGGCCTCGCGCAGCACAGGTTGATACCCGGTTCCGGCTCGCGGCCAAACCCCATCAAACGTTGGGAAAGGAACGACATGGCAAAGAAGACACCCAAGGCTGCTGTTCGCAGGATCAAGCCTGTCAAAAAGGTCAAGCGGGTGCAAAGGGTCAAGTCCGCTACGGCCTCGAAGCCCAATAAGCCACTTGTGAAGCAACTCCGTGATAGACTTCACGCCGCGCAAGTCCATCCTCCGAAGAAGGCACCCTTGCCAAAGAAGCGATTCGTACGCAAGCCTTCGGTGGAGGAGCACACCCTCCTCGGTCAGGAACTTCAAGCGGACGAGCCGGTGTTCCGCCTTGTCGAGGAGACCTGTAACATGGCAGTGCATCGCGGGTCGATCAAGGAAGCCCTGATGCGGGTGCCTCGCTTCCCGGTGATCTTCCTGGCCGAGCCGTGGAAAGGTACCGCAGGGTGGGGAGTTGTTCTGAACATGGTCGATTCGAGCAACGTGTTCGCAGTTGGATACGACGTGGCGTTCTCCCGGCTGGTGGTTGTCTTCAAGGGTGGGGCGATGTATCGCTACGAAGACGTGCCGCCCGAGACGGCGCTGGAACTGCTCACGGCTGACTCCCCCGGTCGAACGTTCGACGCGCGGATCAAGCGGGGCGGGTTCCGATACCGGAAGATTACCCTGTGACGACTTTCAGCGATAGGATGCAGAAGTGGGCGGACGATCTGGCGGCGCTGGAAGAAGCCTGCCGGGACGCCGCCGAAGACCTGACCATTGGTCAGCGCGCGAAGAAGCTGAAGCTCTCTGTCAGGCGTGTGCATGAACTGGCCGAAGTCTCGGACGTGCTCGATATAATGATGGCCACGAGGTGTGGCTCGGGCATATACGAACACAAGTGCGTCCGAGACTATATTTTGGAATGGACGGGCACCTAAATAGTTCACTGGTACAGTTGGCGGTGGTGGCTGGTCGCGTTTAGCCTTACTGCCGGGCGTCAGGTGACAGATACGCACGTGTGGGTTCACGTGTGCTTAGGGTTGTACATTCGGACAAGGAGAGTTCGATGAGAAACGGATGGGGTTATACGATCGCGCAGGTCATACTCTGGCTTACCGCCGCGTGGTTTATCCTCGGTTGTGCCCCGGACCTCACACTGGATGTGCAGACCCCTGATCCACCTGATCCATTCAGTGACCTCAAGGCGGAGGGCTGCTGGTTTATCCACACGGATTACCACGAGCCGACCAACGAGTCACCGTTCGCGTTCCGCATCGTGGTCAAGTTCGGTGACTCCATGAAGCCTTCGATTGCGGTGACCCATGCCACTACGTTCGATTGGGCGCTCGTGAGGATTCTCGCGGGCGTGCGCGAAGCGAAGAAAGTTAGAGGAAAGCCTTATGTGCCGAAGCCAAGGATCGACAACTCCCCTCCCGCAACCCACTGGAAGACACACGCCCGCCGCGAGTGAAGGGCCTCCTGAACCGCAGACGGGATGGTGTATCCTCGACGTGCCAGGCTGTCGCCAGTGGGATAACGAAGTCTTCGACGAGAAGGGCAAGATGCTTGCAGGTTATGACAATCACGAGGCACCGAGGTTCGAGGCGTTGATCCGCGCACACAACGCGGGGGTGCGTACGTGAGCGTGTACGTGGACCCCCTTATGATCTGTGTCCGGTCGCGGACGTGGCCGTACTCTGAAGCCTGTCACCTGTTCGCGGACGACTACGATGAGCTTCATCGCTTCGCCGCTGACCTTGGCCTGAAGCACAGTTGGTTTCAGCGAGGCAACACAGAGGGCAGGCGACGAAAGCTCCCACATTACGACCTCACGCGCGGGATGCGGGCCAGGGCGGTTCGTATGGGGGCTGTGGACCTTGACCGCGCAGACGCGGTGGTCAAGATCAGCGAATGTCGGGGTGACCCCCCGAAAGCGGTTGCGCGGCGGAAGGAGCTTCGCACTGCCATCCAACGACGCCATCCGGCGGACTATCCTGACGCTGCGCCAGAGGTAAGCGGTGGGATACCCAAGCGACTGGACCATAAGACAGAGAGCGGCATCAGGTCAGGACTACGTCGTCGTCGATCAAGACGGAAACGACGTGGTGCCGTTCGACCAGAAGGAATACGCAACCATCTCCGTAATCGTCGCAAGGCACAATGAGGTCGCAGCGCTGGTGAGGCGTTGCTTGCAGTGTCCGCACAGGGACGATTGACACTGTGTCACGGAAGGCAAGGCATGACTCAAGCGGGCCGGGACAGGCGAAGGCGGCGGAACAGGTCACGCAAGTGGCTGCGGTGGGCGAAGCATACGGACTTCCCCCGGCGTACCGACGAGCAGGGCCGGAACCTCTGTCGGTACTGTGGCAAAGTAATCACCGCTTCGCGACGCACTGCGTTCTGCGGACCTGAGTGCGTACACGAGTACAACATGCGCACGCATCCCGGCTACGCCCGCACACGGGTCTGGCGGCGGGATCAAGGTAAGTGCGGCGATTGCGGGCGGGACACCGTGCGGCTCTCTCGCGAGATGAACACTCTATGGGCACACGTCGGTTGGGAAGCCGTGCAAGAGGTCTTGGCCGAGATAGGGTTCGACCTGCACCGCGTGCGGGACCGCGTGCGCCCGAAGAACCTATGGGAGATGGATCACATCATCGCCGTGGCCGAAGGAGGTGGCCGGTGTGGACTCGATGGCCTGCGGACCTTATGTACCCCTTGCCACAAAGAGAGAACGCGAGGACAACAGCAGAGTGCCGGGTGAGTTGTACCGGGTGCGTTCCCCTTGTGAACCTATTCTTTATATTGGCGCTATTCTAATATCGACGATATTGGAATATGCTAATAACGGAACAGCCTCATTGTAAGAATAGGTCGGTCGGCTGTCAAGCCCCTACGAAAGAAATTGCCAGTGTGTCAAAAAACTATTGCGTGACAGGGCAAAGCAACTGTGGTACAATGCCGCACATGGAATCGTGACCCGGTACCCCCTTTCAACGAAAGGACGAACTGATGAGCAAGGACGAGCGACAGACGGAAGACATTCAATTCGAGCACGTGCCTGTAATCTTCGACGCGTGCAAGCAGTTCCTCGCGGGGCATCGCCCGGTTGTAACCCGGTTGATCCTGCACGGGCAGACCGAGGAGGGGCGGTTGGAAGCGATCTGCCTTGTCGCTACGATCATTCGGGTCAGCGTGCCGAACATCTCCGCCACGAACGATGTTACCCATGCACATTGCGCCGAGATGGTGGTGGACTGGCTCACCGGGTACCCGCACACCATGTCGGTCGAGGAATGCACGGCTGCGTTCAATGAGTACGTCGCGGAGGTGACGGTCGAGTTCGTAACAGGCACGTTCCGTGTGGGCGACGAGGATCGGGAGTTTGACTTGGCGGCTGCGGCGGTGATGGACGCTCTCAAGGCGACCCCGGTGCGGGCCGAGGGCGGCAGTAAGGTCGAGACGGTTGTCCGTGAGTGGATCGACGACAGTATCTTTGACATCAGTGACTTTCGCAGCGCACTGCACGAAACCACCGAGCGGATGAAGTGGCTGCTGCATGTGGACGACATGGACCTCACGGACGTGCAGTTGGATCAGGGGGCGGCGGCGGTCAAGGCCACCTTGATCGACGCGGTAATACGGGCGACGGGAAGTGATCCCGACAAGACCCGCCTCAGTCCAGACGCTACTACGGTTGAGGTGAACGTGACGTTCACCAAGCCGGGTGACACTGTGTCAACGACGAAGGTCGAGTTCACGGCCGAAACCATGAGTGTGTCGGAGTTCCGCAAGGCGCATGGCCTGGACGATCCCGAGAAGGAAGTGGCCATCACCGAGAGCATGTCCACGGAGTTCCTGCACCTCCTGCTGGACTTCTTCGTTGATTCCCTGCCTGACGAGGTTCTTGCCAAGGCAACCCGCGAGGGGCTGCGCAGTCTGTACCTTGAGTTCGGGGCGCGGGTCTTTGACAAGGGGTACGACGCCAGCGCGGGGTTCGAGGAGAACTTCGAGTACCTCAAGGAACGGTGTCGCGCTCGCTGCGGGACGCCCGGCCCGGACGGGAAGCATGTGTGCCTTCATATCGACCCGTTCGCGTCGATGGACGAGGAAGTCGAACCCACAATGGGGGAATACAACAAGGCCGACGCCGACGCTACGACCGATGCTTTCGGCGAGTGCGCTGACAGCATGGCCGCTGAGACCGTACGCGAGATCGACAAGGCGGTGGCGAGGGGGCTGGCCGACAAGGCTCCCGTGTTCGAGCCGGTCTGCCGGGCCAATCAACTACTGATCCCCGAGGTCATGGAGAACCCTCACCTCGCCATCGTGTGCCTTTGGACCCCACGGGAGACGATACCCGCGCTCTGTGAGGAGAAGGGCCTGTCGCTGCCCGCCGTGATCGGCCAACTGTACAGCAAGGATCGCGGCTTCGATCCGCTGCTCCGCAACCTGCTGGCCAACCCGCAGATCACCCGCGTCCTCATCATGGGCGACGACAAGACCGGCAATTACCAGACGGCCGTCGAGTTCTTCACGGAACTGAGTGTGATCAGGACCGTTGCCGCTTCCCTGCTTTGCAGGGCCACGCAAATCTTGAAGGTGCTGACCGAGGGCATCGCCAAGCCGACAGTGGGGGATATGCCCGAGGTCGAGGTCAAGATGGTTACGGGTGAGGACGGCGTCTTCGGCGACAACATGCCCGAGGGGTGTGGCTTTCACTACGTTACGCACCTCGACGAGAAAATACCCGCCGACGATCTTCATGCAAAGCTCGCGTTCTTACTCGCGGAGCATCATTGGCAGCAAGCGTCGCAGTTCGGCGGTAAGACCGAATGGATGAGGCCGGACGAGGAGGACTTCTGCTTGAGGCTGGACGGCAGACAGTTGATCGTCGCGGCCGGGGATCGCGATCCTTCGCCCGATGGCTTCCGGGCGCGGTACAACATCCGCCCGGACATCACCGACGAGCACCTCAAGGAGCTTGGGGCCGTGTTCCACGCGGGCATCCCCGACATACGAGCGGATCGTGCGCTGCCCGAGGCGATGCGCTCATGGTGCCGGGGCGGCGAGATCGCGAAGACAGGCCCGCACCGCACGAAGTATATCCTGCCGGAGCCGGAACCCGTGCCGACCGAGATATTGCCCGGCCCGACGAGCGGCGCGCTGATCCGCGATACGACCGTCGAGGGTGTGTGGCTGCGGCTGCTGCGGTACATCCGCATGTACGGCGCTCAGACCGATACGCACTACGACGATCAGCAACAGGAGACGTACGCGCTCACTGTGGTCTTGGACAACTCTCTGTTTATGCCGACCGGTGCCTGCGGCCCGGTGGATGCTCTGTGGGTTGGGTCGCGCGTGTGCGTGGGGTCGTCTGCGGAGTCGTGGGCGGGTGAAAAGCCTCCCGAGGGTCGATTCGCCAAGCATGGCGAGGGTGACTTCACCGACTCCAACTGGATGCGCGAGCCGCAGGACTTCAGGGAAGACCTCCACCGGGAGTACCCCGAGTGGCTCCCAATGGAGGGCCTGGAAAAGTACGCCGACGACCTGTGGGAGGGCAACGCTCCGCAGGGTGTCAAGTATACGTACGGGTCGCTCATGCGGCACGCCCTGACAGGTGGGGTGGTGCCCACGACCGGGGGCCTCGACCACCTGCATGGGGGTGTGAAGCATGTGGCCGAGACCATCGACGCGGTGGAGGAGGCACTACACAAGCTGCTCAACGCCCCCGATCAGCGATCCGCTTGCATCCCGCTGTTCACCGGGGAGCACGCCCGGACGGCGAGCGGTACGCCCTGTCTGGTGTTTGTGGGCTTCCGGGTTGCACGCGGTAAGTTCCATGCGTCTTTCATAATCAGAAGCAACGATATGTTCAAGGGGTTCCCCCAAAATCTGGCCGGGTTCAGAAACTTTCAATGGAGGTGCCTTGCTTATCTCCAGCGCATGTCGGGTTACCTCTGCGATGAGCGCACCAAGTTCTGGCGCGAGGATGTTACCCTCGGCGACACCATCACGGTTAGCCTGTCGGCGCACATCTATGCCGACTGTTGGGATTGGGCGGATCAGGTGCTGGCGGATCACTACGAGGAGGTCTGCGGGTACGCGGCACGCCCGTACGATCCGTTCGGCAACTTCACCATCGAGGTCGTGCGCCCGCTTATCGAGGTGAAGAACGAGAAGGGCGTCCCCATCGGCCGCGTCGAGGGCCTCAAGTTCACCGAAGGCGGTGTCACAGGCGAGATCAAGATCACCGCCTGCGAAATCTGCGGTAAGCCGCTGCGCGAGTGCGAATGCGAATGGCGGCAAGGTCCGATCCCGTGCCCCGCTTGTAATGGGATGGGCAAGCGGCTGTACCTGCTGCCCGGCAGCGACAAGTACGAGGGGCGGCAGTGCTTCCTTTGCGAGGGTGAGGGTGCGGTTGCCGTCAAGGACGCACGTGTGTCCGCTACGGTCAAGGAACGCCCGCGCGAGGAGCATCCGGGTGAGATGGAGAAGTACCCGCTTCGCTGCCCGAGGTGTGACTGTATGATCCTCAACGACATATGCCCGAGGTGCAGCCAGCCGAAGGTGCCGGTGCCGGGTCTCGCTGATGGGGGCGGCACGCACTTCTCTTCAGCGGAGGCCGTTGAGTGGCAGGGGTACGTCATTGGTGAACATCCGGCGGCGGACCTCTGCACCGTTTGCGGTAAGCCAGTGGGGGCGTGCGAGTGCCCGCCTTGGTGCTTCGAGGACGGTTGCAGCAACTGCAAGACATGCACGCGCGGGCGCGGGGGCGTGCCCCGGTGCGAAGACCCGGAGATCATGTCCTTCCCCGACAAGACCGCGCTGGTCAACTCGGCGGAAGCGTCGCCATACTACGAGGACTGCAACGGCAACGTGGGTGTGCAGCACATCCCTGGCGAGGTGAATTGGTACCGCCAGGGGCAGGACGAGTGGGGCCTCATCCATTCCACGGCCGTCGAGAACGCCAAGTTCGGTGCGTACGGCGACGACCAGCCGGTGCGCGAGAGCAGCACGAATCCACCCGACGTGTGTCGAGATATGGGGGCGTTGATCGCGGAGGCAACCTTCGAGGCGGCGTATTACCTGAGCGAGGCCACCGGTGATGTCGGCGTGGTGTTTGTCACCGAACCTAACCTTATCCGGTGGTATCACTGTACCCCCTCCGAGCGTACCTACCAGTTTCATATTACGACTTCCCTGGCAGGCGTACAGGCAGCCACCGACACGTCGGTGAAGAAGTTCGAGCGGGCGCTGACCGATGGGGGGCACCGGCGCATCCCGCTGGACGAGTCTCCTAATGACACTGTGTCAATAACCGACGAGGGCCGTCAGGAGATGAAGCGGGAGCAGCTACGTAGGATGTACGGCGGGGCACCTCCGGTTACGCCGGTGGGCTGGTGCATCCGCGTGGTGTTGTTGAACAGCGTCACGGGCGAGCCTGCTAAGACGTTTGAGAGCCAGAGCGTTGACGAGCTTCGCGAGCAGCTTGCCCCGTACGTCCACGACAGTTCGCACGCGATGTACCTCGGCGTGGAGCTTCACAAGGCTGCGATCTGCTTGTGGAGCGGGGTGGAGTATGTGCAGGATCAACCGCTGAAGTTTGCGGAGTGCCCCTGACGGATATGACGGACATGTCGTGACCCTTGCGGTCGCGATTCCAAGGGGGTCAGGGAGTGCGGCCCTGGCCCCCGCTGAAAGAAACGAGGACGAACAGTGCCGACTACAATGCCAGCCGAGCAGTGGGAGTATCTGTGGCTGTTCTGTATCCCGCTGGCCCTCGCGATGTTTTGCGGGTCGGTGTTCTGCTTCGTCCGCGCGATTCGTATATGGCGAGGAAGCGTGAAACCTTGACCAAGAAGAACTTCATCTGGTGCCTCCGGCGATGCACGGGTGAGCCGAAACTCACGGCCGTTGTTGCCACCGCTGCGCACCGGGAGAGTTGGGGAGACTCCGTTCGTTTGATAAAGTGCCATGCTGAAACATACCCGACTCGGGATATGAATGATCGCAGTATAGACACCTTCAGCGGCTTCGTCGTGGCATGGGTGATGATGTCCCCGAAGGTGCGCTACTCCGCGACCACCGGGAAAGAGTTGCAGTTCAGCGACCACGTGGACTCACACATGGTGAAGTACCAAGGTTGGCTGGACGAGTTCCTTGCCCTGAGACGGCGGGCGAGGGCATTGAAGGCGCGACTACAGAGAGGACGGAAGGTCGGATGAACTGGACGAGTTGGGTGCCAACGTGGGTCGTGGCCGGGTTGCTGCTGTACATTATCATCGCGCAGGAGTTGCGGATCAGTCGCGAGTGGCCGACGTGGTCTCGCAAGGGTCGTGTGGTCCTGCTGCTGGTGTGTGTCGGGGCTTGCCCGCTGCTCCTCTTGCTGTACGTGTGGCAGGTGACCCGCGAGCGCGGGTATCGGTACGCGCGGGCGGACGTGGTCGAGGAAGCCGAGACGAAACGTCCCGAGGACGCAGAGTAGGTACGCTACGAGGAGACACGGATGTCTGTACGATACGCGGCATTCTTCGGACGGTGGCAGCCCTTTCACAATGGGCACCTGCACATTGTGAAGAAGGTTCTCGACGCGGGCGGGTGCGTGTGGGTCGGCGTGCGGGATACACCGCTGTCTGAACGTGACCCCCTGACAGCGCAGCAGCGCGTGGAGATGCTCCGCGTCCTCAAGCCTGGCGGGCATCTGCTGGCGTTCGGCGGGACACGGACCTATCACCGTATGGCCTGTGCTATCGAGGATGCGGGGTTTGAGATACGGGACCAGATTCAGTGGCTGTACGGCTCGGGCTTTCCGAAGTCGTTGGACGTGAGCAAGGCGATTGACAAGGCAGCGGGGGTGAAGTTCAGAGCCAGGCCGGCGGAGGGTGTTGGTTTTATGAATCCCGAGGGAAGTGGCGGCTACAACGTCACCAAGAATCGGCTTGTTAGGACAGAGGAAAGCACTGAAGCGGCGAAGCAATGGGAAGGCTTTGGCACAGCACTCAAGCCCGCGAATGAGCCCATCTGCCTTGCCCGCAAGCCCTTGTCCGAGAAGACAGTGGCCGCCAACGTGCTGCGTTGGGGGACGGGGGCGCTTAATATCGACGGGTGTCGCATCGGGGCCTCACGCGATGATGATATTCACGGAAAGAATCCACACACGCGTGGCGGCTTCGGTCATGCCGATGCTAAGGTGTACGACGAGAACAGAGGCGGCGCGCCGCAGTATGACCCGACGCAAGGCCGCTGGCCCGCCAACGTCATCCACGACGGCAGCGAGGAAGTGGTGGGGATGTTCCCGAATACGAAGGCGGGCGTTGCGATTGGCCGAAACGCATCGGCAGGGCGCGTCTATGGTGGGGGTAAGGGGTTAATCTCTGGTGAGAAAGGCGATGATACTTTGGGGTATGCCGACTCTGGCTCCGCTGCCCGCTTCTTCTACTGTGCCAAGGCCAGCAGGGCAGAGCGGGGCGAGGGTAACAAGCACCCCACGGTCAAACCTATTAAGCTGATGCGATACCTCTGCCGCCTCGTCACCCCGCCCGGCGGGATCGTGCTGGACCCGTTCGTGGGAAGTGGGACGACCTGTATCGCTGCGCGGCAGGAGGGGTATCAATATGTGGGTATTGAGAAGGATGTTGAGTACGCGGCGAAAGCGAGGCGGCGAGTGGCAGCCGCGCCCCGCCGTTCGGTTTGTGCGTCGGGGAAAATGGGGAAGGGTCGGAAGGTCAAGAAAGGAAGGAAGAAACAATGATACCCTGTCACTACGTGATGGGCTTCGCCTTCGACATTGACAGGCGCAGCCTGCTTCTCATCGAGAAGAAGCGCCCCGACTGGATGGCTGGCAACTGGAACGGTATCGGGGGGCATTGGGAGGAAGTGGACGCCGAGAAGGGCGGGAGCGTGATCGTGATCGCCCAACGGGCCATGCGCCGGGAGTTCAAGGAGGAGACCGGCCTCGACTTCGGCGCGAAGCGGTGGCAGCACTGTATCACCATGAACTGTGCCGGTGGTATCGTGTACGTCTTCACGATTTACGACAACGGGATCGAGGACGCGCAGAGCTTGACCGATGAGTTGGTGGAGCGGCACCATATCGGCAACCTTCCCCCGAACGTCATGGACAACCTGCTGTGGATGATCCCCTTGTGTATGGGCGAGGTGCGATTCCCGGTGAGCGTGACGCAGAACTTCGTGAGCACGCCGGTCAAGCACCCCTTTATCGAGCGTGACGAGGCGAAGGGGGCCGAGGGTGAGTGAGAAGAAAGACACTACGCGGATCAGCGGTAACATCGGCAAGCGCCACCAGCCGGTCGGTCGGCCGAAGTTTCAGGTCAGCGACCGTGTCCTCTGGAAGCTGCGGGCGTTTGGGCCTCTTGCGGGAGATGAGACGCTCCTGGCCGAGGCGACGGGCATGGTCACCGATGTCCAGACTCGGTTCGCGGGCACGCGGTTGGAGAAGTTCCTCTATCACGTTCACTTCGACCTCCCGGTGTTCGAGTACCCGTACCTTCGCAAGAGTGTGACGCATCTTTGGGTGGAGGTGGGTACGCTCGAAGCCACTGAGTTGCGGGACCACATGCAGGAGTGGCCGGACCCGGACCCCCCGCGCACGAAGCACACCATAGGACATCAGTTGGAGTCGGCATAGCGGCATGTTTTGGATGAATAGAGAACAGGAAATGTACTGGTGGCTGTTTGAGCCAGTGCGCGGGATCGCAGTGCTGCGCACGAGCGTTGCGAACACCCACCCTGTTTATTCATCCAAGGTGCAACATGCCATACGGCTACGAGTTGATTCTGGACCTCCACGGGTGCAACCCCCGTATGTTCACGCGAGACCGGATCGAGACCTTCATGGTGGAGGTCTGCGATGCCATCGAGATGCAGCGGGAAGACCTTCACTTTTGGGACGACGAGGGTGTGCCGCCGGAGAAGCGTCAGACCTTGCCCCACACGGAAGGTATCTCAGCGGTGCAGTTCATCCTCACAAGTTCTATTGTGCTTCACACGCTGGTGCAGTTGAAAGCAGTGTACATCAACATTTTCTCCTGCAAGTCATTCGACGCGGGCACCGCACGGGCGGTCGCGCGCGAGGCGTTCGAGGCCGAGGCTGTAACCAGCCACTTTATGGAGAGAGGGCGAAATGTTTGTAATCGAGGAGACGCGGATGCTCCCCCGGCAGACGCAGGTGAGTCCCCTTGAGCACTTCAGGACTTGCTTCCAGCCGGTGAAAGGGCTGGTGAGGTTCGTCGTGGATCACGTCAGCGAGGTGAACTACGTCTGCGGCCTTATGCGGGTCACGAGCAACTCGCCCGAGGATGTGGTGCCGTGCATCCCCGAGGTGTTTACCCTTCGCCGCCGCCGGTATGCCAACACGACGACATTCAACGCCGTTATGGTGGTGCCGACCGGGATTGGGGCGGCTGTCGGAGGGCACGCGGGCGACGCCAGTCCCGCCGCCCGGCTGCTCGGCGGAGTCTGCGATACGCTGGTCCTGCACCCGAACGTCGTCAACGGGTCGGATATCAACGAGATGCCCGACAATGCTCTGTATGTTGAGGGCAGTATGCTCACGCGGTTGCTCATGGGTACCATTGGACTACGGCCTGTGCGGCGGAATCGCATCCTGCTGGTGATCGACGGGGATTTGCCGAAGGAGGCGGTGAGCGCGGCCCTCAATGCCGCGTCCGCCGCCCGCGCGTGCCTCGGGGCGGAGGTGGAGGTTTTCTCACTGCACGGCGGGGACCGACAGACGAAGTTGCTGGCCGGGGTGCGGCACGGCGGCCGGGCGACGGGCAGGGTGGTGCATTTGGAGTACCTGCTTGCGGCGCTGGGTCAGGTGCATAAGCCGTATGACGCGATAGCGCTGGCCTCGCCGGTGGCGTTGCCGGGTACGAATGTCGAGACGGTACGCGCGTACTTCGAGAATGGCGGAGTCAACCCGTGGGGCGGGATCGAGGCAATGCTCACGCATACCGTGTCGGCTGTGTTGAGGAAGCCTGTGGCGCACGCGCCGATGGTTTCCGACATGGAGGAGTGGTCGATGTCGGTCGGTCAGGTGGACCCGCGCATGGCGGCGGAGGCTGTGTCCCTCGCGTATCTGCACTGCGTGCTCAAGGGACTACACCGCTCCCCGAAGATTTTGACCACCATCGAGGACTGCCTTGACGACAGTGTGTTCACGGTGGAGGACATCTCCGCGCTTGTGATCCCTGATCGGTGTTACGGCCTGCCGCTGTTGGCTGCGGTGGAACAGGGCATTCCGGTGATCGCCGTGCGGGATAAGGAGAACGTTCTGCGGAACGACCTGCGGTTGGACTTCCCCGACGAGTCGCAGTTGCGGTTCGCGGACAGCTATGTCGAGGCGGCGGGTATGTTGCAGGCGATGAAGGCTGGGGTGTCGCTCGAATCGGTCAGACGCCCGCTGCCCGCGACGAAGGTGGTCTCGGAGGGTGATAAGGGGTGAAGCTCATTCGGCAGGAAGCTGGTACGTCGTGCTGTGGCCAAGCCTGTGTCGCGATGGTCGCGGGCGTTGAGATGAAAGACGCGGCCAATGCCTTCGGCCACTACGGGCGGACACAGAATCACGAGGTGATCGCGGCGCTGAGGCGGCTCGGGGTCAAGGTTCGGTACGGCAAGGCCATTCGGGTGAAGAACAATGAACCCCCGTCGGCGCGGTGCCTCGTCAAGGTGACCTGCGGTGCCCTGCCCTCGTGGAATCATTGGGTCGTGTGCCTTGGGGACGACGTATACGATCCGGGGTGGGGAATGAACCCGTTGAAGCGCGCGGGTATTGGGGTGAATTACGGTACCGCGTGGCCTCGCGACTGGCGGTTCAAGTCTGCGATTGTCATTGACACAGTGTCACGCCGTCTGAAGCGCGGGCGGCGCGTGCGAAAGGGGAAGCGATGCCTTGGTGGGTAAGGCTATCGGTGGCGGCGTGCTGTGTCTTGGGCGCGGTGATGGCAGCAGGGTTGGCGGCGCTGCTGGTGTACTACGTATGGGTGGCGCTCAGGACGCGGACTGTCGTTCAGGGCGACGAAGCACTGCGGGATCGGGTGGAGGTCTTGGAGGAGGAGAACGAACTCTTGCTGGATGCGAACGCGGAGCTTCGCAGGGAGAACAACACGCTTGCGGCCAAGCAGGAGGCCGAGCATGGATGAGCTTCGCAGGAAGCCCCCGTCGTGGACGGTCGCCAACGGAGTTCACAAGGCGGTTGTCCGGGGGATTGAGTGCTCGGTCACTGTGGACGGTGACTGGTATGAGGTTACGGTGGATGGGGTGGTGCAGGCTCATAGGTGTAAGGCTCTGCTGGCGGCGACACACTTGGCGGCGAATAGGGCGAGGCAACTTGGCGAAAAGAGAACCAGAACTTAGCGGCTACCACGTTGGGCACACCCGGCGCGAACTGGAACGCCTGCTGTATGTCCGCATGGGCTGGCCGGTGGTGCCGTTCCGCGACAGGCTCTTGACGGTGGATCAGTTGGCGGACCTGCTGGACAAGCTGGACTGCCTTGAGCAAAGGACGATGTGATGGCAGAGCCGAAGAAGACACCCAAGCAGATCGTGATCGACGAGAAGGGGAACTTCCCCTTGCAGTTCCGTGTCGTCGTCGGTGGCATGACGATATTGGCGGCCTGTCGTCATAGGCACCTCGCGCGGGTGGTGGCATCGGCGGCGGCGAAAGACAGTAAAACATACAGCTACGAATAAGGAGCTTGTTATGTGGATGTTCTTCTTGGGGTTCGCGGTCTGTGTTGAGATCGTCATGCTCATCGTGACGGCGTACCACCTGCGAGGTGAGTCCCACCTCTGGTTTATCCTCGGGGCGGTCTTCTGGCCGGTTACGTGGGCCTGGATTGGCGCGATCCTGTGGCTGCTCAAGAAGTACCCCGGTGGCAGCCTCGCGGTATTCCCTTGAGCACAGCCGGGTGCAGGGATACAATGGTGCGGTTATGCGAAACGCTGCCAACTCTGTGAGGGGTGCGGGCGGGTCTCTTGCCTCTGCGTTCATGGGCGGGGAGTCTCAAGAGGTGCGGCGGCGGGTGTATGACGTTGGGGTGCCCAAGGAGTATTTTCCAAAGAGCGCGTGGCCCAAGGGTGTGGCGGAGTTTGTTCGCGTACACAAGGTGAAGGCCGCGTCGCGAACCGAGGCGGCGAACAAGGTGTGGGCGAAGTACGGTAAGGGGTATCTGCTACGCATGGGGCCTCGGCAGACGAAATTGCCCCGGAAGATATCGCTGTTCGTGAGTGGGGGTGAAGGTACGCCACCCGGACGCTTGAGGCCGGTTCTGGTGCATACGGGTTAGAATTGTCGGGACTTGTCTGGCAATATCCGGTAAGATAAATCGCAGTTCACTACGGAAAGCCAGAACGATGTCCTTGGGCAAGGAAGGCACCAATGAACATGAACGAGATGGTTGAGGCGATGTTCGGGGTCAGTGTTGTCGGCGAAGTGCAGCCGGTGGATCAGATCGACGAGTCGGTCGAGTCCCCCGCCCTGCTCGCGCGTGAGGCAGCCAAGATCATTCTGGAGGATGTGGACGACGTGGCCGAGGGGGTGATTGAGACGGACACGGGCTTCGCTGTCTTCGGGTCCGAGCAGGCGGTCCACCTTGGCCACGATGGGCACGCGACGATCGCGCCCTTGCCCGCTGGGTTTGAGGACGAGGAGGACACAGCCAGTGCGCAGGAGGATGCTGACGAAGACGACGGTCCTGCGGAGGCCGACGAGGCTGTGGAGGATGAGTACACCATCGAGGACTTGCGTCTGTTCCTCGAATGCCGCGCGGACCTGTTGATCGGCGCGCGGCAGCACGCTGAGGCGTTCGACGCGGCTGAGGAGGCAATGGACTACGACGCTGCGTGGGAGGCGTTCACCTTGATTGTTGAGGAGGACGCGCTCGATGAGGAGTCTCTCGAACTGTTCGAGAAGATGTCCTCCTCACAGTATCGCAAGATGATGAAGTCGCGGAAAACGAAGACTCCGAAGGAGAAGAAGGCAGGCCGCGCCCGGCGAAAAGCCTATGGCCAGCAGAAGGGCAAGATGCGGCGGAAGGCCAAGCTGTATCGCAAGCGGACCAGGCGCAAGCCGAAGATGGGTCTCGCGGCGGACGTGAACATGGAGTCCGTGGCCGTCCCCGACGTGGAGATCGCGGACGACTTGGCCGACTTCATGGAGAGCCTGTTTAGCATCGGCGGCTACGTGGAAGTCACGTGCGAGGGGGACGAGGTGTTTGTCTCCGCCCCCGCCGATGTCGTGGAGGGTTTCTTCCAGTATCTCGACGCTGAGGACGACAAGGCCGATGCCCTCCTCGACGAGTTGATTGGCAACCCCGCCGAGGGTAAGCTCGGCAAGCTGCGCCTGGCTCGCTTCACCGGCCCCGGCGCGACGCAGCCGGGCGGCATGAGGAATAACACGGGCGTTGAGGAGTCCGTGGACGAGGCCCTGAGCGCCAACGGGCTGCGCGATAGCATCCAGAAGATGAGCAAGGGCGACACGTTCAAGGCTGCGGGGTTCACCGTCACGTGCGTGGACGATAAGCGTCCCGCGAAGGTCGTCTCGTGGACCGGCAAGAGCAAGGGCAAAGGCATTGCCGCTGACTTCGTGGACGCAGTGGAGAAGGCCACCGGCAAGGAGCTACGTGAGTCCGTGGACGGCGACGGCGAGACCAGTACCATAACCTTCCCCAAGGCCCGCATCCGCGAGTTCTTGGACAGCGGCGAGAAGGCAGGGGTGACCGACGCCAACTCGACCATCGTGCAGGACGACGAGAGCGGCCTGTACGAAGTCACGATCCCGATGGACATCGCCAAGGCCCTCCGCCCCTTCTTCAAGGGTGACGACGTACACTACGGCGATTGACACAGTGTCACCCGCAATCCCCTCTCAGCGAGAGGCGCTTTCCCGGTCGGCGAACGCCAACGACTAGCAGGACTGATCGAGCAAGGAAGGCGCGATGCCGCCACCGACAACCACCTGTCACGGCGTAACCGTATTGGGCGGTGCCCCCGCAACCGGGGGCGAGCTTCTTAACGAAGCCCTCAAGACGCTGCTCAAGCGAGCACCGCAGATCAACGTCACGGCGCTCGTCGCACCGGGTGTGAATCACGACGCGGTGGACACGGCGGGGATCGGGATTGAGTTCCACGAACTGTCGTATTGGATTCATACGACGGCCGTCCCCGACCCGGTGTTGTACGTCCTGCTCGATTCCACGCCCACGGCTGCGGTCTGGCAGCGAGTGGGTATGGGGCTGGTGACTACGTTCAACGACTGGCAGCCGTCCGTCTTGAACATCCTCGACTTTACCGCAGCCGAGCCGGGGGGTCCGGGGGTCGGCGACCGGTACATCAACACCGGCACGGGTGCGAGCAGTGTGACCGCGCAGGCTGTGACGGCGGATCGGATTTACGAGTGGAACGGGGTGGATTGGGACGAGTTTATTCCGACCGAAGGCACCGCCGCGCTGGATGAGAACACCAACGACCTGATGGGTTACGACGGGGCGGCATGGTTGAACCTCGGGTCGTTCGCGGACATCAAAGACCTGACGGATGGTGGCAACGCTGACGCCTTGCACATCCACAACATCATCATCGACGTGACGCCGCAGTTGGGCGGCAACCTCGACACCAATGGTTTCAAGATTGGCACAGCGGGCAACGCAGACTTGTGCCTGTGCGCTCACGGCACGGGGGCGCTCCTCCTCGGCGCGCCGGGCGCGCTTGTTGGGGCGTTGACCAACACGGTCGTGCAGGGCGGTGGCAGCGCCAACGCCTCGGCCAGCAGTTCCGTATTCTCGGGCGGCTCCTTGGTAACTACGGGTGCTTTTGCCCACGCTGACAGCACCGGGATTGTGAGTTCGACGGCGGCGTGTTCCCATGCGGATAGTGGGGGCACGGTGGGTGCATCGGCGGACGATGCCTCTGCGCACGCGACCGGCTGTGCGATGGCCAGTACCAGCTTCGCCGGTGGATTACGGGCCATCGCGGGCGGGGTGGGCTCCAGTGCGCTCTCCGGCGGCGTTACGGATTGCGCGGCGGGGCACGCGGACAGTTGCGGCACGTCTGTGGGTAACTGTGCTCACGCCGACAGCAGTGGGGTCGTATGTGGAGTCTCGTCCCACGCCGACAGTTGCGGGATCGCCGATGGGGCGTGGGCTCACGCCGACAGTGCTGGCAGTGCGCTCGCGGCCAAGAGCCACGCGGACACGGGAGGCACGGTTTGCAGCGGCGCATGTGGCTCCGTGGCGCATTCCGGTGGGATCGTTGCCACGGGTGCCTGCGAGGCGCACGCACGTGGCCCCGGCGCGCTGGCTACCCGCAAGACGGAGCAGGTTGAAGCGGGCGGTCAGTTTGCCGCAGCGGGCGACGCGATCGCGCCGAAGCTGGTGCTTCGCGGTGAGTTCACCGAGACGGGATCGCCCGCGTTCCATCCGTTGATCCTGCCGCAGAAGTTTATCATCCCGAACAACACGGCAGTGGGGGCGCTCGTGACGATTACGGGTGTTGCACAGGACGGTGATACGGTAAGATATATGCGGTCGGTGGCCATCAACAACATCGCAACCACGGTCGCGCTGGTGGGGGCGGTGCAGACTGTGGGTACCGACATCGAGGACGAAGGCACCTGTGACATTCAGATCGTTGCGGACGATACAGCCAAGGCCCTCGATATCCAGGTGAAAGGCAAGGCGAGCGAGGAGTGGCGGTGGGTTGCTGTTATTCGCGCCGAGCAGATTGGGTTCCCCACATAGCGTGACAACGCACGCAAGGGAGTGACACAGTGTCAACGACTACCACAGCAGGCCGGATCAAGGACAGTGACCGTATCGCGCTCATCGTGCGCGGCGGGAGCGGCAAGAATCTCATGGCCACGGCGCTCGTGTCCAGCCTCAAAGCGGTGTACCCGGACAAGCCGGTGACGGTTGTGACCGGGTTCTCCGAAGTGTTCTTGCACAATCCCAAGGTGGATCGTGTGGTGGATATCAACGATCCCGTGAACTTCTTCGACGATCACTTTGTCGCCGACGACACGTTTGTCGTTGCGGGTGATCCGTATACGGACCCGGACTACGTTCAGGGTCGCGTTCACCTGTTGACGGCTTGGTGTCGGATGTTTGGTATCTCGCCACCCCTGCGGAAGCGGCCCGAGTTGTATCTCACGCGCGACGAGTTGGCTGCGGGGGAGAGGCTGGTCGCGGATGCCAATCGGCCTGTGTTGCTGATGCAGGTCTTCGGCGGAAAGGAACCCGAGCGTAAGACGCCCGAGTCTCTCCGCGAGTCACAGCTAAAGATGTACCGGCGAGACCTGCCGACGCCGCAGGCGCGTGTGTTGGCCAAGCGACTGTCCGAGCAGTACAGTGTGTACCTCATCAAGGCCCCCAAGCAGCCCGACCTGCCTTACGCCCGGAGCATTTCGGCACCCCTGCGGCACTGCTACGCGGCGATCCACTTCGCGCAGGCGTTCCTGCTGACGGATTCGTTCATGCAGCACGCGGTTGCGGCTCGCGGTAAGAAAGCGGTCGTCGTATGGGGCGGAACTTCACCCACGAAGGTGGGGTACAGCCTCCACCTCAACGTTGTGCGCACGGCCTGTCCCACGCCCGCGTGTCACCGGCCCAACACGCACCTGCACGACGAGAGCCGGAAGTTTGGCCTGTGGACCTGCCCTTTCAACGAAGCCTGCCTCGATCACGATACGGACTCGCTCATCGCGGGCGTGGGCAAGGCGAGTTACAGGTGTATGACTTCACGGATGCTGGACGTGTTCGGTATTAAGCGGTCAGGCAACCACCCGTTCATCACGTGGGTTTTGGCCAACAGCAAAGGGGCTTGGAGCGTTCACTACAACAATGTGCCTTCGCACTGCCGCCTCGATTGGCGCGACGGTAACCGTCGCGCGCTGGTGGATCGGGACAAGCCTCTGGACGTTCAGTTTCCGCCCGCGTCGCGAGAGGACATGAAGCAGTGCGGGCAGTGGGAGAGTCTCATCGTGAGCCGCGAGGACGCGGACTTGCGGCATGGCTTTGCCACAACTGGCCTGCTGAAGTACGGCCGTGTGCTGAAGCATTTCACTGTACTGCTCCTCCGCGACCCCTTCAACCACCTCGCGTCTATCTTCAGGCGGTACGTCGTTGACGGCGAGGGTGGCAAGAACGACGAGTTGTCGTGGGAGGGGTACGTGCAGCGGTGGCAGCAGTACGCCCGCGAGTTCGTTGGCCAGACCAACTTCCTCGGCGGCAAGCTGTGTCTCAACTACAACCTGTGGCTGACCAGTCGGGATTACCGGCAAGAGGTGGCGAAGGCGCTTGGGTTGGCGAGCAGCGACAAGGGTCTGTTGGAGGTCAGCCAGTGGGGCAGCAGTTTCGACAGCAACGACCCGGCTAAGGGGCCGGAGCAGTACCTTACGCGATGGAAGCGGTTCGATCACGAAGGGGGGTACCGGGGTGCGTTTGCCTGGCCCAATGGGGCGGTGGTCGAACTCGCTGAGCAGATTTTCACGGGGATGGACGAAGCGATCAAATGGGCCAAGACACTGTCCGAGGCAAAACGCCCGGTAGACTAACTACACCGCCTGTTACAGCGGGTGGTAAGGGAGATGTGTGATGGCACGAATACGTGGACAAGTTGCGACGGTGCAGACGTTGGATGGCGAGAAGGTTCTCGTTGCGGGCCAGCGGATTCAGCACGTGGCCGACGTGGAGAAGCGGATCGTCAACCTCGATGCGCAGATTGTGCAGGTCACGGCGGACAAGGAAAAGACGAGCGCCGCCCTGCTGGCGGAGCGGCAGGTGGAGATACAGGGCCGTATCGACGCGATGACCAAGAGGCTGGCCGATCTGGACGTGGTCCTAATTGCGGCGGCGCACCTCGCGAATGCGCACCGTCGCCTTCGGGGGCTGGCTGCGACACGGGACGAGTTGGTCGCCCTGCTGGCAGAAATGCGGGCGTGATTTTCTCAGAGGGCCGTGGCGTCGCGGTCAGTAATCGGGTATGATCTGGACTACGGAAGGACTTGGCCAAACAGAAGGAGCGTGCAAATGCCGCTGACAAAGACGACGCAGCCCGAGACGGACGTGGAGTTCGACGAAGCCCTGATCGTGGGCGAGGATGGACAGCCGACTCTCGCTGCCGAGACGATGGCCGTCTTTCTGGAAGACGTGGATTACTCCGCCCTGTTCGACGACCCCGATCTGGCCGAAGGCATCGACCGGGTCGAGTTGGCGTTCAAGGAGAGCACCGAGGAGGGTTCCAACCTCCTCATTCCCGTCTTCGATAAGGAACTCGGGGAGTACCAGTGGCCCGAGGCCGAAGACGCCGAGGTGCCGTACCTCGCGATGGAGTGTCGGGTGCTGCCCGGCGAACTCGTCGCCGAGGTGATCGACATGGACGACCTCATGGCCATGTTCGAGCACTTTATCGTGTTCGAGCATCCCGTCGAGTCGATGGTGGACAAGGCGATCATGGCCGAGTTCGCCGATATGTTCGACGACTACGAGGAAGCTGACCTCGACGAGGCCAAGCGCCCCTTCAAGAAGGGCGACTTCCGCAAAGGCCCGATGTCCAAGGTCAGCGGGGCCAGTTCGGGCGGCAAGAAGAAGGTTCACAACCAGCGCGTCCGCATGATGCAGGCGATGATGAAGAAGGGCGCGATCGTCCGCGTCGCCAAGGGCAGCGGGTACAAGGGCGGCGACTACAAGTACGGGGCCAGCAAGTCAGGCTCTCCCACTGGCAAGAAGATGTACGCCAAGGTCGCGGCGAAGAACGCCAAGCGGGCCTCGAACATCGCCAAGATGGTCACGCCCGGCCGTAAGAAGATCATCAAGGTGATCTACAAGAACCTCGGCGGCAAGATGCCCTCCCCGTGGATTCCGCCCGAAAAGCGCGTTATGCGCAAGGGCAAGAAAGTCAAGGGCGGTTCCAAAGCCGCCGCCAGCAAGAAGGGCGCGGCCAAGAAGAAGGCCGCAGCCAAGTTCGGCAAGAAGAAGAAGGGCAAGAGCATCGCCGCCTCCTTCCAAGCCAGCGCCGAGAAGACCGTGGACGAGTCCGTCAGGCTCGCCGGGGCCGCGATGCACGGTGGCAGAAGTAGCGACAGGACCACACTGGCCGAGGTGCAGAACGCCGAGGTCTGACCTCGACCCTCAGTGAGGCACGGACGCCAAGCCGGGCGGGGGCGGTGAACATGAGCCGCCGCCCTCCCCGGCAGTTTGTTTCCTGCCTTTTGATTCAGCGAAAGGCGAGCGTATGGATCAGCAAACTGACATGACCCCTCGCAGGGCGCTCCCGCCGATCACGTCCTCGGAGCAACTGCAATCCCTGACGCAGGTGACGGAGGGGTTGGCGCGTGTTGCTGCTTCGCCCACAGCACCGCGACCCGTCACCCACCCGCGCACCAAGTTGTCCCTCGCTGACCTTGCTCGCAGTGTCGAGGAGGCGGCAGCCCCCGAAGCCCCCGCGCCCGCGCGAACTACGCAGCCGGTGCTGACGGAAAACTCAGGGGCGGCGCGTACGGGGACACTGCCGATGTTCAGGAAGAAGAAGCGGTGAGGGTTCTCGATCCTGACCGACACGTGATGGTTGCGCTGGAGGATTGTGTACAGACGCCGCTGGTGGATCAGTACATCGCCGTCCGCCCCTTTGTCAGCGAGGGGTGGTTTGTCATTCACCTCCCAACCGGTGACACTGTGTCAATCACGGCGGTGGGTCGGCTCGGAGAGGAAGTCGCTGTGCGGTTGCGGACACAGATGCTTACGTGGCGGTTGAGCAATGCGTGCGAGCAAGTGGATCGCGGGATCGACGATCTGGCCAGCCTTCCCGAGCAGCAGGTGCGAGACAAGGCGCGAACGGCGTATGTGTATCAGTATGGTCAGGTGCCGGTGCGGGCTGCCGAGGCCAGGGCGGCGCTGGGTGACTACGACCTTGAGACCGTGGCGCTCGCGTGGGCAGTGATGGGCGGATCGCTCCTGACGGAGGACGTTGTGACGGTGTCGGAGCTTTTGCAGGAAGAAGATGATTGAACTGGCTGAGGCATTTCGAGGACCGCCTGTACAACTGACGGAAGGTGTACGGGACAAGCACATTCTCAAGGCGGTGTTCGTCGCGGGGGCAGGAGGCGCGGGCAAGTCGGCCGTCGCCAAGGAAATGTTCGGCGGCACCGGGATGAAGCCCATCAACGCCGACACGCACCTCGAACGGTTGCTCAAGCAAGCCAACGTTCCGCTTGGGAAAGCCGGGCAGCAGTATGGCGTGTTCAACCAGGCGCGAGACCTCCGCAACGTGGAGCTTGGGCACTACGGTCGGCGTCGGCTCGGGCTGGTGATAGACTCCACCGGGTGGGCGTATGACCGAATCGCCAAGCCCTTCCACAGGTTGCAGAAGCTTGGATATGACTGTTACATGGTGGTTGTGCAGACGAGTCTCAAGACAGCGCACCGTCGCAATGCCGCGCGGGCGGCGACGGGGGGGCGCGACGTGCCCGCGTCATTCATCGACGATGCGTGGTACGGTCTCGAAAAGAACATCGGCCGGTACAAGAAGCTGTTCGGCCGTCGCCGGTTCATCACGGTGCAGAACGACAGGGACCGGACGCCGACAGAGTTCCAGAAGGTGCTCGTACCGGCACTACGCAAGATCGCCCGGAGAATCCTGAAGGCCCCTATCACAAACAGGACCGGTAAGAAGTGGGTGGAGGCTGGGGAGAAGGCGCAGCATGGCCTCGACACGCCCCCACCGAAGCGACCAGCCAAGCCGAAGATAAGTGAGCCGAAGCGATCCAAGGCGCAGAGGGGTGGGCTGAGTCGTGTCTTCGTCCCGGCGGCCGGAGGAGGGCATAGGGAGATACCCGTTCAGGGTGTGGGCAGGGCGAAGACTCGGTTCAACACGAGGCTCAAGCCCAGCCGAGCGCCGGGTGACCGAAGTCGCGGTTGGATCAAGCGGCTGTTCAAGGGTGCGAGCACCGATAAGGATTCGGACCTTCGCCTCAGCGAGGCGTTTGCTACGGATGGGAGAGCCTGATGGCAACACAGGAAGTACGCAAGGCGCTGCGGCGGCGGTTTCAGATGCTCGACCCCGAAGTGCAGGGTGCGCTAAGAGACTTTTTCAACGACCCGGAGACGCCCGAGAAGCTGCGGGAGATGTTCGGCGTTGCGGCTTTGGTGGTGAAGACCTTCAGCGATGATGTGCTGGCCGAGGGGATTTTCGTCGCCCTGGCGATGGTTGAGAAGAAGACGGATCGTGTTATGATGGCGAAGGCGATGCAGAGTATTGCAGCGCGACGGCAGCGCAAGGCAAAACGTGAACCCGCCGTTTGACACTGTGTCACTAAACTACGAGAAGGAAGTCGGCGTTGTATACCGTTCCGCGAACAGTTCAAGGGATAGCGAAGTGTGGCTTGCAGGCCCTCCGTGAGGAGTCGGCCTTGCCACGGGTGGGTGGTGTCGGTGTGGCCGAGGCCCTCGCGTCCGGGTCGGTCAGCGCTTCAACCGTCGCACGGATGCACCGCTTCTTCTCTGTCAACGCCCTCCCGTACACTGAGGCGGTGAATGCACAGCGAGACGAGTCTGTGTCCGCTGTCATTCGGATGTGGTCGCTTTACGGGGGAGAGGTGGGGAAGGCTTGGTCCGCCCGGTTGTATCGCAAGCTGGTCCGCAAAGGGGTGCTCGAAGCCGACCCGATTCTGGAACTGTTCAAGCTGCGGCCGGAGGATGTTCGCGCCCGCTTCCAACTCAGCGCGTGGCGGTACGAGTATGGCCTCAATCCGGTCAAGGCGGCGCGGTTCATCGAGAACTACACGCGCGCGACTGGGTGGATGTTGGACCTCCCGTATATCTTCGGCAAGTCCGCTCCTGCCGTGGGGAATGCACTGTACCGCCGTCTGTACGCGCCTGACCCGTTCAGGGTTGCGATGAAGGCCCTCCACGTCGAGGATGTGGACGTGCGGTTGGCGGCGACGATTGATCTGGACGATATGCGGGCGGACCCGGACGCGCTGCTGGTCGAGGCGCTCAAGCCGTACAATTTCACAGTGAAGAAGACCAATGCCTCGCTCAAGCGCACCATGTGGGGTACGCTCCTCCCTTACGTGATCCTCGGCGTTGAAGCCCCGGAACTGCTCGCCCCTCTGGTCAAGGGCAGTGGGTTCAAGCGACCACCGGCGGTTTCCTCCTCGCTGCTTGGGTACCGGCAGTACAGCGACTCGATCAACGTGGCCATTGCGTACTTCCACGTGATGGGCGCTCGCTACAGCGAGCCTGCCGAACCGATCCTGCAAGGTATTGACGAGGACGTACTATTCCTGCTCGATAAGATTTGGGTGGGTGGGATGGTGGTCAAGCGGGCGGTTGCGATCAAGCTGTTGAAGCAGGCGCGGAAGTGGTTGCAGGCGAGCAAGCAGTGTGGCGTGTTGTTCAACACGCTGCTTATGGCGTGGCAGAAGGGCGCGTGGCAGAAAATCCTCGACAGTATCCCGCTGGCTGCCGATGTGCGGCCTCCGTTCGAGAAGTTTATGCAGACGCACGCGCAGCCCAAGGGCGGGGCGAAGTTGCAGCAGAGGCCCCCGACAGGGAGAACCTCGGAGGTCGTGGAGTATATGATCGGGGAAGGGTTCAGCGGCCCGGTTGTCATTTCGCTGAGTAAGACGTTCGCGGCGAAGAAGGCGAAGGAGCTTGGCACGCCGTTGGGGTACCTGTCGGTGCTTGAGACCGGGGCTACGAATCAGCCGTTCACGGTGATCGCGGCGGTTGAGACCTTGGGCTTGGGGGCACCGGTGTACATTGTCGTCCGCGACGAGGCTACGGGTAAGCTGCGGCACACCCCGGATGAGGCGTTTGTGGACTCGTTGGTCAACGGCTCGACCAAGATCGTGAAGGCGCACAAAGACATGGGGGGTACGGAATATACCGACGAGCCGACGACGCCCGACGAGCCGATCCCGCCGGTGTCCGGTGGTGATCCGCCGTCCGTGGGTTCGGACGACGAGGACGATTGGGCCGCTGTCGCCAAGAAGGTGATTGGGCAGAAGGGGCTGAAGTTTGCGATTGCGGGGTTCGCCGCGACGGAGACGTATGAGTATGTGCAGGACAAGCTGCAACATACGTTCGGCAAGGGCACGGTGCTGTACGGTGGGGACATAACCGCGACGGTGGTCGCGTGCGTGTGGGATTCGGACGGGGACTACGCCTTCGTCGCGCTGGACAATGAGACGAAGGAACCGATGGTATTGTACGACGTGACAGGCGCTGACGACCCGCCGGGTTCGGGGTTGCTCGACCTGTTGAAGGCGGGTGACGTGTGGCTCACAGTCGTCCCCGATGCTGATGAGCAGGCCACGTACGCGACGGCGGAGCAGTACATCACGTCGGCGTATGCCAAAGAGAAGGACATCGAGGAGTTGGACATTGTGGATTCGGAGGCGTCGGAGGCGCTGTACGACAAGTCCGGGTACGCGATGGATACGAACACGATCCTGCAAGACCACACGGGCGCGCAGTTTATTGTGCAGGCCGCGTACTCGCTACAGCCCCTCAACGCTGTGACCATCGTGTACCGGGACGATGCAGGGGAGTACAACGATATCGACGACAAGATGCTCGCCGTCGCGATCCAGACCGGTAAAATCAGTGGAGTCTCGGCCGGGGCGAACGTGGGGGCGCTCAAGCAGTACGCGGTCGCGGCGGTAAAGGAACCCACCACGCCCGCGCCCGAAGCTCCGCCAGAGCCTGCCGCGCCGAAGTTTCAGCAGGGGCAGTTGCTCTCTGCGATCAGTGGGGAAGCCAGGGCGCTCATCTTGGGCGTGTCGAGCCAGACGTATTTCATTCAGCCCCTGCGGTGGGGTGTGGATATGAAGTCGTTCCCCCCAGTGACGACGGCGTACTCGAAAGTGGACGCGGTGTGGGTGTTGGCCAGTACCAACCCGACGCTTGAGCACGTGATCGACGCGATGAAGAAGGATGCGGACGCGAATTACTACGACGTTGTGCCACCCCCTGAGTCGTGGGGCGTGAGTGAGGGCAACAGCGTCCAGATCGGAAATAAGGCGGCGGTGTTTGCTTTCGCGGTTATGACCCTTGAAGGCGTGGACACTAAATTGGTGCGACCGGTTGTGGCTGCTTCGGTATCTGTGCAGTGGAAGGGCGAGACGAAGACGTATTACCAGTTCGCCGTCGAGTCGCCTGGCCTGCTCGATCAGGCGGTGACACCGAAGTACGCCCCGGCTGGGGCCAAGCCCGAACCGGGTAACGAGGACGTGACGGACGCGGTGCAGATGTTCGGTACGCGGCAGGCGCTGGACTATATCGTCAAGAGGCCGCACTGGATGCCCGCGACCAAGGACGAGCATGGCAGCTTCGAGTTCGATCTCGGCGATCACGTGCAGTACGGTGCGACCAAGGAGCGGTACATTATCGGCTACGGCTTCAACGCCAAGAAGCAGCCGGTATATATCACCAAGACCGAAAAGGGGAACGTGAGTTACAAGGTGGCCCCTGCGGGCAACAAGCAGTACGGCCCGCTGATGGGGCACGTAGTGTTGGACTTGATCCCCAAGCCGGGCGACGAGACGCCGAAGTTCCCCAAGTTGAATTACACCTTGTCCAAGCAAGCCGTTGCGGTCGCGCAGAAGGTTGGGTATACGTACGTGCCCGCGCCCGGTAACGCTCCGTTCTTCGTGGGTACCAAGTTGACCAGCGTGTCAGAAGGCAGCGAGTACATACTGCTCGCCTGGATGAAAGAGGAGAACATTGACGGGGACGACGTGCTGTACGCGGTCCTGGCACCCCCCGGCGACATGAGCGGGGTAAATGCGCTCTCAGCGTTTGACGCTGTGTCAATAGACTACGAGATTGTCTTCAAGCATCCCAACACCATCGACCTCGCGGCGACTGAGGGGGAGGTGACGTTTGGCAAAGGGTCTGACAACGCCGACATCTCGATCATGTCCACAACCGCGACGCTCCCGAGCGACCCGCCGAATGGGTGGGATGAGCCGCCTGCGATCACGCAGCCCGCGATGGACGCAGTGAGCGGCGGGAAGCACGTGTCGGCTGGCATTGTGGCTGTTATGCCTGAGGGAACGGCGGTTGGAGTGCCCGGTGGGATGGAGGCGATGGTGAGCAACGGGTTCGTTATGACGTACCCGCTGAACGAGTTCAACGCGTACAAGCTCACCTTCCCCAAGGGCACGGTCGAGCCGGGGGAGTCGTTCGAGAAGGCGGCTGTCCGCGAGACGTGGGAGGAGACGGGCCTGACCGTCAAGCCCGTCGCGTTCCTCGGGGACTACAAGGGCAAGCAGTCGGTCACCCGGTTCTTTATGGGGTATGTTACGGGTGGGAATCCCAAGAAGGCCGGGAAGGAAACGGACGCGGTGACGGTCAAGCTGTACGATCCGAACATCTCCGGGCTTCCGCTGTGGACGGTTGACCTGACGGACAGGGACAAGAAGATCACAGAGGACGCGATGGCGTGGGTTGCCGAGCACGGCCTGCCGTCTATGGTCTCGGTGGACGAGGCGGATTCGTACAGCCAGCCCGGTACCATGACCCCGCCGCCTGTGACGTATAACCCGGAGATGGAGTGGACCCCGCCGGGGATGGCAGACAATCAGGAGCAGATGGCGAAGTTGGACTACATCGTGCCCTCGGACGGGTTGCAGCACGCGGCGATGAAGTTCGGCAAGATTCACAATATGATGTGGATGTGGGTCGCGGCTAAGGCTGAGATCGAAAAGGAATACCCCCCGCCGGGCGCTGTGGTGGTGTTGGCGACGGAGGCGGGCAAGCCTTCGCATACAGTCGTGGGGTACGTCTATACGGTGAACTCTGCGGCAGGGAAAACACGGGCGTTCATCGTTCTGCGAAACTCCGAGGGGCTTGTCTGGTCCATGATCCTGTGGAAATCCGAGACGGGGGTGGCAGCCGGTATGGAGACGTTGATACTCCCCGAGGTGTTTGAGCCGGTCGCGTTCACGGCTGCGCAGGCGGTGCCGATCCCGGCTGGTATCTCGGGTACGGACGTGTGGAAGGTACTACTGGCCAAGGCACCCTTCCCGGTTACGCCGCCGATGCTCAAGAAGCTCCAAGATACCTTCGCGCTTGTGTTCATGGAGGCACCCACGGGTTTCCATGCGATCAAGGACTTGCCTCCCGGCCCGCCGTACGGTGCGGTTTTTTTGGAGCAGGGGCATACGATGAAGTTTGAGTGCGCTGGGTATGTGATCGTTGGGTACGTGGGGGAGGATGAGTTGCAGACGCAGCCGCTGATGGTCGCGTACACGCTGAATGGGCAGTTGAAGGTCTTCAACGCGACCGAGGCTGTGCTCAAGAAGTTCGAGGTGAACGAGGAGGCTACGGCCGCGTCTAAGAATCACGGGGCGTTCTATCAGGCGCATAGCATGGCGGACAAGGCGGTGTTCGAGGGTGTGTACGAGACGCATGGCAACCTCCACGCCAACGGGCTGTCGCTCGCCGACTTCAAGCAGATGGCGAAGCAGGCAGGTATTGAGCACACAGAGGGCATTACGGCCGAGATTGCGGGTGACGTGGCGGGATTGTTCGTTGCCGGGGCGTTCTCCACGATGCAGATGGCCGCGCTGACCTCGAACATCAACGCGAACGCCGCGATGTTGAACTCGCCCACGCCGCTCTCGGCGATGTACGGTGCGGCCCCCGTCGCCGTGACACCCCCGTCTGCCACACCTGAGTCGGTTGCCCCTGCAATCCCCGCGACGCCCGTCAAGATCGTGGCCCCCGCGTCACCCACGGCAGCGCTGTACAAGACTACGGTGGCGTCGCCTGATCCTGCGGACTTTGAGGCCACCAGTGAGTACGCGCCGAGTGGCAGCAACCCGACGTTTATCCTCAAGGGTCCGCAGGACTCGAAGTGGTTTGCCAAGGGGCCGAAGGACGGTGCGGCGATCCGTGCGGAGGCGGAGGCGGCGGCGTATCAGATGGCGTCGCTGCTGTTCACCGACGCGGTTCCGGTCGGCGCGATGGATTGGAATGGGCAGAAGGTCAGTATACAGCCCTTCGTCGAGGATACTGAGCCGGTGCCGGATGATCCCGGTGCTCTCAACGACAAGAACATGTCTCGCCTGTTGAGGCAGCACGCGTTCGACATGTTCGTGGGCGATCACGATGGAGCCGCGTGTAACTACCTCAAGAAGGGTGGTAAGCTCCTGGCCATCGACCGGGGGCAGGCGTTCCGATACTATCTGGCCAAGAAGAAGATGAGCCTTGACCCGACGTTCAAGGGTGAGGGGGTTGCCAACGCGCACCCGTACGCGAAGCGCCTGCTGATGAAATGGGGTAAGGGGACGTTGGAGATTCCGGTGTCTGCGTTCGCCGCCATGCGCGGGACCATCGAGGCGATAGAGAAGCTCACCAACAAGAAGATCAAGGACATCCTTGCGGCGTTCTTTGCCACTGGGGAGGTGACGAAGTCAGCGCAGGCGGCGATGTTGAAGCGCATCTTTACGGCGCGGGATACGTACCTGAAGAACTGGACTACGGTCCTGACGAAGCTGCGCGGGGACTTCGAGTGGCCCGATACGTTCGAGACGTTGCAGGTCGGCGCCGTTACGGTGTCCGCTGCGGAGATGGGTTTGGGGGCAGAGCACGCGGAGATACTCGTCGCTGCAAAGGAGGCGGGTTGGCAGGGCAAGAGTATTCCGATTGACACAGCGTCAATCGAAAATCAGGAGATCATGGTCAAGCGGGTGGGATACAAGTCAGGTGACGTTACCACCGAGACCGCCACGATGATTCACTTCCGAGTCAACCGAAGCGCGGCGCTGGCTGCGCAGAAGAAGCTGGACGTGAACGCGGGCGTGGTCGAGACCAGCGGCCCGCACTTGTTGTCCTTCGACGACGCTGCGGAGGGGCATCCGTATTGGGGTGTGATCCTGGCGGGCCTCAAGACGATCAACACGCACCTGTTCGAGAAGCCGGATGGCACGCCCAACCCTGCTACGATTCAGAAGGTGGTCGATTTGCAGGACCAAGGTGTGGGTGGGAAGCCGTCACTCAAGCAACTGGTGGAGCTTGCCGCTGACCCTTCGGGGATGTATCAGGGCGAGTCGAATCAGGACGTGCTGGCGATGGCCAAATACTATTTGCAGATTGCCGAGCTTGTCTTGAGCATGGCGGCGGACGCCAAGAACCTGTTGGGCGAGAAGACCACGTGGTACGATCCGTACATGGCCGTGCCGAAGGAGGAGGAGGAAGAAGAAACCGAGAGGGTTGTTCCCTTCACAAAGGTGCTCAAGGCGTCCACTGGTAAGGCGTCTGTTGCGCCCAACGCCTCGGCGGGTTTCCATACGGAGGGCGGGAAGTCGCAGATCGACATAGTCGCTACGCCCAAGTTGGAATGGGCACCTGGCAGCGGTATGGCGCAGTACCGGATCGAAGTCCCCGCGCTTCCCGAGGCAGCGCTGTTCTTTCATCCCGCTGAAAGCAGTGGCAGTTCCAGCATCCGGTCTTTTCATGGGCAGTGTTGGGGCGTGATCCCCGGCGAGCCAACACCTGCGGCCCTCGCGGTCCTGCTCAAGGCGTTTGAGGACGCGACGGGTATCGCAATGAAGGCCGCGACGGAGGACGACCGTGAGGTGTTGTACCTGTCGAAGCAGGCGTTCCTGTTGCAGCCGACTGGCAGCGGTTCGACAATTTCTCCCTCGTCGCACGGTGAGGGCGCTGTGGATGCACCATACGTTGCGGCGATGCAGAAGTACGCGACCGGCGACGTGGAGGGCGCGAAGCAGTCGCTCAAGGAGTACGTGGCGGAGCGCCTTACGGACGTGGGGGTGGCCGGGACGAAGAAGACCTTTACCCCGGACGACCTTGACTCTCTGCCTGGCTACGGTCAGTTTGAGTATACGCAGCCCGAGGAGGGGGAGGAGGTCGGGTTCTCCCGCGCGGGGAGGTTGGGGTGGACTAGGGCGTCGTTGATGAAGTTCCTCGGCGCGACGGATACTTTGAGCGGGATGGTGTTCGTGGCGCATAAAGTCACGCAGGAATCAGTGTCTGCTTTTATCGACAAGGTTACGAAATCGAACGGGTGCGTGATGGCGAACGCGATCCGTCCGTATTACGGCGTGCCGATCACTGGTATATCGAAGGAGTTGGATGCGCAGCAGGGCGGGTCGGTGGGGGTGTACGGTGGGTTCCGCAAGGGCGTTGTCAAGGGTAGTGGGGTGTTGCACTTTGATATCAGCCTGCTTTTGCGGAGTGACGTATATGTGATTGGGTCCGGTGACAGCTTTGGCAATGTGGCGGCTGCTCGCTTTGTAACACCGCAAGCGTGGAAGGATCAGGGCCTGCATAAGAAGAAGGCGGGTTCGCCGTCTGCTTCCGAGCACCATCAGGTGCTTGCTCGGCACGAGATCGACTTGCGGCAGTACCTGTATTATGTGAAGTGCAGCAGCGCGTCGGAGGCGGCGAAGTGCCGGGAGTTGGTGGCGGAGCGGTGGGGTCAGAACGCCACGTTTGCCAATGGGCGAACCCCGGAGGAGGTGTTCGTCTCGTGAACCTGCTCGACATGTGCATGACTGGAGTGTGGCAGCATTCGACCTTTGGGGAGAAGCGCCCCGTGGACTTCATCATCGACGGGGACGGTCGCGCGCTGGTCTTCTACGCGGGTTGGTACGAGAGCGATGAGGTTGTGCCCGAGGACAACTTCGGCGTCTTCGGGGGTGAGTTGATCGAAGATGCAGGAGGTTGGCGAATCGACGGCCCGGATGGGAAGAAGGTGTACTTCCTGTCGCCTGAGTCGAGTGCTGAGATCGCCGCGACGCAGAATGTGGTGGACGCGCGGGACTTTGGCCGGGCTGTATACCTCGAACGGCTGGCCGACGCCAAGGCCGATTTTGCGGACGACGGGTACGATCTGGCCCCGTGGATCGAGTTGATGCTGGCAAGGCCCCGCCGGGATGCAGTGAGGGAGCGGATCAAAAACGCAACAAGACTCCGAAAAGTTTCTCGCATTGTCGCAATTGATGCGTATGATAAAGTCATTGATGTGCTCGTAGTTGACGAGGATGGCAGGGCGGCAGTCGCCGCAGGGACGCCTTGGCTGGAAACGCAGGCCGACGCTTGGACGCAACGGAATGACCGACCGAGCATCGAAGAATGGACAGAGTGGGTTGCAGGGTTGCAGCCGCACGCTGCTTTCTATGTGCGCGGGGCGGTGCTTCAGGTTGAGGGGCTTATCGACGATCTCGCAGACCGTTTTCTGGACAGGGCCACGTGACACTGTGTCACACAATCGGTAGACAAGGAGCGATCCGATGCCAAAGAACCAAGTCGCAAGCGTTGACCACTTCGAGTTCGGTGCCCCGGCAGGCGGGTCCGCTGCCGAAGCAACTGTGCTGCTGTTCCGGGTGAAGGACGGTCAGGGAGGCCGGATATCCGCACTGATACACGCGGACGAGCAAGACCTCGTCGTCTCGCTGCAAACGTCCCTCGACTACGCGGGCGTGGAAGGCACGGCGGCGTGGTTGGACTTCGACGCCACCAAGCAGGGCGCGGCCGGGGCCGACCTCGCAGTCGAGGCCAAGGGCCAGCGCACCCTCGCGTTCTTCCTCCGGGCCGGAGTGGACCTCGCCATTCGCGTGAGGGCGTACAGCACCGGCGGTGGCCGGGGCAGCGTGCAGTTCCGCCCCGGCGACAAGTTGGCCATCGACGATCTTGGCGGCGCTTGATCCTGTGTTGAGCGCCTAAGCCCGGCGGCATTCGTCGTGGGCTTGTGGTTTGTTGTGCGTGAGCCGCTGACTACGGAAATGGAGAGCTTATCATGCCGTCATTGAACACAGCCTCAGTTGACAACTTCCAGTTCGCGGCAGCGGCAGCCTTGGACATCACCGAGCCAGTGGCCGCTGCCGGTTCCGTGCAGCTTACGGGGTTGCCCCTGGACACCGAGACCGTCGTCATTCACGACAACGAGGGAAACCAAGTCATCTTTGAGTTCGACGCCACCGCCGTGGCGACGGGCAGTGTGACCATCGCGGCGGGCAACGCCGCAGACGGTGACCTCGTGACGATCTCGGACGGCGTTACCCCTGTCGAGTTTGAGATCGACGATCCGGTCCATGCGGACGGGAACGTGGACTTCACCGGGAACCCGAACGACGCGGATACCGTGGGGGTCAACGACGGCCAGGGTACCGCCATCGACTTCGAGATGGACGGCGGTGTTGCCGCTACGGGGTCGGTTACCCTCGCGGCGGGCAACGGGGCCAATGGTGACCGTGTGGACCTCGACGACGGCGCGGATACGATTCAGTTCGAGATCGACGACCCCGTACACGCCGATGGGAACGTGGACTTCACCGCGAACCCGAACGACGGTGACACCGTTACCGTCGAAGACGGTACGGGGCTTGCCCGCGTCTTCGAGATGGATATTGGTGTGGTTGCGTCGGGCACTACGACCTTCGCCGGTGAAGCGGACGGGGAAATCTTCGAGATTTCCGACGGCGCGGCCCCGGCGGTCGAGTTCGAGATCGACGACCCGCAGCACGCGACCGGCACGATCAACATCGCCGTCCAGGCGCTCGATGCGGACACGATCACCATCGACGACGGACAGGGCACGAGTCTGGTCTTCGAGTTCGAGATCGGCGGCGGCATCGGCGGCGACGTGCAGGTGGATGTCGGTGGGACCAAGGCGCTCACGCGCGACAACCTCGTCACGGCCATCAACGGTACGGCCCTGCTCATCACGGCCGCGCCGGGTGCGGGCGACGACCTGACCCTGTTGGCGGACGAGGGCGGAACGTCGTACAACGTTGCCATCGTCGAAAGTACCGGCGGCGCGCGTGTCGTCGTCACCGGCATGGTCCTCGGCGCGGCTGCTGTCGCTGTGGGCGGCGGGACTCCCATTATGCTCGGGGCTACGAGCGTCCGCACGAATGCCTTCACTGTGACGGCCGTCAACCTCGAAGCCTTCGACATCACGGCGTCGGATGGTGGCGGTGGCCAAGTCGATCTTGTGAACGACGGGCAGGGGGTCGTTGGAAACGTTGTCATCACCAAGACCGGCGGGGGCATTACCGTCACCGGCATGGCCGGTGGGCTGGACGCAGGGGACGGCCCGATTGGAGGCGATGTCGCCGTGGCCATCGGCGCCGCTGCGGCCAATACCATCACCAACTTTATCGCCGCAGTCAACGGTGTCGCGGCGCTTCTGTTCACTGCTACGCCGGGTGCTGCCGACAGCGCGGACATCGACGCGGACGAGGGCGGGACTGTGCATAACGTCGTTATCCTCGAAAGCACCGCCGGTGTGCGGATCACCGCCACCGGCATGGTGAACGGTGCTGCCGCTGCGGCTACCGCGCCGAGC
>SDBV01000758.1_pt1 | contig 46826 bp, 70 predicted proteins | sample 2277081 | NCBI WGS metagenome assembly SDBV01 (sample SAMN10402039, study PRJNA504765) | marine sediment metagenome | isolation source: marine sediment core GS10_PC15, 223 cmbsf | place: Arctic Ocean: Southern Knipovich Ridge | collected 2010
GCCAATAAATTTTTTATTGTGATACATTACCTATTTAAATAATCCACACTTATTGATTTTAAAATTACCCTGCCAATTTGCCAATCTTTTCGTTCTTCTAATGGTGTAATTACTATTCCTTCCCTACCTTGAAATTTATCATTATGGCTTAATACAGAATCGCCATTTGTATATTCTTCAATTAAGTTTTTAGAAAATGGCCCTTTGTATAATTGTGGTACTGTGGGAATATCAAATTTATAACAATAACCATTAACTGTTTTCCAAGGTAAATATGTTCCACCGTCTGATATATCAAATACCCGAAAATCTTTTACCCCATTTTCCATTCCATAAGTTAAGTCCTGAACACCACTTCCGTAAATTTCGCCGAATACAATAATGGGTTTATGACTAATAGCATATAGACATTTTATCATGTTTTTGATTTGTGGATACCACTCATAAGGTTTCCAATATAAACATCTATTTTTATTTTTATCAAATTCTTTTCTTCTGGTATTGTGTGAACCTGCTACAAAAATCGGTTTATCTTCTTGAGTATAATCGTCATTGTGTCTTACCAAACCTAACCTTGTCGATGTACCATGAATCTTAAGTGTTATTCGTACTTCTTCATTATCTTGTAATATATCTGGGTAATTCTTATAATTTTCTATATCAGTATATTTATGAAATTGAAAGTGGTCCCTTTCTTGATCTCCTTGTGTAGACTTTATTGGAGGTTCCCACTTTGTGATTTCTAAACTATCACATAAATTTAATCCTTCTATAGTTTCTGGTAAATAATCTTTTAAATATTCTTTTACACTATCAAGTGTCATAATTGTTCCGTAGGATGCCACTCCTCTAAGTCTTGTTGCTTTAACTCGTCTAGCAGTAGGTCTAATTCCATCTCTATTTTTAGGTAATTCTCCACAATAATTTGTAATACCTAAGTGTTTATGTAGAGATTCTGGTAAGATAGCATTAGGAGGAATAAAAACGACTAAATCATTAGGCTTGATGGTATTTTTTTGTACAACTACTGACCATTCTTTAATAATCGCGATTTCTAATTTATTTGCGTTGTAATGATTTTTAATTTCTTTAACTTTACAAATTTCTACTAATAATGTGCTCATTTATTTATCTTCCACTTGATCCAAATCCCTTTTCATCTCGTTTGCTTTGTGGTAACTTATCTACTTGTTGAGTAATGGCTTGTATTACTGGTAATAAAAGTGCTTGAACAATTCTATCACTAGGTAATATTTTAACAGGTTCGCGTCCTAAATTAATAAGACATACTTTTAATTCTCCTCTATATTGACAATCGATAACCCCTGCTAATACATGTAAGTTCTTTTTTACACCCAATCCAGATCTATCTTTATATATTAATGTGTAATTATTGGGAATGGCAATTTTTATACCAGTACTAAACACATGACTTTCTTTTGGATATAATAGAAATCCAAATTCTCCACTTGGATAAATTTTTCTAAAATATTTATCTTCTACACATGAAATATCCCACCCAGCATCATTAGAGTATACTTTAGAAGGAAGTTTTGCTTGAGAATGTATAAATTGAACCAATAATTCTAACATTATATATTCCGTTCTATTTAATTAAGAGCCAGTGGGAGGATTTGAACCTCCAACCGGCTAATATCCCACCATCCCATGAAATTAAGATATACTCAATTTCCCCTCTCGTTTAATGTCCGAGCTAGACTAAGCATCTTTTTCTACGTTTACGACGAAATAACCGCAGACTCATTTCGTCCACTATACTTACATATAATGATGAGAGATGCTAGTTGAGCGTTAAGGAGTTGAACCTTAAGAGCAACAATTTATAAGATTGTCCGACCCAACCGGGATCGCCACGCTCAATAATAATGGCGAGCCGTGGAATTGAACCACGATTAATAGCTTATGAGGCTATTGAGGAGACCACTCCTTCCCACTCGCAACGATGTTTGAAAGACTATTATATAATCGTAAAAAACCCCAAGATTCTTTGGGCAAAATTGATTTTTGAAAAATGATGGTTGGATTTTCCACCGAAAGTATATCCCGCGTTACTTAGTGGACAGATCAACGGGCAATTTCTTTCCAACACTCTGCATGTCGTCCTCGCATCATTATTTATTTAAATATGGCATTATTTTTCTCTTTTGCTATTTCTAAAGCTCTATCTATGTTCATGTAGTAAGATAAACCAAATTCGTGTTTAATGGTATCAAAAATTTTGTAAACTATTTTACCAGGGTTCATCAAATGATCTTTATCTAATGTTACAGATTCTACAATATATCTCATAATATATCACCTAGTAAATCTTCCCTTATCATCTCGCTTATTCCAATATTTAGAACCAGATGGCTTTTTGCCATAATGAAATGTTTTTTGCCAACTTTGGTTAACATTAGTATTGGTTGTTATAGTTTTTGGTTTTGCAGCTACAATATTTCCAAATAATGGATCTGGTTTATAAACAAATGGTCCATTTGGATGTTTAATAAAGTCTTGTGCTTTAATATATTTTCCAGAATCAACAAATTCTTGAAGCACTTCATGAAGATAATCTCGTAACTTATAATGATATACAGTTATATTTGGTAATAAACTACGAACTTCTTCTGTTATGTCGTAAACAGTAAATTCTTCTTGGTCTTTAACCAACTGATTAATTACAGATTTAGCTGTATCTCGAATCACACACATAGTATCACTCCTTTTTCTAAATAAATAATAATACTTCATTTATCAATTTATTGTGGACTTTCCACATATATTTCTTTAGCAATAACACATTTATAATCACTCTGCATACCCCGAGCTACCACACGACGATATCGCACTTTGACTACTTTTTCTTTTCTAGATTTATGTTTGTAATTTCTAGCATCCTCCCTTGTTGTAAAAATATGAAAACCTTTTGGATATATATCACCTAAATATAATCTAATTCTGTCAGTTAATTTATAATTACATTTTAACCATTTGTCAAATAATTTAGACACATTAAATAAAGATGTAAATTTATTTTTATTTTGCGTATCTATATACACACATTTCCATCCAATATGATACTTATCTTTGGGCAATTTTTCACTTTTTATTTGTTGAATACTAGATAAACACATTTTAACCTCCTATTTATTTATTTTATTTCCAATAAATATCGTAAATTAATATGATTTGAATCAAAAACTACAAATTCATTATTCATAACACCAGAATTACCAGCTTTACCAAAAATAGAATCATAACCAGTGGGCGGATTTAAAAAAGCTTTTGGTCCAGAAGGTATAAACATATTTCCTAAAACCACATCACAAATAAATATAAACGCTCCACGATTTTTGATATTTCCACTACCACGATTCCAATAACTACCTTTATAACTTGTATAACCTATAGATTTCTTAAAATCATCAGCTATATAGATTCCCATGTTGGTGGAAAACATTCTTCCTGTTATTGATATATTGCTTAATTGTTTTGGTAGTCTTAATGACTCATTTAATATTCCAGCGATACATACGCTTTTTGTACCATGAAAAAGCATCCATGTTCCACTACGCTGATATTCCTCCTTTTCATTTGATTGTAAGTCTTTACGAACAATTTGATGTAATGGTTTATCTTTTCCTATCTTCTTAATTTCCTTTTGTTTTTTAATAAATCTGTTTACAAATTGTGGTTGTTCAACTTCCCACATATTTTTGATTCTAATATCATCTTTTAAATACGAATGTTTATTTCGAGTAGCTTTATAAAACCAATTAATAAGAAACATTCCTAAATTACTAGGAAGTTCAATATATAATAAATTAAATGGGTAATTTTGTTCCAATGATGAAACCGTTGTAGACTGGGTTTTTAGAGTATTTTCAAATACATCTAAATCATCACGCCATAATTGAATATTAGTAGGTGTTAATAACCAGTCAGCTTTAATTTCTTTTTTACCTTTCTTTTTAGGAATTCTACCATAAACTAGTCTGGTTAAATCATCTAAATCTAATGATTCTAAAATTTTATTATCTGTTTGTAAATCATTACAAATTTTAGTTGCTTCATCACATACTAAACGACACTCTTCTATAGCTTCTATTGTTGGTAAAACATCATCTACTAATGACGAGTGTGTATATTGTAAAGTCCCAATATTCAAATCATTTAATAATTTAGTAGATTCTTTATCAAAAATTTTAACATTATGATTTTTTGATATGATTTGCGTTGAATTATTAATCGTTATAGTTTTGGCATCTGGCAATCCAGTATTTCTAGTAGTTTGAGGTCTAACTAAATAACAATCTTTTTTGGGTTTTGGTTGTAAAATACGTCCTAGTGTTGAATGTTCAATCCACATTCCTCTTTTATCATTTTTAGCATGTAGTTGTTTTTCATAATGAAATTTTGCCTCATTTTGGCTAACACATTCTAAAAATTGAAATTGTGGGTTTGTTGAAGAACCTGTACGACCATATTCAAAATAAACATACCATTCATCGTTGATTTTTGACTGAACAATTGCCGCGTGATAGAATTTATTTGAATCTATTTTACCCTGTTTAAAACAACCCATATCACACAACATAGTATCTGAAAATTCACCATCTTTTGTAGCTGGTGGACCAAAACATTTAAAATTGTCTTTAGTATGTTCAATTGGTAAAGTAGACTTTTTTAATTTATTCATCCAACTACGTTGGTTTTACCAACCTCCAAATACTTTGTTTATATTGTTTACTATCTAATATTTGAAACATTATTGCTCTATATTCATAATCTTGATATTTAATAGCTAATTGTTTACGATTTAATGCCGGTATTCTTTTAGTAATATCTTTATGAATTACTTCTTTTACATGGTTTTCTATAACTTTATATTGTGATGTTAATTTTTTAATTACTAATTTAGTCCATGCTTGAATATCTTCTGGTAATTGATCAATATAACTTTGCATATCTTCTTCGTTACGAAGCAACTCCCAAATTCTTTTTTCTGTCCAATTACTTAATATTTTGTGGAATCGAACATATTCATCAAATTTTATCTTAACTCTTAAACCATTTTCAAAATGAACCACAAATCCTTCTTGATTTTTTCGCTGAATTTTAAACAATTCTTGAAAATTATCAAATTTTTCTTGTTCAACTAATGGTGGCAAACTATTATAATATTCTTCATCATTATATAGTAGTGATATTTTTTTAGTTGTTTCGTTATCTGGCAAGTGACAATCATATCCAGTTTGATTATCTATAATACCAATCATAACTAATTTTTCATTATTACCATAATCTATAACTATTCTATTTTCTGGATATATTATTTCAAATAAATATGTATATTCGTTAACATGCCAATTTTTCTTATTAGTATTATATTTTTTATTAAATATTTTTGTTCCACGAATAGCTTGTGGGGAAACAAACGAACTTTTTGTGGCAATAAACGCTTTGTCTTTAATATAATATAGAATTCCTAATGAACCATCTAATTTTTCAGTAACGGTAAACGGTCCATTAAAAGCATCTTTAAATTTTAATTTATAAAGATGGTGAAAAGAATTTCGTAAAGTTTTCCATTGAATATATGTAAAGAATTTTTGAAATGGACGAGCTATAATATTCCATTTATTGTCTACTATTAAACCTCGACATATTAAAGTAGCTTCATTCCATTTCCATTCATAGTGAGTTTTATTTGTATAACTTAATATATAAAGATTTTCTTCGGAATGTTTAACTCGGGATATATATCCCTCATCAATCATCTTTTTTATCAATGTTGTGTTCATATCCAATTTTCTTCCAAACAAATTTAGTTTTACCAGTCTTTTTATCACAAACCCATTCGGCTGCATTGTTTTCTATAGCTTGATTACGCATACTAATAGTTGACATAGCATAACCAACTATAATTCCAACACAACATATTATTGCTACAATCACTGCAAAATATATATAATCATATTTATCTATATGCATAATTATTCCTTCCTAGTTAATAATCTTTCAGTAGTAACTGTTAACACAGTTCTCAAACTAAAAGTTTTGGTTTCAATAGACATACAAATAGAATCGAAATTTGGAGAGATTTTCTTTGAAAAAAATGAGAATTTTTATCTACGCCACTTAAACATTCGTTTTAAACCACAAAAACCACCAGAACATCCTGATTGAGACATAGTTGTAGATTTTGTTGTAATACGAGTAACCTGACGAGTTATTGGTGGTAACTTTGGAATTGTCGATATAGTAGTAATAAAGGATAAATTCCACTTAGATTTGGTTATAACAGAACGTTGCGTTAGTGACCAATTTCGTCCATAAGTAATATTACAAATACCCACAATAACTAAAACAATTACTATTTTTAAAATTAATTTACTCATTGTAATCCCTCTTTAATTTCTGTTAACACATTTTTAAATTGATCTAATGTAGATAGTTGATTTTTACCATCTAATTTTATAAATTCTTTTTCCAATAATATCATCCATTCATTCCACGCATCTAAACGATTATTTAAAGTTTCTTGTGTCTCCTTACTTAATTGATCCATGGCATCGTCAATACTAATTATTTTTTTATTATCAATATCTTTAATTATATCTGCAAATACTTTAGACAATTTAGTAGATTCTTGATATTTAGTAGTACCCCGAACACTTAAATTTACCCATTTAGAAACATCTTGTGATAACTTAATATTTTCAATATTTTCTATCATAACTATAAGAGCAGCTTGATTAGCTATAAGCGAATTATACTCATAACCATCAAGTTGTTTCAAAGGAGAAAGTATGATTAAAATAAAAAGTATAAATGTAAACATTTTGGCAATTATTTTATAACTCATAAGTATGTTCCTGTTACTTGTAAAGATTTCATTTTAATAGGCGTTTTCCAGAAATAAATGTTATGTATATTATTATTAATTTTTACGGAAAATATATCATTTGGTATTGTGTTCGGTATGGTGTGGCAATATGATATAATACGACCATGTACCTTATTTAATTGTGGAAGTAATTTTTCATTAAGTTCTGGGAATAAATATAAAGTTATAATATCAGCATTATCTAAATTTACCTCTAAAATATCGGCATGTTTAATTTCAACTAAATTCTTAACTTCATTAAGTAATACGTTATTTTTTGCTAAACTTACTAATTCTTTATTAATTTCATAACCTACAGCTTTACATCCATATTTTTTAGCTGCTGTTATAACTATACGACCATCACCACATCCTAAATCATATAGAACTTCGTCCCTTTTAGGATTAACAACCTCTAACATTTTATCCACAACATGTTGTGGTGTAGGAACATATATAGGTTGCCTTTCTAATTTTTTGATTTGTTGTTTAATATTTTTTTGTAAAGTAGATCTATTATGCAAATTATCGTGTAAAATACCCCATTGTGTGTATGATATTTTATTTAAATATCCATAACTTTGTCTATGACCACCAATTAAATGATTACCTAAACACATATCACAACCAGGATGAGGTCCATAATGATGTGGACCGGGCAATCTTTCTATCTTTCGTGGATTACGGATAGATGTACGATAGACTTGACTACTAGAATTATAACTTTGAGCATTAACAACACCAACAAATTGAGTAAAAAATAAACATAGTATAATGATAAATTTATTAATTATGGTCATTTTGTGATCGTACTGCTGCTAATCCTGCTTTACAAATAGCTATTTCTGCTGTACAAGGTCCAATTACTTTCATACCATTAAATAAATAATTACCATTACCATAATAACTTTTACCAGAACGCCAAAATTTTACTTCCCAATGAGTACCAAATTCGCTATTCTCGTTTAATTCAACACCAAAACTTTTAGGACCAGTAATAAGTTTAGTTATTATTGACCATGCTGCTATAGTTTCTATAGGAAATTCTGGAATAGAAGAACAACCCAACTCTCCTTCTTTAATTCCTGTTTCATCAATCATGATACAAACTGGGTCATCTGGATCTGGAATCCAATTGGCAATACGAACTTGTTCTGTTCTATCTTCACGAAATGGATAATGATCTGGCCAATTAGATAATGGCTCAACCCGCCATTTCATTATTTCTTTGGCAACATCAATTTTTAACTTAGTTAGATTCATTAATTTATTAATCATTTAGGTATAATATATTGACTTTTAGCTTTGATTACTTCATTTTCTCTTTCTATATCAAGCTGTTTTAATAAATCGTTCATTATATTTTTTGATTGTCCACTTAATCTTTTATATGCTTTTTTATATTGTTGTAAATAATAATTTTCCAATTCTAGACGTTGTATTTCACTTTCTAATTTGAATATTGTTTTATTAGAAATTATGCTGGAAAGTAAGTTTTTTAATTGTTCACAATATGATAATTTTTTTGTCTCTAATTTAATATTTAATATTTTACAACAATCTGGACAAATATCTATATAACCATTAGCTGTACCATAGCGTGTTGATAAGGATATTATTACATTTTCCCTGAAATTTAAATCATAATACTGTTTACACAAATCACACATTATAGCATTTGCCATTATATTTATTCTTTCATTTGTTCTTTAAGACGTGCTCTATAATTCATTTTATATTTTATTATTCTTAAACATTTATCCTTAGTATTGTTAGGCATTTGAAAAGTTCCTAAGTACCATAAGTCATGATATTGTTGATCTTTTAGATCTAAATCCATGTCTTTTAATATAAGACATAAAATATCTTCCCAAGTATATTCACGAACCATTCCATCAATGGGCATTTTATATCCTATAAATATATACTTTTAAATTTAATTCTTTAGCAATATCTATCATATGTTTAGTTCCACGACTTCTACCATCCCAAATTGCTAATAAACCATTAGAATATTTGGCCATTTCTTGATTTCTTTTATAACCGGCTGATTTACCATATTGATTCCAATCTGCCGGAAATTCTTTTACTTTAATATTGTTTTCATCCGCCCATTTTTTACCTAATAAATCTACACCTTGTGCCATTCCGCACACTATTTCTGTAGCTTTATTGTTTGTATTAGATTCTTCTATAGCTGTTTTAACTATATCATAAGCAGTAATAGTTCGTGAACCAGCTATAATAATTTTCATAAGTATGTGGCAGTTCCATAATTTGGTAGATTTGGTTTGGGTTGTTCGGTTTTTCTTTTATATCCTAATTTTACCATATTATCTACATCTGCTTTTTGTGGAATAACTAAACTAGTAATAGATGGATACATAATACTATTTCGTGTTTTTAAGTGGTATGAACCTAAAGCATGTCCGACTTCATGACAGATAGTTGATTGTAAGAATTCTAAATTCCAATTTGTTCTGGTATTATATCTTTGTTCTAAAGTAACATTACAATTATTTCGTGCTAATTCTGACCATGCTAGTATATTTCCACCTAAAGAACTATCAGTAGCCCATATTCTATTATTCCGACTAAAATTCTTTAATAGGTTAAATTTTAATTCAAGCAATTTTTCCCAACTACCTAACGCTAGTTCCCATGATTTTCTAATAGTCTTATCATTTAAATTTAAACCATTAAAATAGTATGAAGTACTTATTTTATTACGACACGAACCAGGCCAAGTGGCATTTTCTGTAATGACTGGATAGTCAGGACAACTACATCGTGGATTATTTAATAATTTTTCAGTGGCAGGTCCAATTTCACCATCTATTATTAAATTTCTATTATATTCATGTTTACAAAAATGACTAATATCATTATAGAAAAAATTCTGATAACTAGATATGGCGAGTTTAACACAATCATCATTAATATCTATTTCACTTATATCTTGATCTGTAAGACTACCACAATCATATTCTGGATTGTTAAAATGGCCCCATTGCCATAATCTTTGTATAGTATTGTTCATATTATATTCTTTATTTTTTAATAAATAATTTATATTTTTGTCCACATGGACATCTTTTTCCTATAGTATAATCATAATTATGTTTTTCTTCTTTACACATTAACATAGTTTACTCCTTTTCTAATTATAGGTTAATTTTAGAGACTCGTATTATTTTTTTCCTGCTTCCAAACATGCCCATGCTATTGCTTTAGAAACTTTAACAGCCTTATCCCTTTTTGAAGCTGTTAAACTTACATCTTCTAATGTTAGTGCTTCTGCAAATGCAGTATCAATTGCGGATGGTAAATTATCATATTTACCCTTCATACCAGTTTTTTGAAACATAAGTTGACCAGCATTTTGATTAAGCTTTAAAATATGACCTGTCGTCTTAATAATATTTTCATCACGTTCTAACACATCGGCAAAATCTAAATAAAACTTAGCCAATTCAATACTGTCTCGCTTAATTACACTAGCGTCTTTACCTGTAATGAGAGGTGTTATAGGTTTGACAAAACCTAAATATGGTTCTTCAGGTTTAGCAATACTGATATCAGGAATTGGTGGATCGGGATCAGGGTTAGGATTAGGTGTGGGTGTTGGTAATCCTTTACCATTAACTAGTTTGTGAATAGCAACAGATGACTTATTATCTTTTGTTACTATTAATATAAAATAATAAGTGCCTTCAACATTACTATCAAAATGAGCCCATCTATGTATTAATGGAAAATCATCTGCCGTACCCAATTTATTATCGGGACCAGCATCCATACCACCATAAATAGGTAATTCGGTAAAATATTTTGATGCAGCAGGTGGTACAATTTTCCATTGAAAACCTTTTCCTTTAGAACCTGTGGTTTTTAACCATGCTGATCTTCCTATTTCTACCCTTTCTGGTCCTAAAACTACTGCTAAAGGCTCAGTTGGTTCAGCACCATAACAAAATCCACTAATAAAAATAGTAATTAGTCCTAAAAAATTTGTCCAGAATTTCATAATTTTTCCTTATTTAAATTACAATTAAACTACGTCATATAATGCTTGTATTTCTTCCGGTTCACTTTCGGCACCAGCCCTCAATAATGCTTGTGTTACATCGTCACCAATTTGTCGATGCAGCCGTCCACCCAATACCTTACGAACTTGCCACCTTAACCACACACGATGAAAAAAACGTGGATTTTTAGAATTTTCTACTATTTCTTTTGGTGTCTTATTACACCAATCTTGAATAATGGGCACAATCATTGAAAGAATTTCAGCAATCATTAAGAGAATTGTAATATCAAAGACATTATTTTGGTCCATATTACCGACAACTCGTTCAGAAAATTTTTGTAAATTCATAATGTTTTTCCTTAATTAAAATTAGAATACATAAATAATTAACATAAGACATATCACTATAATATTATACACCGATTTCGCGTATTATATTCTTTTATTTTTACTAAATTTATATTTTTATAAGTCCTTTCATATTCACTACTTAGGTTTTTCCACATACATTTTTTTAGCTATCACACATCGCAACGACACTTGTAAATTATCGTTATCCTCATCAAATATATTTTGTATACCCTTGGCTACTATTTTTGTATAACGTACTTTAACGATATCTTTATCTTTTTGGTTATTCTTCCATATTCGTGCTTCTGATCTAGTTAAAAATATATGAAATCCACTTTGGTATTTTTGATAATCACGATTTGGAAGGTCATATTTACTAGTATAAAGATTTATATTATCACTTGTTAGCCATGTATTAAACAGAGTACAACGATGATAATAACTATTGAAACTATTATCAACTATCCTAATACATTTCCATCCAGTATACCATTTATCTTTTTTACGTCTTTTTTTAACAGGAAAATTTTTAAGATAAGACAAACACATATTATATTTCCTTCCTAAACAAATAATGGTTCCAACATTAAGTCGACAATACCTTTAATTTCTTTATATGTTTTACTTTGTACTGTCATGTCATATTTTTTAGTTGCCTTATCTTTAATCCATTCTCTTAAATCGTTACCAAATTCACTAGAACGTGCTGTCCAATCACATACCATTTCTAAAAGATATATACGAGGCATATTTTGGATACCTAACCAATATTCAGGATGATGTTTATTTGTCAAAACGTGTTGGTTTATTGCAATTTTTAACAATTCTTTATCACAATTTTTATCGTCTGGTCTTAAATATTTCCATTCAACACCTTGAAACTTAGAATGATCATGCAAATAACCGTTAGCAATTAAACGACGACCAGTTCTAGTTTCTCCATTTTCAATTAAACATTCACCCAATGTTTTACAATATCTATTAACATTTTCTACATGGCGACACAATATAGTTAAATGTTTTTCTTGAATATTAGTCATTTGATTGTGGGACTATTTTAAGGTTTTGTATTGTAGTTTGTTCTTTATCTTTTGGTGTTGATTTTTTAGAACGACTATTATAATTGTTTTCTAATGGAATTTTTTTCAAATCCTCAGTAGTCGGAGATTTTATTTTTGGATCAATTAACCATTCTGCATGAATTTCTTTAGTCCATGCTTTTACTGAACACATTGGAACCATCCAGTGAAAATTATCAGAACCTTCTAAACCTAATGTAATTAAACCAATATATTTACCATCTTTTTGTAACGCAACTAATCCACCACTACTACCTGGCAATGCGGCACAATCTACTTGATCAAAAATACCATGTTCGGCACCACCAAAGCTAGGAATACGCACGCCTATACGAGATACTATACCTGTAGTTAAACTACAAGTTCCACCAATTTCTTTACCACCAGGAGCACCACAATGATAAATTAATGTTCCTGCACTAGAAATACTTTCATCTAAATAAAATTTTGCACCAACTTTAGAAAAATCACTTTGTCGAATACGCAACAAAGCTAAATCACGAGTTGAATCTACGGAAATAATTTTAGCATCAGCACGAGATTCCCCAACTACTCTACCATTTTCCATTTTTTCTTGAATAATTTGTGCATCTTAATAACGAACTTGTTTTTTTTCGTCACCCTCTCCATCAATAATAGTACTTACTTTTCTTAAATCTTTTACAACATGATTACAAGTTAAAATCCAAGACATTTCTTTATCATCTACTTTACCCATAATAAGAGTTCCAGAACCTTGAACAGATCCACCACCATAACTATCTGAACAAAAGATATTTACACTTACCTTTTGCAATTCAGGACCAATTTGTGCGTGTGTTAATACACACATTACGAACACTAAAATAGTTCCTAAAAACATTTTTTTAAACATAACCTTCTCCTTAAGTTACAAAACTAATTATCTAATTATCTAATTTGACTACTTTGCCCATTGGAAAAATTAAAAGTATACACTGATTTTATTTGAGAAAACATTGGAGATAATCTAAATCTTACATACCGTCTATCTCCAGAAATTACAGCAGACACACTCATATTAACACCCTCTGGTAATATTTGTATAATTGGTCTATAACCAACTCGACTATTCATTCTACGTCTAGACCTTGCAAAATCACGACCTATTTGGAAATCAATATCTGCTTTTAATTGTTGTGCTAATTCCCATCTATTGGGTAATATTTTCAATATAGTAATTGGTTTGGGTTGTCCAGATTTAAAAATAGGTTGAAAATCATCAGCTAAAGCTAAGATAGGAAACAAATTTATTAAAATAAAAAATAACAATACGCGAAACTTCATAATTTTACCCAATATGTAAATACCCACCATTGTTTAGTAATAATTTTGTTTTTATATACGATAGGTGGATTACAATCTACATATTTATAAACTGGTCTCCATTTATTAGGATAATTTTCATCCCATCCTGTTTGTATTTGTTTTGTGTATATTCTACTAACTTTCCATCTTGTAGAATTTTTTTGTACATATTTATATGGAATGTTATATATTCTACAAAATGCTTCATAATGATGAAAATCATATCCATTATCGAGAATAATGGTATGTTTTTTTAATTTACTTCTATTACGATATTGTTTTTTACGTCTATTTTTCCAAGATTTATAATTTAAATCTATAGGGCGTTCTATTGAACTCCAAGGGTCTAAAGCGTGTGGTGTTCTTTTACCCCTACACCATTCGTTAGATTTACTATTATATAGTGAACTATTGGCTGTTCTTTCTTGTTTTGTTTTAGGTCTTCTATAATATCTACGACTACGATGTCGCCATTCATAAATAGAATTAGACATAGGAGATTCCTTATGTAAAATGAATATATATTTATTTACAACATAAGAAATCTCCAAATTGAGCCACACTTATTTAGATTTATTAACATTATTTATAATTTCTTCTATTGGTTTAGTTTGACCTTTCTTAATCACACGTAATGATCCAAATATTGTTTCCCAATTAGTATCAAACTCATCACGAGATATTAATCTTGGCCGACGTTTACTACCTTTACCAGATTGGTTGGATTTGATATTTTTAGATTTCATAAATTATTCAGGTAGTTTTATTTTTAAATTAATAGATGTATTTAGAAAACTTTCTACAGTAGACATATTACTACCTAACCATTTTCTTAAAATTGGAAAATCTGTATCCTTAATCCATTTATTAAATTTAACTTCTATTTCAACAAAACCCTGTTTTTCGTATCTTTCAATTAAACTATCTACATGTCGTACAACATGACTAATCAACTGAGTAGTGTTTGTTATATTGTCAGCGGCAGTTTTAATTGGACGTTTGAATATACCCATAATAAACTCCATAATATAATAAATAATTTTAACGCAAATTTTTAATATAATTTTGATCATCAATAGATAAATTATTAATATTTATAATTATTGTTTGTTTGTTTTCTTTATATAATTTTACTTTACCATCCAAATATCCCATAAATGATGCTTTTATAGAAAATCTGCCAGTTTTATCTGTCCAAATGCGTAGAGATTTTAATGTAGTTTTTAATTGGTTTGGTTTATCAATTTTTAAAAATGGTTTCAATTTTTCTATATTTAATGGTTCAATAATGAATATAGTATTAGTTCCACCCATTACAGTAGTATATTTATATGTACCTGTTACTTTTGTCCATTCGTTTGAAATAATTCGTTGTCCGGTAGTATAATTTTTAGTAGACCAACCACGAAATAATATCCGTGGTCCCATATTAATTTTTCTAGTATATGCAGTAATTTTTAATCTATATGGTATGATAAACATTTCTTTATCATTTAAAATTTGTCCTATTTCCAATCCTGCATATAAACTACCTATATCTCCTACAGATAAATACGAAGGATGTAAATTGGGTATTTGTTTAGGAATTGTACCATCTTTTTTAATTGAATTTATTTCTTGACGAGCTTGTTTTTTTATATTAATATGTATTTTTGGATTTTTTAACACATCTTCTAAAATTAAGATACGCATTTTTTGAACATTTTGCATATCTTTAACATCTTGTTGTAAAACTTTAGGAATGTCTATTGCATAAATTATAGAAGATATCAAACAAAATATAATTGTAATAATTATTTTTAACATAGTTTACTTTTCTAATTTATCCAAAAAATTCTCATAACCCTGTTTATGATCATGATTTTCTTGCTGTAAAGCTATATTATTTTGTAATTCTGTTATTTTTTCCAATTCGTTAATATTCTTTTGTATTAAATCTAATCTTTTTAATACTTCTTCTGTTACAGCATTAGTAAATGGCTCATTACTGATTGTTTTCTCTACAGAAACTTGATAACCAAATACTGCGGCGATTACCATTACAACAGACCAAGCAAATTTTGCATAACCCTTTTGATTTTCTAGCCATTTTGTTATTTTTTTATCTTTTTTATCAATAGACATAATGTTACCTCATTAGTTACTTAAATATAGTATATCACAACAAACTATACACCTAATTGGAGCAATTTTCTATATAAACTACCCGGTGATTCTCGTCCTTTTTTGGAAATTAATAATCCAGCAGCTTCATATATATAAGAAACATATTCTGAACAATGAATGGCATTTTCCATATTAAAAAAGAAGTTTAAAAGAAGTCTGTATTTCATACCTAATAATTCTTCAGCCTTTTCTTTCATTATATCTAAATTATCTTTACTTAAATTGTATTCCCACCAAAATGTATTCAATCCACCCAATCTTTTTGTCCATCCTTTTTTCTCCCACTTTGGCAACATTTCATCTAAATATTGATAAAATGGCATTTTTCTTGCAACTGGTGGATATGCTTCATAAATATATGGTTCGTTATTATAATAAAGTAATATTGCCACATGAGATAGTGGAGAATTAGTAACTCGCTCCATAATTCCATCTAATGGTCGTGGAACTGTGTTTTCCATAAAAATAACAGACCCATCGTTTGGAATGTTATCTTTATTTATTTTTTTAGTAAAAAATGTATACATTAATTTTTATTTTCCATATTATCTTAATGGTAAATTATTAAATAAATCATTTATCCAACTCTTATTAGATTTTTTTCCAATATTATCAAAATCTTTCGCCGCTGATTTGATATTATTTGGATTACTTTTTACACCTGCTTTAAAAGCTTTTTCTAATGATAAGCAAAATTCCAAAATAGATAATTTTATTATTACATCATCTGCCCGTTTTAAATTTGGATTTTTCCTTATAAGTTTATTCCAAAAATCATGAAAAATCATTATATTGCCCAGTAAGTCCAAAATATTCCAAATTACATTCTAAACATTGTTGCCAATCGCTAGATGAATCTCTTTCATGTTGACTATCTCGAACTTTGTGTAATGTATATTTTTCACAATTAACGCAAAATCGTTCATCTGTATTTTTAATCATTATATTATTCCGAATATTTTTAAAAATACCAACACACCCATTAATGCTGCTAATATAGAAGATGTTGTTCTTAGTAATTCCATTTTATGATTATGTTTATCTAGCCAAAGTTCAATCTTACCTCTTTGTTTACTCATAAATAATTATTTGTAATATTTATTCGCTCGTTTTTGCATTTCTTCACAAGCATCTCTAATAATATCAATATCGTCTGTATATATGTTAGTAAAATTAATAAGTTTTATATCTTTAATGTCTTTATATTTTCGTGGTTTGCTTTTAGTATAACCTTTTATTGCCCGTCCCTTTGCAATTTCTATTCCTCTTTTTTTATTAAAGTGGTCTAATGGACAACATTGTGACCAACCTATTTTATCTTTATCTAAAGCAACAACAGTACCAATGGGTTTCTTTTGAAAATAGACATGTCTAATTAACATTAGTTTTTCCATTAATTTTTCCCCATATCTACATTTTTAGGTTTTTGACCAGCTAAAATGTAACGACGGATCTCATTAGTTTCTCGAATAGCGTGTTTTTCCGAACGAACATAACCTTTCCAAAACAATTTCCAAGATGTATGATTATCATTATAAACAGATATGTTATATTTATCTGCTCCTAATATAATAATATCTTTATTTGTTCTAAATTGTATAAATGTAGTATGTTTATCACCATGCTCATACAATCTACTATGATTATGTATAGCATATGTACCATCTTTATTCATTTCAACAGTATAACAATCTAAACCAGGATCAATAAATCCATCTGGATTAAGCATATATTCTTCAATTTTACCATCTACTAATTTTGCAGCTTTTTCTGCTTGACATTTGTTAGAAAATATCCCAGAAATTCCATAATCAGAATATTCTCCAACACACACAACATAAACTATTTTTTTATTATCCATAAATATTATGTTATGATACTTTGTGGTGGTGTTATTATGCCACTTCCAAATTTACTATTATATGCATTTAAAATTTCACTCTGCGGTATTGCCATACATAATATTTGAGATTTAGGAATGATATATTGCTTATCTTCTGAAAATATTATCCAAGAAGCCATAGCCATTTGACCTTCTGAAGTAATAACTATTTTTACAGGATTGTGTAAAATAACTGTTTGATCAACTATATCAATTTGAGCTATTAATTCTTCACCACTAATTAATTTTATGACTTTGGTATCATTCACCATTTTCTATACCTTTCAGAATATTTTGACTCCTAAAAAAATTTTTAACATCTTTTTAAATTGTCTTACCCAATCTAAATTGTTAACTTTTGCGACAACCTTCTTTGTAATAATAATCGAAAAATCACCTAGAATTCTTTGGAAAAAATGGAAATTTTCAAGATTTTTTTGAAATTGGGGATTTGGGTAATTTGAGAAAGTTTTTTAACTGAGAAACAGATAATGAACCAATATATCTTTTTCGTTCAAAATTACCATATTTGCCATTTCGCACATAATGATGAATTATAACAGTGGTTGGTAATAATGAAATTCGCATTTTTTTACAATAAGATGGATTTTTATCAACATCAACAACAAAATAATTATAATTTTGCTTAATAGTTTTAACAATATCTGGATGTGCTAAATTTCGCCTCATTACCCGACATGCTGGACACCATTTTGCCGTAATATAAACTATAGAATAATCATGTTTATATTTTTTAACCAACACTGGTTTAATCCTATCTCGTAAATTCCATTTACCACCCATAATACACATTACTAAAAATAATATGGGAATTAGTGTTAATTTAGTTAATTTTTGCTTATTCATTATTATCTACTCTTGTATTTATAAATTTATAGTAAACTTTCATTAATAAAAAACATTCCATGTCGTTTTACCCAATGTTTTCTTCTTGGAGCATTTCCACTTTCTTTTATTTTTAATAAATATTCATCACTATGTGTTAATCCATGTTTTGTTAGTAATTCAATCCAATAACTTGTTGGTTGTTCATTAACATGCCAATTATTCGACATTTTCTTTTTAAGTCTGGGTTTTCTAGGTGGTGGATGGGTTGTACATAATAAATATTTACATCTTAATAAATCTGGCAATACATTTTTAATATATCTTTCTTCCAGGTGTTCTAAGAATTCAATACACCAACCAAGATCATAAATGTCATTAATAGGAGATAGACCAGTTCGATAATCATGCAATATAATTTCCTTATTATGTCTATGTGCTCTTTTATCACCCTCTATACCAACCCATTTTTTTACACCCAGTTTTATACATTCTTTATATAATCCTCCTCGACCACATCCAATATCTAATATAGACGATACTTTAAATTCTTTAATCAAATATTTTAATATACCTCTGTCTATCCAAGTTTTTTTAGAAGGTAATTGTGTTATAGGTTTAAGCATTATCTGTTTTTCACATTTATGTGTAATACATACAATCTTCACACGCCGTTCCTTCTAATTTATTATTAAGCATAGCTTGTCTTAAATCTTGATATTTCTGACTATGCCATACACCCATAATACCTAAATCTTTAACACTACCAGCATTAAATTTATCATCATCGAACGAGAAACAACAGATTGCTCCACTACAACCAAAATCGCAACAAATTCTTAATTCCGTAAATAATGAGAAACATTTATTCATCTTTTGTTTAGCACCCCATCTTCCAAAATTACCAACCGTTGGTTTGTATCCTTTATCTTCCATTTCTTCGGTAACCTTACCACTTTGTGAAAATAATGGTAAAAAATATATTTCATCTAAATATGGTTCTAACTCATCAATTACTTTTTGCATTTCTATAAATTGTTCATCATTATAACGAATTGAAGAAGCAAACAATCCACAGTTATATCCACCTTCTTCACGAATAAAGAATGCTTCCTTAATATTATTTATTATTTTATTAAAATTCTTACCTGATACTCTAGCTATTTCTTTTAATTGTTCTGGTCCAGTATAATTTAAACTAAATTTCAAACTATCTAATCCAGCCTCCATACAAGCTTTAACTTTGTTTGGAGTAGCTATACCACCATTAGTTGTATTAAACACATACTTAATGCCAGCATCCTTAGCATATTTTATTGCATCTGGTAACCACTTACACATAAACCCCTCACCAAGAAAAAACGTGCCAGCTTCCATTATATTTAACTCAACCATTTCATCAATAATTTTGGTATATAAATTCCAATCCATTTCTCTCTTAGGTCTACTATCTTTACTATTGTAACAAAAAGAACAACGAAAATTGCAAGTGTTATTTAACTCAATTTTAATACTTTTTGGTGGTGGTGGTTTTAAACATAAATATTCTTTTGGTATAACAGCAATATTGTCTACTTTATCTGTAATTGTAAATTTTCTATTCATCGTTTATCCTCAAAAGTATAGCTAAATAATTCTATGTCTTTTTTAAACCGTTCTGATATTAAGTTTTTAGTCTTTTCTGTATAATAAGTACTATAATGTTTATGTAATGTTTTAAACTTATGTGATAAATTCATCTTTGTTATTAAACTTAGTTTATTTTGAATTATTTTCCAATCTTGTTGTAAATTTTCAAATCTATAAATATTAGGAACAATAACATTTCCATTTTCCTGATTGTTATGGGTTAAAAATCTTATTTGATGTATTTTATCGATATTACGCGATTTTTTGACACAAATGACATTTTTAATATAATTTGTAAAATCATATTTATCATCATATACTTTTTTTCTATATGTTTTTAAGAAATAGAATGAAGATAATATTTTCTCCCAAGGGTTACGCACAAAAGTAAAAACACAGTAATTCTTTATATCATCTTTATGTTGTTTTAAAATCTGCAAAATATAACGTATACCTTTATGTGAATATGTTTTTTCAACACTACCACTTGACTGTAAAATGTGTTCAATACTACTACCACCTGTTTTAGGAATATGTATAAATATAAAAGGTTGTGGAATATCTTTTCTAGAAATAATTGTCACTTATTCACACTAATCTTCTTATTTTGCCCTGTTTAATTAATTTACTAACAAATTCTTGTTCTACTTGTCCATCATGATAACATGCATCTTTTGGTGGAGTATTATAATAATGTTTAATTTGACCATCGCTTTCTTTTCTCAAGTGATCAAAACCATGTATTGTTATTTCATTAAAATATTGTAAGAAATAGTCAATAGTTAATACACCAATAGATGGCCATTTTGTTTGTGGGTCAAATTGATTTAATTTTCTGGCAGTTTTTGTAGTATAATCAGTATCTACAACAACACATTTTTCTTGATAAAACTGTTTTACCTGTTCTACAACTGGAGACATCCATTGTAACCATTTACAATTAGGTACGAAAACGTACACTTGCTTAAAGGTTTCTTTTAAGTGCCATTTTACATCATCACATGCTCGTCTACATAAAAAATCGCATTTATTACCAACATATTCTTCGTATGACAAAGTCTCAAAATTGTTAAATCTAACCACAATATCAAATTGATCTATTTCTTGACCCAATTTATTTTTTAACACACTCGGTCCGTTTCCTATTAATATGATTTTCATAATTATGTTAATTCTTTCACTGTACCTATAATAAATTTATTATCCATAGAATGTCTATGAATATAAATATAATTATATAATTTATTAATCCACCATTGATGAGGTCTTATTGTTAAATGAAAATTCCGACCTCTTCTAGTTTTAAGAGCGGGTTCATAACTAATACTTAATATTAAACCGATTTGTGCAACCCTACAAAATTCTGTTAAAACTAAATCTATCTCTTCTGTCAACAAGTGTTCCATCATATCAAATGTAGTTACCCATTCAAATTGATTATCTTCAAATGGTAAATTAGATGCTAAACATTGCATATCAGCTTTTGGATGAGCAAAATCAACACCTACACACCTACATCTATAATTTTTTCTTATCATATAACAAAATTTATTATGACCACATCCAATATCTAAAATAGAATTTGGTTTGTATATTCTAAATAAATGTGATATTATTGGTTTGCCTAAATTATTACCACCATAATTAGGACTTTGTTTTATATATTTTTTATACCTTTTTTGTTCATTAAGTTGTGCAATTTCTAAATCGTTCATAATCTTCTTTAGTATCAATACTAATTGCTTGTTTAGTTTTAAAAGATGTTATTGAAAATCCTATTTCTAACCAACGTAATTGTTCTAAATTCTCTGTTGTATTTATTGAATGTGACTCATTAGATTTATCTCCATAAATATAATTTAACACTTTATTAGACATGGTATAAACACCAATATTTATGTTAATTATTGGACTTTTATGTGGAATTTGTTCTCTAGAATAATATAATACATCATTATCATGACCTAAGACAACTTTGGTTCTATTATAATCTACTTTTTGTGGTGTTTGCATCACATAATGTAATCCTATGATATCACTATGTATTAATGCGATTAATCCATCTGGAAATATACTTAAATCAATATTAGGTAAATCTCCTTGAATATTAATATAATTTCCTTGTCCTAATTCTTTACTTACAAGCCACATTCTTTCAGTTCCACAACTGGCTCTATTAGTTTGTATAACATCAGCACCAAAATTTTTACATATATTAAATATTTCTAAATCCTCTGTAGCTATATAAATTTCAGCCCAATTTTCACATTGTCGTTTTACATTCTCCCAAGTGTGTTGTATAAGATACTTACCTGTTTCTTTTAATAACATTTTTTGTGGTAGGCGTGTACTTTTTAGACGAGTAGGAATTATAATATAATTATTCATTAAATCTATCTTTTAAATTTATCCCAAAATATTTTTTAGATATTTCATGTAAAATAGGAAATTTATTAAAAATAAAAATATAAGGCGGTTTTTTAATCCATTCCTTCCATCTATCATTAACCTTCATTTTTTGTCCTTGCCCATCAAAATTTCTTTTGTCAAAACTGCTACCGCCACCTTTATAAGGAACAAAATCTAATCCTTTATTATATGTTTTTAAATTTAATTCTGTAGCTATGTCTTTTCTATATTTTGGTGAAATTACCCAAGTACTATAATTAATCCATGCAAGACTTTCTCTACATATTGTTTTAAAATTTTGAATATAATGTTCTATTATCCAATTTATTGGCCACTTTTTGTGTTTTGGTCTAACTTCGTTATGTTGTAATAAACTTGCCACCCAATTATATGGATCACGAAAAATAGAAAGTATTCTTTCATTATGTTGTGTGTTTATTGGCTTGTTCTCGTAAGAATAAATATTTATAGGTTTAACATCACTAGAATATACACCATTATACCTTGCTTTTTTAACTTCTGGTAAATTTGCATCAGGTTTGTTTACGTCGAACTCAAGACTAACATCATTATAAAATATGGCACTTTTTCCCAAATTTTCTAAAATCCAATATATCACAATATGGTTACCACATCTAGAAATACCATATATAACTATGTCAGAATTCATTCTATATTGCTTGGATCTATAGATTTTTCAGACGTAGACCACTCTTTCATAACAACATTAGATGGTGGTGTTGGTTTTGGTGGTCGATTTCTAAAAACCACACTATCTTTAATGTCTTCTTCACTACGTCGTAATACTTCATCAATTGATGGTTGATCTATAATAATATCTTTATCTTTAGGTTTATCTTTATTTTGCAACGAATGCATCCCACCACTATCTTTACGTGTAATATCGTTTGGGTCTAAGCCATCGGTCCAGTAAACCTCAATCGCTATTGTGTCTTCAAGTGCTTCAAATTTATGTAATATTTTTGGTGGAGAGTCCGTTGCCATATCAATTCCTAAAATAGTGGCATCTTCACCACTTTCTCTATATAATGTTATCTTTAATTTTCCAGATAAAACTATAAATCTATTCCATTTATTTTTATGACAATGTTTAGAACAATATCCTCCTTTATTTACTCGTATTAAATTAATATCGACATATTTATCTTCAAAGAAACATTGGGTAGTGCCCCACCGCTTTCCAGACTTGCATGATAGCCTATTACGTTCTCCCATTATATTTCTCCCTATTGTTGTAAGCTAATTTACACATTTTAATTAAGTATGATTGTACAAAATTAGATTTTATAGCGTTAATATCTTTATGTACCCATTGAATATTAGATTCAATATATGGTTCATGAGAATCAATTCGATCTAATGAAGCTGTTTGTTGTTTAATTTCTTTCCAATAGGCAAACCCAATAGATATACCAGTAAGAGCACAATATCCCCCTTGTTGTAAAAAAAGATTCCATAAAAATTTGTCTGATAATCTATATGATAAATTGCGTTTTTGGGCACCAAGTTTAATTCTATTAATATATTTACGAGAAATATTTCCAAAACCTTTCCAATTTCCATATTTTTTATTAATAGTACATGATGTAGATATATTTGTATGAATAATAGGACTAGCAATTTTATATATGTATTTAAGAAAATCTTGTAATTTAAAAGTACTTTTCATATAATTGATATCTTTATGAACCCACCAAATATTGTCTATTGTATATCCTTTGTTATTATTTATTCTATCTAATGATGCCGAACCAAGATATACATTTTTAGAATGTTTACCACGATTGAAATCAATATCTAAATTGGTCAATGCACATTTACCATTTTGTTTTTCAAATTGGTTCCATATATCTTTAATTGATATTTCTAATAGTAGATGTCGATCTATTGCACCTTCTTTAATACTTCCCCATTCCGCACCAGATATTTTTTCATAACCTTTCCAGTGTACACTAGTTTTACCCTTTAGTTTACATCCACACGACTTAATTCTACCACCTGTTAAATGGTCTATTCTAACAATGGTGGTTTTATTACAGCTACAATTACAAAACCAATACCATCCTTTATTACTAAGATGATCTCGTTTTACAACATATAACTCTCCAAATTTTTTACCCGTGATATCAAATTGACGTTTTCGCATTTTCTATTTTTTCTATAATCTCTTTAAATCTCTCACTTCGCTTTTCTAAACAAACACAATCCTTTACTATATTATATCCCGCTTTTCGGATTTTTATATACTTTTCTGGATTTTTTTCAACATCTTTTACAATATCTGACACATTTGAAAAATCAACCTTACAGGGTATATATGTTTTATTGTTTTGATAGATATTGGGTGTACTGATTATATAAGATGAATTTGGCTTAATCAATATACATCCACAAGCCAATGCCTCATAATCTCTATAAGCTGCTTCGCCCTTTCTCCAAGGAGACAACACACAATAAGAATCCTGCATAGTTCTAATATATTGTAAAAAGGTTACACCAACTTTAACATAAGATTTTTGAATATTCTTAGCTATGTTAAGTGCCATTTCTTGGTGTTTATATAAATCATGTGTTGATTGTAAGTGTGTGCCTAAACAACAATGTAAATTAAATTTTCGTAGTTTATCAAAATCTATAACATTATCTAGAACAAGATTTTTTATAGTGTGTCGTAATCCTGAATATGCCCCAAAACCATATCCGCTATGTATTTTCTTCAAATCTGCCAAGTCTATAATATCATCTACTTTGTGTTGTGGCTCATCTATTAAGTTCGCCGCATATAACTTTTCTGCGTGCTTTCTATAATAAGGAGAGTTATACAAAGTTAGTGGATTATACACATAATTCTTTATTACGCCCACCACATTTTTATTTTTAATAAATTTTCTTGTATTATAGCTTAATTGTCCACCATCTATCCTATCATAAATAATGAATTTATATGGGAGATTTTCCATCGTTGTGTCAAACAACGTACTCATTACTAACATATATTCGTACTTTACTTTACTATTATTGTTTAAATAATTAAGTAAATCTTGTGGATCTATAAAATTAGTATACCACAATCGTATGTTGGATTTATCTAACTCATAAATACAATCTACATATGGTTGTAATTCAGCGATTTTGTTAGAATGAGAAACTAATAAAATATTCATTTGAAACTTCTAACCCTCATATCAAATTCTAATGGATTTTCCCCATTATACATATCTGTTCCTGGAAATGGGCGAAATCTATAATTACCCATAACTTTGAAATTGTCTTTATTATCTTCTATAAATTTTTGTGTTAGATATTTATCTTGTTGTGTTTCACCCGGAATATCATGCATAAAGCTAACATATAACTTTAACCCAACCCCTTTTACAATGTTTATTGTTTTAATATAATCAGCAATCGTTGTGTTTTTACCTAACATTTCTAATATTCTATCACTTCCACTTTCAGCACCAAACCTTACAGATTTAAATCCCATCTTTTTCATCATTTTGGCATGTTGTAAACTTAATGAATCACCACGAATAAAACTTTTTAAATGCAATTTTTTATATAATTTATTATTCATCCATAATTTGTATATTTCTTCAAATCTTTTTTTATTTACTAAAAATAAATCATCTATAATACATAGGCGATTTGCATGTTTATATTTTTTAATAGCATCTTTTACTTCGTCAATAAAATACTCTGCACTATGAAATCTACACTTTTGCCAAAATTTTGTTGAACTACAAAATCTACAATTGAATGGACATCCTCTAGAACTTAATATTGGTATTGACTTATTTTTTAATTTACCTCTATCTGGAAATTTTAATGTATCTATATCTTGTATTAATGAAGAATTAATTGTTTTATAAGTAACTGTATTATTTAATATATTTAATAAAGCAACTTCTCCTTCACCAACAATTATATGCCGAAAACTATAATTTTTTAATTTATCCCATAAAGTGGCTTGTCCACCAATAATTACTGGTATTTTTGATGTTTTAACTATATTAATTGCTTCTCGAATACTCCAAGCATTACTAGATAACCCAATTAAATCACAACTATGTAAATCTTTACTATTATTTACTATAGAAACACAGTGTTCTTTTGTTGAACAGTTTGTTTTTAAATATCCTAAACCGAGTTGATAAGTTGAATAACCTATATCTTTACCACAAGAGTATAATTTAATATTCATCTATATTATTGGTCCATTTTACACCTAAATTATGTAGCCATGATAACCACAATCCCCAATTTTTATGATATGTATTCGGAACTAATGTAATTTTACGTTGATAATTAGAATTTTGATTTGCCAATAATCCAGCAATGGCAAAATGACATCGATCTGTAATTATATGTTTATATTTTGCTGCCAAGTCAACATATTCTTTAATGGTTTTACAATAATCTACAGGATCACCTAAATTATTTTTATGATATATAATACCTTCATATGTTTTAGTTTTTAACCAAATACCTTGTGGTAAAATTGGTTCTTGAACATCGTTGTCATAATCAAATCCTAATCCTAAATCTGGTGCTAATATTGCTCCTTTATAAAATTGCCGACTAATACATTCTCTAACAAATACCTTATAATATGGCAAATCTTCTTTACCTTGAAATGATTGTGGTAATATAGTAACTTTTTTACCAGTTTTTAACGCTTTAATTCTTGCTCGTAAATGAAGAGCTATATTTAATGTGTAGTTATTTTTTATATTTAATGTAATTTGTGGTGTTTGTAAACATTTTCCCATTATACCACCACCAGATATTACAAACTCATCAGTATTCTTGAAAAAACACTCATCCCATTTAACATCTTTCTTTGGCACTTTAAATATATTATATTGAATTTTAAATTTTTTAAATAATTGTAATATACCTTGTTGATGTATTTGCCCACCTATATTATCTCTATTTTGTATATATCCTATTTTTTTACCCTGTAGTGGTTTAAAAATTGGCTCAAAATAACTTATATTAAGTAACATTTTTATTTTTTATTAAATAATATTCAATAGATTTGCGTTTGGTTTGTTTTTGTATTCCGTGTATTTCATCACCTTTGGGATATCCCAATTCATCAATTTCTTGTGGATATCCTAATAATATCATACCATAAGGTTTATAACTATCTGGAACATCATATTTATCCAATATCTCTCGCCAAGGTTTTTTAGCATACAATGTTTTATCCATTTGTTCAACGAATGAAATCCAGCATGATCCGATTTTTTTTGCTGTAGCTAATATTAATATATTCTCGATAGAAGCACTTGCGTTCTGACTATTTAAAAATTTCCATAAAAGCTGTTGAGGATTTATTGCATTATCAGTAAATACTATAATAATGGCAGATGCATTTTTCATAAATCCTTTATTTTTTCTATCTCGATTATAAGTTATATTATTAATTTCTTTTTTATTAGTTATTAGTAAAAACCTTTGATTTTGACTATTTGCACCACTTGGGGCATATATACCAACTAATAATAAGTCTTTTAAATCTGTATCTAAAATAGGTTTATTTATAAACTTACGAGTAGATCGTCTACGTAATATTAATTCTAAAGTATTAATGCCAATTTTCCCCTTTGATTGTTTGATTACATTTTTTATATCTATCTAATGTTTCCATTTTTTTATTCCACACTAAACCTATTCCAACATATTCTTGTAATAATATATATGGTTTTTCAAAAATAAATCCTTGAAAACATCCACCTACTTCCGCCATAAATTTTCTTCCATGTTTAGCACCGTTAAGTTTACCACAATCATGAAACATAATAATTCCGTTGTTTCTTACTAATGGTGTGTAATTATAAATATCACTTGCTATTCCATATAATGAATGATCACCATCAATAAATAAAATGTCAATCAAATTATCTCGTAAAATATTTTTTACTTTTTGAATTGTTTGTGGATTTTTGGAATCTTGAGAAATTAAATATGCAACGTGTTTTTTATTTAATTGTTTTATTGTATTTTGTAATTTTATTTTATCACCCAATTCATGACTATCAATACTAATTATTATACTATCACGATTAAGGATTTGACTCATAAATTTTAAAGAATCACCATTTAAACTGCCAATTTCCAAATATATATTTTTATGTTCTATTTTTTGCAATATATATAAAAGAAATTCAGATTCCCAATTGGTGGTAGCAGTAATTTTATTCATTGTTTATATATTTTAAAGTATATGATTTTAAATGTTGCCACGGTAACCCTTTTCGCATTTCTTCTATTGTCCATTGTGTATAAGCTATATCATTACACCATTGGGTTCTATCAACAATTTTTGGATCTTCTATACAATTTAACTCATGATCTGTAATATTATAAACCATTGAACCTATATCTTGACTAATAACAGGTATTCCTTGTATAATAGCTTCTACACCTGAATTAGAATTAATGGTTACTACACACCAACAATTTTTTAAATTTTCTTTTAATTTTATATCATATGGATTAGAAACAATATTTAAATATGGAAATTTATTTTTTAATTGTTTTTGATTTGGTTGTGCATATGTAATTGGGTGTGGTCTATAAATAATTGTTCTTTGTGTTAATGTATATATTTGTTCTATTGTTTCATAACACCATTCTTTAAAATTTATATCTTGAATAGACGCATCTAACGGAGCTTGTCCACATACTAAAATATGTTTACCATCTTTTCTCCAGGGTTTTATATTAATATCTAAATGTTTCCATCGATCTTGTTGACTATTATTATTACAAAAATTTGCTCGTCCATTTAATCCATTCCATCCAATCATATAATATCGATTTCTATGTATGTATCCCTTTTCTATAATTAAATGTAAACCATACTGAGTCTGTTTTTTATGTATTTGTATTAATTGTTGAATTTGTCTACCACGAGTAGTGCTTTCTTTAGGTGATCCAAAAGTTACAATAACATCACATTTATGATATGATTCTGATAAACTGTGATAAATAATTTGTATATTATTATCTTGTTGTAAACCAGTATTAAATGCTTGTAAAACTTGATTTTCAATTCCTTGTTCTATTTTTTCCCAAGAATTATAATGATTATATTCATGTAAATTTGGTTCTACTAAAACACCGTAAAACATATATATACGTATTACAATATTTGTTAATTTTTTATTATTCATCTGTAATTATTCCAAATTTTTTAGCCCATATTTGAAAAAATGCAAAGGCTATCATGTGTTTTTCATTATCTAAACGAAATTTAGAACGCAATTTATATGTTGGTTTATAAAAATTTGATCCTATTCTACAATTAAAATAGTTAATAAATTTTTTGTCTCGAAACCATTCATGTTTAGGTATTGACCATCCAGTTTTTACCTTATCAATTACATAATTCGGTAAATGATTTTTATAAGCTAATTTTGGCAACAATTTAAAAGGAACTGTTAAATCATCAAATTTATTTTTAACGCTTGGAATTTTTATTATTCTATGTTTTTTATATTTACTATTAATACTTAACACATATTTCTTAAAACTTGGAATAGTTAATGGAAAACGTCCTTCCATAGATACAGACATGCCTAATTTATCATTACGAATTAAATAATCTTCTGGTAAATGCATAATAGATTCTAAGTATAGATGATTATTGGTTGTGTCTGATCCCAAACAATCTACTGGAAACCAAGAATTAATATAATTTACAATAAAATTACGTTTTTCACATTTACTATGATAACGCATTAATTCTAAATTATACCATTTAGATAAAACATCATTTTTAGAACATTCTTGAATTTTAGCATGATGTTTATATCCAGTTAATAACTCATCACCACCATCTCCTGACAAAGTTACAGTAATATTATTATTAGCGATATACTTATTCATTAAATAATAAGCTGAAATATTAACGTTAGATCTAGGTTCCTCTAATATAGATATAGTATCTTCAATACTATTTAAAAAATTATCCAAAGTAATCAATAATTCATGATGGTCTGTTTTATAATCTTTGCTTAACTTTAATGCTATATCAGCATCGCTATTACGAACTTGAGTCTTTTTCATAGAACAATCAAAACGAGTTGTAAAAGTAACTGGTTTATTTTGATATTGACATAATTCATGTAATATTGCTGTGGAATCTAAACCACCACTTAAAAACAAACCTATATTTCTACGTCCCATTAAACATTGTTGAACAGCTTGATTCATACGATTGCGATAATCAGATGGATTAAATTCAATAGTAGTATCTAAATTAAAATGATGTGTTATGTTTGTGCTAATTGTATGATTATATAAGTTAATTTGTAAAATTTGTCCAGGATATAATTTATTTATTTTTCGTAAAAGTGTTTTTGGTCCTGGAACATATCCCAATTTATTATATAAATAAAATGCTGACATATCTAATACACGATCACCATCTATATTTAATACAAATAATGATTTAATATTTGAAGAGAATGCAATAAATTTATTTTTACTAAAAATATAATATAATGGTTTTACACCACTTGGATCTCTTACTAACAACAGTGTTTTTTGTTGAATATCATACCAACTAAATGTATACATGCCATCTAATTTGTAAATAAAATCTATTCCATAGTGTTGTAGTCCCCGTGCCAATATTTCTGTATCACTTTCGGTTTTAAATTTATAAAATTGTTGTAAATCTTTTTTAAGTTCTAAATAATTATATATCTCTCCATTATAGCATAATACATATTTATCATCAATTATCCAAGGTTGTTTTGAAATATTTGCATCTTCAGTAATGGCTAACAAATTATGTCCTAATATAATATTATCATCATTATATATACCTCTATTATCTGGTCCTCTAGCATTAGATATATCCAACATTTGTTGCATACAACGTTGTCTATTTTTAGTTTGTGTAAACCCATGAATTCCACACATTATTTTATCTCACAGTAAAAATCATGATTACTAATACGTTTAAATTTATATCCTAATGGTTGTAATATTTTTTTAATTATTTTCAATCTATCGATCTTATTTGTATGAAGTTTATCACTTAATTGATCATTTCTAATTTCTATTATCATTTTGGGTTTATGATTAGTAATTGTTTGTATAGCACCTTCTAAACATGGTATAATATGTTCTTCAACATCAATTTTGATAAAATGTACTACTGAAAAATTATAACTATCTAATGTTCGTACTTCTACAGAATGATTAGTAATATTGTTTGAAATAGTACAAATTCCTGAATACATTGGTTCTAAAAAAGAAAAATTTTTACTGTTTTTGTGTACCCACATTACACCATTCTTATTAGATAATCCAATATGATAGGTATTGACATTAATTAAACCATTAATAAACACATTGGTAGTTAATTGTTGATAAATAGTCTTGGTACATTCAAAAGCATGTACAGTACCTTTATTGCCTACAAACTTAGCAAATGGAATAGTAAAACAACCCAAATTAGCACCAATATCAATAGCAACCATACCAAGTTTAAGACATTTTTTTGCCCAGTGTGTAATGTGAACTTGATATCCATTTTTTTTACACATTACAGAAGAAATTTTATCATCATTTTCTAAAATAAAAAAATCTCCCATATGTGCAGGACATTTTACACGTTTTATAGATAGTGTTTCCATATTATTTTTTCAGTGCATATCGAACAGTTTTATCTAATCCCAATTGTAAAGAAGTGGTTATTTCCCAATTTAACAAATTTTGTGCCTTATTTATATCTCCTAAACTAAACTTGTTTACTTCCTTTTCCAATCTTTTTTGATTAAGAATATATTTGCCCATTTTTAACGAAGGGTATTTATCCCATAATTGTTCAGCAGGTCTATAAATTGGTTGCATTTTAGACTTAAATGATTGTGCCATATATTTATAAATATCGTTAACCGAATAAGATAAACCGGATGCTACATTAAATGTATTATATATTGCATCTTTATGAGTTAAACAAATTTCTATCATTTTTGCCACATCGTCAATATATACATAGTCTCGTTTTTGATTACCGTCAGAGTGTAAGATTACTTGTTCTTTTTTTAATAACTGTTTAATAATATAACCGGTCAATGCTGGATGTTTACGCTTGAAATCTTGATGTGGTCCATACACATTAAAAAATCGCAAAATAGTAACTGGTAATTTGTGTGTTTTTATATATGCATTACATAATAATTCTGCCTGTTTCTTAGAAATTGGATATATTAAATCTGGGCTAGTTTCATCACTTTCTTTACTAGGAAAAACAGTATTGTTTTCATATATAGCACTAGTACTAGCAAAGATTACACGTTTTACACCAGTGTGACAAGCTGCATTTAGTACATTAGCTGTTCCACCAACATTTACACTGATAGCTTCTTGTGGATTAGATTGACAATCTGGTAAGGGTGCTATACCTGCAAAATGTAATATATAATCCATACCTTTTGAATACTCATAAATGGCATCGGTACGAATATCTTCATATAAAAATTCACCAAATTCTTTATCGTCAATTTTTAGATTATCTCTATGACCATAACTTAGATTGTCAAACAAAAATATTTCATGATTTCGTTTTGACAAGTAATATCCGACTTGTGACCCCATAAATCCCGCACCACCAGTAATTAAGATTTTTGCCATATTATTTCCTTTTCGATTTCGTTTTTCGTTTTTTACGAAGTCTATCGTGTTTTACCTTAACTTTAAATAACATATAATGAATATCTACAAGTTTAATTTTTATATTATTTTTAGTAGCGTGTTCAGTTATACATCTATGTGGTATATTATATCCATATTTGGTATTATAACTATCTTTAGCAAAATTATATAAGTTATCATATATATTTGCATAAATATCCATAGTTGTTGGTGTTGCTATACAAAATTGATCATTACAACCACTACCATATTCAGGAAAATCTTGATGTCCATCTGGAATTATAAAAATATTTGGTTTACACTGAGTATAATGTTGATATGTTACTGGACTTTTAAACAATAAATCAAATCTTGTACGGATTACATAGTCATATTTAATATCATGTTTTTGCTCATAACCCAAACGTAAATCGTTACATGTTTTAATATTATAAAACATACCAATTTGATTATGTATATTAAGTCCACCACATACTCTACATTTATTATTTAATAAACTTGTTTGCCTACATATTGGACATTTAACCATTTCTGACCATTGACCCGCTGTACGTTTAGGATGATGTGACCAATCCGACACATTTTTTTGGAATTTTTTTAATCTTGTTTCCTTATATAGTTGATTACGAGTCATATTATCATATATTTCTTGCTCATAAGCAACAGCTTTATAAAGTTGCGTTGCTTCTTTAAATGTTCCTTCGTCTGGTATATCTTTTTTAAAATGTGAAATTTTACTTTTCCACACTTGTATAAAAACATCAAATGTATAATCTCTAGTAGAATTTAGAATATATTTTCTAAATGATGGATAACAACTTTTAAAATGACGTAATGTACCAGAAATACAAATAGCAACACGCATATTAATTATCTTTTAATGAGTTGTAATAAGGTAATAGTTGATTAAAAAAATAAGTAAAATATTGTCCGGATGCGATTTCTTTGAGTGTCCAATGTGAATAGGAAATGCTGTTTAACCACTTTTGTCTATCAAATATTTGGGGATTATTTATTAGTGAAATATTATGGTTGGTAATATCATGAACTATAGAATTTGTATTAAAAGTAAAAGTATGATATCCTCTTATTACAGATTCAATATCACACTTAGAACTTAATGTACAACAAGCGAACGCCTTTTTTAAATCTTTATGTAATGGTGTTTTATAAGTAAAGATTATGTTTTTATGATTTAACTTTGGTATTTGTTTTGGATAATTAGGATGTAAACGAATAACAATTGGGCGATTTGTATGAGTATGTAATATACTAATTGTGTTATTTGCCCATTGTAACCAATTTTTAGTATGTGTTATACCTTCTGGCCGCCTTTGTTCTGGAATTAATATATATTCGCTATTAATATTATTATTTTTATTTTTTAATAAATTATCCCAATTTTTAATACGTAGTTGTGTTTGTTGTTTATAACAATGTTGTTTATAATCGGGTTGTAATAAATCACAATAAATATAGGAATTTGGTGATATAGCATATTTTTGTTCTAATTTTTGCTTAGGATTATCCCACCAGTTATACATTTGATATCTATTATCAAAATTGACTATTTTATTGTTAGATATACACCCAATATATAGAGTTAAATACAATCCGCCTGTTTGTTTTTGTTTTTGATAAATATTGTGTGTAGAGCTTGCTGCATTGGTAAATGTAATTGCTAAATCACAATCACCTTGATATTTGTTGCATTCATCTTTAGTATCATAATATACATATTGTTTATTTATAGCTTTAAGACCATCACACACAGTCTTTGCCATTATATTATAAATTTGTCTATTACGTTTACCGTGAAATATACCAATTTTCATTTCTATTCTCTAATTATGATCAAAATTATAGTTGAAACGTTTTAGATCGTTTTTAGCACATTTATATACTATGTCTTTACTTTGTTGATTATAATATTTACTATAGTGTTTGTGTTCACTAACATTCAATCGTGGTAATTCTAAAATTATTCCTAATTTATTTTCTATGTATTTTATATTATTTTGTAAATTTTCAAACTTACCAACAAAGTTAACAAGAATTTCTTGATCTACTTGTTCTCGTTTTGTTAGCCAAGATATTTGCTGTTTAGTAATTCGGGGATGTTTATTTTCATAATGCCACAATAGCCACTTATTAAATGATACTTTTTCACCATCAAGAAAAACACCATTTTTATTCATTTTAATTTGTGCTGCATATTTAGACACAAATCTCTCAAAAGGATTTCTAACAAAAGCAAAACTAAAATATTTTCTAAATTTGTCATTAGATAATAATATATTTAATCTAAATTTATGTATTGTTGTGTGTTTTGTTGCATAATATGATGTTCTGTTACCATTTATATCGAATGTAGACTTATCTAAATTAGGCTGATAATTTAAATGATGGTATATATTTTTTTTAATAATATCATTATAATGTTGTGCTAATGCATAATCTATGCTACTACTAGCTGTATTTGGGATACGTACAAAAATTACTCTATGTTGCTTAGAAATCATTTTTTAAAAATTAATCCCGCGATGTTCAAAGAAATGGTTTGATTAATAGCTTTACGATATACAGTATAAATAAATGGATCATTTAAACTTAATTTTAATGGTATGGTAAATCCATTCAGCTTAAAGTGTTTTATAAATATTTTAAAAATTAATAAATCTGTATTGGTTTCTAAATCCATTTTTTCTAGAAGAATATCACTACTACTAATACAAAATGTATCTGGTTTTAATAAACGATTAATGTGTTTTATTGTGTGAAATAAACCTACGTGTTTTAGATTAATTTCGTGTTTGATTTTTTTAATATTGATATCTTTAGCTTTGTGAATACTACGAAAATGAGTAATGGCACACGCATCATAAATTAAATCGAAGGATTGACTTTCTAATTCTGGAAAATACGAAAAAACATCAACTAATTTACATGTAACCTTTGGGTGTTCTTTACATAAACGACAAAATTTGTTTTTATCAATAGCAACTACTTCTTCAACAAATGGATAATCCGCTAATATTGCTGGTAAATGTGAGTAGCCCGCACCCAAATCTAAAATACGCTTAGGTTTTAACTTTAAATAATCTATTACCCATAAAATATATGCCCACTTTATTAATGCATCTTGATCTTGTTCGTGATCATTGTTTTTAACAGACTTTATATGTTGAATATAATACTTCAGAAAGTCTATATTTTGAGGTATTAAACCGTTAATAAAATTCATTAGTTAAGTAAATCTTTTAATGTATTACTATCACGTTGTAAGTTAATTGCTTCACACGAAGGATATGAATTGGAATTGGCATAGTCATTGATAAGTATCCTTTTGGGATATAGTCCAAATATTATATCGTCATAAGATATGTTATGTTTCTTTAGTTGTTGTATGGTAATGTCTTTGTAAGCTTTAGAGCGAGATGTTACAAGTATAACTTGCGTTTTACCTCCTTTATATAATCGTTGTAAACACTCCACATTTTCCTTAATAGGTTTTGTGGCACCCCATTCTGGAGAAAGATACTCTGCACTATTATACACTAAAATTCCGTCGATGTCACAAAAAATAATTTTGTATTGTTGTGTGTATCTTTGCCAGTCTTCAATTGTGCCGTAGTCTATATAATTTTCTACTGACTTAGCTTGAAAATCCACATTATCTAATACCATAGATTGGATAATGTTTGAGATGTATAAGTTGTCATTGTTAGATAATTTATTATAATATTGTAAATATTCATCACTATAGGCGAAGCCATATCCACCGCAACAGAATTGATCACTAATTACATCCTTCTCTACAATATTACAGATATAATCCTTATTATTTTTTAGTAAATAACTTTTATTAATCGGATTAATGTAGCTACATTGATTCAGACTATAAGTAGTTACATAGTTGCCACCACCATATGGAATTTCAAATTCAAAATAATTGTCAACATCTTTAATAAATATATTATCAAAAATGCTATTACTTGCAATGGTTGTTGCTACTGTATCTGGTTGACTAGTAGATTTATCAATAATAAAGAACTCTACTCTATCATCATTAATTTGTCTACGTAATCCTTCGATAAATTTATATTCATCAACGTGTTCTTTTAATACTGATATGTAAATTTTATCTACATTGGTTAAGTCTAATCCTTTAATGGATTGTGTTAACATGGAATTTGAATTAGGGTGAGTCAGAAGAAATTTAGGTCTAATATCTTTGCCAAAACGAGTTGCTTTGCCACAACAAGGCAGAATAACTGTGGTTAGAGACATTGTAGTTCCTTTAAAATAAAATTTGTGGTTTCCTGATTTTTACTATATGGAATAATACGTATTAAATTAATAAATTGAAGAAGTTCATAATATGATTGTTGATACCATCTTCCATATTTATCTTTAAATTCTTTAACTAATATTTTATCCATATAATCCAATTTTTCATATATTGTATTTTTATCGTATTTTTGACCATCTAAAAAGTATACCCATTTATGTTTAGTGTCCTGTCTTAATTTCACCATATCAATAAATGGAGATTGTATGAATGTACTTTTTTCTAAGCAATCTATTAACATAATTTTTTCATGAGAAGGATGAATTAATATGTTACTTAAAGTTAGATCACAATGTGCTTGTCCGACTGGTATTTCAATATTGTGTACATATCTAAACAATAATCCAAATTGATCATCTAATTTTTGAATTTGTCTATTTGTAAATTTATTTTTATTTTTTAATAATAATTTAACTTTTTCAAACTTGCTTTTAATTGTTGGAATTGATCTTTTCGTAGTAGATGATTCTTTTACTATATCAGCAATAAAATAAAGGATTTGTTTAATTAAAATATCTATTTTGTGTTCATTAGAATAAGATAAAAATTGCAGTATATCTTCATGTGGTTCTTGTTCAATAATACAATAATGACCTTCTTCTAAAATTTTAGGTATGTATATAGGACAATCTTTTTTATTATTATATTTTTTTGCAAAATTTCTATGTTTATTAATTTGTTCTTGAAATCTTACTAAATCATATTCATCATATTTAGCACTTTTTCTAATATTACCATTAACAACTTCAATTTTACAGTTAGAATGACCTTTAATCATAATAGTCCATGTTCTATAAATCTATTTTTCTTGCGTTTTAATGAGAAAGTATCGTTGGCATACATAAGTTTGACTATGTGTTTAATATGGTCTTTTTTTCCCATAATCAAGTATGCAACGTTTTTATTTCTAATTTTACTAACACTTCCATATCTAAAACATAAATTTTGTATTTGTTTAAGAATCTTAATATCTCCAGAACAAAATCCTAATGAACAATAATAATTATTAGATTGTTTTTTTGATTTAATACTAACCCATCCATCTCCATCAAAAAACCCTCGTAACCAACTAAATTGATATTTTATTGGAAGATTTGGCATAAATTCCTTACAACTTTTTCTTTCAAAAATACCTAATTTTCTCAATAAAATTGCATCTTTTTCTGATAATCCATATATTTGTATACGACATTCTTGATAATGTTTATTTGTCGTTTTATTAAAAGGTTTACGATAACTTATAGGATTATTGGAGTGTATAATTTGTTTAATATATGTCAATAAAGATTCATTTTCTTTTTCATGTTTTAATCCAACGGCTAAACCATAGTAATTTCCAATTTTATATAAACATCCATCAGCACATAAAAATCCTAATACATATACTGTTGCATAATTAATATTAGACAATTGCTGTATATCAGATTTATATTTTTTGGTACTATCTGATATATTTCTAATTTTAATATTATATCTTTTTAAATGTTGGTAAACAGTATCAGAACTACACTTATATTCTTTAGCAATTGTATTAGTAGACTTTTTATTTATTATATATTCTTTATATAAAACTTTTTTTGGTGGTGTTTTATATTTATATTTAGATCGTGTTGTAATATGATATTTTTTTAAATATTTCCAAACAGAACCCTCACTACAATCACATTCTTTTCCGATAGTAAGTATTGATTTTTTGTTTATAACATATTCTCGTTGTAACATATCTTTAGTTAATATTAATGAAAGTTTTGACATTGTGTTATTCCATTAAAAATCCCAACCGGCGACAAGTATTCTCACGATGAAGAAAAACCGATTGGGATAATAAATTCATATTAGTTTTACCGTGAAAATATCTTGTCATAGTATGATACACCACAATCTTATATTTCAGATATATTTTGATAAATATTTTTCAGTTAACATGGAATAACAAGGATTTTTCGTCATATAGTCAAATAAATCTTTTTTATGTTTTTCTGTTAATTTTTCAATGTTGTATTTTTTCCTTCCTTTTCTTTTATGTTTAGTTTTATATTCTTGCATAGATTGTCGTATCTTTTGGGGTGTTGATTTTTTAAATTTCTTATACTTGATATTCAAGAAATCGAAAACAGAGTATATACCAGAAAACTCCTTCATTAAATCCTCATAATATATTACTATTTTGGGTCCGCTAAATTCTTCATAAGCTTTCAAGTTAATCATATATGACTCAAATGCCGGATTAACAAGCCTTTCCTTTGGACTATCACTACTATACTCTAATCTGAATTTCGTTCGTTGAAAACATTCATATGGATTTCTTATAATTAATATTATTTTTTTATACAACGATATAGTATTATTTTTACCATACATTGGTATCATTGTCGCCAATTTATTGTGAGCACCCCTTATATCATGAGTTCGGTGCATACATTCATGTATTTTAGGTCCATATAAATTAATCATATTCAAAGTATATGTGGCTCCCGACCTAGGATATGATATTAACAATACTGTCTTATCTATTAGTTGTAGGTGGTTATTAGCCTGGCGATGTTTTGGATTCATGTTTATCTTTTGTCGTTAGACACATACATCTTCCTATACAATTTACTGTAGCCAAATTTATCTAATTTTTGATATAGTGCTCTTTTAAATGGTAATCTAACTACTTTTATATTGTGTGTCTTAAGTTGCATTTGCAACGCTCTATGTGGTAATCCCCATGTTTTATATTGTTTGTAATTCTGACTAACATATTCATAAATATGATTATAAGTATCACTATAAATATTCATTATTTCTGAAGTTCCAATAATTAATTGATCATCTGGTCCAGACGTGTCAGAACCAGTATTATCATTACCTTTTGGAATAATAATAGTTTTACTAGTAGCTGAATCTAAATGAACATTTTTTAATAAAGAAAATAACGCTAAATCAAACCTATACCTTATTACATAAGAATAAGTATGTCCACTGTTTATTTCATATTGAATTTTCAACATATTGGATTTTTTTATATTATATAGCATTCCTAACTGATTATGTACTATTTTAGCACCACAAATTTTACACTTTAAGTCTTTCTGTTGACATTTACACTTAATATCTTTTTGAAATTTATTCATTCCACATTCAATATATAATTGTTGCTTGATTTCTTTAGTATATGCTTCATGAAAATATGAAATCGGCTTATATAAATCTAATACCTCTTGAAAAGTACCATCGTCTTTTTTGATAACTTTATAAGGTTGTTCAATGAATTTCCAACAGCTAATAAATATGTCTATGTCATAACCCATTTCTTTAAGTGGGGTAGTTAGACATTTAACCATAGTTGGATAACATTTCTTAAATTGTCTAGGAGCACCCGAAATACAAATTGCAACTTTATATAAGTTATTCACTGATTAATTCCCGACAATGATTCCACCACAAACCACTTTGAATTTCCTTTAAAGACCAATGACAATGTGACATATCAAATAACCATTGTTGATAATCAAATTGTTTAGGATTACAACAAACATCTTTAATTGTACCGTTAGATAGAGAATATGTTGGACATAATTTATTCATAGTATATATGGGTTTTCCTGAGACTACTGCTTGAATAATCCCTTTTGAACTAATTGTTATAACACCACAAGCATCTTTCATATCATCTGCTAAATTCTTAGAATTTAATTGAATAATATCTTTACCTGGAACAAAGTCTAACTTAATTCTTTTCTTTTTCCACCTTAATGAACCGGGATGTTTTCTTAAAGCAATTTTTACATTAGGATTATATTGTTTTATATGATTGCACATTTTATGAAACCATTTAACCCAATCTTTTCTATTCCTAAAATCATGTCCTTGTCCTTCTGGCATGGCTTGTTCAAATAATAATATATATTTACCAGTATTATGCCATGATACAGACTTAATATTAAATAGACTACGAAATCTTATATCAGAATTGTTTGGCTTGAACACATGTTTAAAATCTTTTGCGACTATATGAGAAAATATAAAAATATCTTTTTTTGGTAGTTTTGGTTGGGTAGACTTACCTTTTAAATGAAAATCTATAACGCCCAATGGAGAAATAAAGGGCGACTTTATAAAAATAAAATATTTACCACGATTAATCTGTTTTTTACATATTTCCTGTGCGTCTATATTTGTAGTTGTACTAATTATCACATCGTATTTCTTATTTGGTTTATAGTTTACATAAGGAATCTTATTATTTTTTAAACCCATGCATAAAGAACTGTAAAAATTATTTAATACAGCGGTAGGTTTTATGTGATGAATACCTATTGTAATTTTTTTCTCAAGTGTTTCCATGTTTCTCCACTAGTCATTTCTTGCAATGTCCATTGTGAATATGCTATATTATTTGCCCATTGTCGCCTATTTGGTATTTTTGGGTTTTCTAAATCGTCTATATCTCTATTTACCATATCCCAAACCATAGATCCTTCATCAAATGCGAAATTGGGAATACCTTCTATCGTAGCGTCAACACCAACATTAGAATTATATGTTATTACTGTCCATGCATTCTCAATAACTTTTGACAATACTATATTAGATGATATATGTTGAATATCTGGAAATCGCGTACATCCTGGTCTTTTACGTTCGGCAGCAGGATGAGAACGAAAGTATATTAGTCTACTTGTTTTATTTTTTAATAAATTTATCATATCTGTACACCACTTATAATAATCTAAATGTTGTACTGATGAATCCCAGGGTACTTGTCCACATAATATAATAGGTCCGTTAACATTAACTTTCCAAGGTTTTAAGTTTATGTCTAATTTATCCCATCTATCAGATGGACTATCTTTATTACAAAAATCCGCTCTTCCATTAAGTCCTCCCCATCCCACGGCTAAATATTCATCAAGATTCTTACCATCGACATATCTTTTAACATATCCCTTTTCGATAACGATATGATTATTATTTTGGTGTGCTTCTAATATATCTTTAATTGCCTGTCCTCTTTTAATAGCATAATTTCCATAATAAGCAATTTTGGGTATACCAAAAGTAACTACTACATCACAAGGTTTATATCCTTTATACAAATCATAACATTCCACTTCGTCGTGTTGACTACATCCTTTAGCAAATTTTGAAAGTATTTCTTGATGTTGTAGATTATATTGTCCAATAGGAACAAAAACGCCTAATTTCATTATTATGCCTTTAGATTTTGTATTTTTTTTCTTGCAATACCCTTGTAATGTTTAATATAACGATTAAAAGGTCCACACGATACAGATTGACCTGGTGTAACTTGCCTACTATCCACTACATCACGTAATATTAAATTTTTATCTTTATTTTCATGTATTAACATTTTAAATATATATCCATCATCCCAACGATCATATTTCTGAAAATCTCCATTAATAAATACATCAATTACTTTTTTTAAAAAAATATATCCACCATTATCACGATGAAAACCTATAAATCCAGATTCAACACCGCGTTTAGCATTTTTTCTTATATGTCCTTGATGATAAAACACTGATACATTTTTATGAAAAACATCTTGGACAGTTTTTTTATACAATTTCTTTGTAAAAATTATATCTGCATCAACAAATATTGTTATTGGTCTATTTAATGTTAATGAATAATTTAATGCTACTATTTTTCTAAACCATTGTGATGCTCTATAATTAAAATAAGCATATATACATCTTTTCTCATGACCATTCCATTTGTTTTCTTTAGAAATATTAAGACATTGACATGGTTTACAAGATCCACCTAATTCTAAAGGAATTAAATAATGAAAATCTTTTAACCACTTTGATAACATATTGTCACAACATAGATTGTGATATAAAATTTTATTTGAATATTGATCTTCTAATATAGTTCGTATATTATCTTCATATACTACTAACAAATCACCTTGTGTTTCATATTGAAAAAAGGTATCTAATAATTTATAACCTATTAAGTCATATAATTTTTTATTAAAAGTAGTAACATATAATATTTGTGACATAATTATATTATACACTCTTTTTGATGTATTCCCTTATTGTGATCTAAAAAATTTGCAAATGGACCAACACTAATTGGACCATTTTGACCTGTTCCGCCAACGTGTTGTTTGATTAAATCTATTGTAGGAATTTGTAAATGTTGTTTTATCATTTTATTAAAAATATAACTATCGTCCCATCTTTCATATTTACGAAAATCACCATTCTCAAACATTCTAAATATGACTTTTAAAAATCTATAATCATAAAGTTTTTGTGAAAATCCAATACAACCAGACTCTATTCCCATATTTCGTTTTTGTCGTCGTTGGCCCAAATGATAAATAACTTCATTATTTTTACCAAATAATCGTTGTATAAATTTATCAGACATATTTTTTTTACAAACTATATCAGAATCTAACCAAATAATATAATTATATCGACTATATGTAATAGCTTTTTTAAGTGTAACTATTTTACGAAACCACCTTGCAGCATATTTATTCCATTTAGATGACCATAAGGTACAATGACCACCATATTCTTTTGGTATTATATCAGCATTTTGTTTTACCCAATTAATTAACCATTCATCATAATGCAAATTATAAGTATATACTTTTCTTTTTAAATCTATTAAGATATCTTTATGTTGCAAATCTTCATACGAAATTAATAAATCTCCATCTTTTTGTATTTTATAAAATGATCTTAGAAAATTTAAACCTGTCAAACCATATAATTTTTTATTAAATGATGTTACGTATAAAACTTTAATTATAAATAATCCTTAATAATATGTGGCCGTAAATGTTGCCAAGGTAATCCTTGACTAATTTCATCTAATGACCATTGTGTATATCCTAAATCATTGCACCATTGAGTTCTGTCTAATATTGGTAGATTGTTAATATCTTTTAAACTATGCCCCGCTAAATCATAAACCATATTTCGTTTACTTAATGTAATTGCTGGAACACCATTAATCACACTTTCGATAGTAGCATTAGTAGCATATGCTACCACACACCATACATCTTTTAAACATTCTAAAAGAGATAATTTTGAATCAATAAATTTATATTGTTTACTTTCAAACTTACCACGTTCCTTACTAGGGTGATGCTTAAAATATAATGATTTATTCGTTATGGTGGAAAGTTGTTCAAATACGTTATTATACCATTTATGAATGTTTATTTTATCTATTCTAAGAGTATATCCACAAAATCTTTGCCCTAATATTAGAATACGATTACCATCTTTTCGCCACGGTTGTATTTTTAAATTAAAAGAATTCCATCTATCAGGTGAACTATTTTTATTGTAAAATTTAGCATACCTCTTAAAATTATCAACCCCAATACTTAAATATTTTTTTTTATTACATCTTATAAAACCAACGTCTATAATAATTCTAGGAATATTGTGTTGTTGTGCATATTGTTGTGTTAACATACGCATAGCTGTGGATTTTTTATGAATATGTTTTTCGGGTCCATATTCTCCAACTTGAACTATTATATTAATTTTTGATAACTTAGTAAATATCTCTTCTTTTATTTTGTCAATATTGTTTTTATTATATGGTAATTTTGGAAAACTTATAATTTTTGGTTTATCACCCATGTTTTTCCAAGAATTAAAACTTATATTATAAATTCTCATACATGTTTTATCTATTTTTGTATGACATATTCCTATATTTAATTTCATTATATAATATTACTTTTATTTTTAATAATTAATCCACTTCTTTGATGAATACCTTTATTATGTGTGATATATTCTCTAAAAGGTCCATGACATATTACATGACCACCGGATCGTTCTATATAAGGTTGCACTATATCTAGACATGAAATATTTAGACTCTTACTAATAGCCATTTTAAACATATAACTATCATCCCATCTTTTATATTGTTTAAATTTATCAGTTTTATATAAATCAAACATTACTTCTAATAATCTAAATTTTTCATTATATTTTTTAAAACCTATACAACCGGATTCAACACCTTTATCTTGACTGTACTTATGTATACCTAAATGATAAAACACTTCATGATTTTGTAATAAATTTTTAACTAATTGAGATATATTCGATTTAAACACAATATCACAATCTAACCACACTAATATATCATATTTATTTCCATATTGACTAATTGCATATTTTAATGTAACTATTTTTCTAAACCAACGGGCAGTTTGTCTATTAAAATTATGTGTCCATGGATATTGTTCTAAATTACCCCACTTGGTCCATTTTCCACCATATTCTGGAGGAATAATGTCTTGGTTATTTTTAACCCATTCTTTTAACCATTTATCTTGTTTCAAATCATAAAATATAACTTTGTTTGATTGACTAATCTCTTTTTGATCAATATCTTCATATGAAACCAATAAATCATCAGACTGTGTTCGTAAGAACGATTGTATAAATAAGTAACCAGTATTATAGAATAATTTTTTGTTAAATGATGTTATATATAAAATATTCACTCTACTATTAATCCTTGTGCGTTGTGTATACCTTTGTTATGTATAACATAATCTGCAAATGGTCCATGTGGAATAACATGAGCACCGCACTGTTCTATATGTGGCCTGACTACATCACATGAGGCTATATTAGGATGTTCATCAAGTAATACTCTAAATATATATCCATCATCCCATCTTTCATATTTTCTATAATTACCAGTTTGATAACAATCAAATACAATAGGTAAAAATCTAGAAGGTAGACGAAATCCCATAAAACCAGCTTCTATGCCAGTCTGTCTTTGTCTACGATTAATACCTAAATGATAAAAAACTTCATATTCACCAAGTGTTTGCAACACTAAAGAAGAAGGTAAATACTTTTTAAATACAACATCACAATCCAGTAAAACTAACACATCATAGTATTTACGATAGTGTTTATCATATATATTATTAATAACATAGTTTAATGATACTATTTTTCTAAACCATCTTGCTGCTTGTCTGTTAAAATTAGTTCCCCATTCATCTTTAATTTTATTATCATAAGCAACACAAGTTCCGCCATATTCTGGAGGAATAACATCTTTATTGTTATTAACCCATTCATGTAACCAAGCATCATAAGTTAAATCATATAAGTGAATTTTAGATTTAGTTTTAGATG
>SDBV01000759.1_pt1 | contig 46792 bp, 42 predicted proteins | sample 2277081 | NCBI WGS metagenome assembly SDBV01 (sample SAMN10402039, study PRJNA504765) | marine sediment metagenome | isolation source: marine sediment core GS10_PC15, 223 cmbsf | place: Arctic Ocean: Southern Knipovich Ridge | collected 2010
CGCTTTATAGAATATTTTTAGAGCTGAATTCTATCAATTAAGGTTACATACCATTTGATTGTATTTAGCAATAACATTTTGCGTTTTAAAATATAGAATGGTTTTGTACAAAGACAACATCTCGATAATTTTTTTGTCACTTATTACATATCAGGCTGCTATCGCAATACTTACGTTTTATACAAGGCAGCATAACACGAATTTATTTTTAATATATATTCTGTGGATTATCTATGTATTCAACGAAAGACGTCCCATAAAAACCGAATGGGTACAGAAATATGTTCAAACAATTCAATACTGGATTCAGCATTTGATAAGAACTCAAAGATCTCCCCGAAATTAGTACTTCCCAGTGTTCCTTACTTCAAGGTCCAAAGCTGAAGCAGAGGACAAATTTACTTCCTTATTATTCGTACCGCCAAATCCATATTTTCCCAACCGTCTAATATTTCATCTTCTTTAAAATACAGCCTGCCAATATCTTTCTTTTCAACATTGCCCATCGAAAAGTTATTTTCACGAACAAGTTTTTCCACATCTTCAAAACCCAGGTATTTCCCATTATTACCTACATACCGAATTCCATAATAAACATCGATCAATTTCCATTGCTGATCATACGGATTCCAGTATTCTGTAAATTGATGTACACCTGAGCAGTTTTCCTCCCAATGGATCTGTCGAACAGGTATTTTATACAACTTCAGGATTTCGTCCAGGGATAAACTAGTCTTCTGACAATAGGAATTTCGTACTTTATCATCTACTACATAGGCATTCAGATAAGAAGTTTGTTCTGAGTCGAATAAGTCAGAAGAATAAACGGAAGCTATAGTCTGCCCTTCCTCCCCAGATTTTTCTAAAAAGGATGTGTTAATACTTTTGCCTATTGTCTCCACATTGCGATCGAAAGTGACTGCATTAAAAGTGTTGATACCGGTAATCCCGGCTATTTCAATTTTCATTTTTTCAAGATTGTGGGCTACATTTTTAAAATATTTTTCCCTGTAGATAAACAATGTATCAAGAAAGGCGGTACCCTTGGTATTGGCAATCAAGCCTATACTCAATCTAATATTTTCAAGTTCTGTGGTATGAATAGAAAACAGTGTACGCTTACAAACTTCTTTGTTTCTCGTAAATTCAATCCGTTTTTCAACAGAGATCCCTTTTACCTCAATAAAAAATGCTCCATTTTCAATTTCAGCCCTGAACTTCCCAATCACAAAATAACTTCCCGAGTCAGGCAAGGTAATTTCCTGTGATAAAACAACAGGGGCCTTTCCCCCAATTAAGACTGGTTTATATCTATTATCTCCAAATTCTATCCTGGTGACAGAGGTCTGATCTCCCTCCAACGCCCAGAATTCCGGAATTGTTTCACTTTCATTTATAACAAACCCGGGGTTTTTAATCTCATCGCCAAAAATACCCTGACACCCCTGGAAGGAAAATGAAATGACGAACAAGCTACTTATCAACAAACTCCTGAAACCAGAGTTCAATGGAAAGTAATTGATAAATCTGATACGCATTGTCATTCTTACCTTTTCTATCCAATTCTATTAAGTCCTTTACAAAGATAGGATTAAATATTCCTCTTTCTTTAACCTTTTTATCACTTAAAAGTTCACTGACCATTTCGCTGAGATCACCCGAAATCCATGAACGAATGGGTGCTCCAAAAGAAGCTTTAGGCCTGTATATAATCTCCTTTGGCAGGTATTTTTCAGCAACTTTTTTCAAAATGTATTTTGATTCACGGTTCTTAAATTTGAGGTTTCCATCCAACGCCATGGCCAGATTTACTACTTCTTTATCAATAAAAGGGACCCTCACTTCCACAGATGCTGCCATTGATGCACGGTCGGTGTAGGTTAAATTCAATCCCTGCATAAATAACTGGGTATCGGTGTAGCACATCTGATTTATAGGATCATCGGAATAATGACGATTGAATATTTCATGGTGTGATTGGTGAAGGGTTTTAATATTTTCTTCGATATCCGCAGTAAAAAGATTTTGAAGCTCTCCATCATTATAGTAGGAATAACTACGCATATAAGCATCTGAAGGAGGCAAGTTGGCGAAAGTCTCAAATCGCCTGGCCCAACGGGCAACTTTAATGCTCCTGTTTCGCACTCTTACAGGCAGTTTGCTAATATTTTTTGTTACTATTTTTCTTAATGAGGAGGGTATATTCTGGTACTTCATTGCCAATAAGGTAGCCTTTTGACGGCGGTAGCCAAAAAAAAGTTCATCTGCTCCCATACCGGAAAGCAACACTTTTGACCCATTCTCTCGGGCCGCCTTGCATATGAGATATGTATTGATAGCCGCCGGGTCACCAATGGGTTCATCAAGATGGTATACCATGTGGGGTAATTCCGCAGTTATTTCAGGGGTTATTTCAATTTCATGATGATCGAGTCCAAATTTCCTGGCCACCTTTGCAGCATACCTTGCGTCATCCGGCATTCTTTCAATTTTCTGGTCTTTCCCCTGCGTTTTAATAGTGTATGTTGTTAGTGGAGTGTGCCTATGTGCCAGCACGGCTAACAGTGAAGAATCAAGACCCCCGCTTAAAAAAGCGCTTACCGGTACATCTGCAACCATGTGGCTGCTTACAGAATCCCTGAGAACGGAATCCAGCAATTCAATTGCATCCTCCGAATCAACCGATTTCTCAGCATTTATTGACCAGTACTGCTGAAGTTTAAAATCACCATTGTTATTTATCTTCATGAAATGCCCGGCTGGAAGCTTATGACAATTTTTGAAAATGCTTTCATCCCCCGGAACCCACAGATAATTAACATCCCCAACGAGTGACTGGTAATTGATGGTTTTGTCAAATCCTGGCAGTCCCAGCAATGTTTTTAGTTCAGAAGCAAAAGCAAATTTTTCACTATTGGAGATGTAAAAAAGTGGCTTGATACCAAAATGGTCCCTGGCGATAAAAAGTGATTTATCAGTTTGATCATAGATAGCAAATGCAAACATACCCCTTAGTAAATCGAGGCAACCCGATTGATGAATTCTGTAAAGTTCAAGCAGTACTTCCGTGTCAGAAGAGGTTCGAAAATGAATATTATGACGGGTTTCGAGATCACTCCTCAGCTCTTTGTAATTATATATTTCCCCATTGAGAATAATGGCAAGGTCATTTTTTAAGAATGGTTGGTTGGCTTCCTTCGATAGATCAATTATTGATAATCGTTGATGATAAAATGCTACATTTCCTTCTATCCATTCCCCCTCGTGGTCAGGGCCGCGGTGCCGCTGAATGGAATGGATATGTCGGAAATATTCATCCGAAAAATCGTAATTTAAAAACCCGGCAATTCCGCACATTATTCCTTGTTTCCCTCTGCTTTTTTATCAAAATTAAACAAATAGACAGTTGAAAAATAAATGAGCCAGAAAAACGAGGAGCTATGCGGCAATTCAAGAACAACATGGAAATTTGTCCAGACGATCACTCCTATCAGGGCCAGGATCAGGAAGTCCTTTTTTTGATTGATCTCTTTTGATCCACGGTTAAAAAAATAGGCAAAGGCTTTTCGTATGGGAATTATCAGTAAAAACACAAAGATCAGACCGATATGAAACCCGATGGTGATAAATGAATTGTGCATGGGAGTTACGTACTGTTCTTCGGGTCGCACTTCAAACCATGGTGACTGGATCATCGTTCGGAGTGCGTCCATCACCTCCTGGTTTACATATGTTACACCAAATCCGTGGCCGACTAAACCATAATTTGATACAATTATGTCTTTGAGGGCATATTTCCAATAAATCAAACGCCACAACGAATTATGGTCCTGGAAATATTCTGGTACAAAATTATAAAGCGCGAATAAACCGGCCATAGCACTCATAGATAACGCGATTTTCACAATGGTATTGGTTCGCATAAAGAAATATCCTCCCAGTACAGTAAGTGTGGCTAAAATCACGGAAGAATGGTGGCCCATTGTCAACGATAAAAAAAGCATTGCAGTTATCAATATCCATTTCCACCATTTTTTTATATAAACCAGTACATATGCCTCAAAGACAAACAAGGCCATGACTTGCAACAATGAGTAGTAATTGAAATCACTAAAAAAACCTGCAGAATAAGCAGGGGTCACCACAAAATTGTACAGGTGATACCCTACTTGCAGGATAAATGCACCGATCCCGATTATTGCAATGAAACGGATATTGTAATCATTAGAATCTTTATTTATAAAACTGAAAAAGATTAGGTACATCCCTCCCAGGTAAACAAACATTCCGTACTGTCTGATCATATAATTCAGCGGGCCTGCATCCGAAAACCATGAATAAACAAGATACAGTACACTTACTGATAAGATTAATAGAATTGGCCAGATAATTAATGGTTGCCGTTTCCAGAAAAATGCAATGGTAGATCCCGCTGCCAACAATAGGAACAAAATATCGTATAAATAAAAAGAACCAACAACGTGGAATTTTGAGAATTCTTTTCCAAACAAAAGAAGAAGCTCAATCAGGATAAACAGCATCATCTGGGTCCTTCCCAGGGGAGCAGTTGAAAACATCTTCTTTAATTTCCCCATCTGTTATTCCTTAATGATAAAACTTGAATCAAACAAAAGCTTCCGATAGAAGAAAAAAGTAAGCGTACCATATAAAGCAACACTAACACCCATTGCCAGCAACGTTTCACCCGCGGCATACCTGACAAATCCTGCCAGAATGATAACCGGCAATAGCTTTACAAAAAACAAAAGCCGCTCCCGGAAGAATCCCCAGCCACCCAGGGAGGAGCCCAGGCCAACCAGCAAAATAAGTTCACCCATGAGGAGGCCTGCCGGTATTCCATAAACAGGGTTCTCAGAATATGAAAATCCAATAGCAATCGTAATCGTTACAACCAGTGCAATGAGGTATGTATAAAGGTTCACATTGTCTTTTTTATTCATCAGGATTTGCATATCTGCCGATGCTTTGAATGATGCCAGGAACATGGCTGCACCAAACAATGGAAAAATCATTTCGATTCCATTATAGGCATCATTGTAAATAAACTGCAACGTAGTGTTTGGAAAAAGGAATGTGGGGATAAAAACAGCACCCCCAATGAGGATCCCTGCTTTATCCACCCGCAGGTTAGTTCCTTCAACTTTCAATTCCCTGAAAAAAGCCTGGACAATAATCCGGAGAACCCCCTTGAACACTTCAAAGTATTTCAGAATACCATATACCAAACCCAGGACTGCGATGGAGTAAAAACTTTTAGTAACTGCCAGAATACCCGTAATAAGAATAGCATAAGATAATTGGAACAGTCCTACCCGGCTGTATTTGATATAAAGTTTGTAAAATGATTTAATCGGGGTATGGAAATAGGAAACTTTGTTGACTTTAGAAGCCCATAACCCGGAATTAAGGATTCCAACTCCAGCAAAAATGATATAGAGATAAATGGCATCATGTCCAAAGAACATGCTGCCTATAAGTATGGCAATGTTAGGCAGTGCCACCCGTATAAAGGAAAGTCGGGCTGCAATTATTGGTTTCCCATGCCCATAAAGTGAATAATCTCCATTGAGTGCAATGACGGGTGCAATGAAATATATCCACTTGGTTACATCCCAGCTGTAAAAGAATGAAATGGAGCCGATAACCACCACCAAAATGCTCATTGAAAAACGTGCAGATTGAGCCAGAGTATAGTTGCTTCTCCAACTTTGTTTGGTTGCCACATTTCTGTTGACTGAAAGCTGGATTCCAAAGGAGATCAAAGTTGCAATCACCAGAATAGAAGAATCGATGACTCCCATGTAACCGGAAGTTTCTTCCCCAAGATTCCGAAGTACATAGCTGATCGTAAACAGGGACAGCACTTGTGCCATTCCTGTGTAAAGTGCAATCCAGAAAACGCGTTTTATCATATTTTATGATCTAAATCCGAATAATCAAATCCGAAATCCGAAAATTATTCACAAAGCTCACTTTACAATCAACACAAGTCAAAATAAAAGTCAACAAATCAACTGCCTTTAATTTAAATTACCAAGCTCACTCACTCTAAATCAAAACCTCAAAATTTGAATGATCAAAATCTTAAATCAGAAATACGCTTCAAAATTTTAAGGAATTTTTCTTTCCTACAGAATTTCAAGTCCAAACTACCTGGTTGGATATAAAAATCCATTCTTTGGGAATCTTTGAAGTCCCTTTGTGAACCTTCGCGTAATAAACCTTTTTGATCTCTCAAATACTTCGCGAACTCAACACCTTCGCTAATGCTACGGTGCACAAGTGCGCCTACTCTGTGTCCTCAGGGTTAAAAAGGAAATCTAATATTGCTCTTTGTGGTTTTCTGTTATTCCTCCGCGTATCTCTGGAAATAACTTTGAATTTTCAGGTTTGCCTCCGCTATTCTATGCCCTTTCTTTTCCAGGTAAACGGATAGGAGAAACCTGTTGCACAAGTTGATTTGCTTATGCTTTTTCTATGCGACCTCTACACCTTCGCTAAAGCTACGGTGCACAAGTGCACCTTCTCTGCGGCCTCTGCGGTTAATAAGGTTTGGGAGTTCATATCTCAAAAAAAATTTCAATACAATCGTTATCTTTACAATGAAATATTTAGAAAATTAAATTATGAACATAGCTGAAAAAAAAATAGAGTTAATAAGTTGGCTAACCAGATTAAATGATGAAAATATTATAAATAAAATTGAATCTCTTCGAAAATCATCTGTTAGTAAAACATACAAATTAAGAATGCCTAAAAACGCACAGGAATTACAAGATAAATTAGATCGTTCTGATGCAGATATCATCGCTGGAAGAATTCATTCCCAAAAAGAAGTTGAAGATTATTTTAAGAGTAAAACCGGTCAGTGAAAAAAGTAAATGTAATCTGGTCGAACGAGGCAATTAAAGACCTGGAGGTTATTTATGATTTTTTAGGTGAAAAATCCATTGGCGCTGCAAATACTATTATTGAAAACCTTCTGTCCAGGACAAGACAATTGCAAAATTTTCCCAAATCAGGTCCTAAGCAAAAATCACTTAAAGGAACAACAAGAGAACACAGGTATATAATAGAAGGCCATTACAAGATTATCTACAGAATTGAAGATCAAATCCTATATATTGAAACCATTTTTGATGGACGTCAAAATCCGGATAAAATCGAACTATTATAATGAACTCAAATATAGTTGGTGGATTTTAGTTTTAGATGCTAATATTTTATTGATCAACTTGAAGTGGAAACAGGCCCTGCTGAGAAGCGACCTGCTAGCAATAAAGTTGATACCCATACGGAATAATGAAACAGGTCAAGTGAATTGTTCCTCTCTTAAGACCTGGATTCTTAAAATGGAAATACCATTTGTTTATCCCCACTTTATAGTATCAAAAAACCAGATACCCAACAATGCTTTTACCATCTAAAAAAAAGTTTGCAGAAACGACTTTCTGCAAACCCCAGGTTGAGAATCTCCAACCTATTCAGTCGGTTAAAAAATTATTCTCATTCTTTCTGAACCTTAGTGTAACAAACATTCTTTGATTATTCTCAGATACTCCGCGAACTACTGTACATCTTCGCTAAAGCTACGGTGCACAAGTGCGCCTTCTCTGCGGCCTCTGCGGTTAAAATTCTTGAAACTAACCTGGCTCTCGTTTGAAAGCAACCCATTAATCGTCAAGAAACGCCCTTATTTCATTCTCCAATTTCGGAATATGATTTATTACAATGCTCCATATCAAATCATCTGAAACCGCATCATATCCATGAATTATTCTGTTTCTGACACCTATTATTTTCTTTGCGTTTTTCAGTTCGAAATCCTTTTCCTTTTTTATAATCCTGTTAACTGCTTCTCCAATTATTTCCAAATTCCTTTCAATTGCCCTTTTTGTTCTAATATCTGAAACATATTCCTCAAATATTTTAGGTTTGTCATTGTAATAGCTATTGATCTCATTAATACATTGAATGATATCGTAAAGCCATGTCTTTATTTCATTATCCATAAATTAATTGTCTTGTAGAATCAAGAGACTTACGCAAATAGGGGTTTCTTACAGCTTTGTCTTCCAAAAGATCAATCTCCCGGTTAAAAAGTGCTTCAAGAGAAAACTTTAAGTCAAAGTAGTTATCAGCATAGTTTATCAAATCAATCTGACCAAAATCTACAATCAGGTCAATATCACTATCGTCTTTGAATGCTTCTGACAATATTGAACCGAACACATAGAGCTTTCCGACCTTGTGTTTAATACATAAATCATGTATTTGATCCAGATTTTTGTTTATTAATTCCATATTGTAAAGTTAGTATAAATTGACTTTTATAGGCAACCCATTTCAGGGACATACGTTGTTTATATTCCAGTCGGCCTCTATGCCTTATTCCATTGAGGCAAAATAAATTGTTAAGCTGGTTTTATTCCCGAAAACATGCAGTTTAGCAAAAATCTTATATCACACATCGCTAATCTTCATTCGAAATTAAAAAAAAGAATGCTAAATCTGTCAATTTATTTCAGGACAACACAATACAAAAGGTCGAATTCCAAACGATTTCTGCACCCTTTATTACGACCTCCGCGGGTAAAAAAATACTTCTTTAAATACCAGCTATTATTTCCACAATACGTTCTGTCGCCTTCCCATCCCACAGAGGAGGAATTTCACCCACTTTATAAGAGCCGTCTTCAATTTGTTGTACAAATACCATCACATCTTCAACATCAAAAGGAACCATTGTATTCGTGCCAATATCCACAGTAGAAGGCCGCTCTGTATTCGGCCTGAGTGTGAGGCAAGGTACACCCCGGAAAGTTGTTTCTTCCTGGATACCTCCGCTATCAGTGACCACCACAATGGCGTCCGATACCAGCTTTTGAAAAGAAAAATAATCAAGAGGATCCGTTAAAATGAGATTATTAATATTTCCTAATTTATCCCACAGTCCATACGATCTTAGATATTTGGTTGTTCGTGGATGAATAGGAAATACCAGTGGAATCCTGGAAGTAAGTTCTTGAATTAAAGCCCTCAGCTGCTCCAGTCCTTCCTGATGATCCACTGTTGACGGGCGGTGCATTGTCATTAATGCATAATTTCCAGTCTGCACATCATATTTCTCTAAAATATCAGATTGCTGGATTTGTGAGTCAAATGCCAACAGGGTATCGATCATGGTATTTCCAACAAAATGTGGTGTACCGGTTAATTTTTCAGTATCAATATTATCCAGACCACTTTGTTCCGTTACAAAAAAATGGTCGGTGATTTGATCTGTAAGGATGCGATTGATCTCTTCCGGCATGGACCGGTCCCCCGATCGCAGTCCACTTTCGAGATGTGCCAGTTTGATCCCCAACTTGTTTGCTGCAATGGCACCGGCAAGTGTAGAATTCACATCCCCGGCAACAATCATCAGGTCTGGTTGATAATCCATGACAAATTGTTCGATACCTATGATAATCTCCCCGATGTTGGCATTGGGAGTTTTTGTTTCGAGGTTAAGGAAATGATCCGGCTCGAAACCAAACTGCCTGAAAAATATCCGCGACATATTTTCATCATGATGCTGGCCGGTATGAAGAATTTTAAGGTTTATCTCCGGATAGTTTTTTACCACACCTGGGAATTGGGTGATTTTAATAAAATTGGGGCGGGTGCCTACGATGAGGAGGATGTTCATGTATAATTACCTATTGAGCATGGATTTGAATAAATCTAAGTATTGGTCATGAATCTTTTCCCAAGTGTAATTTCCCAAAATACGATCTCTTGATCTCTTTCGAAGATCCTGAAGTACATTTTCATCGACTTCCACCCGTTGGATAAGTTCTTTCAGGCTATCGGAGTCTTTGTTAAAAAAGAGTCCGTATTTCCCGTTTTCTAACATCTCCCGGTTAAACACGGTGTCCAGTGCCAATACAGCACATCCATTCGCAAGGGATTTTAACATGGCCGGATTTGTGCCTCCGAATTCATGCCCGTGGAAATATGCAAAACAATTATGATATAATTCAGCTAGTATTTCCTGATCATTCACATATCCGGTAAATATAAGCCGATCATCATCCGTAGATTTCAAAGCTTCAGCATATGCGTCCCGATAGGTTACGTCTCCAACTACGACAAGTTTCCGCGAAGAGTTTGATTTTACAAATTCATGGACAATCAAATCTGCATTATTATCTGGTATAAGCCTCCCAACAATTAAGTAATACCCGTATTTCTCCAAATTCCATTCCTGGATAAGTTCCGAATTGTTTGAAAATCTAACATTTGCCCCATAAGCGATTACACGAGAATCAGTGTTAAACGTCTTAATATACACTTTCCTCATTTCTTCCGCATCCGTAATAACCTGATCATACAGTTTGGTGCTTAGTTTTGAAGCTGCGTAAAAGTATTTTGCTCCCAGCCCTTTCCATTTGGGTCGCAGCCATTCCAGCCCGTCAACATTAATTACAGTCTTTTTACCAAATATTTTTGGAATTATTCCTAAGGGTCCATTTGCTGAATTTACAACCAGAATAATATCCGTATCGGAAAACGTCGAATGAATAATGGATTGAAACGAGTGTATCAATTGACTCAGGGATTTCTTTTGAGGAGACCAGAAATATTTCAAATCAATTCCGTTGACATTTTGGGGCCTGTCAATGAATAAATTTTTATGGCAATAGATTGTTACTTTATTGCCACTGGCAACCATTCGCTCCCCAAGCTCCCTGGCAAATGTCTCGTATCCTCCATAAACGTAAGGGTATCCTCGAACACCAATTATTGCAATACGAATACTCATTACAGCTTGTCTTCTTTTATATCCACATTATTAATCATTACCACAAAAATCAAAAATTGATTAATTATTTGTGGATACTCCAGGATACTATCAACAATCATAAGTAAGATTATATATATCAAAGCGATAGTGTTTCCGTTTGACAATGAACGTAGTCGTTTATCCCGAATTTGTTTTCTTTTTGAAATTAACCTAATCATCCAGATAACTAAAATTATTCCAACAACACCAAGCTCAATATAAATTGATACCCAGCTCGAAAACGGTTGATGAATGATACTTCCAGCACCCCAACGAACCTCATTTACTATATCTTCAAAAAATGGCAATGAATATTCTTTTGCAACATCTGAGGGCGTAACAGGAATATAAAAAGGTTGATAAGACAAGTATAAACCTGAAACTATCCAGGCACTTCTACTGCTATAGTTACCGGGGCCAACTCCAATTAGAATAGATTGAGGATATTTTTGAGGAACATCTACAAATGATGTCCTGAAAAAATGAATTTTTTGTGCAGAATCATTAGAATCGTCTCCCTTTATAATAGTGTCCGTAATTGTTTTGATATTATTTGTGATATATCCAACATTCCTCAGTTGGGTTGCCGAAAACAAAATAACACCGAGTATCACCAGGGCTCCAACAAATAGAACTGATGTTTTAAATCGGAGTTTTTTAAGTCTTGGAATTAGCTCAAAGAATGTAAAATAAAAGAAAATGGTAAGTAGCAATAGGATTATGGAGTATAAAGCACTTGGCAGCAACCAGCCGATAATTAGTAATAATAAAATGGAAGTTCTTTTTAAACTTTTACCGTCAACCCACAAAGCAAACACATAAATCAGAACAAGAGAAATTTTGAGAGCTGCAATGTGGGCATATCCAAATCGCATAAATGTCCCGGTAAAATTATCTCCTGCTGCTGCAGACATCGAAAATGGGTTGATCGAGGAAGATGACAATACCATTTGGGTATACCCGAAAAAGATTTCCACTAAAGTAATAACAATGCTAAATGACAAAACAAAACCGATGTCTTCTTTCGAAAACCGCATAAGTAAAAGGGCAACCAGGAATGAAATGAATGATCCGTAGGTGATCACCGACCATAATAAATTATTAATACTTGAACCAACAAGAAAATAATTAAGTGAAAAGGATATCAGAAATGTTATTCCAAGAAGAAATAAAACTTTATTTATATTTTTGCTATATATTGTTTGTTTAATTTTATTCCCCCCTAGAAGTACAATGGTTAACAGAACAAAACCCCATAAATAGGAGAGGATATTGGAAGGGCTCCAATAAATTAAAATACTTAAACAAATTAAATAACGATGTTTCAAAAAGTGTTATTTATATATTGGATAATATCAGCTTTGCTTTTTTCCGATGCTAAGTCTCAATCTACACTGGAGATTAAATTGAAATGTAGCCAACCATTTAGAATGCAAATATTCTACACCGGACCCGAAATTACTAAAAAGTGGTCCGAAAAGTTTACCACATTTAACAAAACACCACAATCTGATGATTTTGTAAAGTACCGGATTAACCTTAAAACAAGTAAAAAAATAGATAATATTAGAATTGACTTTGGCGAAATCCCCTTAAATGAGATCGCGATCGTTTCAATTAAATTTGAAAATGATGGAAATGTTCATTTTTGGAATACTGAAAGGATTTTTGATGAATTCAATATTAATCAAGAATTGATTTTGTTATCCTTAACGGATTCGGCACTTGTTCTTAAAACAAGAACAGAAGGTGGGAAATTTCTTGATCCCTATATACACCTACCTACTAATAATAACCGTTTGGTGAAAGACCCGAGATTTTTTTCAAAAATTACAATTCATTTAAAGGGTAACAAGAACAATAAAATTAACGGAACATTTTGGTTGGAGGATCAACAACCGATATCCGTGTCAAAAAATTATTCGCCCGCAATTGAAAAGTTGACGTTTAAGATTTTTGGTAAGGGTAAATTGTATAAGGCTGCTTTTAATCTGGGGCAGGGTTATGATTCAGAATATGACATTTCTAGTTTTGCATATGAGTCACATCTTTTTAACAGAACGTTAGTTGGTTCTGAAATTTTAAAATACTTTCAATTTAACTTCTATACTAAAACAAGCGGGAAGGAAATACTCCATGTGGATACACGTATTTATGACGGAAGATTTGAACCGGGCTTTTCTTCTACCAAAGAACTCATCAGTTTGAAGGAAGAAATTACAAGACTTGTGATTAAAATATTGTCAATTCTTTTCGTTGCTATTTTTTGTTATTATGCCAATTCTTATATTTTTGGAAGGAATCCACAATGGTTCTAAAATGATTCTAATGTAAGTGTGTTTTGTATTAATGCTCTCTTTACTCTTTTTGCCCATAAACTAAAACTCACAACTTAATACCAAATCAGGGTAAACCAACATAATCTTTATTTGCAAATTCATCTAAATAATCTTTCCACGTTTGCCTCAATCACAATATCCGGTTTATAAGTATTTACGACAGGGGTACTAAAGTTTCCCCAGACTAAAATAGTTTCAGAAAATGTGGAAGCAAAGAATGGAATTAGTGCTTCAAAATATGAATCTCTAAAAACAACAATCTTTTGGCAGTTAAGAGGATCGTCATTCTTTAGAATAATAACATTTCTTCTATTTTTTGTTATCTTATTTTTTTGCACTTTTTTACTATAGTTGCTACAATTATGCTTTGGAATAAGTGTTGGGACAAGTTCCAAAGTATTTTTGGTGAAAAAATTCACTAAATCATACCCATGACTGCCTTTATTTTTAATACTGAACTCGCTTAATTGTAAACTATTTAAACTCAAACTAGCTGATAATGTGTTCATCATTTTTGTGTACGCAATAAAAGCACCTATATCCGTCCAATGAGAGTCATTTTTATGATAAAGTTTAGAATTCATTTTAGCTAATAGAAAATCGTCCTTGAGATCTACATTTAATAAATTTGAATTCAATTTTAATTGTTGCCATATTAACTCAATTCTTGAAATTGTATCAAGTTGAGCAAGTGCTATATTAAAGGGCATATATTCATGATAGATTGAATGTTTATTAGGGAAATATGCTATTAAATACTCAATATACCTTTTTCTTAAATACTTCCTCCTATTTTCATATCTTCTGGAATATGCATGTAATTGATTTGAATCGGGTAAATGCATATTTAAATAATCATAAAGTACCCTATCAAAATCGGGTCCAAGAAATAACCAATTATCCTTACCTACAATTAGCCTGTCAGGAATTGAGGATGATTTAAAAATTCCTTTTAGAAATAGTCCCCAATCATTAATAAATGTTGAACGCCAGGGAATTCCTTCATTAAAGAAAGATTCGAAATTCTTAATAAATTTCCTTGTTTTCCAATCAAAAGAAGGATTGAGATTCCCAAAATCAATTTTAGAAATAATATAAGGATCAAATCCTTTTTCATTTATGAAAATAGGTTTTAAAGTTTGGTTCTCTTTGTTATACTTTAAGAATTGATTATTTTTAAATCCAGTTAATAATTCTCCCTCTTTGATTAAAATTGAACAATCTCCTTTTTCAATTTTAATCAATAAAAATTTGAGTTTTGATGCCGATTTCGAATTAAAAAAATCTAATCTTAGTCTAAAAAGGTCACTCTTCTCATCAATTGTAAATGTGGCAGTTTGAGGAAGATCATTCCCAGTAATATTTACTATTTTACTTCGCTTTTCTGAAAACTTCTTTTCCTCCTGTGTTGTATAAAATAGCTGAAATACATCATTCGAAGTTTGAACAAATCGGAAGGTAACTTTTACCGGATCACTTTTAAGCGAAAAATATTTCCAAGGTATAACGGTTCCCAAATAGACTAAAAGAATAGTATATAATATGATAATAATAATTTTCATAGATTAAAATCTGAAATAAATAAACGGATTATAAGTATCTGAAGATATCATCATCAGAGAACTTATAAGAACAAGAAAAATTAATACAATGTATAGAATTTTGATCGTTTTGGAGATCCAAAAATGATTGAGATTACTAAAAAAATTCTCCCCAGCCACACGAATTTTATCTTTTAAAGGTGCGCTAAAAAGGATTGCAAGGAATAGTAAGAAAGTTATGTAATAATTCATATAAATAAGAGGGTAGTAATTGCTGCCACTCGAAAAACCAAATAGACTTCTATAATATTGTATAGCGTAAGAAATCGACTCAGATCTGAACAATACCCAACCCATTATGACCACTAGAATCAAGTAAACATTGCCAATAATATTTTTCTTTAAAAGATTTGAAAATTTGCCTCGTTCAGCGATCAAAAATAACCCATGGTACAAACCCCACAGTACAAAATTCCAGCTTGCTCCATGCCATAGGCCGGTTAGAAAAAATACAATTATTAGATTCCTGAGGGTGATTATCTTACCCTTTTTATTCCCGCCAAGAGGTATATATAAATAATCTCTAAACCAGGATGAAAGTGATATGTGCCATCTTCGCCAAAATTCCCTGATGGATTTTGAAATATACGGATAGTTAAAGTTTTCAAGAAAACGAAACCCAAATATTCGTCCCAGCCCAATGGCCATATCAGAATATCCGGAAAAATCGTAATATAATTGCAGAGAGTAACAAATTATTCCTAACCAGGCAATTGGTGTTGGAATTTCATGAGCCGCTAAACCAAACACCTTGTCGGCTATCAAACCAAGTGGATTGGCTATCAGTACTTTTTTCCCTAATCCCCAAATAAACCTCTCAAATCCTTTAATAATATCTTTAGAGTTCCCGATTCTATTGGTTAACTGGTTTGCAATTGTGTTGTACCTTACTATAGGCCCCGCAATCAGCTGTGGAAACAGCGAGATATATAGCCCGACATTTATAATATTTTTTTGAGGGATAGATTCTTTTCTATAGATATCTATCAAATAGGATATTCCCTGAAAAGTAAAAAAGGATATTCCGATTGGCAATCTTACCTCGTCGAATTCCAATTGACTCCCAGCTACTAACTCAAAATTTCCTACAAAGAAATTGAAATACTTAAAATAAATTAATAATAATAAATTAACTAAAACTGCGGCATACAAAGCAATTTTTATTTTTACCGGGTGACTTAGTGCATGGATTATTCTACCAAAGAAATAGTTAATGCTAATAGAAAAAAGCATCAATATTACTAATAATCCTTCTCCCCAAAAATAAAAAAAAAGACTGCTTAAGAGTAGTACTATATTTCTGCTCCTTTTTGGAAAAAGATAATTGAAAAGAAAAACAAGAGGTAAAAAAAGATATAAGAATATTGGAGAACTAAAAACCATTATTATTGGTTCAGGGCATTATTGAATACGTTTGCAACTGCACTTTCATATACTCCCATTGTATACTTTTTTTTGAAACGTTTTACTCCTCTCTTTCCAAAAGCTTCAATTTGAGCTGGATTTAAAATAAAATATTTCATTGCATCCACAAGTTCAAGTTTATTCCCTTTTTCAATAAGTATTCCAGTTAAATTATTCTCAACAATTTCTGGAATTGCACCTTCAATTGTTGAAATCACAGGTAAGCCAAATTGCATAGCTTCCAATATCACATTTGGAAATGCTTCAAATACAGTTGGAAATACAAAAACATCTGCAGAATTATATATGCTAATTTTTTCTTCACCATATACCGGTCCAACCACGTCTACAAAATCATCCAACTTTTCTTTTTGAATATACTTTTCAATTTCTGTGGAAGTGATATCAACATCCTTCCCAGCAATAATTAATTTGAAATCTAAAGACAGGTTTTTCAATGTAACAATTGCATCAAGCAATTCATAAATTCCTTTGGTTTTTAGAAAATTACTTAGGAACAAAAATGTTAAAAAAGATTTATTAAACCCAGTAAATGAGCCACCTAAATGATCAATACCATCATTTAGAATCTTAGGATATGGATCATAAACCGTCTTGACATCACTTGCAAGATTATCTGATAAAGTAATTATGATCGTATTTTTAAATGTTAGTTTTAATAAATTTCTTCTAAAAAAACTTACCTGTGCTTGCGCCTTAATCCCTTGTGTCCGTAAATGTATTAAAATCCTTGTGTTCAGAAATTTTGAAATAAATACAATAATTAAATCCCGAAATAAGGCAAAACCGTAAGTGGCCATATTAAAATAAACAAGTTCTGGTTTGAATCGAATTATCTCTAAAATTATTTTAAAGTACAATTTAATAGCTATTAAAACTTTAAATAAAGAAAATTTACCCATGTCGGAATTATCCTTAATAAAATGCATGGGTATAATCCTGATTTGGAAGTTCTTCTGAAGGGTATTACTTTTCACTATCGATTCATTCCTCATTGAGGCTCCATGTATTGGCGGTGGCAACGGCAAAATCATCAATATTCTAGGCTTATATTTCACTAATTTTAAACCTTTGAATAGGAAGATTTAATAATACTTTCTTCAATTCTTAACATTTTTTGCTAGATAGCCTATCTTTATTAGCGGCAATACTATTTTTTTTACCAATTATAATAATTGTTTGTGGTCTTCCTTTTTTCGGCATTATCAAACCAACTTTGTATCTAATTAAATAGAATATATAGGAATAGATATTTTTCAATAATTTTTTAAAGTTGTTTTCCTTGCCACTAATTACTTGATTTATATTTATCGTAGGATAATTTTCAGCTGATTTAGATGGTTTTATATAACTAAATAATCTTCGTAAAGTATCAAGAATTAAAAGTTGCGGTAAAATTGAATATCTATAAATCTTTATTAATTCAAATCCCGTTTGCTCTAACAAAATTTTAATATTTTTTTCACTAAAAAAGAATAAATGATCTGGATACTGAAATTTATTCCAGTATTTATAGTATTTGTAATTTACATCACCCAAATTACCTGTTTCAAAAATAACAAATCCATTTTTTTTTAGTTTGAATTTAGCTTTTTCAAATTCAGCTATTGGATCATAAAAATGACTAATAACATCGCAATGATAAATTAGATCAAATTTATTGTTATTAAAAGTTTTGTCATTTAAGGGTAATTGCTCACAGGCGATTTTTAGTTTCTCTTTAATGAAGGTTGCTTGCGTTTTATTAAACTCTACTCCATATACATCAAAACCTTGTTTCCTTGCTTCATTTAAGAAATATCCTGCACCTGCTCCTATTTCTAATATTTTCCCGTTGGAATATCTATTTATGATTTTAAGATTATGTTTAGCGTAAAGGGTTTTAACGAATGAATCCTTAATATGAGATTTTGCAGAAATATTAGCATTGTCATGGCCATATAAATCAATAATTTCATTAAGTTTTGGTTTGGGGCTGGTATAAATCAAATTACAAGTTGGACATTTTATACCTACATAACCATTCTCCCTTATTACTATTTCATTACTTTCAATATTACAGAATATACATTTTACGTTTTCCATATTTCCACCCTTAGATTAAATATATACAGATTCCATAAATTGCCTTTATTTAAACACTATCACTACTACCTGTAAAACCGGATATAATCCTTTTAAAAAATATGAGCCTTTCCTTTTCTAAATAAATTGCATCAATATATCGCTCAGACTCCTTATGTGAAACTCTACTTCCACTGACTTTGTAACAGAATGTAATAATCCTTTCAACTTGATTAGGTTTAAGAACCTCCCCCTTTTTCCCTGGAATATTTAATATCCATTCAAGGTTATCATTCATAAAAGCAGTGTCTTTGTATGGTAATATTACAGGTAAACCATGTGCAAGATATTCTCTTACTTTTAATGGGCATGCCTCTGTCATGTCTTTTCTATACAAGGCCATTGTTCCTAAACCAACATCACAATTATATAATATGGGTATGTAATCCTCATTTTTTAAAGGACCATAAGAAATAACATTTTCAGGTGACTTTCCATCATCTTTACTTTTGTCACCAACAATGTGAAACTCGAGTTTTCCTATGGTTAGTTTTGCCAGCTTAATAATAATGTCAAAACCCTGCCATGGCATTCCTGTAGAACCAATAAAAAAAATCTTAGGAATCTTATTCCCTTTTGGTGGTAATATTTTAAAATTATTGAGTGGAATACTGTTTGGAACGATAATTGTTTTTAACCCATAATTAATAAAATCATTACCAATCTCATGCGTAACACAACAAATACCTTTGAGTTTATTATAAATTAAGTGTCTGGTTTTACGATAGTAGATATACTTTAGATACGATCTGATGCTATTCTTTGCAAGTAATTTATATTCATTTAATTCTTTCGTATTTACCTCTGAAATTACCCTGAATTTCCTCATAAAATCAAATGTAAATCTCCTAAGTGTCCATGTTCTGGTATAAATTAGATCTGGATTAAATTCAGAAAGGTCAATTAATAGTTTTTTATATACGGGGAATAAATAGAACAATTCATAAAATTCCTTTTTCCCAGCCTTGTAATATTTTACATTGAAGACATCAAGCTTACTATTACTTGATTGTGTTTCGGAAAGACAAAAAATACCCACTTCAACTTGTTCATCATTGGAATTGATCCAATAAGAAATTTGATCATGGGCTTTATCAACAAGATGTGTTTGACTATCTAAATTTACTTTGAGTAAATATGCAACTCGCATTTATTGACAATCTTTAGAGGAAAATTTGAAAAACACCATTACCAATATTTGTTATCCACAAACTCCGTATGATATAATTATTCGTTTTCATTCAATATCCTTTTCAATACATTTAAAACAATCCCTGATGAGATCTTGTCTATTAATAAACTACCACCAAATGTGATTGAAGATGCAGAAAATAATCCTCCCGAATTTCCATCTGGTTCTCGTACAACCATATCCGCTCCACCATTTTTATTCATCCCTTTCGAAACTACAATAATATCTTTTGATGCAGTTTGGGTTAATTTATCTGTTTCCCATCCAGAGGCTCCTTGTCCTTTTAAGTTTGTCCCAGAACCCGGCCTACCAGGATCATACCTTTTGTAAAATGGTTTTGTATTCTGGTTAAGAGATTTATTCCCAAAATATAGCGAATTACGATTATATTCAATTCCGTCAAACACCCAATGATTACCTTTTACGATTTTATAATTCGAGGAAGTACCGTAATCAATATCACTAAATCGGACACCCAGTAGTTGGCTTTCATCGGCAACAGTTTCATTGAATAATAAACTTTTACATTGGATTGACCCATCATCAAAAAAACCAACCTCGCGATACATTGTATTTCCTGATATATTAATGAGCCACAATTTTTTATTTTCATGATGATGTTTTAATGTCTCATACATTTCTTTTGACCAATACTCACAATGGGTTGATAAAATTATACCAGAATACCCATTTAATTTAGCAGGTGCATGATGTAGTTCATATCCACTAATAATATCATACTCAATATCATTTTTTTCGAGCCACGCTAAAACTCGCCATTCTCCGGCAGCCAAATGGTTTGTAAAAGGTGACAAAACCGATCGATCTTCAAGTAGACAATTAGTAAATGGCCTTTTAATTGAAAGCTTCCTAAACATCCAATCCTCTCCAATTGTGTTCTCAACCCCAAAAATCTTCTTCACATATTGTTTTAGTGAAGTTGGGAAAAATGATAGAATTTTCTTCTTCAAAGAAGGTAGTGCAAAATCCTCACTTAGGAACTCCACAAAATTTCTGTATCGGTTTCTTCCCCCCCATATATTATATGTCTGCCAGTTGTTGGTACTCGCAAGAATCAAAATTTTTGATTGCTGAGATGAAGAAGAAATGATCATTGGGATAGCAAATGGCTCTTGATCTTGTGCCTCGAGCAATATGCTATAGAGCCCAGGAATAATATCTTCTGGAATTCTATATTCAAAACTTTTCTGCCACTGCAATCCATTCTCTGTGAAATCCTCATCTGGTACAGATTGATGTTGTGGAGGTAAACACGCTAGAGTTTTAATGGATTTTTTTTCAAATCCATGTCGAAACAATACTGCCTTATATTGTGTGGGTGAATAAACAAAAACATCGACTATTTGACCTGACTTATACCATAATTTAGATTGGTATCCAATGAGTTTATTATTTAACAGGCGTATTCTTTCAGGCAAATTATTTAGACAAAATATTTTTCCAACATAATCTGGGTGCGAAAAGGAAATTTGTTTTACTTCATCATTCAATTGAATCGACCACTGTCCTTTTCCATCTGAGAAACATTCTTTTATCGTGTTTCTATCATAATCTAGCGTCTTTATTGTGACCTCGACTATCGGCTCAGCAATTTCAGCACCCAATACCCATCCCTCAAATTTATACTTATTCATATCCCCAATCTCTCAAATATTTACCCAAGATAATTTCAACATCCTTTATATCTTTTTGAGTAATTTCTGTTTCCCAACGCCCCTTGTTAGCTTTGGTTAACTTAATATCCAGCAATGAATCACTCCAAGGCAAATGCCAGAATTTACAAATATTTCTCAATATTATCTCAGGTTTTTCAACAAGTGATTCTAGGGATATTTCCATAAAGCTCTCTGACGGTACCTTCTTTTTTACATTTTCCCAATTTTGTATCAATTCATTATAAATGATTGAACTTTGAATTATATCTGTTGGCATCCATTTTTGTTTCGAAAACGAAGACACAACATCTCTAGGATCTCTAAAAATGTGAACCATTTTGGCATCTGGTAAAAGCTCAAGTATTTTGTCAAACCAAAGAATGTTCCAAGTGTTTTTTTCCAAATAATATTCAGCATTTTGATGTGCTTTAACATCATCAATAATCTTCCTTAAGAAATTACTGAGGGAACCTCCGAGATTCTCTTTTGACTTATTAAGGGTAAAAAACATTTCACGACGTGTAAATTGAGGCATGCCTTCCCAGGAACCTTTGAATTTAAATCTTACTAATTCATTCTTTAATTCATTACAAAATGAATCAAAATTAGGGCAAAATTTAGATGCTTCACTAAAGGGATAAGATGGCAAGAGGCTAAATGGAATATGACTTATCAAGCCTAACTTCTCAAGAATAAATAAGAATTTGGAATTATATTGTTGATGAGATACATTTTTCAAAAGAGCAAATAACCTTTTAACTCGAAGATCGTAATGGTAAGGTGACCATGCGTCTCCTGAAGTATAAAAATCTATTATTCCATCTGGATCAATCAGGAATCTCCATTCGGGAACATTGCAAATTTTGGGATGGTTTGCAAAGATTTTTGATAATATGGTAGTCCCACTTCTCCCTGTACCTCCAATTAAACAAATCATTATTTTGAATTAAAAATTTTCGTTGAATAATAAACAATCTTATTAAAATAGATCTAATGATAATAAAACAATTGTAGTATTTAATGTCCATTTAATTGTAGATATACAACCTTGGAGGTAGCTACTTTAAAAATTTCTTTATACTTTTTACTAACTCAGGTTTATCTTCCAACATTAATGCCCCATCACCAAATTCAGATAAATACCTATTTAGGAAATTCTTAATATCTACAGTGGGCATAAAGTACCCCCCATTCAGTTCCGTAAAATCTTTTGGATTCAACTCCCAATCTTTAGGGTAATTATCATTAATTATGGAAATATACTTATTTGCGATTTGAGTTGGGTGCCAATTTTCTTTCACAAATCGTAAATGATTTTGTGCATGTCTCTTTAGAATCACGGGATTTGATAATAGCTTTTCAATCTCATATTTTAAATTATCAATTGAGCAATAAATTGCAGGTAGTTTTAATTCATCTGTAAGAATTGAGTCCCACAATTTTACAGAATTACCTGCAATAATTACAGGTTTCCCTTTCCATGCAGCTTCACAAGCAAACCCAGGCATTCCGTAGTCAGCATATGCCTGGTCAATGACAAAATCACATTTTTCTAATTCTTTATGAACAACACTATTCGGTTTACCTGTAATTTGAATAAAATCAAATAAATATCCATCCTCCTTCAATTCAATTATTATACGATTAATTAATTCAGATCCTTTAGTTAAAAGTCTAGAAGGACAATGCAATATTTTTATTCTTTCATTGATCTTAATCTTAGTTTCATAATTTTCATCCCAACCATTTGGCAAACCAACAATCATCCAATTAATATATTTCCTTGAGTGAAAATAACCTTGTGGGGGAATGTCAATAATATTAGTAGCATATTTATTTACCACCTTTACAAGGTTATAAGTCATCCGTGTATGATTTAAGATGGTTTTTGTATTAAAATTATATTTGGAAATTAAAAATCCATTGATATATGGCGGCCTGGAATCAGAGCCATGAAATTGGAAAATAATTTTTTTATTTAATTTTTTCAAAATCCATAGGTCCAAATATTTAAGAGGAAAAGGAGAAAAAAAAGTAATGCCAAATCCGAATATAAATACGTCATACCTAAATACGGAATATATAAAAAATAAAATACGCAAGAGATGAAGTAAGAATTTCCATAAAATATTTGGTCCGAAGAAAATTTTCCTTGAAACATATCTAATAGGCCTACTAATCCATGGTGCATTATTTTGAGAAATAGAGTACTCAAACCTATGGTAATTCAAAGGAATAAAGTCAGCTTTGATGCCGTTTTGATCGAACCCGTTTTTTAAAGCAGAGTAGTAACCAGCAACTTCGTGAAGGCTTAATAAAATTCTCATTTGTAATTTAGATACTGTAATAAATTGCTATAAACGCTATGCAATTCCAAATTTAGAAATCTATTCTGTGAATTACCGAGATTGTTTACAGTGTATTTAAACTTTGGGGTATACCAAGGGTAGAATTAATTTTATGGAATACTTTACCAACCGCTTCGGTGGAATGATATTCTTTTACAAATTCCCGCCCTTTTTTACTTAATATCTCTATTCTTTCCGGTTCGTTATAAATATCTCGAATCGCATCTTTTACATTGAATGGACTGCAATTTACAATTGGAATAGTGTCATTTTTAATAATCCCGGCAGCTTGATAAAGATTTATGTATCTTTTATCCAAATAGCACAAGACAATCTTTCCCATTGACATTCCTTCCAAAGCAAACATTGCATACCATCCAACAATTAGTTGATCGGCAATTATATCGACAGATCGCAATATTTCATGAATCTTATTGTTTGGCACTTTCTCTGCGAGGATTAATTCAATATTTAAACCCTCTTTATTCAAGTCCTCAATTGCTTTCAGAAAGTGCTCCGTACCTTTAATGTTCCGATGGTTTGGTGCATGAAAGATTCTTAATGGTCTCTTATTGGTGCCTTGCCATAATTGAAAATCAGTAGGTTCCTTCCATTTTTCAGTATCAATTGAGAAATGAGCTAGCATTAAAGTATCCCAACCAGGTAAATAATCAACCCAATCACACCCGCCAATAATGTGATCTGCATATCTAACCCACATATTTACTCTTTTACTAATTCTAGGTCCATTTTTCTTGCTCAAAGGATAATCCTTACTTACAGCCTCTTTAAACAATAAGTTTCCTGATTTATTCATGTCCTGAACATCACTTCCATATGGCATAAGCACGGTTTTCAAATTAGCAAGCTTATATAATATGCCTTCAACCCGCCAAAGAAAAATTGATTTATATAAGGGGCCACCATTAAAATAGAAATATAGTCCCTTGTATCTGAAAATTGCGAAAAGAAAGATTATATAGGGTAATAAAGATCTTATTATGAATCGATCAAAACGGAAATCAAATTCATCTGTGATGAAGAATACGCTGTCAACAAATGTTTCCGCATTATAACCAAATTGACGCAATGCTTTTTTATGATATAGATTATTGATCAGCGGATAAGGACCTAGTCCAATTTTTGTTTTCTTCATAATTCTCGATAGAATTGCTACAACTACAAAACAAGGTAGAAGGAAAATTTCAAATATCAGTATGAAAATTTTTAGTACTCTTTTAATAATTAACTTTACCATCATAATTTGCTAAGAAATCATTCCTTATTCCAGGTAATTTAGTATAAAGTTTTTAATGAGATTGAGTATTTAAATAATTAAGATATCTCTCAATGCCATCTTTAAAATTATAGTTTGGAACTCCCAGAATATTTTTCATTTTTGAAATATCTCCTATTAAGTGATTCGGTTGGGTTTCTTTAGAAATTTCAAAAGCAGGCTTCTTTTTCAATATATTTCCAATCGTTTCTCCAATTTCCCTCATTGAAAGAATTTCAGGACCTGCAATATTAATTTTTTGACTTTCTTCAAGCTTTAAGGCCATCAAAATGGCATTGACTGCATCTTCAACATAAGTTGGATTTATCTTTATTCCATCCTGACCTTGAAGTTTTATTGGGATACCATCATTTATGAAAGAGACCAGTCTTGGAATCAACATTGAATCTTTTTGACCAGGACCATACACGAAGAAAAACCTGAGTATAATCAAGTTGAGATCTTTTGAATAGTTCTCAGCAAGAATTTCAGTACATAATTTTGTGCCCAGATAGTACCCCAAATCATTACTGGCTACGATATCAGATTCCTCCTTAAAACTTTGATCCTTTGACCCATATATCCCACCTGAAGAGGCTAATATAAAAGTTTTTGCACCAATCTTTATTGCATAATCCAATAGTTTGATAGCACTTAATACATTCACATTTAATATATCCAATGCCTTGTCTGGGAAATCACGGAAATCACTTGATTGTGCTAAATGTATAACAGCATCTACATTACTAGGAAGTTTTTTAATATCCCATTCCCGATTAAAATCAATGGGTAAATTCATCAGATTCTTATTTTGACTTTCGAGGTGATCCTGACGGCTGATCGCAAAGAGCTTTGATCCAGACAATGCCTGGATCAAATTTGACCCGATAAGTCCTCCTGATCCGGTAATTAAATAGGTTTTCATACTTTCATTCTATCAACTATAAGTTTACTCGGCTTCACTATAAAATTTCGCTTTGAAATCATCATTAGAAAGGATGGGAATCGAATTAGCCTTATCTTGATAATCTTTATTGAAAATAGTTCCAGAAGGTCGCTTTCCTGATTCGATTATTGGTATTGCACAAATTCTTTTATACAACTGAATAAGTTCGTTATCAGAAAAATTAAATAGGGTTTCAATGAATTGATAATTGAAACCCGATCTTGTATCAGTAAATCCTGCCCAGTCAACAAGACTTAGTGGAGATCCACGGTTGATTTGAACTGGTGTGTTATTCGCTAAAATCTCTGAAAACTCATAAAGGTTTAAAATTCTCCCTTCCTCATTAGTGAAAAATAACTTCTTGTCAATGTCTACTAGCACAAAACGTTTTTCCTTTTCTTCAAAGACCTCCAACAAAGTATGGCCATTATTATAATTATTGTATTGTCCTGTTGCAAGCGTGTATACATATCGAACTTTGAAACCATAATCTTGCAGGGACTTCTTCACAAATCTCGTGGAAACAGAGCATGTACAAAATAAGTACCGTCTTTTAGCCAAATCAGTTACTTCTGCTTGATCTGTAACAAGATCATCAACATTACCCCTCATGAAAAGGAGACTAAGTATAAGCGATGTCTCCAATGCACTTCCTTTATTAATTATTACCCTCTGCTCGCTGGATTTAATTGGATGTATAAAAAAATAATTACCCGGAGCATCACAATCAAATTGCTCCCCTTTGTAATGATAAACCCCAGGATCCATTATTAACGTTTTGGGAAGACCTGAGATCTTTTTAGACGAAAAATCCTTTCTTGGATTATTCAATATCTTTAATCTTCCATTGCTAATTTTGAAAGCAATAACTTCATTGTAATGATCTGTTTTTAGTGAAGAAAATATTTCGGAAATTGATTTGTTAATAGTAGGTACAGGCTTCTTGAATCGAGCTAAAACCTTTCTAATAATATCAATCATTCGGCTAATAAACTTTTGAATATTTCATGAGCTATATGCTAGTTAATTAGAACGCAGAATAAAATCAAGGTATAGAATCATTAATATACCGTAAAAATCGATTCCTTCTCAAATGAATCAAAAAATAAATTCCACATAAAAATACAGCAATAATTTGGAAATAGATGTTAGTGACAAAGGAAAGCCCGAACATAATCAATGTGGTAAGTGCAACTCGGTAAATATCAAATCCTACTTTAAGAAGCTTGTTACTATAAATGTATATAAAGATATTTTGGACTATGACCGATATTAGTACTATGTAAACTGCTCCTCTTGCGCCGAAATTTGAAATTAAAGGATAAGCTAAGATTACAAACAGAATAAAGGCATAAGTTTGGGCATAAGAGATGTATTTCGTTCTTTTTGTATATGCAATTCCAATGGCCATTATATTATTTAACCCAGCCAGATAAAGTGTTATGGCTAAAATATTAATAATGGAAATAGCAGGGGCAAACTTATCGTCAATAAAAACATCAAAAATTGTAGGGGTGAGGTATATAAAAATTATGAAGGGAAACAAAAACAAGTGGTAAAAGTTAAAAGCTTCTCGGGAAATGTTGATAAAAGTAGGTTTGTCCCTAGTTGAAATAACTTGCATTAGCATGGGGTCGACAGCCATTCGAAACGCTGTTAGCAAAGATCCAAATATAATAGCCATTTTTCTTGCTAATGAATAAATACCAGTATCGAATTGGGTGGCAAATTGGGTTATCAGAATTGGTAAACTACTGAGTATAAAAAAATTTATAATAACGGAAGGAAACAGTGGCAGAGAATAATTTGTAATTTCCTTAAACGATCTTTTATCCCACTTAAATAAATAATGTCCACGTACAAAAGCAAATAGGATAATTGTTAAAATGATCTGAATAATTGACTGTAAAAGAATAAGATTAAATAATGTAAGTTGATTTGTAATGTATAATGCAACTACCAGACCAAGGGACGTTATAGTCATTGTAACACTGAAAAAAGCATATGACCTAGCGTTATGAAGAATTCTTAACAACGACAGGAATTGTTGATATGCCAAAACAAACGGGAATCGGATAAATGCAAACATCAGAAGACTGTAATAAATATTTGTTTTGAACAAAAAGGTTGAAATGAATTGGGTATTCAGTAGAATAGCAACAGTTACAGCACCTGAAATAGCCAAATAAAATAGCAGGCTGGAGGATAGAAGTTTTTTCCTGTCATTTTCACTTTTCTCATAATATAAGCGAAAAACTCCGGAATTTAAATTCAGTGCAATAAATAAAGCCAACATTGAAATTACAGTTGTCAACACATCCATTATGCCATATTCTTCGACCGTGAAGACTTTAGTAGTTATTGGCGCAGTGATAACGGCCGTTAACCTGGAGGTTACTGATAGGAGTCCATAAATTGAGGCGTTTATTAATAACTTATTTTTTTTCATTTTTCATCAATATTTATTGATGCCGTTTTTGAATCATTTTATACGCGATGTAGTTTTTATCCTCATGGACTAATTTTAGATTAGAAAAATCATAATTCCATGGAACCATATCAAGGGATGATTTCCGACAAATCACATGGGTTACAGAATGTTTCTTGAATAAGTTTTGCCAATTTCTTTTTAGATAGGGATACTCTTCGATATATTCTTTATAAAGCACGGGATCAGTTATCCCTCCGGGTTGCCACCAAAAAGAGCTGCAGCTTGCACGAGCGCACAAATCAGCTCCCAACCTCATGCCAATGGGGAAAACTACATCAGATCCTTTTAGTGAGATTTTCTCTAGAAATGATGAAAACAAATCAGATTCAGGATAATTTGGTCTTTGATGGACTGTTAATAGAAAAAGCAAAATAAGAACGCTTAATCCATATGATAAAATATTTAATTGGACGTTTTCGGCATCTGATATTTGAACCAACAATAAGGCTACTGAAAACGGTAGGTAAAAAAATAGTCCATACTCAATGTACCGGTACGACTCCCCTAAATGGTTGAATTTTTTAGTTGAGGTTATCAGATATATGATCAAGATAACAATAATTGGTTTGAACAAAAAAACTGAAAGTGCGAAGTCATTTAAAAAGGAAACCCCAAATAAAAAAACAATCTCAGGGAAATACATTATTGACCTGCTTGGTTCTCTTGTCCTTAAATGAAAGAAGAGTTCTGAAAATGCACCTTTTCTAATCCGATTAAACACAAATTTAAGGTTAAGGAGATTACTTAATCCAGGTTTAACAAACCTGCTTTTCTTGTTAAAAAGATTATATATATTTATAAATTTCAACCCATGTTGAAAGCTTTTTAGAAAATATCTCCCAGATATAAGAAATGCCAATATAAAACTTAGGCCAAAAAATATTAACGGATATATACTTAAATAAATTACGGATAAGAGTAATGAAGAGACAATCATTAGCTGACGTGCAAATTTGGATGTTAATAACGGAATGGTGCTAACGCAAATTGAAAAAATTCCCGAAATTTTGTCTCCATATACCAAATAAATGAAAATAAATAAGAAATAAAGACCTGTACCAACTCTTGCTAGGAGTCTTTCAGATAGCTTAATATATGCTACTTCTGGACCTCTAAATTGGAGGTTAGAAATAGAGAATAGAAAAAAAAATCCTCCTATTAATAAAAGTGCGTAATCATTACGATTAAGTATCTCACTCTCTAGATAGTGTAGATACGAGGAGTATAACCCGAAGAAAAGACTGAATATGAGTATGTTTGGAATGAATGAAAATCTACTTAGTAAATTTAAGGGAAAAAGATTGCAATAATGGTGAAATGCTAATGGATAAGTCAGTTCATTTGGTATCACATATTGTTCAATTCTTTTGGAACTCCAATTCTTTTTTAGTTGCTTGATAATACCAAAATGTACCGATGAGTCTCCAACGAATCCCTGTTTAAAAAAATTCTTGTAGAAATAAATAATCATTGATCGATAAAGAAGAGAAATCAAAAAACCACCAAAAAAAATAACGAAATATGACTCCATTATATATCATTCAAAAGTTTGGCGGTTCCAGAGAATCCAATATTCATTAGGGCATCAATAATGGAAAGTCCAGGAATGAATTTTTCAGAATTAAGTTGAGAATAAGACGGATGTTTAAAGTTTTGAAACTGAATATCAATGCCATTCTCAATAAACATCTTTTTGTCCAAAAAGTCACCCGCACCATCTCCAGATAAATAGGATGCAATATTGAATACTTTGCATGTTTCAATAATCATTTCATTTCGAAGCGCCGGACTGCCCATTAATTGCTCCTGATCTGAAGATTTGTAAAAAATGGTTTTTATACCTAACTTTTTAGAAAGTTGCTTGGTAAAAAGAATATTGAAATCAGCAATCAACTCTGATTTGGGATTTAAGTCTTCTAGAAAACCTATGGTTTCTTTTAAGTAAGTTGCATTTTGGTAATAATTATTTAGCTTACCTAAGATCAGCTCAAAGTTGGATCTGGATTCCTTAATTTCTGATTCACAAATTCTTTGAATTCGATTTCCAGATTTGTCTATTGGTAATGTTAACCATTTTTCACTCCCATTACAGTTTGCTTTCACTCTTGACGTCCATGATTTTCCGCGAGTTCTTTGAACATGGTCATAAAATATAAATACATCAGCTTTATTGACCTTGTCAAAATAGCCTAGCCATGGTAAAAAGTTCGGTTGATGTATAGTGAACAGCATATGGATTATAGTTCTAAATTTTTAAATGCGTTAATTAAAGAAGGGTATTGATCATATTTATTTACATATGAATTAAACTCCAGTTTTTTTGGCGGTGATGAGTAGATTGGAATCTCAAATGTGTAAAGATCTTTTACCTTCGCTATAACTGAAGATAATATTTCATTAGGGTTATTACACAAAGATTTATAGCTGATTCGTAAGACATTGTCTTGGTTTGATTTTTGGATTTGTTCTTGATAGAATTTCTCTAGTGATACAACCTGACCCGCTATTTGCTCGGGATAAGCTAGATCTTTAAGTTCCTTATAGTTAGGTGGAAACGTCGCCCACCATATATTTCTATCGCCATAATACTTTCTTCTAGCGTTTAAAATTGAAATAGCAACATCCATAGGTTCACGTTCAATATAAACCCATACAACTTTTTTCAAAGTTTTATTAAGTTGGTTAATGTAATTAGCCCCAAAAATGTTTCTGAATACCATAGCCTTATTCTCACCATTCTGAATATTTGCCAACGTCAACTTTAGACCTTCCCAATCGATTTTATTTTCTGAATCACCAATATCTAAATAGTCTTCAATTTCATTCTTTTTCAACCAGTATTGCCAGAAATAACCAAATTCATGCGGTTCTGTCAATTCTCCAGTTTTTCCGAAATCTGATGTGAATGAAGAAAACTTTGAAGATCCAAGGAGAATACGAGAAAGTTGCATGCCGACCATTGGTGCATGCCAAAACCTCGCAGCAAAATTATTAATATAGCTAACATCTAGACAATGAGATAATATTTGGGTCAATATGGTAGTGCCTGAGCGAGGTAACCCAAAAACGAATATGAAAGGCAAATCCGTATCAAAATTTTGATAGTTGTTTTGTTCATATTTTTGCAATTGACGATTTAGATTAATCTGGAAAAGCTCATTATCTTTCTTCTTTGCATAATCCGCTTTCCTATTAGCATTCTCATCTATAACGTACTTCCAGTCAATATTTTCTCTTCCGTTATCTTTCAATAGTTTATCGTAACCTATCTTGGTTTCTTCTGCCTTATTATCAATAGCCTTATGGACTTTTTCCCTAGGAGTTAGCACCTCAGAATCCCACCAAACAGGATGGGTCAATACTTGGATTGATTTATTAGGATTTTGATCTATAGTTTCTTGGATACTCTTAAATCTCCAATATCCGTTCGAATCAGAGCAATAGGCTAATTCTTCTTTGAAATACTTAGCGTAAGTATTAATAAGACCTGCATACGACCAATTATCATATTCTAAAATCTGCTTGGTGGGATTGTGAAATGAAAACACATTTATATGAATATCTAATATTTCTTCAATTAAGTATTGCTCAAATTTCAGCCTAGATCCAAGCACCTTTTTGCTGGAAATTTCGTAAAATTGAGAATCAAAATGCAGAGCAATTTGATGCCCATATTCTTTTATTTGTTTGATTTTATCAAAAACTTCTTTCTCAAGTATATTGTAAACTTCGTTATGTAGATTTATGAAGTAGGTTGATTTGATATCTAATTCTGACTCCAATTTTGAGATATGTAGTGCATTTTCAATACTGTAATCTACATCGTGCCTCCACAAGGCAAAATTTCTATCCCCAGAAAATTCGAGCACTTCATTAAAAAAAAGAAATTCATATTTCTTTCTAGCTTCTATTAACAACTTCTTATACTGAACCATAGTAAACTCAGATAACACGTACTTCTTTGATTTATTCATCTCAGACAATTTTTGAATTCTATTTAATGGAAGATAGACCCAGGAATGGCATACTTTATTTATTTATGTAAAAAGCGGCAAATTGGTGAAGAGCATTATCTAAACGATTTTCAATATCTTCCCTAAATGAAATACGGGATACATGATGATTGATAAGCTTGATTTTATCATCCAACTCTAAATGTCCAACTAAGTTATAATCTTTCTTATCTTTAATCTGTATTAGATCTGTCTGCAAGACAAGTAGCCCATTATTTTTACAAATGCGTACCATATTGTCCAGTGATAATTTTAGGTCAACAACATAATTTAATACACCTGAACAAACGATTATATCAAACTCATTATCTCTAAAAGGAAGTTCCTCTATGCTACCTAGTTTTACTTTATTGAATTCGCTATACAAATCGACTCCACTTATGTTCTTCCATGAAAACCCGTGTAAGTAGGCGAGTAAGAGTTCAGAAAAATTTCTTGGGCCAATAACAAGTAGCTTTGCGTTTGAAAGATTTATACTGTGACTCCTTATTATTCTAAAACATTTGTTTGGCCTGAACAGGTCTGTTTTATTCCTATACTTTAGGTTATGTTCTAATCCACTCTTAATTTCTGTATTAAGGGAGCTTAAAATTTTCACCTTTTTACGCAATAAACGATAGAAAAGAGTGGCTGTAACCGAAAAAATACCGGGGCTTAGAAAAAGCTCACGTAACCAGCTATTTCTTGAGTCATCAATCTTAACTATGAAAAAATTTTTAATAATTTGCTTAATCATCTATAAATGTTAGGTTATTAATTGACTTAATTTAATTATTACAACAAGTGTCCAAATTATTGTAATTCCACATTTTGTTACATATTGAGTCATCATAAATTTCAATTCTTATCTATCAGTATTTTCTTAAACAATCGATCGATTTATCTAGGTATCTTAGTAAGCATTCTTTGTTCATTCAAATCTTTCATTATTTAAAAACAATTTACACCACCATTCAAAACTCATGAAACTCCAGATTAATAACCTGTGATTGATTCTTTGATCAATATGTTCGTCGATAATTTTTTTAATATAATTAGGATTAATATATTCAGTCGAGATAGTATTACTGTTCAATAGTAATTGTTTTACATACTTGGCATTTTCGCCACGATACCAAGATTCATCAGGTGCTGAGAATCCTTGCTTTTTTCGATTAATTATAGAATCAGGCAAAATTTCACCCATCGCCTTGCGGAGCACATTTTTCCCATCATCAAATTCACGGTAAGCCTTACGTTTATCTCCGAATATATTTTCATCTAGCTTTTTGTAATTCTCCAAATTCCCTAATTTATGCTTAATTGGAATTTTCTGAGCAAAATCTACCAGGTCATTATCAAGGAATGGAAATCTTTCTTCAAGACCATTAGCCATAGATAACTTATCTCCTACAAGGAGTAAGCCGGAGAGAAATGTTTTTATTTCAAAATACAGGCTATTCTGTATATGCTGTTCTGGCGTTTGATAATTTAATTTAGGGTTAAATGTAAATACGTGTTTAAAATCCTGAAAAGGACGCTTCAGATCAATCTCTGCATATACCTTAGCATTGAACAATTGATTCTTATCCTTATCCCTCACTAACCTTTCCCAGAAGGTGTAGTAGTTTTTAAAAAATTCTTCTTGATTTAGCGATTTGAATATTCTGTAATAACGCCAAGGATATCCTCCAAATAGTTCATCACCCCCAGTTCCCTGAAGCGCGACTTTAACAAACTTTGATGCCAATCGGCTAACATAATAATTTGGATAGCTCATACCCATTCTTAGATCTTCAAGGTGCCAAACTACGCGTGGGAGGGACCAATGTAAATCTCCTGCATTTATAACTTGTTCATAATGCTCTGTTTTAAAATAATTCGCCATTAACTCAGCATCCTTACGCTCATCATAATTTGCCTCAACACCAGTAACTTCGGACATATCGAATCCTGCAGTAAATGTAGTAAGTCGAGGAAGGTGGGTACTAGCAATCCCTGTAATAGATCCCGAATCCATTCCTCCAGATAAATATGATCCAACAGGTACATCAGCAACCATTTGTCGAGCAACAGCGTTCTTCATTAATTTTAATGATTCCAGTTGGGCATCCTCAAACGACATTGTTTCATCAGGTTGGCTGAAGTCATAATCCCACCAAGAATGATGTTTAAAACTTTGCATATCGCTATTAATAACTACCGTATTAGCTGGAGGTAGCATAGTGACATCTTTGAAGAGCGTATGATACCGAAAGAGATTTTGAAAAGTAAAATACTCATTCAATGCAGTAAAATTCAATTCTGCTTTAAATTTGGGATGAACGAGAAAAGCTTTTATCTCGGAAGCAAACAGGAATTTGTTGCCAGTATATAAATAATATAAAGGTTTAACTCCATAACGATCTCGGCTCAGGTAAAGAGTTTTTTTCCTTGTATTCCACGCCCCAACTGCAAACATACCATTGAGTTTCTCAAAAAAAGATGGACCGTATTCTGCTAATCCTTCAACCAATACCTCAGTATCAGACATCGAAACAAATTCATGCCCTTTGGATTTCAGATCTAACTTCAGCTCCAGAAAATTGTATATGCACCCGTTGAATACCACTATCCAATTACCATCTTTTGAAGCCATTGGCTGAGAACCTAGGGGTGAGATATCAATAATGGATAAACGGCGGTGACCTAGTCCAATGTCGTCTTTTACAAAATAGCCCTCGTCATCCGGTCCTCGGTGAATCATCTGCCTCGTCATATTTATTAATATATTCCTTGATGCAGGCTCTCCATCTAAATTAAAAATTCCAGCTATGCCACACATAAACTATCGCTTAGAAAATCTGCCTGAGAAGCACGCTTCTTCTCTATGGAAATGATTGACCCTTAGATGATTTGAATTAATAATATTTTTGAATTCCGCTTCGGAATACCTTTTAGCATTACTTGGTGCATACCAATCAAAATTTACAGCTGTATTAAATTCTTTGGACCAATCATCCCTCCAAAAACATTTTAGAAAATTCCAATAAATAAATCTTTGTATATCGTATTCACCGCCTTTTATTCCTAACAAGGGTATATCAGGTGCTTTGAAACTAATCTTTAAATCTGATAGATTTTTCCCTAATTCAGTAATTTGATTTGACAACTGCCATATTTCATCCTTTGTTAAATCATGCACTTTTTCTCGGAAATAATCATCAATTAATTCTCTAGGTAGCGCTTTTTTTGCATAAACATAGCATCCAAATTCTCCCTCATTTGTTAGCAAGGAAGACAGGTGGCTAAAAGTTTTTGCAGGATTTTCTGTATGCATAATCACTTGATCACAGAATACAAAATCTATAGTTTCCTCTTTGAGACCAGTATCAGCGATATCTCCTCTAACGAAATAAAGATTAGGGATATCACAGTATTTTCGAGCGGCCAGTTCTGCAGCTTCAGAAAAATCCATGCCTATGACAATAGCTTCAGGGCATAGGTTTGCAAGCCAGGCAGCCTTAAATCCTATACCACATCCGGCATCCAAGATGAACTTCTTATTAGATAAAAAGTTCTTTAGTTCCTTCTCACTTGAAAAGCCATAAAGTTTTAAGAACCATTCATATTGAAATTCATAGTAATTATCTAAGTCATTTTGCTCATCTACATTTCGCCATTTTTCAGAAAATACATCGTTTGTTTGACTCTGATTTTGGAATACTGTGTCCTTCTTCAGTGATATGAAGTTTTTTTCCAGATTAATTCTCTTCTTAAAAAGTTGATTTATCATTCTGATTGTTTTTCTAACTAAAAAATACTTTTAGTATTCATTAAATTCAATATTTGACTTAGAGATGATCCATTAATTATTACCAGACCGTTCACCTACAAAACAGTTCCGAAAGTTGCCTGAAGTAAGTAAGTTAAACTTTAGAATTTTATATTAATACATTACTCTTTATCAATTCCAGAATCGATTCTCCAATCAATAAGTTTCTGTAACCCTTCATCAAGTGAATAAGTATAATCAAAACCAATTTCATCACTTGCCTTCACGGCAGAACCAATCCTATTTTTTACAAGTTGTCGGGCGTCATCCTCCGAGTAGGGTTGATAAATTACCTCTAAGTCAGAATTTTTCAATCTAAGAATTGTGTCACACAATTCTTTAACGGTTGTTTGTATTTCTGTTCCAACATTATAGTATCCAAGCCCAATATCACTTTCCAACGCATCCACGTTTGATTTTGCCACATCTTCCACGTAAACAAAATCATATGCCTGTGACCCGTCACCATTAATTACAGGGGCTTCATTTGCTTCAATCTTGTTCAGCATTATTGGTACGACTCCGCTATAAGCAGCATGCTGGTCCTGGCCCGGGCCGTACACATTCATGTAACGCAGCCCTATAACCTTTAAACCATAACGGTCACTAAAAGCCGTACACATTGCTTCTCCTGAAATCTTCGTAGCTCCATAGAAATTTTTATTATTGAATGGATGGTTTTCGGTCATCGGTACTTCCACCGCATCTCCATAAACGCTTGCAGAGGACGAATAAATTAACTTTTTCACATTATGTTTTACACAAGCTTCCAACACATTGAATGTTCCACCAATATTAACATCAAAAGCAGTTCTTGGGAAATCCTTGCAATGCAATAACCACATAGCAGCCAAATGAAATACATAATCCACTCCTTCAAAGGCTTTATCCATTATATCTGTATCTCTCACGTCACCCCCAAAAGAGAAAACGGAGCATCTTTCATCTTTTAATGAATCATTTATATTTACATATTTACCACGAGTGAAATTATCATAAATAATCACCTCTTTTACCGGGTGTTTTAGTATTTCTTCTACAAGGAATCCACCGATAAAACCGGCACCCCCAATTACCAGAACTCTTGAATCTTTTAGTTTACTCATTATTTTTGAAAGGATGTTTTGTTAATTTTTTTATTGCAAAAGGATGGTAATCTCCTTTTGTACCAATGGGTGACTGATGCCGGATGTTGTGAATTATTTCAATGGCGGGCCTTGCTACTTCAAGTCCGTATCCTTTGCCATTCAAAATTCCTTTGTAACTCAGGGTGTGTAAGTCAGTAAATCCTCCACTAAATTCCAATTCATCATCCTCAATGGTAATTGATCGATACGTTCTTTGCCCTTTTTCTTTTATATCCGACGGAAGGGTGTCATAATTTATACTTAAAAACCAACGTACCCTTGCATTTTTGAGTTGTAAAAACCCGGCAGCACGATCATGCGTCTGAACATGCACAATACTATCCTGAACAGGTCCGAATATCCACGTGAGCATATCGTAAAAGTGAACACCAATATTACTTGCAACACCTCCTGATTTTGTTTCATCACCTTTCCACGATGCATAATACCAATGCCCGCGAGAAGTAATATACGTTAAGTCTATATCATATACTTTATCGGCTGGTCCTTCATCAATTTTCTTCTTCAGCGCAATGATCGATGGGTGTACCCTAAGTTGAAGGATATTCCAAATTCTTTTACCCGTTTCTTTTTCAATTTCTGCCAGCGCATCTACATTCCAGGGATTCAATACCAGGGGTTTTTCACAAATAGCATCAGCACTATGGCGCAATGCGAATCGCATATGCGAATCATGAAGGTAATTGGGTGAAGCAATGCTCACATAATCAATTTTATTTCCGCTTCTCCTAATTTTTTCAAGGTGACGATCGAACCGTTCAAATTCAGTAAAAAAATCAGCGTTTGGGAAATGAGAATCAACAATACCCACTGAATCAAAAGGATCCTGAGCAGCCAATAAATCATTGCCCGTTTCTTTTATGGCCTTCATATGTCTTGGAGCTATATAACCCGCCGCCCCAACTAATGCAAAATTTTTCATAGACACACTTCCGTTACCTCAGTCACAAAATATTGAACTCAGTTATTATCAATTATTAATAAAATTCGCGCAAATATAGAGCAATATTTAAAATTACCCCATCCTATCTCATAATGTCTGTCAACTCTCTCAGATTCCATGAAAAAGTCAACCTCTGGGAAATATAAATTAATAATTGTTACACGATTTAATGGATCCAAAACTGCTCCCAAGTTATGACCTGTGTATTTTATTGCCCTCATATACCTAGGGTTACGATTCCTGCGACTCCGATCAATGCAAAATTCTTCATTTAACTTTTCTTACTTCCCCCTCTTCTAAAATATACCTGTCCTTACTTTCAGGGCAAACGGCTTCTCCATTCTCAAAATTAAGACGGTGGCCAAATTCACTCATCCAGCCTACCTGACGAGCTGGATTCCCAACCACCAACGCATACGCCGGAACTTCCCTGGTCACAACGGCCCCCGCACCAATAAAAGCATACTCCCCAATAGGAAATCCACAAACGATGGTTGCGTTGGCACCTATGGATGCCCCTTTTTTTACAAGTGTTTTAGAATATTGGCCTCGCCGGACTACGCTACTACGTGGGTTAATAACATTTGTAAATACCATCGAAGGGCCTAAAAACACATCGTCCTCACAAATAACCCCGGTGTAGATAGAGACATTGTTCTGAACTTTAACGTTATTCCCGAGAACAACTTCAGGAGATACTACGACGTTTTGACCAATATTGCAACCCCTTCCAATCACACAATTTGACATTATATGAGAGAAGTGCCAGATTTTAGTTCCCTCTCCGATTGTACATCCTTGGTCTATAATGGCCGTTTCGTGCGCCTGGTATTGATTGTCACTCATTTACCCTTTCTCCAATTAATTACGGTTTCGCAAATATACTCGATTTGATTCCTATCCATGTGTGTGTGAACAGGTAGTGACAGAACTTGTTCGCATAGTAACTCCGAAACCGGAAAGCTTCCTTTCCCAAACCCGTATGGAGTGTATGCTTTTTGTAAGTGTTGGGGAACAGGGTAGTATATCATTGAAGGAATGTTATGCTCCGCTAAATAAGTTTTCAACGCATCCCTATCGGTTTCTACTTTTAATGTGTATTGATGAAAAACATGCGTAGATTTTGGATTCCGAGCAGGAATTTGAATACCTTCAATATTTGAAAAGGCATCATCATACATTTCAGCAACTTTTTGCCTGGTTTCGCAGTAGGCATTTAGGTGTTTTAATTTTACATTGAGAATAGCTGCCTGAAGTGAATCCAACCTTGAATTTACACCCACGATGTCATGATAGTACTTACGTTGCTGGCCGTGGTTGCTAATCATTTTCAACCGTTTGGCCAATTCTTCATCGTTAGTACTTAATGCCCCGCCATCACCATAACAACCCAGGTTTTTTGAAGGGAAAAAAGATGTTGTACCCACATCGGCAATAGTTCCGGATTTATATTCTTTCCCATCAGAAAAAGTATAGGAAGCCCCAATCGCCTGCGCATTATCTTCAATCACTTTAATTCCATGCTTTTCTGTTATTGCCAAAAAAGATTCCATATCTGCACACTGGCCAAAAAGATGGACCACCACTATTCCTTTTGTATTCGGCGTTAAAGCTTCTTCAATTTTTGAAGGATTAATATTAAAAGTATCCGGATCAACATCAACAAATACAGGTGTAAGTCCGAGTAGAACAATTACTTCAACAGTGGCCACATAGGTAAATGAAGGCACGATCACTTCATCCCCGGGTTTGAACCCCAGGCCCATCATGGCAATTTGCAAGGCGTCGGTACCATTTGCACAAGTTGTAACGTATCCGGCACCCATATACTCTCTAAGATTTTCCCCGAATTCAGAAACAGCCGGGCCATTAATAAATGCAGCGGACTCAATCACTTGCTTCATTGATTGATCTACTTCTTTTTCAATGTCCTTGTATTGTTTTACAAGGTCAACCATCCTTATTGTATCCATTAGACTTAAACTCGGTTGAATTACAATCGCTCGGTTACTGATTCAACTGGAAGAACAGATTTAATATCATAAATGATACCTGTTCCGTTTATTAAAGCTTTATAATCCATTTCCTTAAATTCGTCATGCGCAACCGCCAATACCACAGCATGATATGGGCCGTTGGGATTAACAAGATCAATATTATATTCATCTTTTACATCTTCCTGGTTTGCCCATGGATCGTACACTTCTACATCGATCCCAAAATCCGCGAGTTCCCGGATCACATCAATTACTTTTGAATTTCGGATGTCGGGGCAATTTTCTTTAAATGTAACTCCCAATACCAGTACCTTTGAGTTTTTAATTGGGTTCCCGGCTTGAGTCATCAGTTTTACTACTTTACCGGCGATATAAACACCAACATTATCATTAATCCTTCTTCCCGAAAGGATCACCTGGGGAGTATATCCTGTACTCTCCGCTTTATAGGTAAGATAGTAGGGATCCACTCCGATGCAATGCCCTCCAACCAATCCGGGCCGAAATGGCAGGAAATTCCATTTACTACCTGCAGCCTCCAGTACTTCGGTGGTATCAATACCGATTCGATCAAATATCAATGCCAGCTCATTAACGAAAGCAATATTGAGGTCCCTCTGTGAATTTTCTATCACTTTGGATGCCTCCGCTACTTTAATGGATGATGCGCGGTGTGTACCCACAGTTATAATTGAGTTATACAATATATCTACTTTGTCGGCAATTTCCGGGGTACTTCCGCTGGTTACCTTTACAATGTTTGTTAACCGGTGATCTTTATCCCCTGGATTGATCCGTTCAGGGGAATAACCGGCATAAAAATCCTCATTAAATTTCAATCCACTTTCACTTTCAATAACAGGAATACAATCTTCTTCGGTGCATCCCGGATATACGGTGGACTCATAAATTACTATATCGCCCCTCGAAATGTATTTCCCAACAGTTTTACTTGCTGAAAGCAAAGGTTGAAGGTCTGGTTTTTTAAATTCATCAATTGGGGTGGGTACCGTAACAATAAATATCTGTGCATCGCGCATGTCATCGGGGTCCGATGTAAATTGCAGTTTTTGAGCGCTGGCGAGCTCCCCGCTATCCACTTCAAGGGTACTATCCTTGCCGTTTGTAAGCTCATTTATGCGGGTCTCATTTATATCAAAACCAACAACATCCCTGCTTTTCCCAAACTCCACTGCCAACGGTAACCCGACATATCCTAACCCAATTATTGCAATCTTTTCCATTTTGTTCAAATAAGGCTGCAAAAGTATTTATTATTGTTGATTTGTTTATTCGTTTATTCGTTTATTTGACAGGGAACTTTGCTATTACTTTTTGTAGTAGTTGATATACCATGTTATAAAATTGTTAATCCCGTCTTCAAGCTTTGTATTGGGTTTGAAATCTACATAATCCATCAACGCATCTATATTGGCATAGGTGGCTTCCACATCTCCGGGTTGCATGGGTAGAAAGTTTTTGATGGCTTCTTTGCCAAGGGACCTTTCTATGGCTGATATAAAATCCATCAACTTTACGGGATTATTGTTGCCAATGTTAAACAGCCGGTACGGGGCAAAACTCGTGGAAGGATCTGGATTAATACCACTCCAATCGGGGTTAGGCCTCGCTATTTGCGGAATCAACCTTGCAATTCCTTCAACTATGTCATCAATATAAGTAAAGTCACGCGAGTGCTTCCCGTTATTAAAGATATCAATGGGTTTTCCTTCAATAATCGCCTTTGTAAATAAAAACAGGGCCATGTCCGGACGGCCCCAGGGCCCATATACTGTAAAAAAACGTAAACCTGTGGTAGGTAAGTCATATAAAGCAGAATAGGTGTGGGCCATCAATTCATTTGATTTTTTGGAAGCTGCATACAACGATAAGGGGTGGTCCACATTGTCATGTACTGAAAAAGGCATGGTAGTATTGGCCCCATATACAGAACTCGAAGATGCATATACCAGGTGTTTTACATCGTTGTGCCGGCAGCATTCCAATATATTGATAAACCCCTGAATATTACTGTCAATATATGCCTGTGGGTTTTCGATGGAGTAACGCACACCCGCCTGCGCAGCCAGGTTGACGACATAGTCAAATTTTTTCTCAGAAAATAAAACTGATAGCTCTTTATAGTCACATAAATCAAGTTTAACAAATGCAAATAAGGATGAATTGATTTGAGCAAGACGGTCCTTTTTAATTTGAACATCATAATAGGTGTTCATATTATCGATACCTGTTACATCATACCCGGAATCACATAGTTTTTGAGACAAATGATACCCGATAAAGCCCGCTGCACCCGTTACAAGAACCTTCTTTTTATTGTTATTCATTTTCAAAGTTTTAAACTTCGCAAAAATAAAGAAATTTTAAATCTGGTATTAATAAATTCAACAATCTGTTATTTTTGAATCTCAAATATAAATTCTATGGAGAACAACCCACAACCACAGTCAACAAAGCAAGATCAGCACTTTCACGAAGATGAAATCGACCTGAGAAAATTATTTGAAGCTATTGGCAATTTCTTTGTGAATACCTGGTTTTGGGTCATCGGCCTGATCATTGGATTTCGTTCCATTACACTAAACTATAAGTACTTACTTCTTTTTGCAGTTATTGCCAGTGGAGTGTGGGCATACTGGAATACTCGGTCCGAAGATCCATTTTATGAGGGATCCGTAATTGTGCAAAGTCGTTATTTCAATCTGGAAGTAGCAAATGATATGGTGAACCGATTAAACCAAATGGACAGTATTGACCTTGCTGAAGCGATGGAGATTTCGCGTGAAGCAGCCCACGCAATTCGAGATTTTAGCGTTGAACCTATCCTTTCTGAAGATCAAAGAATTGAAATTGAGCAAATTAAAGAATTTATGACAAGGGCAAAATTTGATCCGAATTATCAAAGTGTCATCGAAAAACGTTTTAATGAAAGCATTCAATCCTATGAATTTTTAATCAGTACATTCGATCCGTCGATCCTTAAGGAAGTTACCCAGGCCCTGGGGAAATACCCATGGAAATATGACTTCATTAAAAAGCGTATTGCCATTGATTTTGTCAATCTCGAAAAGAAAAAGCAAAAACTCTTAAGTGAATCTGCCAAGATGGACAGCCTGAAAAATATAATATATAAAAACCTCGAAGCGCGAAATAAGGAAACGCGCGAAGGGTCTAATAATATAATACTTGCTGATGGCACCGTTGTAAATCCATTGAGTATATTTTCTGAAGACATGAAACTTTACGACCAGATTCTGGCGATCGAACGATCCCTTGAGTTAAAGGAATCTATTCTTTCTTTCGAAGGATCACACCAAATGACCACTCCAGCCAGTCCTAATTTCATTGATAATATGCTTTATGCCCTTGGATTTGCTTTGATTGCGGCTTATGCTTTAATTTTTCTAATCGAGATCAATAAATACCTGAACAGGGTTGAAAAACGTACAAAAGAAGAAGTATCTACTGCATAATTTCAAAGGTAATTAATTGTGGATGTTACCTTTATCGGATCAGGAAAAGTTGCCAGCTTCCTGGCTCGCGCATTGGACAATTCAGGTCATGCGGTCAGGAGGGTATTTAGCCGAAAAAAAATAAATGCCGAAAAGCTGGCTGACCTTCTGTATGATGCACAAGTCCAGACTACTCTTGATTTTTCTAATGTCAAAACATCCTTGTTCATAATAGCCGTGCCCGATGATTCCATTGGAGAAGTATCAAAAGAATTGGTTCTCCCAAATGGAGCCTTCCTTGTGCATACCTCAGGAACAAAATCTATCGAAATATTGAATTTTGCCGCTGCTTCCCAAACTGGTGTTTTATATCCTTTGCAAACATTTTCCTATAGCCGAAAGATTGACCTGTCCACAGTGCCCTTTCTGATTGAAGGATCCGACAAGGAAATGGAGAAAACATTAATAAAAATTGCCGGTTCGCTAAGTGATAATTTACAGGTTGTCACATCTGAAAAAAGGAAAATCATCCATCTGGGGGCTGTCTTTGCAAGTAATTTCACAAATCATATGCTTACAGTTTCACAGGAATTAATGGAAAAACACGATCTTCCATTTGATCTTCTGAAACCACTCATCATTGAAACGATGAATAAAGCAATGGAAATAGGGCCCGGAAATTCACAAACAGGGCCTGCAAAGCGAGAGGATCTTCAAATTCTCGATCAGCATATGGAAATGATTGAAGATGAAGAAATCCGTGAAATATATCGGCTGATAAGTCAGAATATCCTTGATCATTATTCCTAAATTTGGTTTGACGTTCTCATCATGCAAGTCAATAAGACATTTTCAGATATAAGATATGTGCTAAAAGCTGTTCGCATCCAAAACCTTCTGATTTTGGTTGTGGCACAGTTCTTCACAGCACAATTCCTGGGTAATCCCAATGGGAAATTAGTAGATTTAATTTTATATCCGTCTTTCTGGATGTTGTCCATTTCCACTTCTTTCATTGCCGCGGCAGGATACATTATCAATGACTATTATGATATCAAAATCGATCTCATCAACAATCCCAAAAAAGTAGTGGTCGGAACCAACATATCACGGCGTGTAGCCATTATTTTACATTCATTTTTTAATTTTTGGGGTATCATTATTGGCACAATTTTATCTTTTCAGATTGGTTTTATTAACCTGATTTCTGCATTTCTTCTTTGGTGGTACAGCAATTATCTGAAGCGGGTTCCTTTTGTTGGGAATGTTATGATTGGACTTCTTACGGGCATCTCAATTGCATTAATTGGATTACTATTTCCAGAAAATCTGATGCCTGTTATGGCCTTTTCTTTTTTTGCCGGTGCAATTACAATTATAAGAGAGATCGTAAAGGATATTGAAGACCAGGTAGGTGACAAAAAGTTCGGATGCAGAACACTACCAGTGGTTTGGGGGATACGTAAAACCAAACTGTTTTTGTATTTTTTAATCATTCTCTTCCTTGTCGCATTTTTCGTCTTTGTGAATCAGGAATTTCGCAATAATTTACTATTTATGACTACACTGATCCTGCCTCTAAGCCTTTTGTTAATTATTCTGATTATAAAAGCAGATAAAAAAACCGACTTTCACAGAATCAGCCTGTATTGCAAACTGATGATGCTCATTGGGATTGGAAGCATGGGGTTTTTATAGACAATCCATTCCAACTCAACGCCACTATTTTCAACAATCAATCTCCTGAACGAGTATAATATAATTAATATAATATGATAATATTTTTGATTGACTACTTTTTCAATGGTCTTTGTCGGGCTGATCTTATATTGATCAATTCAATTTGTTGTTTTTTCAGTTTTAAACGATAAGTTAAAATCGTATGTTTATTGATCGGTCCCCTGTAAACATTGAGATATTTTTCTGTCTTTTGAAGCATTTCAGGATACTGCTTTAATAACTCAAAAAATTCATTTGATTGTCGAACAAAATTTTTTGCTTCTTTTTCTGTCCAGTTCTGTTCAAGGTATGCAATAATGTTGCTATAACCTGATAATGCCCTTTTTGCCCAGACAATCTTTAAAGCCATTTTTTATACTTTGCCATAACCTCATCATGAGGAATCACTTCACCGTTATCTGCTTGTTCAAGTCCTTTTTCAATTTCTGCTCTTTCCTCTTTACTTATTTCATCCCACCAGTCTGTACTTTCTTTTATAGCATTTATTTGCTTCAATATCTCAGGATTTTGAAGTTCTGTAAGCCAATGAATAAGCTCAATTTTTGCTGCTTGAATATCCATATCTATTTGTTTTTAGGACATTAAATATAAATATTTATTTGGATATAATGTTACTTATTTACTTGATGTAGAAAGAATTGTTTAGTCGTCATGGTACGACTCCAGTTTCATGCCATGACTCTGCCAGATAAAATACCGGTGCATTGTATTCATCTAATCCCATCGTGTGTGGGGCCCTTACAGAGAACAACAGGGCTGTTCTGGTAAGAATAAAGATATAAAAAAAATCGTAAGTAACCCATCCAAAACACATAGGCAGGCAAACACGCTGGTATTAGTAGTCGTGCCATGACTCTGATAGAATCCAACGCCGATGGAGTTGATAATAAAGATGTTTTGATTGATATAGTAATCGAACCCCGATAGGGTTCAATGAATAAAATTGGAGTTACTCAATCTTCTTCCTCTTTAAAACCCGAAAACCAGGAACTGCAGTAATTATAAATGAAACTCCCACCAATATCCAGGTTATTTGCAAACTATCCACAGTTAGATTAAAAGTAGTCAGAAATGCTTTTGCAACATTATTCAGTCCCAGAAAGACGGTTACAAAAACTATGGCTAATGTTACCAGGTTCAACCATACGCTATTTCTATAATTTCCTGGCATCAATTCTTTGTCATTCACAACTAACAATAAAAAAACGGCTACAAACGGCAGCAGAAACCCATTGACCGCCTGCGCCAGGATTATTACAGGAATTGGTTTCAGCCCTGAAATACCGATAATAAATCCTGTGAGCAATACAAAAATCCAGATACTACGGTAGGAAAACGTATTTTCCCTCCAATCCCTTCCTTTACCAGCCAGTAGCGTCTTACCTGTGATTGCTGCAGCCAGTGGAGCTGTCAATGCG
>SDBV01000760.1_pt1 | contig 46789 bp, 39 predicted proteins | sample 2277081 | NCBI WGS metagenome assembly SDBV01 (sample SAMN10402039, study PRJNA504765) | marine sediment metagenome | isolation source: marine sediment core GS10_PC15, 223 cmbsf | place: Arctic Ocean: Southern Knipovich Ridge | collected 2010
GCCGGCTATCTGGTGCCACGTGTTGTCCGCCTGGTGAAGCTTCGCGCCGCCGGCCGATGCATGCTGCTGGGCTGGGGCGTGCTGGAACGTCTGGCCTTGCCCGCCGGACTTGCCGCCGACCAGAGCCTGCAACTGCTGGACCATGTTCATCAGCTCTTCCGCCTGGGCGGAAAGTTCCTCGCTCGCTGAGGCCGACTCTTCGGCGTTGGCGGCGTTGGACTGAGTGACCGTGTCCATCTGAGCGACGGCCTGGCTGATCTGGCCGATGCCCTGCGACTGCTCGTTGCTGGCTGCGGCGATCTCGGAGACGAGATCATTCACCTTGCCGCTACCGTCGGCGATCTCTTCCAGACTCGTGCCGACTTCCTTCGAGATTTCCACGCCGGCGTCGGCCTTCTTGACCGAGCCTTCGATCAGGTCGGCTGTGTTGCGGGCAGCCTCTGCACTACGCTGCGCGAGGTTGCGAACTTCTTCCGCCACAACGGCGAATCCCTTGCCGGCCTCGCCTGCGCGGGCTGCTTCGACCGCAGCATTCAACGCAAGCAAGTTCGTCTGGAACGCGATGTCATCGATGGTCTTGATGATCTTGGCCGTCTCATCTGAGCTGGCCTTGATGTCATCGATGGCCGCGGACATGCGCGTCATCGCCTCGCTGCCCTTGCCGGCCGTCGCGCGGGCTGTGTCAGCCAGCGTCTTGGCCTCGTCGGCGTTGCCGGCGTTGGTCTTGATCATCGAGGACATCTCTTCGATGCTCGACGTCGTCTCTTCGACAGCCGCGGCAGCTTCGGACGCACCTTGCGCGAGCGACTGGCTGGCCGACGACACCTGACCGGAAGCGGACGAAGTCTGCTCGGCGCCACTGGTCAAGCCGGCGATGATGCGATTGATGGGCTTGGTGATGCCCAGCGTTATAACTACTGCCAGCAATGAACCAATCGCGGTCGCCATTATGATCAGGGCAATCGAAACGGTCTTAGCCTCGGCCTCTGCCGAAGCAGCCTTTTCGCCGGCATCGGTGGCCAGGGCCAGTCCGATGGCGTCAACAGTCGCGAGCTCTTCTGAACAATCGATCAAGGCAGCCTGGACCGTCAGTTCGTCTGTGATGATTTCCGCCAACTGCTCGCGGTACTGCTCCAACGTGTGCTCCACTTCAGCCAGCCGTGCGAGATCAGCCTTTGTACCCTCGCCCTGCTGGGCCGCTATGACTTCCTCGACGGCTTCAAGTACGGCCAGTAACTCGCCGAACTCAGCTTCCATGGTAGCAACCCGGTCGATGTGCTTATCGAGCAGGAACTCCACTTCGGCATGTGCCAACTTGGCTTCCAGCAGCTCTGCCGCGGCGAGCTGTTCGACGAGGAATATCTGGTTGCCTATTTCAGCCGCCGAAGCGCCTGAAGCCTGCAGCTCCGCCAACTCATTCTCATGCTCGTGGAGGATGAACGCCAGGGCTTCGCCGACGGCCTCGCCCTCTTCGTCCAGCAGTTCTTTGAGCTCTTCGATCTCGTGATACTTCTCAGTCAACTCGGCGAAGCTAACATCATACTCCGCCACGACGCTCTGGATATCATCAACGAGCTCTTCCTGCTCCTCGGTCAAGTGCAGGTCGCGGATCGCTACCAAGTCTTTCTTGTACTCTGCGCGAACGGCCTGGTGTTCCTTGAGGATTTCCTCGCCAAGCTCGCGGTCCTCGATACCGTGGAGAATGAACTCGCCCTGCAGCGTGCCGAGCTCACCGGCCATCAGGTCCATTTCCATCGCAGCAGTGGAAATTGCGGATTCCTTGCTGACCTGGCCGAGGAAGAAATACCCGCCCACGCCAATGGCGATGGCAAGGACAACGGTTACGCCGAAACCGGCGTACAGCTTGCCGGCGATGCCCATTCTGCTGAACAGCCCGCTCTTCCATGCCACAAAACCGCCAACGGCGAAAACGCCAAAGACCAACGCGAGCGTCCAGCCAGCACCCAGGCCCGATGAATCGCTGGAAATGGTAAAGCTGGCGACGTGGGCCTTGCGATGACGGGCCTGATCCAAACTCGCCAGCGTGCTGGCGGGAATCAGCGTGATCGGCTCGGCGTGGACCTCACCACGACTGGCAGCAGCGCCGCCACCGTGGGAAGACGCCGCCGGGGCGCCATGGCCACCGGACGCCGCCGTCTCGCCGGGGCCGCCGCTGGCCGGGGCATCGTGGCCACCAGCAGAAGCTGCCTCGTCATGCCCGCCACCAGCCATTGCAGCCATGATGCGGCCGGGATTGGCCTCTACACTGGCCAATATCTGCATTGTCTTGCTCTCAGACAGCCATTCGACCTGGCCCGTGCCAACGTCATATATCGCACCAACGACCTTCACCTCGCCGCTGCGGACGAGATTTCTGGTCGAAGCGCTTCTCATGAACAGATCTTCGATTCCCTGCCAAACGTTCTCTTCGATGGCGAGGGGAATTACGCTGTCACCCTCGAGGTCGGGGCGCAGGAGCATTGCCCGCTCAACGGCCGGCTGAATGTTGTCCACCAACGGCGGAATGTTGTACTCGAGCGCATGACCCGTACCAAGAACCGCATGCGTAACAGCCGTCACCGCGCCGCACTGCTTATGGCCAAGGACCACCAGCACAGGCGTGTTTACGTGCGACAGGCCATACTCTATCGAGCCGACCTCGTCCGTATCACAAACGTTGCCCGCTACTCTGATGATGAACGTGTCCATCACGCCAGCGTCGAAGAGGTGCTCGACGGGCACGCGCGAATCACTGCACGTTATGACAGTGGCAAAAGCATGGTTGCCCTGGTTTTCCGTGCCGGCCTGCGCGAGGCGAGCCGCACTAATATTGGGTTGAATCGACTGGCCACTAACGAAACGTTCATTGCCCGCCTTGAGGAAAGCGATCGTCGCGTCAGGATCGCCCTTGGCCACTGCGGCGCCGGCGGAATAGTCGCTCTGCGTGTAACCGTCATTTTCCGGGGCCGAATCATCTGATGCCGTAGCAACAAATGGGATCAGGCCCAGAGCAAGAAGCAATACCAACAACTTGTTCGTGAATAAGGAGTTCTGCATACTGTTTCCTTCGCTAAAGTATGTTCCCAATGTAGTGCTGCTGCCCGCTAGCCTATCAGGCCGACGGACTAATGATGCTTCTGCTACTCGTCGTCCGAAGTCGCCAAGCTAGCCAGGCCAGCAACGTCCGCAGCCGCCAGCACCTTGTCGATATCCAGCAGGATCTTCACGCTCTGGCCTATCTTGCCCATGCCGAGGATGAAGTCCGTATCGACCGACCCGCCGAACGTCGGCGTTTCATCGATGCTGTCTGCCACGATGTCCAACACCTCGGAGACCCTGTCGACGATGATGCCCGTCTCGACAGTGCCAAGGTCCACCACGATGATGCACGTTTCCTCTGTCCGCTCAGCCTCGTCGAGCCCGAACTTCAGACGAAGGTCCACCACCGGAATGACCTTGCCGCGAAGGTTGATTACGCCCTTGACGAAATGCGGCGTTTGGGGCACAGCCGTGATATCCATGAGTCCGAAAATCTCTCGGACCTTCAGGATCTCCAGACCGTACTCCTCGCCGGCCAATCCGAACGTCAGATACTTGCCCGCCAGCGTCTGCAACTTGTCCGAAATGCCTACTACATCAGTCTCGGTACCACTTTCACCTGTCATAAGCTCACCCTTTCATCAGATGATTCCCGTACATGAATAGATAACCCGATACTCGTAAACCAAGATGCGATGAATCAGCTAAAACTGTTGAAAATGGGCCAAGGATCGCTAATCCTTGCTATTTTACCTTGACCCGGCCCAGCTGGGCTCAGGATCGTCGTCTCCTTTACGGTCATGCCTAGTAGCGTAACTGTCTTCTTACCGGGCCCTTCGAAGCCGCCAATACCAGGTATTTACATTATTGCCAATATGATTCGGAGGCCGAACGGGCTATCTTGAGGATGATTCGCAAGCCCCGGGGGGGAATCTTGAGGACTTGTTGATTACCCTTTGCAATTGCTATAGTTAACGCGGTTACAGCGACTGGCCGACACGGTGACTAGGGATTACCCGGCCGCGATACCAGCCATGCCCCCGCCCTATAAGATGTGGTAACGACCTTACAGGCAGTGGACGGCTGAGCTCTTGAAGGTGGCGTAGACCTCTCTGCCATTTCCAATGCCCAGCTCTGTGAAGGAAGTGTGTGTGATAAGCGCGACAAGGCTCAGTTCCCCAACCGCCACGCGCACGGCCAGCAGCGAGCCGTGGTGGTCCCAATCGACGACGCTGCACTTGAACTGGTTGCGAGCGCTGCTGGCGAAAGGCCCAGCCGACAGGATAATCTCCTCCGGCTTGATCCAAATGTGGCAGGTCGTGTCCGTCAACGAACTGACGTGAACTTCCGCGCCGCCTACGCGACAAGTTGTATCGCTGACGTGGGATACCGGCAGAACGTTCCGCATGCCGAGAAAGTCCGCCACGGCCGGGTCGGAAGGCCTGCGGAACAGCTCCTCCGGCTCGCCCACCTGATGAAGGCGGTCGCCGAGCATCACGCCAACCCGGTCGCCCAGGGCCATCGCCTCTTCCGGGTCGTGCGTGACGTGCAGGACGGCTGTGTTGAACTGCCGATTGATAAGCTTCAGTTGCTTCCGCAGGCGAAGGCGGGTGTTGGTGTCCACAGATGAAAGTGGCTCGTCCAGCAGGATCAGCCTGGGCCTGGCCGCCAGCGCCCGCGCCAGGGCCACCCGCTGCTGCTCGCCGCCGGACATCGTGCCAGGGCGGCGGTCGAGCAGGTCGGCAATGTCCAGCAGCTCCGCCAGCTCGTCCGCTCGCCGCCCGGCTGCCTGCCTGCCGACCCGACGAGCAATCCCGTAAGTAATGTTCCGCCTGGCTGACATGTGCGGGAACAGGGCGTAATCCTGATACACCAGCGAAAAGCCTCGCCGCTCGGTGGGCGCGCGGGTGATGTCCTGCCCGTCCAGCAGTAGCTGGCCCGCAGTTGGGCTTATCAGCCCGGCGATGATCTCCAGCAGCACGGTCTTGCCTGCTCCCGACGGCCCAAGCAGCACAAAATACTCGCCCGCCCGCACCGTCAGCGAGACGTCCGCCAGCTCGAACTCCCCCAGCCGCACGCCGATCGATTGTAGCTCAAGCACGTTCGCCCCCTCCCTTGCCGACGCGGGTGAAAATGCGAATCGCCACAAATAACGTGACGCACACGCCGATCAGTATCGCCGCGACGGCAACGGCCGACCGCAGGCCATGATCCATGAACCGCTGGAACACCATCACAGGCGTGGTCATCGGATGATACGCAATGATCACCACCGCGCCGAACTCGCTGATGCCCCGCGCCCACATCAGCACCAAGCCCGACACCACCCCCCGCCACGCCAGCGGCAGGGATATCGTCAGAAACACGCGCGCCGGCGACGCACCGAGCGTAAGCGCCGCCCGCTCCAGCCGGATGGGCACAGCGAGGAACGCTTGGCGAGCGGCGTTGACCAGATACGGAATGGAAACGAACGCCATCGCCACGGCAATGCCCGCCGTCGTGTCGACAAGCCCGCCGGTCAGCTTGCCGACCATCGAATGCCGCCCGATCACCGTCAGCAGAGCGATGCCCGCCGCCGAGTGGGGAATCACCATCGGCAGGTCGATTATGCCAAGCACCAACTCCTTGCCCCAGAACTGCTTACGGGCGAGCAGGTACGCCAGCGGAATGCCCGCCCCCGCCGAGACCACCGTTGCCGCCAGTGCCGCCAGCAGCGTCAGCTTGATCGACTGAATGACTTCCTTGTCGACCGCCGCCGCCGACAGATCGGAAAGCGAGGTCGCCATCAACATGCCCCCCAGCGGCGCGACGATCAGCAGCAGCACGCCCGAGCCCAGCAGCAGCATCGCCAGCTCGAACCACACTCGCCTACCTTTGCATTGGCGCAGTCGTTGGGGCATGCTCATCCGTTCCGGAAAGTTCGTCGGCCGCGGGAATGCACATCGGCTGAATGCTAGGCGGCACGGCGGCGTAGTCGCCCACTACCGCAGGGCGGAAACACGATTGACCGTTTTTCTCCATGATCGCCCGCCCCGCAGGCGAGAGCAGCAATTGCACGAACGCCTCTGCCGCCTCGGCGTTGGCCGCGTTGTGAGGGATTGTGACTGAGTACATGATCGGCTCGCCGACGCGCGTGATCCGCGTGCCGGGCTGTTTGCCGGTAACTTCCACCTCAGCCGAGCGGTATAGCGCGGCGAGGGCCTGGCTCTTGAGGTTCACCTCGTCGGGCAGCGTGATCATCCGCAGGCCGTGCTGCTGGGCGATGGAGCGATAGATCACCAGGTAGTCCAGCTCGCCCAGCTCCAGCAGGGCCAGCAGGTCCGTCTCCTTAGGCCTGATGAGCCGGCACTGCTCGTCGAGCATCGCCGCCAGGCCCGGCAGGTCGTAGTACGCTTCAGCCAGTTGGAACACCATCAGGGCCCGGTATCCGCACGGGTCGCTGTTGGCGTCCGACCGCCCGACCTCCACGCCGACACGCCGCAGCACCTCGTGCCAGTTGTCGAGCGTTATCGTCTCACTGCCCTTGGATCCGTCCGTGTAGGCGATGACCATTTCGTTGGCGGCGAAGCGAATGTTGAAAGCAGTGTACTCCGGAATCAGCAGGTTCTCGACGACGCGGTAGTCGGCCGACGCCATCACGTCGCACTCACGGTCGAGGTCGCTGATCTTGCGGGCGCACTGCCTGCTGCCGGCTGCCTCGGCCTTGACGCGGATGCCCGGGTGCTGGCTTTCGAACAGCTCAGCCAGTTGCTGAAACGGCACGGTCAGGCTGCCGGCGTGGAAGATTATCAGCTCGCCGTCGGCGCGGTCTTTCTTTCCGCAACCAGCCGGGCCGGCCAGGACGAGTGTCAGCAAGATAACGAGTGTGAATGAACGGTGAATCACGGCTTTCCTTTGCGGCTAGCAATTCGCGCCGCCGCTTTTCGTGGCATGGGCATCTTGCCCATGCGTCGCAGGGCCATCTTGGCCCTGCCTTCTTCTTCTTCTTCTGCTGCTGCTTCTACTGCCTCCAGGAGCAAGATGCTCCTGGGACGCATGGGCAAGATGCCCATGCCACGTACAACTGCCGGCAGGCAGGGGCCCATGCCACTCTTACGACCAAGGGCTAGACGCCCTGAAGTTCTTCTATTCGCGACGGGTGCGTGTAGATGTTTGCCCGCTCGCCGCGGACGAATCCGCACAGTGTAATGTTCCATCGCTCGGCGGATTCCACGGCGAACGAAGACGCCGCCGACACTGCGACTATCAGCTCTATACCCGCCCGGGCGGACTTACTGACCATCTCGAAACTCACCCGCCCCGACAGCGCCATGCCGCGCCCGGCCATGGGCTTACCGGCGAGGAGGCACTTGCCGATCGCCTTGTCCAGCGCGTTATGTCGGCCGATGTCTTCGCCAATGGACAAGAACTCGCCCGCCGCGTCGAACACGCCGGCTGCGTGAGCGCCGCCCGTTATCCGGTAGGCCTCTTGCCGGCCGCGCAGGCGTTCCATCACGTCGGCGATCTGTTTCGCGTCTGTCTTGAGCGACCAGCCGCAGGGCACGGTATCGGCGAGCGTCTTTTCGATCGTCCGCGCGCCGCACAGGCCGCACGAGCTTGCGACGATCAGATTCCGCTCGACCGACACGCGTGACGTATCGACCAGTCGCACACCGATGACGTTCGAATCAGCCTTACTCGGCGTGACGGAAACGATGTCGTTCAGCTCGTCGATCATGCCCTCCGAGAACAGGAACCCCACCGCCATCGCCTCCAGGTCGCACGGCGTGCACATGATGGTGTAACTGCCGACCTCGTCGACCATGATCGTCACGGGCTGTTCGACGATGATGTGGTCGTCGACCGGCTGGGGTGGCTGACTGTCCAGCGGAAAGCGATGCACGCTGACCCTGCGCACCGACTTGGCCGGCGATGTAACATTGTCTTGCATGTTCTCTGTCATTTCTTAATCCTGCGGCAAACACAAACGTGGCATGGGCATCTACCTGCCGGCAGACAGGTCTTGGCCCTGCCTTCTTCTTCTTCTTCTTCTGCTGCTGCTTTGTCCTTTTTTTCCAGGAGCAAGATGCTCCTGGGACGCATGGGCAAGATGCCCATGCCACGAAACACCATCTTCGCCGTGCAAGGCTGCACCACCTCAGTGAACGTCCAGCCCGTGCAGCATGAACAACGTGTGCTCCAACGTTTTGAATATCTCCGCGAGGTACTCTTCGACGGCCCGCACGCTGCCGGGCAGTGCGTACAGTTGCGTCAGGCCCGCCACGCCCGCCACGCCTCGGCTGAGCAGCACGGAGGGCTTGTTCGCCGAGTACTTCAGGCGGATGCTCTCCATGATGCCGGGGACGATCTTATCGCACACGGCGGAGACGGTTTCCGGCGCGATATCCCGCGGGCCCACGCCCGTGCCCCCGAGCGTGAAGATAACGTCCACGCCGTCGGCGATCGCTTTGTTCAGGGCATCGGTCAGCTGGTCGGCCTCGTCGGGCAGGATGACGCTGTCGATTTGCTCGCGCCATCGTGTGGGCGCGAAGAACTCCTCGATCAGTTGGCGGGCGCGCGGGCCGGAGCGGTCCGTATACTCGCCTGCCGACGCTCGGTCGCTCAGCGTGATCAGCGCGATCTTCAGCGTGCGGGGGATGTACTCCACGGCGTCGCCCGGGCGAATCTCGCCGCCGGTGACGAAGCGGCAGAAGATGCCCTCCTTCGGCATGACGCACTTGCCGACCTCGCGGAATATCGCACACTTGTCGCCGTGACATTCCTTGCCGATCTGCGAGATTTCCAGCTCCACCTCGCCAATGCGCAGCCGATCGAGGATCGCCACCTTCATCAGGTCGATGCCGCTCATGGTGAGGTTCTCGGCGAACTCGCCTGGCTTGGTCTCCCGGCCGGTATCGGCGATGAAGGAGCCGATGCTATCGCTGCCCAGCACGCTCACCTGCCTGTGCCACGCCCCCGCGTGAGCGTCGCCCACCACGCCGCGATCGTCGATCGTGATCGATTCAACGGGCAACTTGATCGTGCCCTTCTCGACCGAAACATTCACCGAGACGATCTTGCCTTCACTCGACATCGCACTTTTCCTTTTCCAGCAGAACGATCTCGCCGATCCGCATATTCTTGTCGACTGCCTTGCACATGTCGTACACCGTCAGCAGCGCCACACTGACGGCTGTGAGCGCTTCCATCTCCGCGCCCGTCCGCCCGACGCACGCCACGCCGCAGCGGGCCCTCACGCCGGCGTCAGTAAGCTGTAGTTGCACGTCGATGTCATCCAGCAGCAGCGGGTGACACAGTGGGATCAGTTCAGCCGTTCGCTTGGCGGCTTGCACGCCGGCGATCTGAGCGACGGTCAGCACGTCGCCCTTCTTTATTTGGTTATCGCGCACGAGCTCGACCGTAGCTGGGGCGAGCGCTATCTCGCCGCTGGCGATCGCGCGGCGTCGTTGGGGCGGCTTATGGCCGACGTCGACCATCTTCGCTCGCCCTGTATCGTCAACGTGTGAAAGATCGCTCATCGCTAGCCTCCGATCCCATGCATCCAGTTATGCGAGCATGGCCCGCCGACTTCAGGTTTCATCGCCGCCGCCTGCCGCAGGGCTTCCGACGGGCCTAGCTGGCGGACGTTCAGTGCGATGTCCGAGAACAGGCAAGGTCGAATGTGTCCGTCGCTCGACAGCCGCAGGCGATTGCAGGTCTGGCAATCTCCGCCCGAGCCGCCCTCGACCACGGAGAAATAACCCGCCTGGAAGTCCATCAGCCGAATCGTCCGGACGGCCAGCCCCTTCGACAAGCCGAACTGCCGGACGGACTGCGGATCGCTCGGCGGCGTGTCGGGCCCGACGACGCAGTTGAGCTTCACCGGCGTGAGCCTGGCGTCCACGGCTGCATCAATGCCGGCCAGCACGGCCTGCAGATCTCCGCCGTGCGTTATCGCTGCGAACCGGTCTTCATCGAGCGTGTCCAAGCTGACGTTCACTCGCCCCAGGCCCGCCGCGGCCAGCTCGCCGGCAAACTGGCCGAGCAACGCGCCGTTGGTCGTCATCGCCAGGTCCACAATGCCTTCTATGCCCGCGATGGCTGCAACCAGGTCCACAATGCCCCGCCGCACCAACGGCTCGCCGCCAGTCAGACGCACCTTCGTGACGCCCAGGGCGACCCCGGCCCGCACGACGGCGACGATCTCCTCGAACGAGAGAACGTCATCGTGGCCCAGCAGCGTAACACCCTCCGGCGGCATGCAGTAATCGCACCGCATGTTGCAGCGGTCGGTCACTGACAAGCGAAGATAACTCAGCGTCCGTCCGTGTGGATCAATCATGCCATATCTCCCCTCGTGGGCAGGAAGTCCACGCGATCGCCGGCCTGAAACTGCCCCGTGCCGCGTGGCACGACGAACAGGCCGTCGCTGGCCAGCACCGCCTGCAGGTGAGCCGAGCCGTGACATTCGACCTGCTCGACCGCCCCCGCTGCGGTAAGCCTGCCCAGCACGTAGGCCAGCCGGTCTGTCTTACGGCGGCGATAGTCGGCCGCCAGTGGCAATGAGATATGGCGCGGCTCGCGCGGCAGGCCGGCGATCAGCCTTGCCGCCCGACGCACGAACAGGTGGAACATTACATAGGCGGACACCGGATTGCCCGGCAGGCCGAAAACGATTCCCGCAGGCCCGGTGGCAAGCGTTATGGGCTTGCCCGGCTTGATGGCGACTCTGTCGAAGTGAACCGTCAGGCTCAGCTCGGTCATGGCGTAGGCGACGAAGTCGAAATCGCCCACCGACACCCCGCCGGATACCAGCACGATGTCAGAGGCCGACATCGCCGCCTCGATGGCTGCGATCGTGCCGTTGCGGTCGTCGGGAACGATGAATTGGTTGACGACGGCGAGGCCGAACTGCTCGCACAGGGCGGCGAGCATCGGGCCGTTAGAGTTCATTATCTTGCCCGGCGCGAGATCGGCTGCAGAGTCGACGATCTCATCGCCCGTGGAGAGAATGCTCACCCGCAGACGCCTTGCGACGGGCGCCTCCGTTACGCCGCAGGATACCAGGTTGGCGATGGCGGCAGCGTCCAGCACGGTCGGCGCTTGCAGGATGACGTCGCCGCAACGAACGTCCTCCCCTTGCTTGCAGATGTTGATGGCCTTGTCGGGCGTGTGGATTCGCACAACGCCGTCGGCCTCGGCCGTCCGCTCGACCATGATGACCTTGCCCGCGCCATCCGGCACGGGAGCGCCGGTCATTACCTTTATGGTCGCACCAGGCACCAGCGGCTGGGTCGCCACGCAACCGGCGGGGACAGTCTCCAGCAAGCGATATTCGTCCCGCTCGTCGCCCGCCATCACGGCATAGCCGTCCATGGCGGACTTGTCGAAGGCGGGCAGGTCGACGAGCGATTTCTGGTCCGCGGCCAGCACGCGGCCCAGCGCGAGCCGTACGTCGATAGTCTCGACGGCCAGCTCCGCCGGCGGCGTTACGCGATCGGCTATGGCCAGGGCGTCAGCCAGCGGGATCATTTCATCAGTCTTTGGCACTCAACTTCTCCTGATTGCACAACTCCTCGAAACGGTCATCGGCGAAGGCAGCCACGTCCTCGTTGAGCCGCCTGAAAACTTCCAGCATTCGCTCTCCCGCCGGGGTCAGCGCCGACCCGCCACCGTGCGAGCCGCCCGCGTGGCGGATGACGAGCGATTCGCCAAGCCTCCGCTCCGCCGTGCGGATAAGTTCCCAGGCGTATCGATAACTCATCTTCACTTCATCAGCCGCCGCCTGCAGCGAGCCAAGCCGGCTGACGCTCTCGAGCAACCTCGCCTGACCGTGCCCGAAAACGTGCTCGCCCGCCATCTCGAACCACACCTTCGAGCGGGCCTGGCAGCGGGCAACGCCGGTCGGCCGCTTTCGAGTTGTCACGCTACGTTTGGCCATCAGAAGCACCCAAGCCCGCACTGGCGGACCTTCACGTTCAGTAATTCCAGCAGCTCGCCCATCGCCGGCAAGGCGATGTCAAGCCGATCCGCCGTCGCCCGGGCAGTCTCGCAGGCGATCCAGCCATCGGCGTACAGCACGTCCATGTCGCTCTGTCGGCCTGCCTCCTGCCGGATGGTCAACGCCGCCGAATCACGGTCGGCCGCCATGACCACGCCCGCCGCAGCGAAACGTTCCGCCAGCGGCCCGGCGGCAGGCATATCAATGTAAACCGAAGCTGTCATGTTCAGTCCTGTCAAACTCATGGCGTTATGCACAGCCACGCATAACGGATGATAGACCCACCGGCTGAGAGGGTCAAACGGAATTTTGAGATAATCACTCCTGGCCTGGCGGCGCCGGCTCTACAGCTTCTCTATCTGAACGGCGCAGACCTTCGTTTCGGGTATCTTCGCCACGGGGTCCAGGGCTGCGTTTGTCAGCACGTTGGTCGGCGTTTCGGCGAAGTGGAAGGTCATCGACACCACGCCCGGCGGGCAGACTTCCGTGATGCTCACCTTGACCGACACCTTGCCGCGGCGGGAGTAGACGGCCACCATCTCGCCATTATCGAGCCCGAGGCTGGCAGCGTCTACGGGGTTGATATCCAGCAGCTCCTGGCCGTTCAGCACGTCCATGCCTTCCACGTTGCGTGTCATCGTGCCGGTGTGGAAGTGGAATATGCTGCGGTCGGTGGTGAGGATGAACGGATAGGCGTCGTCGGCGACCTCGTCGGACGGCCGATACGTCAGCGGCTTGAAGACGCCCTTGCCGCTCGGCGTGGCGAACTTCTCGCTGTGCAGGAAAACCGTGCCGGCGTCGTCGCTCGTCCGGCAGGGCCATTGCAGGCCCACCTCGGTGAGCCGGTCGTAAGTGATGCCGCCGTAGATCGGCGTCAGCGAGGCGACCTCGTCCTGAATTTCCTTGGGCCCGGCGAACTCGAAGCCGCTCTTGCCCATCGCCTGGGCGATTTCGCAGGTGATCTGCCAGTCTGGCTTGGCCTGGCCGACCGGCTCGATGGCTTTGCGGACGCGCTGCACGCGGCGTTCGGTGTTGGTGAAACAGCCGTCCTTCTCGGCGAAGCTGCCTGCCGGGAGTACGACGTCGGCCAGCGCCGCCGTCTCGGACAGGAAGATATCCTGCACGACAAGGAACTCGAGCTTCTCGATGGCCTCGGCGACGTGGGTGGCGTTGGCTTCGCTGAGGATCGGGTTCTCGCCGACGATGTACATCGCCTTGATCTCGCCGCGGTAGGCGGCATCGAACAGTTCCACGTGGGTCAGGCCTGGCGTGGGCGAGAGCGAACAGCCCCACGCCTTCTCGAACTTCGCCCGCACCTCATCGTCGGCGACTTTCTGATAGCCCGGGTAAACGTTCGGCAGCGCGCCCATGTCGCACGCGCCCTGCACGTTGTTCTGGCCTCGCAGCGGGTTGACGCCGGTGGACGGCTTGCCGACGTTGCCCGTCAGCAGGGCAAGGTTGCTGGTAGCCAGCACGTTGTCCGTGCCGTGGGTGTGCTGGGTGATGCCCATGGCGTAGAAGATGGCTGATGGGGAGTTTGCGACGAAGAATCGGGCTGCCTTCTGAATGTCTTTCCACGGCACGCCGGTGATTTTCGTGACGAACTCTTCATCGTAGGCCGCCAGCGACTCGACGAAGGCGTCGAAGTTCTCGCAGCGCTGCTCGATAAAGGCCTTGTCGGTGAGCCCCTCGTCCACGATCACTCGCATGATGCCCATCATCAGCGCCACGTCCGAGCCGGGCGCGTGCTGCAGGTGGATGTCGGCGAAGCGACACAGGTCGATCACCTTGGGGTTGGCGACGATGAGCTTCGTGCCCTTGGCGATGGCGCGTTTCATCTCCAGGCCGATTACCGGGTGGGCGGCAGTGGTGTTCGTGCCGATGGCGAAGATGCACCCGATGCCGGCGATCTCGCCGATGGAGTTGGTCATCGCCCCGCTGCCAAAGCTTTGGGCGAGCCCAGCGACGCTCGGCGAGTGACACAGCCTTGCGCAATGGTCGATATTGTTCGTGCCCAGCACCGCGCGGGAGAATTTCTGGATGAGGTAGTTTTCCTCATTCGTGCACTTGGCCGAGGAGAAGGTGGCCGTCTGGTCGCCCGGGTACTGCGAAAGCTTGTCGGCCACCAGGCTGATCGCCTCGTCCCAGCTCGCCTCGACGAACTCGCCGTCCTTGCGGATCAGCGGCGTGGTGAGCCGGTCGGGATGGTTGACGAACTTGTAGCCGTATCGGCCCTTCACGCACAGGCTGCCATGGTTGGTGGGGCCGTCGTCGTCCCCGCGTGAGCTGACGATCTGATCGCCGCGGACGCCGAGGTACAAGTTGCAACCCACGCCGCAATACGGGCACACCGTGCGAACTTCCCGCGTGGGCTTCACGCCGCCACGCTTGGGCAGCAGCGCCCCTACCGGGCAGCGAATGACACACTCGCCGCAACTCTCGCAGCGGCTCTCGGCGATGGGTTTGTTGCCGAACGTGGAGACGATGGTCTCCGGGCCTCGGAAGGCGAAGTCGATACTGCTGACGCGTTGCAGCTCGTTGCACGTGCGTATGCAGATGCCGCACAGCACGCACTTGTTGGGGTCGCGGTCGAAGAACGGGTTGGACGTATCGATGGGGAGCGTAGCTTCCCGCTTGCGGAGCTTGTCCAGACGCTCCTCGGATATGCCGATGAAGGCGGCCGTCTTCTGGATCGCGCAGTTGTTGTCCTGCCCGCAGGAGAGGCAATCCACATGATGGTTGGCGATCAGCAATTCCATGGCCACCTTGCGAACCTTGTTGACCTCCGGCGTCTCCGTGCGAACGACGAGCCCCTCGGTCACCGGCGCTCGGCAGGCGATGGTCAGGCCGCGACCGTCGATCTCGACCATGCAAAGTCGACACACGCCGGCCGGCTCGAGATCCGGGTGATAACACAGGTGCGGAATGTATATGCCATTGGCCAGGGCGGCTTCGAGAATCGTATCGCCGGTCTCAGCCGTCACCTGAACGTTGTCTATCGTGAGTGTGATCTGTTCCATTGCCATTCGCCTACTTAGTTCCAGTTAGTAACTGCCTCAAGCAAACCCATGCCCCGCCATAACGGGCGTCGCTTTTCGTGGCCCGCCGCGGCGGGCGTCGCTTTTCGTGGCATGGGCATCTTGCCCATGCGTCGCAGGAGCATCTTGCTCCTGCTGTCTTGCTTCTTCTTCTTCTTCTTCTTCTGCTGCTGCTCTCGCTGCTATTGTTGCTTCTACTGCATCCGGGAGCAAGATGCTCCCGGGACGCATGGGCAAGATGCCCATGCCACGTGAGATGGCCATGCCACAGTCTCAGTTAGTCTTAGTCTGCGTCAAAGGACCTTCACAGCCCGCACCGGGCACACAGCCCGACACGCGCCGCAACGGGTGCAGTTCTCTTGGATAATCGCGTGGGCGCTTTTCTTCTCGCCGGTTACCGCGTCGGTCGGACAGGCCGACTTGCAGAGCCCGCAGCCTATGCACGTTTCCGCGTCGATTTCGAACGTCGTCAGCGCCCTGCACGTGCCGGCTGGGCAACGCTTGTCGCGTATGTGTGTTTCGTACTCCTCGCGGAAGTAGCGAATCGTCGTCAGCACGGGGTTGGGCGCGGTCTGACCAAGCCCGCAGAGCGAGCCGAGCTTGATCGCCTCGCCGAGCTCGACCAGCAGGTCGATGTCTTCTTCCCTGCCCCGGCCTTCCGTGATGTCCACGAGGATGTCCAGCAACTGCTTCGTGCCGAGCCTGCACGGCACGCACTTGCCGCACGATTCCTTCTGGGCGAAGTCCAGGAAGTAACGCGCAAAATCCACCATGCACGTGTCTTCATCCATCACCACCATGCCGCCCGAGCCCATGATGGACCCGGCCTCCTTGAGCGAATCGTAATCGACCGGCGTATCCAGCAGGCTGGCGGGGAGGCACCCGCCCGATGGCCCGCCGGTCTGAACGGCTTTGAAAGCCTTGTCGCCCAACACCCCGCCACCGATATCAAAGATCATCTCTCGCAGCGTGATTCCCAGCGGCACTTCCACCAGCCCGGTGTTCTTGACCTGACCAACCAGAGCGAATGTCTTGGTGCCCTTGCTCTTTTCGGTTCCCTGTTGGGAGAACCAGTCGGCTCCTCGGTCGATGATGACGGGAATGTTCGCCCATGTCTCGACGTTGTTGATATTGGTGGGTTTGTCCCACAAGCCCGACTCGGCCGGGAACGGCGGGCGCGTGCGAGGCATGCCCCGCTGGCCCTCGATCGACGCGATGAGCGCCGTCTCCTCGCCGCATACGAACGCGCCCGCCCCGCGAACGATCTCGGCGTCGAAACTAAAGCCCGATCCGAAGATGTCATTCCCCAGCAACCCAAGGGCTCGGGACTGGGCCAGCGCGATCTCCAGATTCTCCACCGCCAGGGGGTACTCGTCCCGAACGTACATGTAGGCCCGCGAGGCGCCGATGGCATAGGCGCCGATCGTCATGCCCTCCAGCACGCCGTGGGGGTCGCCCTCCATCAGGCTGCGGTCCATAAACGCGCCCGGGTCGCCCTCGTCGCCGTTGCAGACGATGTATTTCTGATCGCCGGGCTGGTCGCGACAGATGCGCCACTTTCGCCCCGTCGGGAACCCCCCGCCGCCGCGCCCTCGCAGGCCCGCATTCTCAACCTCGTCTATCACCGCATCGGGCGTCATCTGCGTCAGCGCCTTGGCCAGCGCCACGTAGCCATCGACGGCAATGTAGTCGTTGATCTCCACCGGATCGATCTTACCGTTGTTGCGGAACACGATCCGCTGCTGCTTGGCGTAGAACGGGACCTCGTGTTCCAGTTGGTAGCGCTGCTTGGTGACCGGATCGCGAAACAGAAGTGAGTCGACCAGCTCGTCGCCCTTGATGCTCTTTTCGATGATGTCGGCGACGTGCTTGTCTTTGACGCCGCAGTAGAAGATTTCCTTCGGATAGATGACGACCAGCGGGCCTCGCTCGCAGAACCCGTGACACCCGCTGGCGCGGACCTCCACGTCGTCTAGGCCTTCAGCCTCGAGCCGGCTGCGGAACTCCTCGACGAGGGCCAGGCTCCCCTGCGCCCGGCAACCTGTGCCGCAACATACGGCTATGGCCATTCGCTTGGACTGCCGCCGAGCCACTGCCTGCTCACGCAGGTTGGCCAGGTCTCCGGGCGTCCTGATTTGTGCTGTCACTGCCATGCTCTTGGGCCTTTCCTAAGGGGCGGGGCTTCGTGTGGTTGTCGGGCGTCGCGTCCGCTGGCATCGAGACTCATGCCTGCACCGCCCCCCCCATGGGTAGCACCTTGGTTATCTTCTTCGGGGTCAACTTGCCCTCGACCTTCCTGTTGACCATGATGCACGGCGCCAGGCCGCACGCGCCTATGCACGCCACCGTCTCCAGAGAATATTCGAGGTCCTCGGTCGTCTCACCTGCGGATATGCCGAGGTGACTCTCGATGGTTTCAAGTATCCGCGTAGCGCCGCGAACGTAGCAGGCTGTGCCGCGGCAGACCATCACGTGTTTCTTGCCGATCGGCGTGAAGCGAAACTGGGAGTAAAACGTCGCGATGGCGTACACGCTGCTTTCGGACACGCGGGCGAAATCGGCGATTTGGCGCATGGTGTCTTCCGACAGATGGCCGAGCTCTTCCTGTACCTTCTGCAGTATGGGAATGAGTTCTTCTCGCTTACCCTCATAGCTTGAGAGAATCGAACTTAAGCGTTCTTCCATGTCGAACTTCCTGTGATAATCTTTCGCACTGCCGCGGGCCGACCAGCCGCGTCGGCGCGCCATGCGACAGCGCCGAGCGTACACAGCCCAGCCCGCCGCGCGGCGACCAGCGATTATAGACCAGCCGCCGCCAGTCTACAACGCCTCTCGCCTCGCCCGCGCCAAGCTCATTGCGCAGCCCGGGCAAACCCACTTGACACGCCAGCCCCGCGCGAGTATACATGTGGCTCCTTGATGGGCCGTTAGCTCAGTTGGCTAGAGCGCCTGCTCGACACGCAGGAAGTCACTGGTTCAAGTCCAGTACGGCCCAGTGATGTAGGCTGCTCTTGCCGCCACTCATGGCGGCGCCCGTCTGCGGGGTGGCGAAATGGGGAAATCATGAAAAATATTGACATTTCCAAGGGGTTTTTGTTGCAAAATCGGCGATATCGGCTACACTCGACCCCTTAGGAAGTGAGGCACGTCGTGGATCGAGAGAGGGTATGTGATTGCCAGTTTAAGGGCACATGCCAGACGTTCGACGACCCGCTGATCGACGCGAAGAGCAAGACAGCCGGAGGGCTGGGTTGTGCGGAGCAGACGGATCACTATCGTGGCAGGCATTGCCGGGTATTCCGCTGTGCTTACCTGAGTGCGATGTTCTCAGATGCATTGCGTCACGCGTCGTAGGTTGGCACTGCGATCATATCTGCAGAGCTGAGGAGAAGCGGGCTTGGCGTTTGACAGGCCGATAGGGGTGGTGTCTCTACACGTCTACATGAACATCAGCAGGCTAAGCGCCATCACCACCATGCCCGCCATCAGGCCGTAGAGGGAATCGTGCCCCTTGCCGTACGCTCGGCTGGTCGGCAGCAGCTCGTCCAGCGAGATGAACACCATAATCCCCGCCACTGCCCCGAACATCACGCCGATCATGTCCTGGCACAGAAACGATCTCAGCACGACGTACCCCACCAGTGCCCCCACGGGTTCGGCAAAGCCCGACGCCAACGAGTAAACGAACGCCTTGCGCCGGCTGCCCGTGGCGTAGAAGATCGGCACGGACACGCTGATGCCCTCGGGTATGTTGTGCAGGGCGATGGCGACGGCCAGAGCCACGCCGAGCTTGGGGTCGTTGAGGGCGGCCAGGAACGTCGCCAGGCCCTCCGGAAAGTTGTGTATGCCGATAGCCAGCGCCGTGAACATACCCATCCGCAGCAGCTTGCGATGGTGATGCGGGTCGGCATCGCCCGCCGGGCCCGCCGCGTCCACCACCTGCCCGCCGTGGGCGTGCAGGGCGTCCACCTGAGCGGCCGTGCGCGGCTCGTGGGGGTTCTCCGCCTTGGGCACCAGCCGGTCGATCGCGCCGATGAAAACCATACCCCCGAAGAACGACCCCGCCGTCAGCCACGCCGAGCACACCTTCCCATGAGTGTCCATGAACGCGATGTTGGCCTTTGAGAGTATCTCCACAAACGACACGTAAATCATCACGCCGGCTGAAAAGCCCATCGCCAGCGACAGGAACCGATAGTTCGCCCGCTTGGCGAAGAAGGCGATCGCGCTGCCAATGCCGGTCGCCATGCCGGCGAAGGCTGTCAGTCCGATGGCTATCCAGAAGTTCTCATGACCCATGGCTGCTCCCGCGGGGGCCGTGGCAAGAGTCGTCCGTGGCCCGCCGCGGCGGGCCACTTTCGCCACGGCCCACTATGTGCCGAAGTCCCAACTGCTTGATCATTCTACGCATAGGCCCGGCGGAAAAAACATTTTTCGCCGCGGGCTCGCACGGCCCGGCGCTTTTCGCTACAGTCCCTCCCCGGAGGTGCACAATGCACACAGTTACAATTAGTGACACGGTCGTCGCGCCGGAAGAAGGCTTGCTGCTGGGCAATGGCGACTTTTCGGTGAGCATCTACAACAAGCCGGGCCTGATCGTATGGCGATTCGGCAAGAACGACGTGTGGGACCGCCGCCACGACGTGGCTGTCGACCCGGTCGGCATGCACATAGACGAGCTGCGACGCGGCATCACGGAAGAGGGCTGGCAGTTCGACCCCGCGCTGGGCCATTCCGTCGCCACGCGCCACACGGACGACCCCGAGCGAATCGCCGAACTCACCCAATACGGCTCGCCCGGCTACCGCAACCGCCCATACCCCTGCCCCAAGCCGGTCGGCGAGCTGTCCCTGCACCTGCCCAGCGACCTGCACACCATGAAGATGACACAGACGCTCACCATCGAGCAAGGCCGTATCGACATCGAGTGTGAGTGGGCGGAAGGGCTGACGCTGACAATCCACTGCTTCATCGCGCCGGTGGATAACGTGCTGGCTGTGCGGTGGGAGCTGACCGGCGTGACCGACGTCAACAAGACCTGGCAAGACAGCGCCGTGTGGTTCTCGCTGTACCGTTGGGCGGACCCGACGGCTGCGGAGTTCACAGCGAAGCGGTTCGGCACGATCGGCAACGACCAGTTCAGCAAGTACGTCAAAGAAGATGTCACGCCCCTGGCCCCGCCGACCACGCGCGAACTCGACGGGCGATGCATTCTCCACCAGCAGTTCGCGCCGGACCTGGAATACGAAGACGGGTTTGCCTACGCCCTCCTGCCGGTCGCGCCGGGCGCGACGGTGACGGCCGTACCGGACTTCGGCAGCGGGGAAGCTCGCATGCGAATCATTCCGTCAGCCGACAGCGCCGCTGGCACGCTGGCTGTCGCAATCGGCACGAGCGGGGACGACGGCAGCTGGGCCGGCGCGCTGGGTCGATTCGCAGACAAACTCACCGACGACCCCGCCGGGCAGTTCGACACCTGGCAAACAGCCGCCGTAGCCGACGGCGAGCTGTTCTGGTCGCGCTCGTCAGTAACCATCGACGACGACCTGCTGGAGGATCTCTGGTACGAGACGCTCCACGCCCGCCGCTGCACCTACCGGGCGGACGTGGTGGCACCGGGGCTGTTCCTGCCATCCACCGTGGATGACATGTCGCTGTGGCACGGCGACTACCACACGAACTACAACTACCAGTCGCCCTTCTGGGGTGGGTACGAGGCCAACCAGCTCTCGATCTCCGACGCGTACTTCCCCGGCTTTGAGCACATGATCGAGCTGGGCAGGAAGCTAGCCAAGGAGTTCTGGAACACGCGCGGCACGTTCATTCAGATTACCGGCTTTCCGTTTCCGATGGCCGGCGACCCGTACTGCGTGGGCCCGTTCAGCCGGATGGCGTATATGACCGGCTGGGCCGTCAACCAATACTGGTTCCACTATCTCCACACGCAGGACGAGGCCTGGCTGGCCGGCGTTGGCTACCCCGTGCTGCGCGACGCAGCACTGTTCTACACGGACTTCATGGCCAAAGGCGATGACGGCCTGTACCACGCGTTCCCATCCGACCAGGGCGAAAACCAGTTCTCGCCCAACCTGGCCAACTACACCGACCGCCCGCAAGTAATGCGTCACGCCCGCTACTGCCTGCAGTGCGCCGCCGACGCCGCCGACGTGCTGGCCACCGACGCAGACCTGCGAGCGACGTGGCGCGAGATGCTGGCCAACTTCGCCCACGTCGACGATTTCGAGGCGATGGGTTTCGACGCCGAGGCCCGCAGGCGCTACGACATCGCCCCGCCGGAGTTCTTGTCATTCGATGCCGACGCCACAATCACCAAGGCTGACGACGAGCCGCACTACCTGCGCCAGAACATGGACAACGCGCTGTGGGGCTGGTACTTCGGGCATTTCCCGTGGCGATGGACGATGAACCTGCGAGCGGGCGCCTTCAAGGCCGACCGTGACACCGAAGCGCTCAAGCAGCTAATCAGTCGATGGCGTCTGCCGAACGGCCTACTGCGGGCGATGAGCCTAGCAGGCTACGGCTACGCGGGCGCGTGGGCGGAGTCGCTTGGCATAATAGGCCCGCTGCAGGAGATGATGCTGCAAAGCTGGGACGGCGTGATCCGCGTCTTCCCCGCCTGGCCGAGCGACACCGACGCCAGCTTCACCACGCTACGAGCCGTGGGCGCGTTTCTGGTATCCGCCGCCCACGCCGGCGGGCAAGTTACGCAAGTGACCAGCACCAGCGAGAAAGGCCAGCCCTGCCGCATCGCCAACCCATTCCCCGGCGAGACGACCATCGTCGATTCGGCGGACAAGCCGATCCCCTGCATCACGGACGCCGGCATCCTCGCCTTCAAAACCGCCCCGGGCGAAACTTACCATTTGCGGCAAAAGTAGTCCTCGGCAACAGCCAGTGGGTGCCATGCCCACGCTTGCGTGGGCATGCGGCGATGTATCATGAATCATGCCCACGCAAGCGTCCCGATGTACATCAGGATGCCGCCCTCACGTCGTGCCGCGTGGGGTGTCTCTTCGCCGGCTGGACATTAGCACTATGTCGCGCAGGTGTTCGCTGGTCCCGGCCGTTAGCCAGCGGGTGAAGAACTCCGGCTCGCCTACTATGTAGGAAATCGCCATCAGCGCACGCAAGTGGAAGTTCCGCTGGTCCTCCGAGCCCATCAGCATGAACGCCACGTACACCGGCTCGTCCCGGCCCGGGAAGGTCAGGCCGCCCTTGCAGCGGACCATCAGCACGTCGAACAAGTCCTTGCCAGGCACGATAACATGGGGAATGGCGAAGCCCGGCTGAATCACCGTGCTGGAATCGGCCTCGCGCGCCTCTAGTAATGCCAGCAGCGTCTGTGGGTCGCTGCCCATGCGGGGGGCGAGCAGCTCGGCGGCCTGGGTGAACATCTCGGTGGACGTAGCCGGGCCTGGCATGTCGAGTATGGCGCCGCCGGCGATGATGTGATCGAACCGGTCGCGGGTGATCTCGTCGCGCTGCAGGGCGATGTCCAGCAACTCGTCATCCAGGCGGGCGTGGCGGATCTCCTTGGACACGACGCCCCGCACCATGTGCACCAACGCGCTCACGCGGCGGATTCTGCTCCGCACATAGGCGAAGTACCACACCAGGCCCACCGCCATGAACACCCCCAGCACCAGCAGCGGCGTGGCGCCCATCTCGCTGATCATGTCGGCGATGAGTATCAGGTAAACGATAATGCCCGCTATCGGCAGCCAGGGGAACAGCGGCATCTTGAACAACGGCCTGTAGTTTTGAATGTGGCTCGCCCGCATGATGATGACCGCCACGTTGACCATCACAAACAGCATCAGCATCATCGTGCTGGCGGCCTTGACCAGTTCGGCAATGTTCAGCACGGCGATCACCGTGATCATGAACCCGCTTGTCAGCAGTATGCTGACATACGGCGTGGCGAACCGCTTGCTGACCTTTTGGAACGCGCCCGGCAGCAGGCCGTCGCGGCTCATGGCCAGCGGACTGCGAGCGGCGGCGAGTATGCCTCCGTTGGCCGTCGTGATAAAGGCTAGCATCGCCGCGGCCGATAGCAGAATCATGCCCGGCTGGCCGAGAAATTTGCCCGCCGCCAGGCTCAGCGGCGTCAGGCTGCCCCTCAACTCGTCCGGCTCCAGCACCGCGATCGTAACGAACACCGCCGCGATGTACACAAGCGTGACCACCACCACAGCGGCGAACATGCCCGCCGGGATATTCCGCCCGGGCTTGCGGACCTCCTCGGCGATGCTCGTAACTTTGGTCAGCCCGCCGAACGCAACGAACACCATGCCCGCCGTGCCGAGCAGGCGCATGAAGTCCTGACTCATGAAGCCCGCGAACGGCCGATGGTCCGGGTCGCTCACCAGGCCGTACGACCGCAGGCCGAGAACTATGAACACGCCCAGGAACGCCAGCAACACAACCACCAGCGCAATCTGCAGCCGGCCCACTCCTTTCACGCTCAGAATATTCACCGCCGTGAAGACCACGCAGAAGCCGATCGCAATCGCCTTGACCTGCCAGATAGGAATGTCAGGCCAGATCAGCTGCGCGAACGCCCCGATGCCAATCAACGCAAACGCGCTCTTCAACGCGATAGACAGCCAGTTGCTCAGCCCCGCGAACGTCCCCGGCAGCGCCCCCATGCTCCGCTCGACGAAGAAGTACGTCCCCCCGCTCTTGGGCATCGCCGTCACCAATTCCGCCTTCGCCAGCAGCGCGGGGATTACCAGCACGCCCGCCAACGCGTAAGCAAGCACCATCGCCGGCCCGACTTCCGCGAAGACCAGCCCCGGCAACACAAACAGGCCGGAGCTTATCATCGCACCAGCCGCCACCGCAAAGACACCCCAGAAACCAAGTTCACGCTTCATCGCCATACACGCGCCCTAGCAAACAAGACCTGCCGTGATTCCAACCACCACCTAATCGTAGCACAGTGCAGGCTCCTTGGCCAGATTCGACCGCAACAGCGCCCCCCACGGACTACGCGCTGTGGCCTCCGAGCCCGAAGGGTGATCGCAGTTAGAGCCCGAAGGCCTGCCTGCCGGTAGGCAGGGCGACAACCCGCCGCCGCCGATGTTAGCCGGACCCGCCGGCTGTGAGCTTGCCGAACGGTAAGGGCCCGGTCAGGCGAGGTCAAGCCAGAGACCGAAGGGCGACACAAGTCACCCCATCGCGCAAGCCATGCAGCCCATCACCCCAAACACAACACACCCCCACAGACGCGCCACAAAACCCCGCGCGCCTCTCGATCTATCGGGACGTGCCCCACCAACCATTTTCAACATGTCCGCGCAGGCGCGGCCATGGCACCCGGCTAGGGTGAATCACCAACGACCACAGCATCAAACAGCCCATGGTGGGAAGATACAAGGGCGTACAAGCAGGCCCGAGCTCCGCCGGGGATTACATCAAGTATTGAGTCTGCGGCATCCGATGGCTAAGATAGAACAGGAGGGAGTTAGAGGACAGGGAATGCTGATTCGCCAGAAATGCTTGTTGTACATGGTCGAGCGGGCGGCCCGACCGGTAAGCCATTTGGAACTCACCAAGTGGGCGTTCCTCCTTGCGCGTGAAATGCCAAGTGGCGGCGGATCAACTTTTTACGACTTCGTCCCGTACCTTTACGGGCCTTTTTCCTTCACACTATTCCGCGAAGCAGGCAGCCTGGTGCGAGATGGGTATCTGCGGGATGATGCTGAAGAAGGTACATGGGAGCGAGCTGGGCACGTAGGGAACGGGGCATCGGATCTTCCCCGCGACGTGCAGGCCGATGCCACTCGTGTTGTCGAGCGTTTCGTAAACCGTAATCAGCACGACCTTATCGACTACGTCTACGACGAGTTTCCTTGGTACACGGTTAATAGTCGTATCAGGCAGCTCTCCGACAAGCCCACCGCAATCCCTGCGGTCTACACCGTCGGCTATGAGAAGTGGTCGGTAGATCGCCTTCTCGATGCCCTCTTGCAGCAAGGAATTGCGCAGATTATCGATGTTCGGCGTAATCCCGTTGCGCGGCGGTACGGTTTTCATAAGAGTTCCCTCAGCCGCGTGGCTGGCAAAGTCGGTATTGAATACGTGCATGTGCCCGAGGTAGGCATACCGTCTGATCTACGCAGAGACTTGAATTCCCGGGAAGACTATGCCAGCCTGTTTGCTCGCTATACCGATGAAATCCTGCCTGCACAAGCGGACGCGGTAGCCCGAGTGGCAGGTCTTGTGCAAGCGAAGGCGTGTGCTTTGCTTTGCATGGAGGCCGACCCCACGATGTGTCATCGGACCCATCTCGCGAGGGCTGTAGCCGCACTGACCGACCTCCCATTACGTGATATCAGGGGTATGCAATGCGGGCCGATTTTCAGCTGACCAAAGTATTGGTCGTAGTTAAGACGTATCCCAATCCATCGATGAAGCATGATGAGACGGTTTGTACCGCCGGGATCACCGAATCCGGTGAATGGCTTCGCATATATCCTGTCCCCTTTCGTTATCTGCCGCTCGAACAGCGGTACAAGAAATACCAGTGGATTGAACTTGGCCTGACGTCACAAGGCCATGCTAACGACCAACGACGAGAGAGCCGAGAGCCGGACATGAGTTCTCTCCGCATACTGGGCGAGCCACTCCCCACCTCGGCCGGCTGGAAGCAACGTCGTGAGATCGTCGATCCTATGCCCCACAGCACGCTCCAGGAGCTTAAGCAAGCGTGGGCTCGCGACTACACATCACTGGGCATAATTCGGCCGACTGAAGTCCTTGATCTTGAGATTACCAAAGGTGACGCCAAATGGTCCCCGAAGCATGAAGCAAAGATGTCTCGTCCCCGCCTGTTCGGTAAGACCAAGGACCTAGAACGCATTCCCTATCGATTTCATTATATCTTCCGATGCGATGATGCGCCGGAGCCTCACAGGCTGATGTTCGAGGACTGGGAGTTAGGGGCCTTGTTCCTTAAAGAACGACGTGCAAAGGGGGATCATATGGCGTTAGACAGTGTTAGAGATAAGTTCTTGAACGTGATGTGTGGCACCAGCAGGGACACTCGCTTCTTCGTTGGCTCTCGCCATCCTTACAATCAATGGCTTGTGATCGGGCTGTTCTGCCCACCTCTAGTGCCGCCCGGGCCCCCGACATTGTTCACCTGACGGCCCGTACATTTGCGAGGTGGACCTCTTGATCCACCACGCAACAAATCCCCCCCCTGCGCGGAATCGACGTTGCTTGCTTTCGACAATGCGCAGAATCGGCGTCACTCGATGTGACGTTGTTTGCGCGCAAATCCACCGTCGCTCCCGCGCGGTCGCGCGCAGAAATCGGGTCGCGGACCTCGCGCGGTTCACGTTTTCGGCGCGCGACTGTTTGCGCGCGACTGACGTTTCTGGAAACACTCCGGATTCTTCCGACCTTGCGACTTTGCACTGCATGACAGCGCCAGCGCGCAGAAATCGCGTCGATCACATTTTCGACGCGCGCCGTTTTGCGCGCGAATGACGGCGCTGGCGCGCGTCGCCTGCGCGCAAAAACAACGTCGCATCGAGCGACGCCCAATCTGCGCACAAAAGCGCCTATACGCATTCCTGCGCGCGCGGCCGACGTCGCTGGCGCGCGTTGGTTCTGCGCGCATATGACGTCCCTCAATTTCCTATTTTGCGACTCTACACTGCATGACGGCGCCAGCGCGCAGAAATCGCGTTGCTGACACGTCGGCGAATTCGCGCGGACCACATTTTCGCCGCGCGACTTTTTGCGCGCGAATGACGTTGCTGCAACACTCCGGACTTTCCCGACCTTGCGACTCTACGCTGCATGACCGCGCCAGCGCGCAGAAATCGTGTTGCAAAATTGCCGCGAAACGGGCTCCGGCGGGCTCCCACGGGCAGCTGTGGATTCCTACGGGCTCGTGCGGGCAGCTGTGGCAAGGGGCGGGGAGCTGCGGCCGGGGGTGAGACGGGGCTTGCGGCTGGGGGATGGGCGGGTAGGATGTCGGTTGTAGGATTACTTTTCCCGCGCGGGGCGGCTGGCCTAAGGCTTGGCCTGGCCGCGCGTTGCACAACTTTTCCACAACTTGAGGATGCTCTCATGGCCAAGAAGATTGCCTGCATCGGCGGCGGCAGCTTGTATTTCCCTGGGGCGATCGGCGACCTGGCCGTGCGGCAAGACCTGGCCGGGGCGGAGGTTGTGTTGTACGACCTGGACCTTGGCAAGGCTGAGCAAGTGGCGGCCGTGGGTCAGCGGCTGACGGCGGAGGCCGGGCACGGGCTGACGGTGACGGCCGTGGCGGAGCTGGCCGAAGCGCTGGCCGGGGCGGACTTTGTAATCTCGTCCATCGGCGGCAGCGGCGCGGGGTCGGCGCCGTCGGTTTACGGCACATACTACCACCAGGCCGACATGCACATCGCCTCTAAGTACGGCCTCTGCCAGGTGATAGGCGACACCGGCGGGCCGGCCGGCATGATGATGGGCATGCGAGCCATCGGCGCATACCTCGACATCTGCCAAGCCATGGAGGCCCACTGCCCCGCCGCCCCGCTGTTCACGCACTCCAACCCGATGGCGATCCTCTGCCGGGCGATGACTAAGTACAGTGATATCAACGTGATAGGGCTCTGCCACGGCGTGCAGGAGACGATCAAACGCATCGCCGATATCCTAGGCGCGGCCCCCGCCGAGCTGGACTGCCAGTGGATCGGCACGAATCATTACTACTGGTTCACAAAGGTCTTCCGTGCTGGCGTGGACGTCACCGACGAGTTGCTGGCCCTGGTGACGGCCCCGGCCGACGACGAGGCGGACAACCTGTGGCGGCAACTGTCGGCCGCCTATGGCGTTGTCGTCGGCATACCAAGCGGCAACCACCTGATCGAGTTCTACCCGTTCGCCACGCGCGTCGCGCGGCAAGCCGATATGCCGCAAGACCTTGCCGACTGCGCACGCCGCCACGGCTTCGACGATTCCGACCCCTTCCCAACCAACGAGCCACCCTCGCAAGATGAGCTGGACAAGCAAGTTAAGCAATACGCCGACGCCCTCGCCTATGCCTCCCTGCCAGACCTGCCAGACGACGCAGACTGGATGGCGGGCGAAGGCATCGCCAGGATCATCGCGGCCATAGCCCATGGCCGCCACCAGGTTTGCGTCGCCAATATCCCCAACGCCGGCCTGGTGCCCAACCTGCCCGCCGAGGCCATCGTCGAGGTCCAAGCCGTCACCAGCTCCGCCGGCGTCCGCGGCATAGCGACAGGCCACGCCCCGCTGGCCCTCGCCGGCATGCTACATAAACGCTGTGCCTGGCAGGAGATGGTAGTAGACGCCGCCGTCACCGGCGACCGCCGCCTCGCCCTGCAAGCACTCCTGCTGGACGAAATGTCGCTCGCCCCCGCCCAAAACCAAGCCATGCTCGAAGACCTCCTGACAGCAAGCCAAGACCGCCTCCCCCAGTTCTTCACCTAGCTCCCCGCCGCTGCCGGCCGCTTGCCCTAGCTGCCCGTAGGAATCCACAGCTGCCCACAGCTGCCCGCCTGAGCCCGACACGATGTACGCCAATCTTGCGCGCCCGCGCCGTCGCAAAATCCCGTAATCCCGCCAAACCGCCCCTAAATGTCCCATTCCGGCCATATGCGACCGCGCCAGCGCGCAGAAATCACGTACATCCCGCCCGGCCTCAGCGACGGGGGGCCAGCGACGTTGATTCTGCGCGCTGGCGCCGTCATAGAGTGCAAAGTCGCAAGGTCGGAAAATTCCGGAGTGTTTCAACAACGTCATTCGCGCGCAAAAAGTCGCGCGTCGAAAATGTGGCCCGCGCGAATTCGCCGACGTGTCAGCAACGTGATTTCTGCGCGCTGGCGCCGTCATGCCGCCGTAGGGCGTCCGTACGAACTAAACTCAGAGGGGGGCGACGGTGTCATTCAATCAAGCATGCCTGTATGCCGCAAATGTCCAAGCACCTCGACGTTTCGTCCCCCCAGGACCACGCCGCGATGATTGATCGCAAGCGATTCCTCCAGCATCTTCTCAAGGCTAGTCTTTTCTTTAGGCGTATTACCATAGGCGGTACCCGCGACCCATGCCTCAGGCGGGGTCGCCGAAAGCTCCAGCCGCTCAGTATTACTCCTGTTGTACCCGAACCCAAGGAAACAGAGCTTCGCCGCTTTCGAAATTGCCTCGCGCGCTCGGAAGAACTCCTCGTCCTGCGAGAAGTCGGTTTTTTCACTTACGATCTTGATGAGACTTGCGCACTCACGCAATTCCTGCCACCTATCCTCAGGTGGCGAACAGTATTCCCTTGCTGGGCCTTGGCACTGCCAAGGCAGCCATCCCAAGCGACCATGCACATGAATGATCGGAATCTGGGAGACAACTGCCGTGCATTCATCTGGGCTCTTGCCAAAAGAGTTCCCGGCGACCGTATGTAAATAGTGTTCCAATGACCTATCGTAATTGAAGGTTATTATGGTGAGGCAATTCTCACCTAGCTCCGCCAATTCTCTTGCCCTCATCTTCTCCCACAAATACCCGTACCACGGCCCCCCCATATCCCCGAAGTTGAAGAGGCCATTTTCGTTCTCAAATGTCGTGAGAACAAAAGCCATGGACAACTTCCCAATATTGACAAACTCATCCCGATATTCCAGGAAAGCGTCTATTGATCTTTGGCCTGAGCGACGCAGAGCCACTGGAAAATCTGTAATCATCTGGTTCGGGATTTCCGCCCACCGTAGGAATCTCCTTAGACGGCCCTCTTGCAAGACCTCTTGCAGTACTTGCGTCAAGAGCTCTGGGCCCGTCGGGTAACCGTAAGGCAAACTCGCCCCTGCACCTAGAATGAGCACTGTTGGTTCAGTTATCATCGTCGTTCGTGCATATCTTCCGCCGTCTGACGGCGGGAGTCAATGCTCTGGCTCGTCGGACTCAAGTGATCGGGCGGGTGGCATGCCCGCGCTTGCGTGGGTATGACGAATGACGGATGATGTTAGCATGCCCACGCAAGCGTGCGCATGGCACCGGGCTGTACTGATCTTGGAGAACAACTATGAGACTCGGTTCATTGCTAATACTACTGTTCGTCATCTGTTGCGGGTGCAGCAAGGACAATAGATCATCAGAGGCCAGTCGTACCGATGGAAAGGAATCGACAATCGCCGTAGACGACAGATTGTTGACGTACATGCCAGTATTCGTACCAGTTGCCGACGGGACCGTTTATGCTGCCACGAACTTCGGCGGCGATAACCCACAGCTCCTTTGGCTTGTTGGCAAGAAGACTGTGGCCGTGGATGCGCCGGACCTTGAGCCATCTGCGCTCAGCTATGCAGCGGCCGATCTTCACGGGGGATTGTACGTGCGAGGGCCAACGTCGCTCTGGTATATCAAGGATGGTCGAGCACTCGAGACAACAGAAGCGCTCGCAAATGATATCCGTCCAGAGGAGCATGTCGTTACTCGCCAGTCTCAGAGATGGGCGGTAACTCGGCAGGCGGCTCAGAGATTACACGCGGACACGTACGATGATGGGTGGGATGCGGGTTGGAGCGAGGGTGAGACCCAGGGCTATTACCAAGGGATCGAGGACGGTCACGACGACAGAGACTGATGGCCCTGGCTGGGTGCCGTGGTCTGCCGCAAAGCGGCAACCACGTCAAACGACTACGAGTAGCTCGTAGGGCGTGCAATCCGCCACGGCCGACCTGTGACTTGCTTGCACGCGGGCTGTGAGCACACCATAATTGGGGGCCGCGATTTGTTTCACCTACCAAGGAGATTCGTGTGATTTCAGAAAAGCTTCGGGCGGCGGTTGGGCCGATGCCGTTGATATTGTATGTGCTGTGGGCGGCGCAGTTCGCCACTTTCGGGGTGTACTATGTCATCCCCAGCGCTGTCACATTCACGTCCAGCTCGCCGGGGCAGTTGCCCTACATTCTGCTGGTTGTGGCTGGGGGGGTGGCGTTGCTGGCCGCGGTGGCGTTGAAGACGTTCCTGTTTTCCCAGGGGCGGGCGCAGGGGTTTCTGGCGCGTATCAAGCCGGGCGCGGGGGCGACGGCCGACGGGCTAACGCACCAAGAGCTGGCCGTGGTGAACTTATCGCAGCGGACGATGGCGATGTACGTGATATGCCTGGGGCTGATCAATGCGTGCGGCATTTTGGGTATGATCCTGGCGATGGACCGGCGTGACGATAGCGTGTTCATACCGTTCGGCCTTTGCATGGTGATCGTGCACGTGTTTTGCATGCCGAGGCTGCTGGCGTTTGTGGATGAGAGCATCACGACACTGCAGCACGGGCTATCGCCGCGCGAGTGATAGGCTGGGCGGCTGGGTCGCTTACGTGGGCATGAGGAATGACGGCTGATGTTCGCATGCCCACGCGGGCGTGGGCATGGCACCGGGCTGGGGGAACATGGGCGGGGGTTGTTCGTCTAAATTCTCAAATCGGCGTCTAAGAAACTTCCTGCTCGTCCGTTATCATGGTGGGCCGACGTTGTGGCTGCAGCCAGGCGACTGGCCCGACCGCGCGGAGTATTAGGAATTAGAATATGACCGAAAAGGGAAGTGATCGCAGCAACTGGGCCTCGGGCGGGCGGATGAGCGATATCCTCGACGAGTACGAAGGCCCGCTGCTGCGCTTCGCCGCACGGATCACCGGGGACGTCGACCGAGCGCGAGACGTGGTGCAGGAGACGCTGCTCAAGCTGTGTCAGCGTCCGCCCCAGGCCGACCACGTGGCCCAATGGCTGTTCACCGTCTGCCGCAACGGGGCGCTGGACGTATGCCGAAAGGAACAACGCATGAAACCACTAACCGAGCAAGACGCCCAGGCCAGGCCCGCCGACACCGCCACACCGCACGAGGCGGCCGAGCAAGCTGAGGAGGCTAGCCAGGTGTCAGCGGCGCTCGCCGACCTGCCCGCCAATCAGCAGGAAGTGCTGCGGCTGAAGTTTCAGAGCGATTTCTCGTACAAACAAATCGCCGGCATCACGGGGCTCAGCGTTACCAACGTTGGCTTCCTGATACACACCGGCATTAAGAAGCTGCGCACCCAGTTCCAGGCCGCCGGCCTGCTGGGCAACTAAGGAGCAGCCATGACCAACCAAAACATAGACCAAGCCAAACTCACCGCCTACGCACTCGGCGAACTAGACGATAACGAAGCCGCCGAGGTGGAAGCTCACCTCGCCGACAACCCGGGCGACCAGGCAACGGTAGACGAAATCCGCAACGTAGGCAGCCTGCTGAGCGATGAGCTTGCCGCTGAGCCGGCGGCGGAGCTCACCGACGAGCAGCGCGGGGCCGTGCAGGCCCAGGCCTCCGCCCCTGCCCGCAGACGGCTGAGCATCGGCGGCGCGCTCCTGCGGATCGCCGCCATGCTGATAGTAGCAGCCGGCCTGGCCGCCCTCACCGTGCCGAAAGCCATGGAAGTCGGCCGACAGCGTCAGCTCGCCCGCCAAGAGCAGCAAGACGAGCACGTAGCCGACCTGCACCAGCAAGCGACCGCCCACATCAAGGCCCATCGCTACACCGAAGCCCTCGCGTGCATTGAGGCGATCCGTCAACTGGACACCGACAACGCCTGGGCCAGCGAACGGGCCGAGCCGCTCGCGCAACTCATCGCCACACAGCAGCGCAACGCCTCAGCACTCAGCACTGCCTCAGCCAGAGAGATCCATGCCAATCAGCGCGTCCGTCAACAATTGCGGGACAGGCAGACCTTCGAATTCGAAGGCATTGCCCTCAACGATGTTCTACAGTACATGGGCGAGGTCGCCGGTGTTAATATCCACGTAAAATGGCCGGAACTGAACGCCGTCAACGTCGGCGAGGAGGCTCTGGTCAACGTCAGGCTCCTCGAGGTCACGATCGACAAGGCCCTCCGCGTCATTCTCGAAGACGCCGCCGACGCCGCCCCGCTGGCCTACTGGATCAATGAAGGCGTAGTCGTCATCGCACCCCAGGCGGATGTCGACCGCGAGAGGAACGAGCGCATTGCCTTGCTAACGAAAGAAGCCATGTCAGCCCAGCAGAACGCTCGCTATGACCAGGCTCTGGCCTGCATGATGCTGCTGCTGGAACTGGACCCCAGCAACAAATACGCCAACGATAGGGCCGATATGGTCGCAGACTTCGTTCTTCTCATGCAACAGCGAGAGCTCACACGCGCCCGCCATAACGAGACCGCCGGTGGGCACACGGAGGATCTTCAAGCATCGATCCCATGGCACCAGTACATCACGTACCCCCAAAATTGGACAGAGATCAGCAGACGCCGGCTGCGGGAGACCGACCAGAAGCTCCAGGCCGGCAGCGGAACAGCCGTTGACACTCGCGCGTACGTGTACTCACGAGGGAACGAAAGCCTAAGCGGCACCCGCATATTTGGCAGCACCACAGTGGTGGATGAAGGCTATGCGGCTCGCAAGGACTCATCGCTGGGGCTCGGCGGCAGGACGGGGGACAACGACGGGCGGCTGCGCGATAGCCGGGGATACCTTGTGGAGGCAGACTTTGCGCGCAGCATTGACACGCACTTCCTCCCCGAGGGAGGGGAAGGGCTGGTGAGCTTCGGTCTCAAGCTCACCATCAACAAAGAAACCGACGGCGTGATCGACTCGGCCGAAAGCCTCCGCCAGCGCCGCGAGGATTGGAACCGCGAGGCGTATGAGCACATCGTGGACAATCCGTTCATGGCTGTGGCGGATAATCCGCTGTCTACCTTCTCCATCGACGTGGACACGGCCAGCTATTCCAACATGCGTCGCATGCTCAACAGCGGGCAGTTGCCGCCGGCGGGGGCTGTGCGCATCGAGGAACTCATCAACTACTTCGACTACAGCTACACCCCGCCGGCTGAGGAAGACGAGCATCCCTTCGTCGCCCACATGGACGTTACGCGTTGCCCATGGCGGCCTGAGCATAAGCTCGCCCGCATCGCCATCAAGGGCTATGAGATCGCCGACGACGAGCGACCGGCCGGCAACTACGTGTTCCTGCTGGATGTGTCCGGCTCGATGAACAAGCCCAACAAGCTGCCGCTGGTACGTAACGCAATGAAGCTACTGGCCAGCCGGCTGAACGGCCAGGACCGCATCGCTATCGTGGTGTACGCAGGAGCGGCTGGGCTGGTGCTGGACAGCACGCCCGGCACGGAAGAGGCCGACATCCTCGGCGCCATCGATCGCCTCAAAGCCGGCGGCTCGACGGCTGGCGCGGCGGGCATTCGCCTGGCCTACCAGGTCGCCCAGGCCAACTTCATCGAAGGCGGCGTCAACCGCGTCATCCTCTGCACGGACGGCGATTTCAACGTCGGCACGACCAGCGACAGCGAACTTGTGGACCTCATCGAAGAGAAGGCCAAATCCGGCGTGTTCATCACGGTGCTCGGTTTCGGCATGGGCAACCTGCAGGATGGCAAGCTGGAAAAACTCGCCGACAAGGGCAACGGCAACTACGGCTACATAGACACGCTCGCCGAGGCCCGCAAGATGCTCGTCGAACAACTGTCCGGCACGCTGATTACCATCGCCAAGGACGTGAAGATCCAGATCGAGTTCAACCCCGGCAAGGTGGCAGGCTACAGGCTGATCGGCTACGAGAACCGCATGCTGGCCAAGGAAGATTTCAACGACGACACGATAGACGCCGGCGAGATCGGCGCGGGCCATACCGTAACGGCCCTTTACGAAATCGTGCCCGCCGGCGAGCCCGTGCCCGTGACCGGCGAGGTGGATGAGCTTCGCTACCAGACGCCGGCTGCACTGATAACCGCAGGCGAAGTGGCCGACGAGTTGCTGACGCTCAAGCTGCGTTACAAACAGCCGGACGGCGATACGTCCACGCTCATGCAGATGCCCATCATGGACAAGGACGTAGGTTTTGCCCAGGCGTCGGCCGACTTCCGCTTCGCCGCCGCCGTGGCCGAGTTCGGCATGATCCTCCGCGATAGCCCATACCGCGGCAACGCCACGCTGGCGGGTGTCATAGAGGCAGCCACCGCTGCCAAAGGCGAAGACCCCCACGGCTACCGGGCGGAGTTCGTCCAACTAGCCAAGCTCGCCGCCGAACTGATGCCGACCGCTCAGCCGGCCGAGCCGACTGAGAATGACTAATGTCTAAGCTCTAATGACTAAGGGCGGGCAGCCAATGCTGAATTGTAGACCTGCCGGCAAGCAGGCGCTAAACTGCCCCGCATGGTGCCTCGGCGATGTGCGGGGCAGCTGGCCATCCCGGACGTGGCATGGGCATCTTGCCCATGCGTCCCGGGAGCATCCTGCTCCCGGATGCAGTAGAAGCAACAATAACAGAAGAAGAAGAAACAAGACGGCAGGGCCAAGATGGCCCTGCGACGCATGGGCAAGATGCCCATGCCACGAAAAGCAACACCCGCCGCGGCGAGCCACGAAAGGCGCTTTGCAATCTAAAATCGCCACTCCGCAATCCGCAATCCGCATTCCGCAATCCGCCGCTTTCCTTTCCGTTGACGCGTGCGTAGTATTGTACTAGACTCCGCGCTGGCTCGCGGGCGGCGCATGCGCCGGTTTGGCCGCGAGCATAACATCGTCGCTGGCGGCGGGCTGTGTTGGCCGGCCGGGTCGCGACGAATCGCTCAGGAGCGCATGAACATGCCGGAAGACACACTCCCCCCCACCGATCCCCAAGAGCCCACCACCGACGCCGACGAAAACGAAGACAACCTGCCCCAGTGCAATGTTGCGGTTGAAGACGCCGGCACGCTAAAAAAGAAAATCACCGTCACCGTCCCGCGAGTGCGGATCGACGCCAAGTTCGACGAAATGTACGGCGAGCTGGGCGGCAGCGCCCAAATCCCCGGCTTCCGCATCGGCCATGCCCCGCGCAGGCTCATCGAGAAACGTTTCGGTAAAGAAGTAGGCTCCGACGTCCGCAACAGCATCATCGGCGAGTCGATAGGCGATGCGATCGAGCAGGCCGACCTGACCACCATGGGCGAGCCAGACCTGGACCTCGACGCGATCGAACTGCCCGATACCGGCGACATGGAATACAGCTTCGAAGTGGAAGTAGCCCCCGAGTTCGACCTGCCGGAAACCAAGGGCATCGCCGTCGATAAGCCCGCCCTGGAAGTTACCGACGAGCAGATCGACGAGCAGATCGAGCGGTTCCTGACGTCCCGCGCGAAGTTCGAGCCTACAGATAATCCCGCCGGCGAAGGCGACCTGGTGGAAGTGGACGCCCTGCTGACGGCCGACGAATGCGACGACGTGGAGCGGAAAGACCTCACCCTCCGCGTGGCCCCGGGGCAAATCGAAGGCCTGGCCATGGTAGACCTCGGCGAGGAGCTGACCGGCAAGAAGGCCGGCGACACCGTCACCGTCAAGGCCACCGCTCCCACCGTTCACCCCCACGAGCCGTGGCGCGACAAGGAAGTGTCGGCCGAGTTGACGATCAAACAGGTCACCGGGCGAATCCTGCCGGAACTGGACGACGATTTCGCCGCCCAGGCCGGCTTTGATAACCTGGCGGATATGCGCGAGTTCATCTCGGGCCAACTGTCCAGCAACCTCGAGGCCGAGACTCAGCGAGCGATGCGCAATCAAATTTGCCAGCATTTGCTGACGACCGTCGAGTTCGACCTGCCCGAAGGCGTCGTCGCCCGCCACACGCAGCAGGCCATGCAGCGGCGCTACGTTGAACTGCTGCAACGCGGCATTCCGCGCGAGCAGATCGACGAGAACCTCACCGAGCTGCAGGCCGACGCAGCCACCCAGGCAACCAGCGAACTGAAGCTGACGTTCATTCTCGGCAAGATCGCCGACGCCCAGGAAGTGGAAGTCAGCGACGACGAAATCAACTCGCACGTCGCCCGCATGGCCGCCCAATACAACCGCAGGCCCGAACGGATGCGGCAGGAACTCACCCAGGATGGCACGATCGACCAGGTAGCCACCGCCATCCGCGAGCAGAAGGCGATCGACGCTCTGCTGGCCGATGCGGCTATAACTGAGATATCGGCCGACGAGCTGGCCAAGAAGGCTGAGGCCGCCCGTAAGAAGGCTGAAAAGGCCGCCAAGGCCGACGCCGACGAACTCGCCGACGAGAGCAAGCAGGTAGCCGCCAAGAAGGCAGCGAAGAAGACTGCCAAGAAAACCGAAAAGAAGGCCACCAAGAAGGCTGCCAAGAAGCCCGAGGCCAAGGAATCGGACGACAAGCCTGCCGCCAAAAAGACTGCCAAGAAAGCCGCAAAGAAAACCGCAAAGAAAACTGCCAAGAAAGCCTCCGGCAAATCCGACAAGGATACGAGTTCGGAGTAACCGCTGCGCAACTAAGACCTGGAGCACGTTGATGAACCGACAGTCGAAGATAGTTTCCGCCAGTCCTCGCGATTACACATATCGCCGCGAGATGACGCTGGAAGAACGCCTCGCCGAGGAGCGTATCCTCTTTCTCTGGGGCGAGATCGGGCCTTCCACGGCCGGCTCGCTGATAATGCGGCTGCTGGAGATGTCGGCCAAGCATGGCGGCAGGGAGATCAGCCTTTACATCAACTCCCCCGGCGGGAGCGTCGACGACACGCTGGCGATTTACGACACGATGAGCTTCCTGGCGTGCGACATATCGACCTACTGCGTCGGTCAGGCGGCCAGCGGGGCGGCGATCATTCTCGCTGCCGGCAAGAAGGGCAAGCGTTTCGCCCTGCCGCACAGCAAGATAATGATCCACCAGCCCTATGGCGGCGTCACCGGACAGGCTGCGGACATCAAGATTCAGGCTGAGGAAATACTCAAGACCAAACGGCTGCTCAACAACCTGCTGGCCGAGCTCACCGGCCGAACCGTCGAACAAGTCGAAGAAGAAACCGAACGCGACCGCTACCTCACCCCCGCCGAGGCCATCGAGTACGGGCTCGTCGACGAAATCGTATCCCCGGCCAAGAAGGCCAAGCCCAAGGACGATAAGTGACCAACCTGACAGGACGCAACGACATGACAAGTAATCAGCATCTCGTGCCGATCGTCGTCGAGCAGACCGGGCGCGGCGAGCGAAGCTTCGACATCTACAGCCGACTCCTGAGGGACCGCATCATCTTCGTAACCGGCGGCATGGACGACAACGTGGCCAATCTCATAGTGGCCCAGCTGCTGTTTCTGTCCAACGAGGACGGCAAGGCCGACATCAGCATATACATCAACTCCCCCGGCGGCAGCGTGTCGGCGGGGCTCGCCATCTACGATTGCATGCGGTTCGTCAGGCCGGACGTCAACACGTACTGCATCGGCATGGCCGCCTCCATGGGCGCGGTCCTGCTGGCCGGCGGAACGAAGGGCAAACGCTTCATCCTCCCCAACAGCCGAGTGCTCATCCATCAGCCTCTCATCAGCGGCGTGCTGACGGGGCCTGCCACCGACCTCGACATCGAGGCCCAGGAGATTCTCCGCCTGCGAACCAGGCTTTATGAGATAATCGCCAGCGACACGGGCAAGGACATCGAGCAGATCGAACGCGACTGCGACCGCAACAAATGGCTTGACGCTCCCGAGGCGATAGAGTACGGCTGTGTGGACAAAGTCCTCGATCGCATGCCTTTGGCAGAGGATGACGAAAAGGAAAAGTGACCATGAGAATTGCACTGGCTTCGACCTTGGCAGTTCTATTCCTGGCTTGGTTCACGGTCGGATGCGAACCAGCCGGCGAAGACGTTTACACTCGGCTGATCAAGCAGGAACAATTGACCCGCCACTGTGAGCAGGAAAACGCCGTCCTCCAACAGGATCTCGCCCGCCAGCAGCAGCAGATCGAAACTCTCCAGGCACTGGGCGACAAACGCCTTCAGCAGCTCTATTTCGTCGAGAGCATCCAACTGGGCAGGCACACCGGCGGGTGGGATCTGGACGACAAGCCTGGCCAGGACGGCATCAAAGTATTCCTCGTCCCCCACGATCAGTACGGCAGCGCAATAAAAGCCGCCGGCGCCGCGACCGTGCAACTATACGACCTGGCCGCCGAGCCCGACAAGACCCTCATCGCCGAGTTCGACTGGCCCGTCGACGAACTCCCCGACTCGTGGGCGAGCGGCTTTATGAGCTATCACTACACGCTCGACTGCCTCTGGGGCGACAACCCACCGGCCAACGACATAATCACCGTCCGCGTAGTGTTTGTGGACTACCTGACGGGCAACACATTCCAGGCCCAGAAAGTCTGCAAGATCGATCTCACCGTCCCTCCCGACAAGCCCGACGCCCCCGACGTGCCCGACGCCCCCGACGAAAGCACCGCAGCCCAATAGCCCTGCCCTACGCCTGCTTCTGGACCTGCGCCTGAGCCTGCGCCAGTTCGTCGATAAAGGCCGTACCCAAGTACCAAGCCAACTCGTTGATGATCTCGGCAAGTCCTGTTAAACGTAAACTGCACTGTGTTCAGTCCAATGAGCCAATGCCAGAAAGCCTTCCTGCCTTCTCGTCGGCCTTCTTGGCTGCTTTCTTGGCTGCTTTCTTGACAGCCTTCTTAGCTGACTTCTTCGCGCTCTTCTTAACGGCGCGGGCGGCGCGCTTGGCGGCGGGGTCCTCTGATATTTCAGTGCGCTTCCGCTTACCTGCCAGCGTGTCGGCCAGTCGCTTCTTCGAGTGACACACATAGGCCGCGGACAAATCCGTGCCCAGGTACTTTCTGCCGAGCTGGGCTGCGACCACGACCGTAGTGCCCGAGCCGCTGAACGGATCGAACACCAGATCGCCCGGGTCGGAGGACACCTTGACGATGCGCTCAAGCAGTCGCTCCGGCATTTGGCACGGGTGCCACTTCACACGCTCATGGAACGTGCCGCACACTCGCGAAAAGCTCCACACGTCGTCGGGCAGCTTCCCTTTGGGGTTTGCGCGTTTGTCGGCGTAGGTTGTTTGCCTGGCCGAGGGGATGCGCACGGCCATGTCGTTGAAGGTGAAGTTCTTGGCGTCGTGCGTCCAGTAGAACAAATGAGCGTGCGAGCGTGCGAACTTGCTCTTGGTGCTCTGGCCGAAGGTGTAATGCCATATCACCCAGTTCCGCAAGTGCAGGCCAAGCCTGTCGCCGATGGTCTTGACCTCGGCGGCGTACTCATCGCCGATGGCGATCCAAAACGTGCCGTCGGGCTTGAGGCACTGCAGGCAGGCAGCCATCCACCGCTCGGTCCAGGCGTAGTAGTCGTCGTAAGCTTTGCGGTCCTCGTAGACGTCGTACTTGTAGCCGATGTTGAACGGGGGGTCTGCGAAGATGAGGTCCACTTGCGGCACATCACCGGCCTCCATGAGCTTGATGCAATCGCCCGCGACGATACTGTTTGGCTTAAGCATGCCCGCCAGTTTAGCGCATTGCCCAAGCGAGCGCAACAGAAAATCCGCCAGCCGGCCGATGCCGACCAAGAAAGGGGACGCTACATTCCTCCGCCCACGCCGCTACTCCGCCGGCGGCTCGATGGCGGCGTCATCGCCCGCCGGCTCGTCCTGCTCGGCGGGCCTCTCGTCGGCTACGATGATCGGAATAAGCTCGAACCCTCCCGCCAGTTCATCCATCTTGGCTGCGGCTATGGCGGCGTCGGCCCCGCGGCACACCAGCGTCAGCGAGTAGCTCCGCGGGCCGCCCGGCTCATCGGGATCGTTCAAGCATATCACACGATGAGCGATGATGACCGCTACCGAAGTGACGGCCGGAGATTCGTCGGCGGCAAAGCCATCCTCGGCCGCTTGCTCATAGGCGCCATCCTCGGCCGCTTGGCCGTCGGCGGCCTGGTCGTCCTGCTCCTGGTCGGCATCATCGTCATCGCTAATGGGCTCGATCTCGGCGCTCTGGCGGAGAATGAACTGATATCCCACCTGGCCGGCCATGCCGGCCGGGCCTTGCGCGAGCACTTCGACATCGAACCCGGAAGCTTCGCCCGTCTGTTTGGCGGTCTCCAATGCCTGGCTGGCACACGTCTGCGCATCCTCGCCCGGCAGTATCAACGTAACAGTAAGCTGGGCAGCGGGAATGATCTCCTCGCCAAGTGTGTAGTCCAGCTGCCCCATCTGCACGCCGGCGGGGCCGGCCGCGGCATACCATTGCTCGGGCGGACGAATCGAAAACCCCAACTGCGGCATCTGCATCGGCTCGTCCAGCTCGCCCGAATCAGCCAAACTCGTCGGCTCGATCGCCTGAAGAGACACTGTCGCAATGACCGCTTCCAGCGTCTGCTGGATCGTTTCACTCTTACCGCCGAGGGCCTCGACCGTTAGCACATAACATATGCTGGCGTCCTCGTCTGCCAGCGGACGAACGAAGCACACGCTAGCGGCAACCGTCTCCTGTCCGCGAAGGTCGTAGCTGAGCACCCGCCCCGCCCCAGCCAATTCCGCAACTTTCAACGACGGACTGGCAACCACCTCCATGTCCCGCAAGACCAGTTGCTCCTGAAGGTAGGCTATCATCACGTCAGCGAACTGATCCGCCGTCATCTTCGGGCCAACGGGAAACGCCGACAACGTGACGCCGAGCGCTTGCTGGTCGGTCTCGTCCTGCACGGCCAGCAAGAGCTGATTCGGCTCGCCAAGCGGGCCAATTTCACAATCGGCCGGCAGAGAAAGGCTTATCCCGGCTCGCGCCAGTACGACGGGCTCGCCCATCACCATATCCTCACCCACCGCATCGGCCGGTAAGATGCCCGCAGTTACCAGCACCATGATACATAGCCAAGAATGCTTGCGCATTGTCATCGCTCCTTGGCCGGCGTGGCCCGCCGGCACAACGGCTGAGTTATTCCAGGAAAACACCCTTGGGAACATCGGCAATTAACAGGCCCAACTGGAGCTAGCAACCCGCCCAAATGGCCCTAGTACTGCCGCAACATCACCAGACGCGCCACGTACAATACGTAAAGGGCAAGTAAAGGAATGCCCTGCCACCTCTTGAAAGACTTACCGCTGGTGAAAATGTAGAACCGCAGCAACAAAAGGGCGACCATCATCACCGGCAAATGCAGCGTGAAGAACAACGGAGGCACCGACAATGGGCTCGCCGTCGCCGCTGCACCCACGACGAAAAGAACGTTCAGAATGTCCGCCCCGATAATATTGCCCACCAGCAGCTCCGGATGACCACGCTTGATGGCCGCCAGCGCCGTCGCCAACTCCGGCAGCGACGTGCCGAACGCCACGACCGTCACGCCCAACACGTCCCTCGGCACCTTGTACCGAAAGCCAAGCTCCAGGACCGCGCCGATCAGCATGTCCGAGCCGGTCAGCACCAGCGCCAGGCCAAGCCCCAGCAGCCCCAGCATCAATGCAACCGTGCCCGCGGATACCCTGTTGGCGCTTTGGCGGGCCTCGGCGGGGATCATTTCGGGATGTTGGCGGGCCCAGCGGAACGAAACATACATGTACCCAACGAGCAACGCCAAGAAGACCAAACCAATCCATCGGGGAATGACCACCGACGGACCCGATAGGCTGAGAACGGACCAACGAGTGGACCCCAGATAGGCGAGCGCCAACATGGCTGACACCGCCATCTGAAGTAACGCGAGCCCTATCACGAAGGCAACCGGGGCAACCAGTGCCCAACGCAACCAGGCTCTCCCGGGAAGCCTGACCCACGCGAGCAGGCACATGTACCCAAAGAGAAGCAGGACCAGTACGGCGAGCGCAAGAAACGCCCAGTCGCCAAAGCCTGCAAGCCAAGCGGACACGAATACAACCACTGTCAACAAGGTCCCGGCGGCAAGCTGCAACACACCGTGGCGGCGAAGCACAAACCGGTCCAGCGGCAGGCGCGTCAGCAGGCAGCACAGCCCGAATATCAGTGCCGTGTCACAGATGATCGACCCCACCCCGTTGGCCAGCGCCAGGCCTGGCTCGCCCTTGAACGCCGCCATGACCGACACGCACGCCTCCGGCATGGTCGTGCCCAGTGACACCACCGTCGCGCCGATGACAACCGTCGGGATGTGAACCGCCTTTGCGAGCTTCACCGCGGCGCCCACCGCGCGGTCCGCCCCGACAAGCAGCAATACCGCCGACCCGGCGGTTATCAGCCACAGGCTCCACGTCGCCAGGTGCTGGGTATCGGCGCCGAACACGCCGCTCTGTAATATGTCAGCCAAGATCACGCCCACAAGCCTATGGCCTGGCCCAAGATGTGGCAAGACAAACTCCCCCCCGCCACGCCGCCGACCCCAGCCGGCCCGCCGGCAAGAGGCGACAGTGCCCCCGCGAAAAGCCCTTGACGCCCCACAGATACGCGATATAATCTCTTCCTCTCGACGTACCCAAATGCGGGCGTAGCTCAGTGGTAGAGCGTCACGTTGCCAACGTGAATGTCGTCGGTTCGAGCCCGATCGCCCGCTTGCACAAAGAGTCGGTGCCAACAGGCGCCGGCTCTTGTCATTTACTGCCAAGCCCTGCCATATCAGCGCGTTGCGTTTCGACCGACTCAAACTCCCGCGCGCCATCAACGTGACGATCCATCGCCCCCGTCTTGCCACCTCGTGCCCCCTTTTGCCCCCTTGCGCCAAGAGTTTGGCGCATATTTGCTGCACAGACGTGATGATCGTCAGCCTCATTTGTGGGTGCGGCATCAACGAGCACGGCGACTTCGGCGGGTTGAGTTAGGTCACCGATTCGGTCGTTGGTCTGTGATTCTTCAGGCCGTTGCGTGTCTGTCTCTGGTAGCGAGATGGCCGTAGGTCTCTCCTCGCCAGGCTGCTCATTCGGATCAGGAATCCACGGCATCGAATACAGCTCATCCGCCACCGGCAGCAGGCTCTCATCCATGTAGGTTACGTTGGTAAGACGTGGATCGGTATGACGCATATACCCCTTGATCGAGTCTCTTCTTCTTTTGGTGCATATTTGGTGCATCGTGACCAAGGCCAATCTATAAAGCCCTGTCAATACAGAGGCTAAACCCCACGCCCGTCACGTTGTCGACGTGATGAGCACGTGTCCAAACATCATAACGTGCCACAATATCCGCATTTCTCAACTACGACCCTCCTCCCCTGCCAGAAGCTCCGGTCATTCAGCCATGTCACGGAAGAGCATCGTCGCGTCGATCACCTCACGTGGCATGTCCGGGCCTTGGCAGGTTAGCTGGAGTAGGCGTGGGCCGGTGAAGTAGTGGTAGTCCACCACGATCGGATGCAGGCCCGCCTGCAGGCGGATCGGCACCGACTCGCTCGACCCACCCGTCAGCGCGTCGCTAAGCGCCACCTCCCGGCCAGCCACAGTCACCGTCGCGCCCTCGGCTGCCTGAACGCCAAAGATATACTCGCCATCCTGCGGTACGCGGATGTAGCCATCGAACTGAACCGTCGCCGGGCCCGTAATAGTCGCCCAGGTGATCATCGCTTACCGTATCAACGATGCTCGTCTCGGCCTCCCCAACGCTCTCGAACCGTCGCACCGCGCCCCAAGGCTGACGGCTCACGCGCATCCGCAGCCCGGGCGTGAGTTCGCCCGGCACTTCCGCCGCCTTCGCCATGGGCCTGGCTGCCGGGGTTATCGTGAGGGTCATCGCCTCACCGTCACGCTCGATGGCGACGTCAACCGGACTGGCCGACTTCATGTCCAGCATTGCCAAGTAGTAATGAACAACGTCGTCCACACGCATCTGGCCAACGCGTCCGACAGTGTCGCCAACCTGCACGCCAGCCTGCGCCGCTGGGCCGTCAGCCGCAAGGGCCACCACTATCGGCGGGCCGGTCTCATCGAGCGTCATGCCCAAAGCGAACGCGTAATCCGACTCATCGCCAAACTCCTCGGCGAGTGTCTCCCGCATGTAATCTGTTCGCACCGCCGCCGCTACGCCCCTGTTCTCCTGGCTGATAACGTTGATCAGGCCGACCAGGTCGCCACGGGGGCCAAACAGCGGACCACCTGAGTAGCCGCGGTCGATGCCGCTGCGGGTCACCAGAATCCGCGGAGCACCGTCGATCTCCAAGCTGTCGACGATCGCCGTGGTCCAGCGACTTAGCTCGCCCTCCGGCTGGCCGACCGCCAGCACCTTATCACCCGGCCGGATACTGTCCGCCTGGCCGAGCTTGACCGACGATAACGTCCTTGTGAAAATGATCTTAACGATGCACAGGTCGGCGTCGGCAGCCATGCCGACGACGCGGGCGGGGACGTAGTTCTCCTCGTCGAAGTAGACCAGCGGCACCCCCCCATCGGCCGCGAGGAACACGTGAGCGCCGGCCAGGATGTACCCCGACTCGTGCAGCACGGCCCCGCCACCACAGAACACGCCGCTATGTAAGTAATTGAATATACGTATGTTAACGGCCGATGGCATGCACTGGGCGAGCAGTTCCTCCTGGGTCAGCTTCCGTGTCGCCCGCGCTTCGGCTGGCGTATCCTCAACGATTGGCTGTCTGGCTACTTGGCTAAGACCTTCCGGCCGCGGCACTTGAGCGTCAGGGGCCGCTGGCCGGCGAGACTTGCAGCCTGCCATCACCAACGCACAGCCTATCAACACAATTGATAACATCTTTATAATACACCACATATGAAACTCCTAACCCGCGGCTGACGCCCATGTCTGCCTGCGGCAACTCCATTGTACTGACCTACATCGAGCGGGTCAATGCCTACCACACCTCGTCGGAGCAGGTAAAGTCTGGCCTGGCCAGGGCTTGGAATAGGTTAGTCCGAGCCTTCGCTTCCACGTCCACGCACCATACGCCTGCTTTGCCTGGTTGCTTGACCAGCCGTTTGCAAAGCCTGCCGCACTGGGTGGCGCAGCAGCATAAGCCTAGTCTGTAGTGGAAGATATCGTCGGCGTGTGGATCGGCCGTCGCTTCGCTCGGCAGTTGACTGGCCGGGGCCGTTGCGGTGGCTGGGTGGGTGGTCGGGTGGCAAGTTTTGTCCGTCACAGCAGTTATGCTGCCGCCGGTTAGGCGGGCGGCTTCGGTATCGCTTATGAATCGGCCAACGAACGGTACGGCCTCACGCTGCTCTAGCTGTAATGCCTTTTTCTCACAGTGTTTAGCACACGCACCCAGCCCGTCACACAACCGGTCAGCCAGCAGCTTGGCCTTGCCATCTGCCACCGCCAGCGCCCCCTGCCTGCACAGCCGCACGCACTCGCCGCAACCTGTGCATTGGTCATCCTTTATGCGCATTCTCTTACGTACCATCTCACCTGTCCTGCCTGTCTTTAGCTCAATCCGCGCTCGCCCCCAGCTCGTCGAGGAAGCCCTCGAACGGGCATCTCCTACACGTCTATCTCCGCCCACAGCTTGCCGTAGCTTGCCACGGCCGGCCGATCTTGCCGGCTGCGTCCACTGCCGTCCACAGCCGCCCGCAAAAAGCACCTTTCGCCCACGCCGCCGACGTCAATCCTGCGCGCGAACAACGTCCAATCACAATCCCGAGCAAATCCAACGCGCGCCAGCGACGGCAATTCCGCTCGCAAACCACGCGCGTGAGCGACATCGATTCTGCACGCAAGCATCGTCCCCCGCCGACGTCCATCGCGAGCGATTTCTGCGTGCCGGCCCGGCCGCGCTCTCGCCACATAGCGCTCCCGCCAACGGCGACAGAAGAACAACGCGCGTCCCGAAGAACATCGGGACGCACCCTACCAGCTCAAACAACACGAGGGCCGACAACTTGTAGCGACTGTCTTCAAAGTCAAGCGCATATTGGTTTCCATTCTGTGTTTTGTTTGATGATTGCGTTTAGGAGGATGACTAGTTTTCGCATGCAGGCTACTACGGCCGTCATCTTGGCTT